>WNGQ01012745.1_pt1 | contig 13977 bp, 13 predicted proteins | sample 5407661 | NCBI WGS metagenome assembly WNGQ01 (sample SAMN13153382, study PRJNA577476) | soil metagenome | isolation source: 60 cm soil or saprolite under Garry oak tree replicate 2 | place: USA:California | collected 2016-06-15
ACATCACCGCGCGCGAGATGGCCAAGGGGTGGGATTCCGCCTGGATCGATTTCTCGAAAGGGCTCGGCGCGCCGATCGGCGGTGTGCTCGCGGGATCAAGCGCCTTCATCGACGAGGTCTGGCGCTGGAAGCAGCGGCTCGGCGGGTCGATGCGCCAGGCCGGCATCTGCGCCGCCGCCTGCATCCATGCGCTCGACCACCATGTCGATCGGCTTGCGGAGGATCACGCCAATGCCCGCGCGCTCGCGCGGGGGCTGTCGCAGATCGCAGGCATCGAGGTGCAGGACCCCGAGACCAACCTCGTGTTTTTCGAGCCTGATGGCGCCGGCATCACTGGCGATACAATGGTGGGCGCCTTGAGCAAGCGTGGCGTACTGCTCACCACGATGGACGGCCGCATCCGCGCCTGCACGCATCTCGATGTCACGGCCGGGATGATCGAGGAGACGGTCGGGCTGGTGCGGGAAATCGTGCGCGGGGCGTAGTCCGCACCAGCGCAGCGAATCCCTCACCTCTCCTGCGCCTCGTAAATCAGCGTCCTCAGTGCCTGTTGAAGCCGTCCGCCCTGCATCGGCAGCTGTACCATGAAGATAACGAACATATCGTCCCGCGGGTCGACAAAGAAAAAGGTGCCGGCGGCGCCGTCCCAGCGATATTCGCCCAATGGCCACGACGTATTGGCGGGCACCGAGGTACGCACGGCAAAGCCGAGACCGAAGCCGCTGGTATCGCCCGGGAAGTAGATCTGGTCGCGGGCGATTTTGGTCTCTGGCCCGATATGATCCGACGCCATCAGAGCGATGGTTTCCGGTTTGAGGTAGCGCCTGCGATCCAGTGTTCCGCCGTTCAGCAGCATCTGCGCAAACTGCGCGTAGTCCCCGATCGTCCCCACCATACCGGCGCCGCCGGATTCCCAACGCCGCGGCACAGTCGGATCCTTGATGCCAGCCACCGGGCCTAAAGGGTCGCTGGGCATCGGCTCGGCGATGCGCGGCCGCTGCGCCGGATTCGCGACGAAGAAGGCGGTTTCGGTCATCCCGAGCGGATCGAGCAGCCGCTGTTTTTCGAATTGATGAAGGGATTGTCCGGATATCACCTCGATGACGCGGCCGAGCACGTCGGTCGAGTGGCCGTAGTCCCAGCGCGTTCCCGGCTGTTCGGCGAGCGGCAGTCTCGCCAGACGCTCGGCGAAGGTGGCGTTGTCGAAATCGCCGTCGAACATGTCCGAATGCGCATAGATTCTTCGCACCGCGTTGTCGCCATAGAAGCCGTAGGTGAGGCCCGAGGTGTGGCGCAGCAGGTCTTCGATGGTGATCGGGCGGTTAAGCGGCTCGAGCGCCAGCGCCGGCTTACCACTTTCATCGGCCTTCTCGACGCCGACCTTCACGTTTGCGAAGGCCGGGATGTATTTTGCAACGGGATCGTCGAGCGCGAGCTTGCCGTCTTCGACCAGCATCATCGCCGCAACCGACGTGATCGGTTTCGACATCGAATAAATCCGGAAGATCGTATCCGCGGTCATTGGCCGCCGGCTTTCGACGTCGCGGACGCCGAAGCTTTCGAAATAGACGGGATGACCGTGCTGCTGGATCAGGATGACTGCGCCCGGGACCGTGCCAGCCGCGATCTCCTGCCGGATATAGTCGCCGACGCGCTCCAGTCGCGCCCGCGAAATGTCCGCCGAAGCCAAAGACACGGGTTCCGCGCTGCTCGTGCCAGTTCGTCCGAGGACAATCGCGACGATCAGGAGCGCGAGCGCCGCCGCGACGCCGCGCCGGCGCGTGAAGCCGTCAATTCTAGGTCGCGTCATGATCGGTCTCTTCACCGTCTGCCGGATGGTCCGGGGCTCGAAAGAAGTGTAGCCGCCGCCTCAGTCCGTACAAGGGCTGCCAAACGCCTCGACAGCCTCCTCATGCAGGCGGCCGCTCTCTCCGGAAAAGCAGCAGAAGATGACGCGGGTCAGCGAGGGTGCCGACTGCAGCGCTGTTACCGTCGCGGTAACCGCGATCTGCGCCGCGCGGTCGGCCGGAAAACGATAGATGCCGGTGGAAATGGCGGGAAAAGCAACCGAAGCAAGGCCGTGGGTCTGGCACAGTTCGATCGCACGGGCGTAGCACGAGGCCAGTGCCTGATCTTCGCCACGGCCTCCGCCGTTCCAGACCGGTCCGACGGCGTGAATGACATGCCGCGCCGGCAGGCGAAATCCTTTCGTGATCTTCGCTTCGCCGGTCTCGCAGCCACCTAACTTGCGGCATGCGGCCAACAGCTCCGGCCCTGCCGCGCGGTGGATCGCACCGTCGACACCGCCACCGCCGAGCAGCGACGAATTGGCGGCGTTGACGATGGCGTCAACGCTCAATGTCGTGATGTCAGCGACCACAACTTCGAGCCGCGCCGAACCGACCTGAATGCTCAGGCGGAAGCCGCCGTGCTGAGCGCAATTCCCTTGTCGGCAAACAGCTGCTGCAACTCGCCGGCCTGGAACATCTCGCGGATGATATCGCAGCCGCCGACGAATTCGCCCTTGACGTAGAGCTGCGGAATGGTCGGCCAGTTGGAATAGACCTTGATGCCGTTGCGCAGTTCGGCGGACTCCAGAACGTTCAGCCCCTTGAAGCCGACCCCGACGTGATCGAGGATCTGCACCACCTGGCCGGAGAAGCCGCACTGTGGAAACTGCGGCGTTCCCTTCATGAACACCACGACGTCGTTCGACTTCACTTCGTTGTCGATGAATTGCTCAATGCTCATCTTCACTTCCTTCTTGGGCAGCGCTTCTTCTGGCCTTGGCCATCACCGCCCCGCCCCATTGACTCGTACGCCTACTCTATATGTAGCGCAAACCGTTGTTCAGCCAAAGTAAAATGGCGAGGAGCAGCCATGCTCCACGATTTGAGGCTGGATTCGGCCGGATCCACCGATAGGCTGACGGTACCAATATCATAGCCAAAGGAGCCTTTTATCCCGGATCGGACCCCCTATTTAGGACAAGCTTGCTTGCAAGGAACCTGTTTGCCCACGCAACGTTCTCCCTTTCCGAACCGGAGACCAACGTGACGACTCCAGCCTCCGCTGCCGCCCGCCACACCCCCGCCCCCTCGAGCGACTCCGGCTCCCTCGCCGAGGATCTCGTGGATGCCTACCTTGCCGTCCGCGGCGAGACGGAGCGCCGTGCGACGCCCCTGAGCCCCGAGGACCAGCAGATCCAGTCGATGCCGGACGCGAGTCCCATCAAATGGCATCGCGCGCATACGACCTGGTTCTTCGAGCAGTTCCTGCTGATCGCGCATTGCGCGGGCTACCGGCCCTTTCACCCCGATTACGCGTTCCTGTTCAATTCCTACTATGTCAGCGCCGGTCCACGGCATGCCAGGGCCGAGCGGGGCCATGTGACGCGGCCCTCTGCCGAGGAGATTGCCGCCTATCGCTGCCACGTCGATTCGGCCGTGGTGAGGTTCTTTCGCGAGGCCAGCGCGGACACGCTGAAGACGATCGCGCCGCTGGTCGAGGTCGGCCTCAATCACGAGCAGCAGCATCAGGAACTGATGCTCACCGACATCCTGCACGCCTTCGCGCAGAATCCGATCCTCCCCGCTTACGATCCGGCCTGGCATTTTCCTTCGTCCAACCGAAGCGGCGAGGCGTGGACCACCCTCAATGAGGGCATCCACAGCATTGGGCACGCCGACGACAGCTTCCATTTCGACAACGAAAAACCGGCGCATCGGGCGCTGGTCGGCCCGGTCAGGCTCAACCGCAACCTCGTCACCAATGGCGAGTGGCTCGCCTTCATGGCCGACGGCGGCTACGCGACCGCGACGCTATGGCTGATGGACGGCTTTGCAACGGCAGCCCGGGAAGAGTGGCAGGCGCCCGGCCATTGGTACGACGTCGATGGCGCATGGCAGGCGATGACGCTCGCGGGACTGAAGCCGGTCGATCCGGCGGCAGCAGTCTGTCACGTCAGCTATTACGAGGCGGACGCCTTTGCGCGCTGGAGCGGCAAGCATCTGCCGACCGAAATGGAATGGGAGGTCGCTGCCAAGGCCAACCAGCTCAACGACGCCTTCGGCATCGTCTGGCAATGGACCCGCAGCGCCTATTCGCCCTATCCCGGCTACCGCGCGATCGAAGGTGCGCTCGGCGAATATAACGGCAAGTTCATGGTCAACCAGCTGGTGCTGCGCGGCTCATCGCTAGCAACCCCTCGCGGCCACAGCCGTATCACCTATCGCAACTTCTTCTATCCGCATCACCGCTGGCAATTCACGGGACTTCGTCTCGCCGACTATGACTGATTCTTCTCGATCATGATCCGGAAAGAAGGGCAGCGGTCTTCCAACCAAAATCACGCTCAAGCACTTGTCAAAGGCGCGCGGAACAGCGCGTTCAGGAGAGTATCATGAATGTGCACGCCCCCGCTTTGGCCAAAGCGCACCAGTTCGACGAGGAAACCGCGGTCTTTGCGCACGATGTCATCGACGGACTGTCGCAGCATCCCAAGCACCTGTCGCCGAAATATTTCTACGACGCCGCAGGCTCCGAGCTGTTCGAGCAGATCACGCAGCTTCCCGAATACTATCCGACGCGCACCGAGCTTTCGATCCTGCGCGATCGCGGCGCGGCGGTTGCGGCGGCGATCCCGGCCGGCGCGGCGCTGATCGAATTTGGCGCAGGCGCCACGACGAAAGTCCGGCGGCTGCTTGAGAGCTGCTCGCTTGCCGCCTACGTTCCCGTCGACATTTCCGGCGATTTCGTGAAGGCACAGGCGGAGGAGCTGCGCAGGGATTTTCCGGCGCTTGCAGTTTACCCGGTCACGGCGGACTTCACCGCGCCGTTCGCCCTGCCTTCCGAGGTCGCCGATCTGCCGAAGGTCGGCTTCTTCCCGGGATCGACCATCGGGAATTTCGAGCCGCACGAAGCCTGCGCGTTCATGCGCAGCGCCCGTGAGATCCTGGGCAGCGATGCGCGGATGGTGCTCGGCGTCGACCTCGAAAAGAACGAGCGCGCGCTTTACGATGCCTATAACGATGCCGCCGGCGTCACCGCGCGCTTCAATTTCAACGTACTGGTCCGCATCAATCGCGAGCTCGGCGGCAATTTCGACCTCTCGGCCTTTACCCATCGCGCGATCTTCAACCGCGAACGCCATCGCATCGAGATGCACCTGATCAGCAGGAAGGCGCAGAGCCCGCGCGTGCTGGGACGCAGCTTCTCGTTCCGTCCCGGCGAAAGCATCCATACCGAGAACAGCTACAAATACAGCATCGAGCGTTTCTCGGCGCTCGCGCGCGGCTCGGGCTGGAAGGTGCAGCAATCCTGGACCGACGAGGAGCGGATGTTCTCGGTTCACGCGCTGGCGGCATCCGACTGAGCTTCGTCGTCCGACGACCTCAGCGACAGGGACTCCCACACCGCGACCACGATCAGGAGCGCGGTGGTGAGGACCGACAGCATCAATGGCGTCAGGTCGCCGGCAAACCAGGCGAGCACGGCGAGCGCAATGATCCCGACGCCATGGGAGAGCTGGAGAAAGCCGCGAATGCTGTGCTTGAACAGGATGGTTCCGACCAGAAACAACAGCGGTCCGCCGATCGCGCTCAGCACGGTCTTCAAATCCGAATGGCCGTTCGGATGTTTCAGCACGATGTCGTCTGAAACCGCCGACAGGATGATGCCGGCGACGATCGGCATGTGCAGATAGGTGTAGGCGAGGCGCGCCAGGCGTCCCGGTTCGCTCGATCTCGAAATCTGTTCGGAGCCCGCTTCCGCGCCCTTGTGGAAATAGATCCACCACATCGCGATGCTGCCGATAAAGGCCGAGGTGAACGCGGTGACGTTTTCCGTGGTCCAGATCAGATCGGCGAAGGTCGCACCGGTGACGACGATGGATTCGCCGAGCGCGATGATGATGAAGCCGGCGCAGCGCTCGGCCATGTGGCCGCCCTCGATGACCCAGTCCGCCACCGAAGACGCGCCGTATCTCGGGATCCAGAAGCGGACCACGGGGGAGATGTATTCGATTCCGAGTGCGATCGTCCAAAGCATGAGGCGGGAATGTCCCCCGACGAGACCGCCGGCGATCCAGAACACGGCCGAGGCCGACAGCCAAGCCGTGATCCTGACAGCGTTCAGACGTGCCGGCGCTCGGGAAGCTGGAGTCGAGACCCACAAAAAGACCGTCTTGCCAACCTGCATGGCCGCATAGGCGATCGCGAACCACAGGCCGCGCGATTCGAAGGCCGTGGGAATTGAAGTCGATAACACCAGTCCACCCCGCATCATCAGGAACAGGAGGATGCGGACCGGCGTCATCTCCGGATTGAGCCAGTTGGTGATCCAGGAGGTGTAGACCCACACCCACCAGACCGCCAGCGAGACTTGCGTCACCGCGTACACGAAGACCAGATCAAAGAACAGCTCGGCGTAGGTGACGCGGCTATGCTGGTTTGGCACGAGGACGCGAAACAGCGCGCCGCGTTGATCTTCCCCCACCACGGCGACGTCCCCCTCGGGCGTCACTCCTAGCCTTCGGGCACGCCGGTCTGCAGCGCGAGCGCGTGCAGAACCCCGCCCATCTGCCCGCGCAGTGACTGGTAGACAATCTGGTGCTGCTGGACGCGCGACTTGCCGCGGAAGGACTCCGCGATCACCGTCGCCGCGTAGTGGTCGCCGTCACCGGCGAGATCGCGGATCGTCACCGCGGCATCGGGGATCGCTGCCTTGATCATCGATTCGATATCGCGGGCGTCCATCGGCATCCCGGTCCGTCCCCTGTTTCACAATGTTGAAATCGCTCGCAGCCACACTAGCGCGGGCGCCCTTCAAGGTCACGCGATCTGGCACTATATTCCGGATCCGATCCCGGCAAAACCGGCAGCGGAGTGGATTTGACACGCGCGACCCGGACGATCACGGCCTCGCGAGCGAATGCCACATTGCAGTGGAAACCGACACGGACTGAAACGAAAAGGGCTGAAAACCATGAGACTCCCTGGTCCCGACCACCCCATCACCATCAGCGCCAATCCCAAGCGCGTCCGCGTGTCCGTCGGCGGCACGGTGATCGCCGACACGGCCCATGCGCTGACATTGAAGGAAGCGAGCTATCCCGCTGTGCAATATGTGCCGCGCAGCGACGCCAACATGACGCTCCTGAAGCGCACGGAACGGGTCACGCACTGCCCCTACAAGGGGGATGCCAACTATTTCAGCATCGCGGCCGAGGGAAAGACCATCGACAACGCGATCTGGACCTATGAGACGCCCTATCCCGCGACCGCCGAAATCGCGGGTCATCTGGCGTTCTACCCGGACAGGGTGAAGATCGAGGAAGTGGGGTAGTGTTATTGCGAGCGCGAACGGAGCACCAACCCTCCGGTGCCGCCGATTTGAAGTTCGTGGACGGCAAGCGACGAGTTCGCTTCCCAGGACCCTCAGATCGAAAAGCGGCAGTGAAATCATAGGCCTGCTAGCATGGTGGTGCAAAAGTTCGCTGCAGCGAGCTGCGAAAGGATGCGAACTTCGTATTCGGGACACCAGTGTCTTTCAGTTTCCAAAATTCGTAAGAGGTGGATGCTGCGATGATTCTTTCGGAAAGTGGGCACTAGGCGGATAACCGGGTCACAAGGCCTTGCTGAATCGCCTTCGCGGCGGCAACATTCAGTAACGACCACCTTGGGGGGCGCTCATGACGACGATTTCTCATTCAGCGGCAGCTGCCGAAGTTCGAGCGGCGCCACAAGCCAGAGCGCGAAACTTCGCGCTGGATCGCGCCCGCACCTTCCTGACGCTCGTGGTTCTTTTTCACCACGCCGTCATTCCCTACACTTACTTCGGCCATACCGATCCGAAGTTTTGGGTCGGTTTTGACTGCGTCGTCCTCGCCACCGACAGCTTCTTCATGGCGATGTTCTTTTTTCTCTCCGGACTGTTCGTGTGGCCAAGCCTGACCCACAAGGCGCCGCACGTTTTTCTGCGCGACCGCCTGCTCCGGCTCGGCCTGCCGTTCCTGATCGCCGCGTTCACCGTTATTCCGATCGCTTATTATGCGCTCACGCTGCGGCAGCATCCCGAGCTCAGCTTCACCGCGTTCTGGTGGAAGACGGTCACCGCCGGCCCCTGGCCCAGCGGTCCGATCTGGTTTGTCTGGGTGCTGCTGGTGTTCGACCTGACGGCCAGTCTGTTGTATCGGCTTTCGCCGAATCTGCTCGATCCAATCAATCGCCTGTCGCTGCGCGGCTACGATCGCCCGGCCGACTTCTACGTGCTTCTGGCGGCGGTCACCGCCGTCCTCTATGTTCCGGCGCGGGTCTATTTCGGACCGAGCCACTGGTTCGAGTTCGGACCGTTCGACGTTCAGGCCAGCCGCGTACTGCTCTATGCCGCCTACTTCTTCGTCGGAGCCGGCGTTGGCGCGGCGAATTTCGATCGCGGTCTCTTTAGCGCAGATGGACGGCTGGCAAAAAGCGGCGGCTGGAACTGGATGATCGTAGCGCTGATCCCGTATTGCCTGCTGTGGGGGCTCATCTACATCAAGCGCGAGATACTGGGGAATCCGCCGGTGCAGCCGAATTGGTATGAGGCGAGCTACGGCCTGTTCTTCGCCGCGTTCAGCGCTGCGATCCTGTTTGCGATCCTGGGTTATTTCCTGACATACAAGCGATCCGGCTCGAGCTTGCTGGATCCGATGCAGGCGGACGCCTACGGCATGTTCCTGGTGCACTACCCGATCGTAATCTGGCTGCAGTACTGGCTGTTCGATTACGATCTGCCGGCCATCGTCAAGGCGATGGTCGCATTCGTGGCAACCGTCGCATTGAGCTGGGCCGCAACGGCTCTGTTGCGAAAAATCCCCGGCGCGACACGCGTGCTTTGAGAGCTTCAGCCCGCGCCACTACTCATGTAGGCCGGCAGCCAACTCTCGAACCTCGTCTTGAGCGCCGCAACCGCAACCGGCGCCTCGCCGGCGATGGTGATCGTATCGCCTCCGGTGGTGCCGATGCGGGCGCAGGGCACGCCCGCGCCGCGCATCTTCGCGAGCACGCGCCCGGCCTCGGTCTCGGCCACCGTCACGATGTAGCGCGCCTGATCTTCGCCGAACCAGTAGGCATGCGGCACAATGGCCGCGGGTGATGCCATCAGCTTCGCACCGATGCCGCTTGCGATCGCCATCTCGGCGAGCGCGATCAAAAGCCCGCCGTCGGAGAGGTCGTGCGCCGATGTCGCGGTGCCGGCGTGGATCATGCCGCGCACCACGCAGCCATTGCGCTTTTCGGCCGCGAGGTCGACCGGCGGCGGCGCGCCCTCCTCGCGATCGCAGATCTCGCGCAAATAGACCGACTGCCCGAGCCAGCCATGGGTCTCGCCGATCAGGAGGATCGCCTCACCCTCGGCCTTGAACGCAAGCGTCGCGGATTTGGTGAAATCGTCGAGCACGCCGACCCCGCCGATCGAGGGCGTCGGCAGGATCGCGCGGCCCAATTCTTCTCCAGGAAATCGGGTCTCGTTGTAGAGCGAGACGTTGCCCGACACGACCGGGAAATCGAGCGCGCGGCAGGCCTCCGAAATGCCCTTCAGGCAGCCGACGAACTGGCCCATGATCTCGGGCCGTTCCGGATTGCCGAAATTGAGGTTGTCGGTGATCGCAAGCGGCCGCCCGCCGACCGCGGTGATGTTGCGCCAGGCTTCGGCGACCGCCTGTTTGCCGCCTTCGAACGGGTCGGCGTCGCAATAGCGCGGCGTGACGTCGACGGTCAGCGCCAATGCCTTCGGGCCGTCTTCGATCCGCACCACCGCGGCATCGCCGCCGGGGCGCTGCACGGTGTTGCCGAGAATGACGTGGTCGTACTGCTCCCACACCCAGCGCTTCGAACAAAGCTCCGGTGTGCCGATCAGCTTTTCCAGCGCGGAAAGAATCCCGATCGGCGCCTCGACCTCGCGCGCATGGATGACCGGCAGCGACGCAGACGCCACATGCGGCCGGTCGTAGAGTGGCGCCTCGTCGCCCAGTTCCTTGATCGGCAGGTCGGCCATGACGTCACCGCCATGCTTCACCACGAAACGCTTGCTCGGCGTGGTGTAGCCGACGACGGCGAAATCGAGGCCCCATTTTCGGAAGATCGCTTCGGCTTCCTTCTCTTTCTCCGGCTTGAGCACCATGAGCATGCGCTCCTGGCTTTCCGAGAGCATCATTTCATAGGCGCTCATGCCGGTCTCCCGCGTCGGCACCGCATCCAGATCGAGATCGACGCCGAGATCGCCCTTGGCGCCCATCTCGACCGCCGAACAGGTCAGCCCCGCCGCGCCCATGTCCTGGATCGCGATCACGCAACCGGCCTCCATGATCTCGAGGCAGGCCTCCAGCAGCAGTTTTTCCGCGAAGGGATCGCCGACCTGGACGGTCGGGCGTTTCTCCGCGGAATCGTCGTCGAACTCGGCCGACGCCATCGAGGCGCCATGGATGCCGTCGCGCCCGGTCTTGGAGCCGAGATAGACGATCGGCATGTTCACGCCCGACGCTGCCGCGTAGAAGATCTTGCTGGCGTCGGCCAAGCCCACCGCCATTGCATTGACCAGGATGTTGCCGTCGTAACGGGTATGGAAGCGCACCTGCCCGCCCACCGTCGGCACCCCGAAGGAATTGCCGTAACCGCCGACGCCGGCCACCACGCCGGAGACGAGGTGGCGCGTCTTCGGATGGTCCGGCGCGCCGAAGGACAGCGCGTTGAGACACGCGATCGGTCGCGCCCCCATGGTGAAGACATCGCGTAAAATGCCGCCGACGCCGGTGGTCGCACCCTGATAGGGTTCGATATAGCTCGGATGGTTGTGGCTCTCCATCTTGAACACCACCGCCTGGCCGTCGCCGATATCGATCACGCCGGCGTTCTCGCCCGGGCCCTGGATCACCCAGGGCGCCTTGGTCGGCAGTCCCCGCAAATGGATGCGCGAGGACTTGTACGAGCAGTGCTCGTTCCACATCGCCGAGAAGATCCCAAGCTCGGTGAAGGTCGGCACCCGCCCGATCAGCTTCAGGATGCGCTCATACTCGTCCGGCTTCAGCCCGTGGGCAGCGACGAGTTCGGGGGTGATCTGCGGCTCGTGAGTTGGCATGAATCGAGGCTCTTGCGGGGATCCGCCTGCTTATTAGGAACATCGGACGCGGCGGAAAAGGCCTTTTACGGCCCTATTTCGGCCTGTCCAGAGCTTTGCGGTTTGCACTTCGGGCGTGGATCGGATTTAAGGGCGCAAACCCTCAATTGAAGGCCAAATCGCGTGGACGACCTGACCAAATCGGCATTTCTCAAGCGCCCCGACCTGCATGTCGGCACCGAGGGCGAATTTGCGGGCTGGCGCACCTGGAGTCGCGACAATTTCGAGACCCATAACGGCCCGTTCTGGCACCGCATGGAGGATGACGGCAGCATCCACTGCGCCTTCCGGGTCGAGAAGAAGCATCTCAACGGCTCGAACAACGTCCATGGCGGCGCTTTCATGGCGTTTGCCGACTACTGCCTGTTCGCGATCGCAGGGCCGATTCTCGGCGGGCCAGCCGTGACGGTGGGTTTTTCCTGCGAATTTCTCGATGCCGCGCGCGAGGGCGAGCTGATCGAAGGCACCGGCGAAATCACGCGCGCCGGCGGCTCGCTGATCTTCCTGCGCGGCCAGCTCAAATCCGGTGAGCGGCTGCTGTTCACGTTCTCAGGCACGATCAAGCGGATGAAGCGGAAGGCGTAGGGCACCGCTGATCTGTCATCCAGATCGCGAAGTCACATTCAGTCACGGTGATCCTTTCGAACGGAGCTCGCTTAAGTATCCGAAATCCGTTGGGGAGGCAGTAGCCGCCGAGATCGAACTCAGCTGCAGTAACCACGGCATCGTCCGGTACCACCGCGGCAATCGCGCAAACAACCGCGTCGAGGTCGTCGTCGTTCGGTACGTCCAACGAGAAATTACGACAGAAGCGTTCGCGCGCAGCAGGTCGCGTCAGATTCTGCCCATAAATACGGCGCAAATTTTCGGACGGATAGGTCTCAAACAGGTCTTTGCCGAGACGACTTTCGAAGCCACCCTTGCGCAGAATCGCGGCAAAGCGCGCAACAGGCGCGCCGATCCGATCGGCGAGCGGCGCCATGCCATTCAATCTCTTGTCGATCGGTCTGCGGGTCAGTTCCCAGATTTTCTCTGCCCGTTGCGGCGCCAGCAAATGCTGTAAATCAATCGGGATATAAACGGCTACCGGACCGATATCAAGACACCGGGTGAGTTCACACACATCGGCTCCGACGACTTCCTCAACAGACATATCAGTTGCACGCCGAATCGAAAGGGCCGAGTTCTTGAGCAGGACGGCCTCCACGGCCTGGCCTCGAACAACGGCCGCAGCCAGCGACGTCCTTTGGGTGGTGTAACCGGACAGATCCAGGCCGAACCCGATCACGGCCCCATTCCCCCAAGAGCCAGTTAGGCCGCTTTCTGCAAATGCGCGACGAGGCCGGCGAACAGGCCGCGGCCGTCGGTGCAACCCATGATGTCTTCGACGTGGTTTTCCGGATGCGGCATCATGCCGAGCACGTTGCCGCGCTCGTTGACGACGCCTGCGATCGAATGCGCCGCGCCGTTGACGTTGGCGGCATCATCCACCACGCCGTCCGCCGAGCAGTAGCGATAGAGCACGCGCCCCTCGCCTTCGAGCCGCTTCAGCGTCTCCTCATCGGCCTCGTAATTGCCCTCGCCATGGGCGACCGGCACGCGGATCACCTGGCCGGCGTTGTAGCCGCGGGTGAACGGCGTATCGGAGCGCTCGACCCGCAGATGCACATCCTTGCAGACGAATTTCAGCCGCGCATTGCGCATCAGCACACCGGGCAGAAGGCCGGCTTCGCAGAGGATCTGAAAGCCGTTGCAGACGCCGAGCACGAGACCCCCCTCGTCGGCAAACGCCCGCACCGCGTCCATCACCGGCGCCCGCGCCGCAATCGCGCCGCAGCGCAAGTAGTCGCCATAGGAGAAGCCGCCGGGCACCACCACGAGGTCGGTGCCCTTGGGCAGCGCGGTGTCGGCGTGCCAGATCATCGCGGGCTCATGGCCCGAAGCGAGCCTGAGCGCGCGCGCCATGTCACGCTCGCGATTGATGCCGGGAAAGACGAGGATGGCGGATTTCATCGTAGACAAACCTGCTGCATCAGGCGCTGTCGGTCAACGAGCAGGTCCTGATTGAAGGATTTCACATCGAACAACAGTTCATCAATTGAGGCGTCAAGCTCGACAACATCGTGCAAGATCTCAAGCATCAGATCATAAATCTGCTGATTGGAAATTTCAGCCACGACCTAGCCCAGAACTTCCACCCGATAATTCTCGATCACCGTATTGGCGAGCAGCTTGTCGGCGGCCTCCTTCAGCGCGGCTTCCGCCTTGGCCTTGTCGCCGCCCGCGAGTTCGATGTCGAACACCTTGCCCTGACGGACGCTGGCAACGCCATCGACGCCAAGCGACTTCAGCGCCCCTTCGATGGCCTTGCCCTGCGGATCGAGAATGCCGGATTTCAGCGTAACGGTGACACGTGCCTTCACGTCGCAGACCTCAGCTCTTCACCAGCACCGGACCGGAGCCGGCCGGCCGTTCGTTCTCCATCAGGATGCCGAGCCGCTTGGCGACCTCGGTATAGGCCTCCAGAAGTCCGCCGAGATCCCTGCGGAAGCGATCCTTGTCGAGCTTCTCGTTCGACTTGATATCCCACAGCCGGCACGAATCGGGCGAGATCTCGTCGGCCACGATAATTCGCATCATCTCGTTCTCGAACAGCCGCCCGCATTCCATCTTGAAATCCACCAGGCGGATGCCGATGCCGAGAAACAGCCCGGTGAGAAAGTCATTGACGCGGATCGCCAGCGCCATGATGTCGTCGATCTCCTGTGGCGTCGCCCAGCCGAAGGCGGTGATGTGCTCCTCGGACACCATCGGATCGTTGAG
>WNGQ01010446.1_pt1 | contig 13975 bp, 6 predicted proteins | sample 5407661 | NCBI WGS metagenome assembly WNGQ01 (sample SAMN13153382, study PRJNA577476) | soil metagenome | isolation source: 60 cm soil or saprolite under Garry oak tree replicate 2 | place: USA:California | collected 2016-06-15
CGGAGAAGATGGCGGTGTTGGCGCCGATGCCCAGGGCGAGCGTAAGAACGGCGACGGCGGTGAAACCCGGAGATTTGCGCAGCATGCGGAAGGCGAAGCGAAGGTCTTGGAGCAGAGTCTCGAGGAAGGGCAGGCTGCGGGCTTCGCGGTGCTGTTCTTTGGCTTGCTGCGGGCCGCCGAAGCGAAGTAGGGCCTGGCGGCGCGCTTCGGAGGGGTCGAGGCCGCGCTGGAGATTTTCGTCCATGGCGAGTTGCAGGTGAAAAGAGATTTCCGCGTCGAGGTCGTGGTCGAGTTGCGCGCGGTGGAAGAAGGAGCTCACGCGGTGAAGTAATTGGCGGAAAGAAGTGATCATTTGTTTTGCTCACTCGTAGCGCAGGGCGACCATGGGGTCGACCTTCGTCGCGCGGCGCGCGGGAATGTAACAAGCCAATAGAGCGGCTCCCATGAGGAGCAGAATTACCGCGGCGAACGTTAGCGGATCGGTGGGCGTCACGCCGAATAGCAAAGACTGCACCGAACGCGTTAGCGCCAAGGCGCCCACAAGCCCGATGGCGACGCCGATGAGTATCGTGCGCATTCCCTGGCCCAAGATCATCCCGAGGACTTCGCGGGAGCTGGCGCCGAGAGCCACACGCACGCCAATCTCGCGCGTGCGGCGGCTCACGGAATAAGCCATCACGCCAAATACGCCCGCCGTAGCGAGCAGCAACGCTGCAATTCCAAAGAAGCCGATGAGGATGACATTAAAGCGGCGCGAGCCGAGCGAAGCAGAATAGATTTGAGGAAACGTGCGGAACCTCGTAGGAATGTCTGGGTTGAGATCGTGGAGGATGCGCCGTGCCTCCGAGGTGACCATTTGCGTGTCGGCATCGCTGAGCATGGTCACGGTAATTGTGGACCGCGGGCGCTGAAACAAATCGACATAGACGGTGGGACGCGGCGGCAAATCGAGACTGTAATTGTGGACATCGCCAACGATCCCGACGATGGTGAGCAAGCGCAAGTCGCCATCCATGTTGCCGAACTCAATGGTATGGCCGATGGGGTCCTGACCGAGCCAGCGTTCGCGAGCAAGCGACTCGCTGATGACGGCTACGTGAGGAGAATCAGGGCCATCGTGCTCGTCAAAGAACCGGCCGCGAATGAGGGGAATCTGGAGAACCTGGAAGTAGCCATGGGTGACAACTCCGAAATCGGCGATGCCAAGCCGTTCTTTTTGTTGGGATAGCGCACCCAAGTCGTTGGGGCTCTTGTGTATTTCATTCTGGGTCATGAGCAAAAACTGGCCGTCGGGAAGACCGCCTCCCTCGTCCAGCGGCAAACCGCTCGTCGCGCCAACGTTGCGCACGCCGGGGAGCTGTTTGAGGCGGTCAATGAGGTCCGAGAAGAAAATTCCCTGCGATGCCTTGGTTTTGGGATCTTCGGCCCAGGGAAGCGCAACGTCCATGGTGATAATTTTGTCCACGCGGAAGCCGGGATTGAGTTCGAGGACTTTGAGCAGGCTGCGCCCGAGCAAGCCCGCGCCGATGACGAGGACGAGCGTGACGGCGATCTGCCCCGCGACGATGGCCCGGCCGATGCGCTGGCTGCTTTGCGAGCCGGCTTGGCCGCGCCCGCCTTCCTCGAGACCTCCGCGCAGGTCGCCGGAGGTGGCGCGCACGGCGGTAAACGCGCCGAGGCCAGCGGCAACTCCGGAGGTGAGTAAGAGCGCAAACAGAAAAACGGGAATGCTGATAGAGATGCTGTCCAGCCGCGGCAGATTTTCCGGCGCGAGATCAATTAAGCCTGCGATACCCAGGAACGCGCCGAGAACGCCGAAGCCGCCACCGACGAGTGAAAGCACGAACGCTTCGGTTAGAAATTGACGAATCAAGCGTCCGCGCGGCGCACCAAGGGCGCTGCGAACGGCGAGCTCACGCTCTCTGACGGAGGCCTGGGCCAGCAGCAAGTTGGCGACATTGGCGCACGCCACCAGGAGGAGGAATCCTACCGCGCCGAGGAGAATGAGCAGCGGCGAGCGAACTTTGCCGGTGAGGGAGTCCTGCAGCGGGACTACGGCCGCGTCCTTGAGAAGATAGTCGCCCTGCTCGCTGGAAGTTTCGTGAATACGGCGCGCAAGCGCGCTGATATCGCTATTGGCTTGCTGAGCAGTCACGAAGTCGCGCAGGCGCCCAACGGCAAGATAGTTATGCGAGGTGCGGCTGGTGTTTTCGCCATCTAGGTCAGCTGGAAGCCAGAGAGCCACGTCCGGCGGGAACTCAAAGTCAGCCGGGAGCACACCGATCACCGAGTAGACCGCATTGCCAATTCTCAAGTGGGACTGCGAGACATCCACCGGCGAGCCGAGATACTGCTTCCAGTATCCGTAACTGACAAGAACGACTGGGGCCGCGCCTTTCTTGTTGTCTTCGGCACCGAAATCGCGCCCGAGAATCGGCTGAACTCGGAAGACCTTGAAAAAGCCGGGTGTGACGCCCGCGACCATGGTGCGCGTCGGCTGCGAAGTGCCGGAAACAGACACGACGTTGGCGTTGTACTTTGCAATCGCCTCGAAGCTGTGGTTTTGATCGCGAAAGTCGTCGAAGTTTGGGTCCGCAAGGTGGGACCATGTGCCATGGTTGTTGACCTCGAAGATGGCCATGATGCGGTTCGGTTCGGTAAAGGGCAGGGGCCTAAGGAGGACTCCGTAGACCACGCTGAAAATGGCCGTGGTTGCCCCGATGCCGAGGGCGAGAGTAAGAACGGAAACGGCAGTGAAGCCGGGAGACTTGCGGAGCACACGGAAAGCGAAGCGGAGGTCCTGGAACAGAGTTTCGAGGAACGGCAGGCTGCGGGCTTCGCGGTGCTGCTCTTTGGCCTGTTGAGAGCCGCCGAAGCGGAGCAGGGCTTGGCGGCGGGCTTCGTCTGGCGAGAGGCCGCGCTGGAGATTTTCTTCGATGGCAAGTTGCACGTGGGAAGCAATTTCCGCGTCCAGCTCTCGGTCGAGTTCAGCGCGACGGAAGAAGGAGAATAGTCGTTGGAGCGATTGCCAGAAGCGATCCATCATTTTTTGACACTCCCTTCCACGTCTGATGGTGCGTTGTCCGCAGCCGCGTGATCATTCGTAACGAAGCGCTGCCATCGGATCAACGCGAAGCGCGCGCCGCGCAGGGAAATATGCCGCGACGATCGCAACAAGAATCAGCAGTCCTGCGAGCGAAACCAAAACGGGTAAGCTCACCGAAACAATTCCAAAAACAAAAGCGGCCATGGCCCGGCTGACAACGAAGGAAATTGGCAAGCCAATGGCCAGCCCGATGCCAGAGACGGTTAACGCGTGCCGCAAGACCAGACGCAGCACATCCCGCGGATTCGCGCCGAGCGCAAAGCGAATGCCAAACTCGTGCGTCCGTTGTGCAACGTTTTCGGACAAAATACCGTAAACACCGATAGAGGAAAGTAACAACGCCACAGATCCAAAGATGGCCATCAACACTCCCATGATGTGAACAATGGCGATGGAATCCTGCACTTCAGTTTCCAGGGTTTTCAGCTCGGTGATGGGAATCTCCGGATCGACCTGAGAAATTGCGGTTCGAGCCGCTGAGGCGTTACCTGTTGGGTTCGAAGCGGCGCGCAGGACAAACCGAAAAGAGCTTCGAGAGGACTGAAGATAAGGTTGGTAGATAACGGGGAAAGTTGCGGGATTCCACCAGTTTTGCCGCGCATCGCCGACAACGCCGACAACGGTCATCCAAGGCTCGGCTGAATCCGCCGCGCCAAGCTTGAATCTCTGCCCAAGGGGATCTGCGGCAGGCCAGAAGCGATTCGCCATCGTGCGGCTAATGATGGCGACGCGCGCGGCCGTAGCGTTGTCTGCTACAGAGAAGAATCGTCCTGCAATCCGAGGGATCTTGAGAACGGAGAAATAGTCTCCGCCAATGGTTTGCAAATCGGCGGCAGGCGCCTCGCTGGCCTGAAGAGCTGGCCGGCCCTGGATGGTGAACAGCGTTTTCTCGTTGTCCACATTGCTGGCGGGAAGGTTGGACGTCAGAGCGGCGCTGGAAACTCCGGGCAGGGAAGAGACGCCGCGCAGAGCCGTCCGGAAGAAATTTGCGCGTTTTACATTATCGGGATAGGTGTTCTTTGGCAGGCTGACCTCGAATTTCAGAACTCGGTCAGGCTGAAACCCTTGATAGGCTTGCGCAAGCCGGCTGAATCCCTGCATGGTCAGTCCCGCGCATACCAACAAGATCAACGCGAGAGCGACTTGCGCCGAGACAAGGCCGTTGCGCAAGCGCCCGCGGGCCGGTCCGGCGGAACTGCGCCCGGTTTCCTTGAGCACGGTATTCAAATTGATGTGCCGCAAGTGGAGTGCCGCGGCGAGGCCAAAGACGAGTCCCAGGAGCAACGAAAGAAGAATCGTAGAGAAGAGGACGGTGGAATCGACTCGAATGCCATCCCAGCCGGGAACCCACTTGGTCCAATCGGGCGAAATGCTGTTGCGCAGAATGCGCACGCTCGAGAAAGACGCGGAAATCGCAACAGCTCCCCCCAGAAGCGCGAGCAGAGACATCTCGGCGACCAGAAGGCGAGCAAGCCTCGACTGCTTGGCGCCCAGGGCGGAGCGGACGGCAAGCTCTTTTTGACGCGCAATCAACCGCGCGAAAAGAAGATTCGCGAGGTTGGCGCAAGCCAAAAGCAGCACAAACACCGCGGCGGCCTGGAGCAGCAGGAAGAGCGGCAAAGTGTAGAGATAGAGTTCCTTGCGAAGCTTCAAGACATTGAGGACACGGCCCGCATTGGTTTTCGGGTAGAGTTCGGCAAGCCTGCGAGAGGAGGTGTTGAGCGACGCAGTGGCTTGCGCGATGGTGACGCCAGGCCTCAGCCGCGCGATCGCCGCAAGAGACGGTTTTGTGCGATCCGATTTCTCCTCCGGAGTCAGCGCTAACGGCACCCACAATTCCATGGGCACGGGATAGTCAAAGTCCGGCGGCATGATTCCTGCAACCGTGTAATTGCGTCCGTTAAGGCGGATGGCCTTTCCCAGGAGTTCAGAGTCGCCGGCGAATCTGGACTGCCAGAAGCTGTGACTTACGATGACAGATTGATCTGCGCCTGGAGTTTCCTCGTTCGAAGAGAAAAGGCGGCCTTGCGCCGGCGCAACGCCGAGTATCGAAAAAAAGTTTGCCGACACGCGGCATCCCCGCGCCACGTCCACCCTACCTTCGGAAGACAGATTGAAATCGGGGCATTGATAAGTTGCCACGTCTTCAAACAACTCCGAGTTGGCGCGCACGTCGGTCACGTCGCCGGGCGAAATCCGGCGGGCATCCGGCCTTGTGGAAGCGGTAGGGATGCAGCAGCAGGGCGTTCACCATGCTGAAGATGGCCGTGTTCGTGCCAATCCCGAAAGCCAACGTGAGAATTGCAATGGCGGTGAAGCCGGGTGATTTGCGGAGCATGCGAAAGGAGTAGCGAATGTCCTGGAGCAGCGTTTCGAAGAACGGCAGGCTGCGGGCTTCGCGATGTTGCTCTTTGGCCTGTTGCGGACCGCCGAAGCGGAGGCGTGCCTGCCGACGCGCCTCATCGGGAGAGAAGCCGCGCTTGAGATTCTCTTCGATGGCCAGTTCCAGATGAGAGGACATCTCTGCATCCAGTTCGCGGTCCAGTTGAGCGCTGCGGAAGAAGGAGCGCATGCGATGTAGCAGTTGTCTGAGCCGATCCGTCATCAGCTAGCACTCCCTTCGTTTGCGTTTGCTGCATCGATGGCCGCGGACATGGTCACTCATAACGCAAAGCCACAATCGGATCGACGCGCGTGGCCCGCCAAGCTGGCAAGAAACAGGCGATCAGCGAGACGATGGTCAAGACGAGGAATGCGTATCCAAAGGCCAGCGGGTCGCGCGGACTGACCTTATAAAGGAGATATCCAAGCAAGCGCGTCAGACCCACCGCAAGCGCTGCACCGAGAAAAATGCCTCCAAAGGTCAGCGCGAGGCCGCGGGAAATTACGAGCCGGAAGAGTTCGCTGCTGCGCGCTCCGAGGGCCATGCGCAGCCCCAATTCCCGCGTACTCTGAGATACCGTGTACGACATCACGCCATAGAGCCCGATGGCTGCGAGCACCAAGGCCAGTCCACCCAGAGTCCCAGTCAAAGTGAACGCAACCTTTTGAGCGGACGTGGAACGATCCACCTGCTCTTGCAGCGAGATCACCTCATACAGCGCCAGGTTCGGGTCCATGGCCTTCAATTCGCGAGACAACGCCGCCGCCAAGATCTCAGGCCGCAGCTTGGTCCGAATCGTCAATGCCGCGCCTGCGGAAAAATTCTGGCGCAGTGGGACGTAGAAAAACGGTTTGGGCAGCTCCCGCATGCTGTAGTACTTCGAGGTTCTGGCGACTCCAACGATTTGCAGCCACTGCCCCTTGGCTTGAACGCGCTCGCCGACGGGATCCTTGCCGGCCCAATAGCGCGCCGCCATGGTTTCGTTGACGATGGCGACAGGCGCAGCCGTTTCGTTGTCAGAGCGCGTGAACTCGCGGCCCGATACGAGTGGAATTCCAATCGTAGCGAAATAGCCGGGGCCAACCTGGTTGTAATCGGCGGACGGCTGCTCGCTCGGCGGAGGTTGATATCCATCCACGGCGATGGGCGCCGACGAAAAAGTGCCGTAGCCCAAAGGCGTTTGGCGCGCCAGGGCAGCCGACTCGACACCAGGAAGCCCTCGCACGTGGTCAATGAGTTCGTCATGAAAACTCTTCGCGCGCTGCGCATCGTATCCTGACGCGACCAGATTCACCGCGGTGACTAATACGCCGTCGGTCGAAAAGCCAGGGCTGTCCGACCGAATTTTTTTCAGGCTCTGCAGGAGCAAGCCGGCGCCAACAAGCAGTATGAAACACAGCGACACCTGAACGATGACCAAGCTGGAGCGAACCCACGATTTTCCGCGGCCTCGGGCGACTCCCGCCATTTCGGACCGCAGTGTGCCCGCGAGATCGATTTTGCTGGCCTGAATTGCAGGAACCAGCGCGAACAGCAGCGTCGCAACAAGGCAAACGCCGGCGCTCAACGCCATCACGCGCCAGTCCATTTCGCCGGGCAGGTGCATGGCGTTTCCATTTCGCACGGGCAAGAGCAATACGAGCAAATGGCTGCACCAGCGCGCGATGAGGAGTCCGCCCGTTGCGGCCAGCGCTGAAAGGACCAGCCCTTCGATGAGAAGCTGCTGCAGCAGGCGTCCTCGCCCCGCGCCCACCGCAACGCGGACGGTGATTTCATGTCTTCGCGCGAAAGACCGGACGAGCAGCAGGTTGCCAACATTGGCGCAGGCAATCAAAAGCACAAACACTACGACAACGAGCATAGTTTCGAGCGTCGGGAGCAGGTTTCCCGCGTTATTGAATGGCGTTTGCCATAAAGGCCAGAGCTTGATGCCGTGGCCGCGATTGGTTGCCGGATAATCCGCCTCCAGGCGCTTCGCTACCGCAGAGACTTCCTGCTGCGCTTGCTCGAGAGTAACGCCGGGTTTCAGACGGCCGTAAGCTTCAATCCAGCGCTCGCCGCGATCTTCGAGCTTGTATCCGCCGGCCTCGAACGTATCTTCCATGGAGGCCGGTACCCAAAACTTCATGGCCCAGCCCACGAATGTTCCATAAAAGCCTTCAGGAGCCACTCCGATGATGGTATGAATCACGCCGTCCATGCGCTGCGTCTTGCCGATAATTTGGGGGTCGCCGCCGAAGCGTTCCTTCCATAGCTGATAGCTGATGACCGTCACGGGATGTGCGCTGCGCCCTACATCCTCGCTGGAGTCAAAGGCACGCCCAAGAATTGGATGAATTCCCAAGGTGTTGAAGTAGTTCGCGGAAACAATGCTCCCGGTAACAACTTGCGCGCGGTCGCCAATACTGAGCGTGGTCCCTGTAATCTTGCTTACAAAAGACGTGTCAAACAGCGTGCAGTTCCTTTGAAGGTCCTGGAAATCCGGCCAGGACAGTCCGGTGCGATCCGATGAAGTGGTTCCAGTGAGCGCCACCAGCCTTTCCTGATTCGCTACCATCGGGTAGGGACGAAACAGAAGGCCTTCCATCCAACTGAAAACCGCGGCATTGGCGCCGATTCCCAAAGTCAGGCAGAGAATCGCCAGGACCGCGAAGCCCGGACTGCGGCGAAGCATTCTCAATGCGAAGCGCAAATCCTGCAGGAGGGTTTCGAGGAGTGGCAGGCTGCGCGCGTCGCGGTGGTTTTCTTTGGCTTGCTGCGGTCCTCCAAAGCGAACTAGTGCCCGGCGGCGCGCTTCAACCGGGGAAAGGCCTCGTTGAAGGTTATCTTCGATGGCGAGTTCGAGATGAGCGGACATCTCCGCCTCAATGTCGCGGTCGAGTTGCGCGCGTCGAAAGAAGGAGCGCAATCGATAGAGCAATTGACGAAGGCGGTCGATCATTTGTCACCGCTCCCTTCGGGAAGAGCCAGCACGCGGCCCATAACTTCCGAGAGCCGCTGCCAGTACGCCGCATCTTCGGAAAGCTGTCTGCGTCCGCGTTTAGTGATGGAATAAAACTTGGCTTTGCGGTTGTTGGTGGACGTGCCCCACTCGGCGGAAATCCAGCCGCGCTGCTGCAAACGAACGAGCGAAGCGTAAATTGTGCCCTGGTTCAGCAGGACGGCGTCGCCACTCACTTGCTCGATGCGCCGCGCAATGCCATATCCATGAAGGGTACCGATGGCAGCGAGCGTCTGCAGGACCATCAGGTCCAAAGTTCCTTGCAACAAATCAAGTTTGGATTGGGACACGAACCCTCCTGTGTTATGGCCACAGCAAGGTACCACTTCTGGTGTGGGAATGCCACAGGAGAATAGACGAACGAAGTTGCAAGTTTGTTTCTTGCTTTAGCCAAATACTTTTGGTCTGCAGGTGGTCGGCACTTTATTCGTACCGCAAAGCAACGATGGGATCGACCTTGATCGCGCGACACGCGGGAACGTAACACGCCAACAGGGAGACAGCCATCATCAGAAGACTTACCAGCACGATGACTAACGGGTCCCTCGGGCTTATACCATAAACCATGCTTTCGAGCAGCCTGGTTAGCAGGAGCGCCGCGACGACTCCGACTACCACGCCGGTAATCACTAGCCTTAGTCCATCCGCCAGGATTAACCGCAGGACGTCGGTGGGGCGAGCGCCGAGAGACATCCTCACTCCAATTTCACGAGTCCGGCGTCCAACCACGAAGGAAATGACTCCGTACAGCCCTACGCTCGCGAGCACCAGGGCCAGACCGCCGAAAATGCCCAGCAGGCGCATGAGGAAACCGCGAAGAGCGAGCGAACGCGACATCATTTCTTTGATGGTGCGAATCGCTCCCGTAGGTACCACTGGATTTACGGTCTCGACGGCCTGCCTCACTGCATGGCTGAGACTAAGCGGGTCGCTCGAACGGATCACGATGCTTCGCGGAAACCAGTCTTCCCACATTTGCGAGCCTGCAAACGATGCTTGGGCCGCCGGAATGTAAGCGGTGGGAAGCGCAGGCCGGTCGAGGTATGACTTTGCATCCGCAACCACACCTACGATTTCGCGAGAGTCGTTCCCCATGAAAATGCGCTCGCTCACAGGACCGCGTCCTGCAAAATACTTTTGCGCGAACGCTTCGTTGACCACGACGACTTGGCTGGAATCCGCCGTATCTGTTTCCAGGATGCCCCGGCCGCCGCGTAGGGCAATCCCCATGGCACGAAAATAATTCACGGAAGCTTCCCGATAGTCGCAGGGCTGCCATTCCGACTGGTTGGGTCCCGCAATTTTTACGCTGCTGTGCCCTCCACGTTCGAGGGGCAATCCAGCCGCCACAATACCGACTGCTTCGACGCCCGGCAGGGACGCAATTCGCAGCTCGACAGCCCGATAGAAAGCCGAGATCTCCGCGGTTGAATGATAGTTCGATCCGTTCAACCAGAATTGCATGGTGAGCCCGCCGTGGGGATCAAATCCGGGGTCCACTCTCATCAACTTGGTGAAGGTCGCAATCATCAACCCGGCTCCTGTCAGCAGGACCAGCGACAGGGCGAATTCACCGATCACCAGGCCTTGGCGAAGTCTCGCGCGGCCCGCGCTGGTTGTTGCCCTGCCCTCAGCCGCTTTAAGCACCTGGTTGAGATCAAGGTTTGTCGCAAAAATGGCTGGCGCCAGTCCCGAGAAGGAACCGGTCAGAACGGAAATCAAAAGAGTAAAACCAAATACCCAGCTGTCCAAATGAATGTCGTTCAAACGAGGCAGATCAAAGGGCGCTATGGCAAGCAACGACCCGAGACCCGCACTGGCAAAAGCCAAACCGAGAGTTCCCCCAGCGAGAGCGATTACCATGCTTTCCGTCAGTAATTGACGGGAGAGCCGGGCCCGCGTTGCGCCCAAGGCCATACGAGCGGCGATCTCCCGGGCTCGCGATTCCCCGCGCGCAAGCAAGAGGTTGGCCACGTTTGCGCACGCGATCAGTAACACAAAACCGATCGCGCCCAGTAGCAGAAGAAGAAACGGCCGCAAGTCCGCAGCCAACATAGATTGGTAGGGCAGGAAGCTCATGCGCGTCTTCGGGCCTACATCTCCGGGAAACTCCTTGCGGAATTGCTCCGTGACAACGTTCATCTGCGCATCAAGCTGCGGTTGCTTCCCTCCGGGCTTGAGCCGGGCAAGGACCTCTATGTTTTCTCCGCTGCCCGCCGTCTTCGCTACCAGGGCTAGAGGAACCCAAATGTCCACGGGGAGGCCGGGGTTTATATCCGAGTAGCTACGGGGATCGAATCCAGCTGGCATCACGCCGACCACGGTGTAGGTTTCCCGATTGAGTAGCACTTTTTGGCCAATTGCGGAGGGTTCGCCGGCGAATCGGCGTTTCCAAAGCGAGTGACTCAGAATAGCGACGCGCTGGCCTTCTCCTTGGTCTTCCTCAGGAAGAAACTCTCTGCCCGCGACTGGATGGACCCCCAACACCTGAAAATAATCCGCAGACACAGGTGTTCCGCGAACGTGCTCAGCGGCGTTCCCAACCGCTAGATTGAAGCCGACATCGGTCCAGCCCGCGATGTGCTCGAAGACTTGTCCAAACTCGCGAAGTCGCCGCAATTGTGTTGCAGTGAGGTCCATCTCACCAGACTCTCCCTGGGTTATCTCGACGAGCTCGACAATCCGGTCCGCTTCAGGAAACGGCAATGGACGAAACAGCACTCCGTAAACGACCGTGAAAATCGCCGTGTTGGCGCCAATCCCCAGGGCGAGAGTGAGCACCGCCACAGCTGTGAAGCCGGGGGATTTGCGAAGTGTGCGGAGAGCGAAGCGGAGATCCTGAAGGGCGACTTCGAGGAACGGCAAGCCGCGGCGGTCGCGGTAGGTTTCTTTCGTTTGTTCGAGGCCGCCGAGCTTGATCAACGCCTCCCGGCGCGCCGCTTCCGGCGTCATCCCGGCGCGAAGATTGTCCTCGATATGGAGTTGCAGATGGCTCTCCAACTCAGCAGAGAATTCCGCGTCGCCTTTGCGCTTACCAAGAAAACCCGTGAGCCGTTTAAACCATGCACGAATCCCTCTCATGAAGCTCGCTCCTTTCCTCTCGCCGCGTTGCAGCAACCTTTTGTCACGGCTCTCTCACTCGCAACGCAACGTGGTCATGGGATCTACCCGCGTTGCTCGCCGCGCAGGGACATAGCATGCGGCCAGCGCGACGAGCGCCAGCACAACGGCAATGCCCGCAAACGTGAGCGGGTCCGTCGAGCTCACTCCGTAAAGCATCTTGCTCATTAGGTGGCTCAAGGCGAGCGCGGCCACCAACCCCACGACCACGCCCTGGAGCGTCATCTTGGCGCCTTCGCCGAGGACCAGCCGCAGGATGTCCTGGCTTTGCGCGCCCAACGCCATGCGCGTGCCGATCTCGTGCGTGCGTTGACCGACAAGGTAGGCGAGGACGCCGTATATGCCTACACTGGACAGCAGGAGCGCTAAGAGGGCGAAGATACCAAGGAGAATCATGGAGAAGCGTCGCGGGCCGAGCGAATTGGAAACGGCCTGGTCCATGGTCTGCTCGTTATAGACCACCTGCTCGGCATTCATCTGCTCGATGGTGTGGCGAATCGAGCCCATGAGCGCGAGCGGCGCGACGTGAGTTCGCACGACGACGGTGATGCTTTGCCCCATATTCGGTATGAGTTCGGGGCCGATTGGGAAATAGAGCTGCGCGCGCAGAGCCGCGGTAGAATCCGAATCCAGACCCCAGTGTTTCACGTGACCTACAACTCCGATGATTTCCGCCTGAGGGAACCCAAAGGTGAGATTGATGCGCTTGCCAATGGGATCCCTATCGCCGAAATACTGTCGCGCAAACGCATCGTCGACGACGGCCACAAATTGGGAATGCTCGTTATCCTCAAGAGAGAGCAGCTTGCCACGCAGAAGCGGAATCTGCATGGCCTTGAAATACTCCGGCTCGACGGAATACCAGAGTGTCAGATTCATATCGTTGTCGCTTGGGGGCTTCGGCTGACCTTCCAACCAGAACGGGAGTGCCCCAAAATCGCCTGACATGGGAAGATCGCCCGCGAAAGCCGAAGATGCCTCTACGCCGGGGATTGCGTCAAGCTTCTCGGGCAGTTCGCGAAAGTATGCGAGTAGCGCCTGGGGGTTTTGGGTCATCGCCGCCGGAAGAGAAAGGCGGAAAGTCAGCACATTGTGAGGATTGAAACCTGGATCGACACGCCACAGCCAAGCGAGGCTGCGAACCATCAGGCCGGCGCCAATGAGCAAGACGACCGCGAGGGCCATCTCGACGACGACAAAAACGCCCTGCGTGCGATGGCTCGCCCCGCTTGAACCTCGACCGCCTTCCTTGAGCGTTTCGTTCTCGCCGGACTTCAATGTTTTGAATGAGGGGGCCAGCCCGAAGAGAATTCCGGCAAGCAGCGAAACCGCCAAGGTGAATATCAGGACGTGAGCATCGAGCCCAATTTCTTCGGCGCGCGGCAAAGTTTCAGGAAGAAAGCTCAGCGCCGCTTGCGTGCCCCAGAAGGCCACGAGCAGACCGAGCGCGCCACCGGTAAGGGCGAGCAGGATGCTCTCAGTAAGAAGCTGGCTGACAAGGCGGGCTCGCGTGGCCCCCAGGGCCGTGCGAATGGCGAATTCCCTCGTTCGGCCCGAAGCGTGGACCATAAGTAGATTCGCGACATTGGCACAAGCGATGAGCAGGACGAAGGCTACGGCGCCCATGAGCAGGAACAGGAAAGGCTGGATATCGCCCACGATGTCTTGTTTGAGAGGAACGAGGGCGATGCCCTTGTCGCGGTCGGCTTCCGGATATGCGTCGGCCAGATTTCGGGCGACTTGGTCCATGTCCGCGCGAGCCTGCGCGAGGGCGATGCCGGGTTTAAGGCGGCCGACTACCTCCATGCCCATGTGCATCTTGCGGTCGAGGAACGCTGGGTAGTTCCACTGAGCGATGGGGATGTAAACATCGCTGCTGCCGTCGAAACGGAAACTCGCGGGGATTATCCCGACGATGTTGTAGTCCGTGCTGTTGAGCGTGATGGTTTTACCCAGGATTTGGGGCGAGGAAGCGAATTTGCGCGCCCAAAATCCAGCTCCGATGAGTACGACGGGGGAGGTGCCCAGGCGATCGTCTTGCGAAGTGAATACGCGCCCGATGACCGGCCTCACTCCAAGCAAAGGGAAAAGGCCGGCGGAAACCATCTCGCCACGCAGGCGTTCGGGCTTGTCCGCGCCGGTGAGATTGAAATCGTCGTGCCGATAACTGGCCATGGAGGCGAACGTGGTGGTGTCCTTGCGCCAGTCCAGGAAATTGAGGTACGTTACGGAAATTTCCTGGGCGTCGGGCTCCTTTTCGTAAAGCGACACAAGCTGGCCGGGTTGCGGGTAGGGCAGCGGATTGAGGAGCACGCCGTTTACGACCGAAAACAGTGCGGTGTTGGCGCCAATGCCGAGAGCGAGG
>WNGQ01004412.1_pt1 | contig 13973 bp, 15 predicted proteins | sample 5407661 | NCBI WGS metagenome assembly WNGQ01 (sample SAMN13153382, study PRJNA577476) | soil metagenome | isolation source: 60 cm soil or saprolite under Garry oak tree replicate 2 | place: USA:California | collected 2016-06-15
CATAATGAGCAATGGCATCACGTGCAGCAAACACACGCATCGCTGCATTACCGGCTGCGATACTTAAACGAGCAGCGGCATCAGGAAGTCCTGCCGCCAACGCATGATGAGCCAGTTCAGCAGGAGAGGCCAATGCCGCTTGTAGGGTCTCGAGCGCCCGGCGATGAAGGACCTGTCTCCTGATCTCGCCTGCTTCGGTGTAGACTCCTCCACGTATGCTATCGTGGGCGAAGAAGCATCTTCCCCCAGTTTCTCGCAAGAGTCCTCGCCTCAATAACTCATCAAGAGCAGATAGGGCTTGATTTTCCTTGATGTCAGCTACATGGCAGAGCTGCTCAAAGGTGGCGCCATCACCCAGAACAGCCGCTGCCATACATAGGGCAAGCGCAGCATGGCTCAGCCGCGTTAAGCGCGCATGAATGAGGTCCCGTACGCTCGACGGGAGGGTGTATGGTGCTGCTTCTTGATGCATGGACAGATCAGGAGTGATCGGCACCGTTCCCGCTTCATCGCGGAGCAGACCTCTCTGTTCAGCGAACAACTTGAGATGCTCGATAAGAAAAAAGGGGTGCCCTCTCGTTTGAGCAAAAAGCCATCGGCTCCATGCTTCGATCCTTCCATCCTTTTGCGCTTGTCCCTCGCCCCCATTCTCCGTCGTCCCACTATCGGCACCGAAGAGAGACCCTACCAGCCGCAGCGTATCCTCAAAGGTGAGCGAGTTGAGGGTTTGACGCCTGACCGGCAGGTTCCGTTCCAGGCTGCTCAGCCAATCGGCAAGCGCGACGCTGCTTGCCAGGTCTTCCGAACGGAAGGTACAGAGCAAGAACACGGGAAGGTGTGCTGCTGCCCAGCGCCGGCTGGCATATTGCAACACATCGAGGGATGCCGCATCCGCCCACTGCGCATCATCGATGAAGAGGACGAGGGGCGCACGTCTCGCCAGGGCGCGCCCAAGACGCGCGATTGTCTCGAACAGGCGGGTACGAGCCTCTGCTTCACCCAGAGACAGCGGAGGGGGCAGATCTGGGACCTGCTCGCGGAGTTCAGGCAACAACCGGGCCAGCTCAGCGAGCCAGATGTCACTGAGCAGTGTCTGGGGGTCTTGTTCGCCGTCCAGGCGAGAGCGCAGCGCCTCGACCAGCGGTTGATAGGGCAGGCGGTTCCCCGTCTCAAAGGCGCGCGCTTCAAGCACACCGGCTCCCTGCGCTCTTGCCCACCTCAGGAATTCCCTTGCCAGCCGTGTCTTGCCGATGCCAGGCTCCCCCTCAATGGTCGCTACCTGCGTGTGCCCTCGCAGCATCGTTCGGAACGCCGCGACCAGCGCGTGGTGCTCGGTGGTGCGCCCGGTGAGTGGGAATTCCCACGCCTCCCGTGGCGAAGGCGCTTCGTGCATCGACGATTCGAGAACAGGAGAAGTTTGGGAACGGATGCGCTTCGCCAGCACCATCATCTCTGATGACGGCTTGGCACTCAGCTCGCGCTCCAGGATGGCCAGGCAGCGCTCAAAGGCCTGTAAGGCAGCCGCGCGGTTCCCCAGCGCATAGTACAGTTGCATCAAGCGAGCATGAGCCGTTTCATTGAGCAGGTCGTACTCGACCCAACGGCTCGTGGTATCGAGGGCGTTTTCTAGTTCGCCTCCTTCGGTCTGCCACTGGGAGAGGCGGTCGAAAACGCTATTCGCCTGGCGGCGCCAGCTTTCGCGATGCAGCAGCAGCCAATCCTCGAAATCCGGCGTATCGGGCAAAGAGAGGCCATCCAGGAAGTTTCCGCGATAGCAGGAAGCCGCCATCTGCAGATGGGCAAGCTGCGTGCCCAAATCACCTGGCGAGCGACGGCGAGCAAGGGTAAACGCCGTTTGCAGGGTCTGCGTATCTACCTCGAAGTCAGAAGCAAGGTTGAAACTGAGCGTCTGGTGTTCAACCAGTACATGTGGGGGTTGCAGCGGCACATGACCAGAGCGTTCGTGAGAGCTTTCGTCAAGGCTCTCCCGCAAATAGGCCAGGGCTCGGCGTAACGAAGCCTTGCTTCGCTCTTCATCGCTTTCTGGCCAGAGGAGGGCCGTGATCTTGTCGCGAGAGTGGACCCCCTGCTCCATGGCAAGGTAGGCCAGCAGCGCCAGGACCTTGCGGGTTTGAAAGCTGAGCGGTTGCTCCGCGTGGCTCACTTCTGGCGTTCCGAGCAATCTGAGAATCAAGCGGCCCATTTCACGCCTCTCTCACGATAATTTCCCGCTGATGTGTTACGCTCACGTCGAGGTGTACAGAGATTGTAACATCTCCAACTGGTGGAGGCAATCGCCAGAGTCCCTGACAAGCATCCTCCACCAAACGGGGCCCGAGAGCTAGCAACAGCTCTCGTCTCGCTCTTGTTGTGCAGCACCAGTTGATTGTCAAAGGTCCTGAACAGTGCATTCAGGAAACGAAAGGAGCTCTCGCACATGCTAGCCAATTCTCCCATCTATCCATCCCTGCCAGCAGCGGATCTGGAACGTGCCAGGCGTTTCTACGCCGAAAAGTTGGAGCTGACCCCGGAGAGCGAAGGAGCAGGAGGTCTTTGGTACCGCTGTGGCAAAGACAGCAGATTCTCTGTCTTCCCCTCCCAAGGTGAGGCCAGCGGGACCCACACCCAGGCGATCTGGCTGGTGGAGGATGTCGAGTCCGAAGTCTCTGCTCTCAAAGCCCGCGGGGTCGTTTTTGAAGAGTACGATGTGCCCTCGCCCTCGACCGTCAACAGTATCGCGACGGTAGGGCCAGGCAAAGGAGCCTGGTTTCAAGATAGCGAAGGCAACCTCCTCTCTTTGGTTCAGTTTGTATAGAGGAAGTGAGGAAAGTCGATGACCACCAACAGTATGCGGGGGAGAGGACGCGATGCTAGGTAACAATCCGATCGATGTCGTGCTGCTAGCAATGGACCTGGCGGCTGCCAGAGACTTCTACTTTTAGGCCCTATGCTCTGTTCACTGCAATCGAGCAAGGGAAAAGACGTTTTGAAAAGGGAGATTCAATTATGAGTACCCATGTATCGAGATCATCAACCACGAGTACGGCCATTCCTGATCGTACGGTTTTACGTCGCCAATTGGAGGAAACACGTTCCGCCTTTCATGCCGTGGTGGAGTCGCTTACCGATGCTGACTGGCACCGGAAAACCACCTCGACGGCATGGACGGTAGGTGAAATGCTGACACATCTTGCGGATACACTCGCTCATACACCGGAGGCGATTGAGCATCTGCGCCAGGGGAAGAATTACATAAATCCGCCATCATTCCTGAACTGGCTAGGTCCCCTGATCAATCGCAGGCTGGTCCAACAGAGCGCCCGCAACCAGACTCGTGCATCGATCCTCGCCCGGTACGACAAAGCCCACACGGCGATGGTAGCGACGGTTGAGGGGATGCGGGACGACGAATGGGGGCGAGGTGCCTATTGCTTCGGAGCAGGATACAAAACGATCCTGGACCTGTGCCAGTATCTGCCGAGCCACTTCCAAGAGCACGCCGCTCAGATAGCAGCATCGAAGTGAACCCCTTGGTGCATCGGTGGCTTTCTGGTCCAAACCTTTGACTGGCGCTGGATCTTCCTTGTCAACCTGCCAATCTGTGCAGTGGGGATAGTGCTGACGTTGCTCTTTGTGCCGGAAACACGCGACCCTTCTGTGAGCAGGCGTATCGATGTGCCTGGCCTGCTCACGCTCACAATGGCGATCTTTTGTCTAGTGTTGGCGATCATCGAAGGAAACGAGTGGGGGCTGCTCATCGGTGCCCATTCTGTCGCTCTTTGGTGCGGCAGTGGGGAGCGTGATCCTCTTTTAGAACCACCTGGCTGTTCGCAGCACTCTGCGCTGTGATTGGCTTTGTCTCAGCCCTGCTCATCTATGCCAGGCATCGTACTGGTCTGCCAGGATAGGGGCGAGCGTCTTCAAGGATAATGTTATGCTTCCCCATCAAAACGGACGGCGACAGAAAAACCCAAAGTCGCAATCAGGAACGCTCTCAATCGCCCCCAACGCGCGTAACGACGCCTTCTGCGCCTGCGTCAATCCTTTCACCCCGCTGATATCCAGGCGCTCGTAGGGTCGATCCCGCCGCTGTGTTTGGAGATGCTCGCCACGGTGCAGGTCCCAGAGCAGAATGACCCCATCATCGCCGCAGCTAGCCAGTTTCGCGCCATCTGGACTGCGCCTCAGCGACTGCACCGTTCCCTGATGTGCTTCGCGGACCCACAGGCACTCTCCGCTGTCTACTATCCACCAGCGCAGCGTACCGTCACTGCCCCCACTGACCAACATATCTCCACGCTCCCCGTTCATAACCCAGACCACCGCATAGATTATCCTGGGATGCCCCGCAATGGTATGCACACGTTCCCCGTGTTGTGCATCCCAGACAAACAACTCTCCGCTCTCTCTGCCGCGGCCAGCCGAGACCAGCCGAGACCAGCCGCGTCCCATCGGGACTCCAGGCGACACTCTTGATAGGCCCCTGGTGTCCCACCAGTCGCTGCAACACTGTACCGTCGTTCGCGTCCCACACATAGAGTTCTCCATTATCGCCACCGCCAGCTAACCACCTGCCATCGGGACTCCAGGCGACACGACGGATCGGAGTCGGATATCCAAGACTCCGCCAGATAGGCGAACCTACGCTCACATCCCACACCAGCACACCGGGTAGATTGAGATAGGTTGAGCTTGCCAGCCTCTGCCCGTCTGGACTCCAGGCCACCCCACAGAAGAAGGTGATGGGATCGTCGGTCGCTCGGAGTACCTGGAGACTGACACCCGTGGCGGGGTTCCACAACCGGATGGTTGTGTCCCACGAACTACTGGCCAGCCTTATGCCATCGGGGCTCCATCCGACCCCAAACACAAGTCCGCCATGTCCACGTAGCACATAGGACGAGGTTCCATCAATCGCATCAGAGATGGTCACCAGCTTATCAGAGCCGCCGCTGACCAGGTGCGCTCCATCGGGGCTCCAGTCAACGTCAAAGAGGGCTCCTACGTTGCCTTGCAGGACTCGTATGCTCCTCCCGCTAGCGATGTCCCACAGGCGCAGGGTGCTATCTCCACTGCTGAGCAGGCTGCGGCTGTCGGGCGTGAAGGCGAGAGCGATCACCGAGTCGGTATGTCCTTGCAATGTCCCCCGATAACCGTTCTGTTCGACATCCCACAGCCAGATCGTTTTTTCATACCCACCACTGGCCAGCAGACGCCCATCAGGACTCCAGGTGACTCGATGCACCCGCTCCGTATGCCCGGTCAACGTCTGGTGCAGTCGTCCAGCAACAACATCCCACAATTTGACCGTACTATCATAGCTCGCGCTGGCAAGTCGGCTACCGTCGGGGGCAAACGCCACACTGTTAATATTCCCCGTGTGCCTGCCTGACCAGACCAGCATGCCGCTGGTCACCTCCCACAGCTTGACCAGACCATCCCAGCTTCCGCTGGCCAGCATCCGTCCGTCCGGGCTGAACGCAAGCGACCAGACCCGTTCAGTGTGGGCCTGCCAGATTCGGTGTAGGGTCTGACCACCTGCTTCCCACACCCGCACTTCTCCGCGCCTGCTTGACGCTGCCCAGTATTCCCCGTTGCTGCTGATAGCGAGCCCATTGATGGCGTCAAAGGCTTCGGTAAAGACGGCCTCCTGGATCAGTGACCCGGCCAGTGTCGTATCTTGCAGCTCGATGCCTTGCAGAGACACGCCGCGCAACGACAGGTGCGACAAATCCAGGCCGCGCAGATTCCCCCGCAGCATATGCAGCAGTGCTACCAGGTTAGCTGGTCCATACCCCTGAGCTTCCAGCGCTCGTTGGCGCAGTTGGTCGAGCAGCGAGCGGAGCAGCTCGTCCACCTGAGCGGGTCCCAGGAGGACGCTGAGCAAGCACGCCAGCACGGGAGCCAGCAGTAGCCGCTCCTGGGTCCGCCGTACATAATCCCTGGTGTGTGCCTGGGAAAGTCCATGCTGGATCAGGCGCGCGAGCCCTCCCTGAGCGATCTCGCCGCTCACCTCCGCGACGAGCCGTGTGGTCACGTACTCCAGGACAACCGGTTGCAGCGTGAAGCTGCCAGAGTGCTGCCCGCGCTCGATCAGGCTGCGCTGCCGCAGCCCGTCGATGGCTTCCAGCAGCTCCCCCGAAGGCCCCGGCATCACCAGCATGGCACGCAGTTCACTCAGGGTCACCGGCTCGCGCACTGGTGCCCGGCTGCCCTCCAGCGGCACGAGCTCGCCCGGTTTCTCCCGGCTGGTGAGCAGCAGGCAGCTCTGATGCTCGGTCTCCGCCACCCGGCGCAGCACGCGGGCGAATCCCTCGTAGCCGGGACGCATGTGACCGGTGTCCTGGCCTTCCTCCAGGAACGACTCCAGGTTGTCCAGCAGGAGGCCCTGGCGGCTTTCGAGGCTGGCAGACACATCGCGGAGCGCTGGGGGGCCAGCACCTGGAGGCAGTCATCGAGCAGCGCTTCGCAGGTCGGGACATCGCGCAGGGAGCGCCAGATGACCACCTCGAAGCGCTCCGCCACGCGCTGCATCACCCTGGTCGCCAGCGCGGACTTGCCGATGCCGCCCAGTCCCAGCACGCTTACCACCCGACAGCGCTCCTCGACCACCCACTCGGAGAGCAGGCCCCGTTCCCACTCGCGCCCATAGAAGGTCGCGACGGTGAGCGCGTCGCCCCAATCCAGGCGAGGCCCACTCTTAGCAGGGGGAGCAGGAGCCTGGGCAGCGCCAATGGTCTCCTCGACTGGTTGGGATGCTGGGGACATATCCACGTCGGGCAGCAGCGTGCCAAGCCAGGCTTCATCGAGCAACACTTTCTGGCGGGCCGCTTGCCAGAGAGCACGAACCTCCTCTGCCTCGCGCCCGGTCGGAAAGGCCTGGTGCTCGATGGCGAGGACCACGAACTGTTTCAGGTGTTCTGCCTTGGGATACGTGAGGCCCCCTCCCAGTCGCTCACAGCGCGGCGGGTGACGCCAAGCAAGTCGGCCAATTCGGTTTGCGTCAGCCTAATCATGGTGCGCAAGGTCAACATTACCTGCCCAAAGGCGAAGTCTCGCTCGCGGTACGAGGATTCCTTCATGGACGTTCCCTTTCCGTCTACCTCACACAAACGCAGCGATGTGAAGCGATGGGAGGTGCTAATGCCACACGATGTACGGTGACTTCGAATACCATGATGAGTATACTACAAAACAGAGACGATCCTCTCACTGAGGCGCAAGGTCGGTATAAGCTGTGTATCGGCACACAAGCGGAAACGCAAGGCGTGATGTCCTGGTGTGCACCCATGCCGCGCTTCTGGAGGTATGACGTGGATGCTGCTGGGGACCATCACACGGCGTACTTTGTCACTCGTAGCGAGGAGGGAGACAGATGACCGGCAGGATCCAGTTAGAACTCGAGGCTCAAGCGTTCGCAGAGGCTGCGGCCAGGCCACCCTTGCTGTTCACCCTTGGTCCCGAACAGGGAAGGCTCGCCCTCGAGGAAGCGCAATCAGGCCAGGTGAGCACGCTGCCGGTCGACATCGAGGATCTCACCATTGCAGACGGTCCCAGCGCGCAGGTCGCTCTGCGCATCCTGCGGCCACCGCACGTGCAGGCTCCGCTGCCCGTCATCGTGTACATCCACGGTGCTGGCTGGGTGTTTGGCAGCAAGCAGACCCATGACCGGCTGATACGCGAACTCGCGGTCGGAGCCGGGGCCGCAGTGGTGTTCCCCGAGTACCGTCTCTGCCCCGAAGCCAGATGCCCGACGGCCCTCGAGGAGTGCTATTCGGTGGCGCAGTGGGTTGCCGGGCACGGACGGGAGCATGGCCTGGATGCAGAACACCTCGCCATGGCTGGCGACAGCGCCGGGGGCAACATGGCGGCGGTGGTCACACTGCTGTCCAGGGAACGTGGGGACCGGACATCCAGCTCCAGTTGCTCTTCTACCCGGTGACCGACGCGGCTTTCGACACCGCATCTTATCACCAGTTCGCCGAAGGCTACCACTTGCGGCGCGACGCGATGATGTGGTTCTGGGATCAGTACACGCGCCACCCGGGCGAGCGTAATGAGGTCACTGCCTCGCCGCTACGAGCCAGTACGGAGCAGTTGCAAGGACTGCCGCAGGCGCTCGTCATCACCGCCGAGGCGGACGTGTTGCGCGATGAGGGGGAAGCCTATGCCAACAAGCTGCGGGAGGCCGGGGTCCGCGTCACGGCTGTGCGGTTCCAGGGGACCATCCACGACTTTGTCATGTTGAATGTCCTGGCCCATACCGCGGCGGCCCGTGGCGCGGTCGCCCTTGCCACGGCCTGGCTGCGTGAGGGGTTCTCGACCCGGCTTGAATAGGTGCTTTGTCCACTGTAGGTTGAAGAAATGGTTCTGTTGCGAAAAGAAAGCTGAAACCAGAGAACGAGCCGTTACCCTGGTTTGCCAGCCATGCTCGTTGTACGAGCGAAAGGAGAACATCCATGAGTATATTTGCTCACAAGCATGCCGGACCTGGGACGAACATCGTATTAGTCCATGGCGCCTGGGCGAACGGCTACAACGTCACAGCACCCCAGTTTCCGATGACCACGCTGGCCGATAACGTTGCCCGGCTGCGCCAGGTGCTGGCCCTCCAGAACGGCCCGACCATCGTCGCCGGCCACTCGTTCGGCGGCCAGATCATCACCGCTCTGGGCACCGACGCGCCCAACGTCGTCAGTCTGGTCTACATCGCGGCCTTCGGACTTGACGCGGGCGAATCGATCGGCGCGCTGCTGTCGCAGGGACCGGTGAACCCGGCACTGGCGCACCTCATCATCGACAAGCAGGGCTTCGCCTGGCTGCCAGAAGACGACTTCGTGCACCACTTCGCGGCTGACGTTGATCCGGTGAAGGCAAAGGTCATGTATGCTGTGCAGCAGCCGTTGTCGGCGACCGCCCTCCAGGAGGTGATGGGGGTCCCGGCCTGGAAAGCGCTGCCGTCCTGGTTCCTGGTCGCCGATGGCGATCAGACGATCCCGCCCGATGCCGAGCGTCTGTTCGCCAAGCGCATGGGTGCAACCACTGTCGAAGTCCCGACGAACCACGTGGCGATGGTCTCCCACCCCGGTGACGTGGTGAAGCTCATCGAGACGGCGGCACAAGCAGCGATGACCGCCTGAGCAGCGTCTTCGCAGTTGTTAGAACAAGGCTCTCCCATCAGAGCCGCGCGAGAGAAATGGAGACATTCATGCCGTACATCAATGTGGGTACAAAGAACTCAGGGTCCATCGATACCTACTACGAGGATCACGGCTCGGGTCGTCCCGCCGTGCTCATCCACGGTTTTCCGCTGAGTGTGGCCACCTGGGAAAGCAGGTTGGTTCGGCAAGGTCGCGGGAGCGTTCTGTAGTAAAAGCAGCAACATTTGAGCGACATGCTCCCTTTAATGGCCGGTCGTGATGTGAATCAGTTGCCCGTTGTGCAAAATGGTGCCCTTGTCGGCGTCGTGAGTCGGGATGCAATTGTCCATTACCTGGAGGTGCGACGGAGTCTCGGCGTCGAGACCTCGAAAAGCGATGCGCAAAACCGGTTGCATCACGCTGCCTAAAGAACAACAGGAGAGGGAGGGCTCATCCTGTCCTGCATATGCTGATAAGCCCTTACAAAGGTGCATGATATACTATATTAGTGGGAAACAACATGAGAAAAGAGAGCAGGAGGTGAGAAAATGAGTGAAGGTTTCTTCTCGCGCGGATTCCGAGGTCGCCGCCAGCAGAGCGATCAGAGCACACGACTGCCACCGGGACAATATCTCGAGCGCGGCTTTCCGGTGCTCTCGGCAGGACCAACGCCGCATACGAAGCTCTCGGCCTGGGATTTCTCGATTCTAGGGGAGATCGATCAGCCGAAACGCTGGAACTGGGACGAATTTCGTGCCCTGCCACACGAGACGGTGACCAAAGACATCCACTGCGTGACCAAGTGGTCCAAACTGGACACGCACTGGGAAGGCGTCTCCCTCGACACCCTGCTCGCGCAGCTCACCTCCCAGGCCCGCTACGTGATCGCTTTCAGCGATGGCGGCTATACCACCAACCTGCCCCTGCAAGAGGTGCTCGACGGCAAGGCCTGGGTGGTCGACACCTACGAGGGGCAGCCTCTGGCGCCCGAACACGGCGGCCCGGCACGCTTGCTGGTGCCCCACCTCTACTTCTGGAAGAGTGCCAAGTGGGTGCGGGGTCTGCGCCTGGTCGATCAGGATGAACCGGGCTTCTGGGAGTCGCTGGGCTATAATAATCACGGTGATCCATGGAAAGAAGAACGCTATTGGGGCGACTGACCTGGCAACTGGGTGAGGTGGTGGCCACCCAGGCAGAAACGGCGCGGGCCAGGAGCATCACCCTGGCTCTGCCCACCTGGATGGGCCATCGCGCTGGGCAGCACGTAGATGTGCGCCTCACCGCCCAAGACGGCTACCAGGCCGAGCGCAGCTACTCGATTGCCTCGCCACCCGAAGAGGCACCGCACGTGAGGCTCACCGTCGAACGACTCGATGACGGGGAAGTCTCCCCCTACCTCACCGAGGAACTGAGCGTCGGTGATAAACTAGAGCTGCGCGGCCCGATCGGTGGCTACTTCGTCTGGGAGGCCTTCATGGGCGGGCCGCTCCTGCTGGTCGCAGGAGGATCAGGGATCGTGCCCTTGATGGCGATGCTGCGCCACCGGGCAGCCGTGGGGAGTACCGTTGCCACCCGCTTGCTCTACTCGTCGCGCTTCCTTGAGGACGTAATCTACCGCGATGAACTCGACCGCCTGGAGAGGAGCAGCACGATGCTGGAGGTGCTACAGACGCTGACCCGCGTGCAGCCGCCCGGATGGACGGGCTATCAGCGCCGCATCGATACCCAGATGCTGCGTGCGGTGGCGTGGCCGCCAGATCAACACCCCCTGGCGTTCATCTGCGGCCCTACCCCGTTTGTCGAAACCGCCGCTACGAGTCTCGTCACGCTGGGACACGACCCGGCACGCATCAAGACCGAACGGTTCGGACCGACAGGAGAAACATGATGGAGAACAAACTGGATGGCAATGCTGCCGCAGGCAGCCTGCAAGAGATCTTCCCCTTTGACATGACGCTGGTGCAGGCCACCTGTACGGGCTGTGGCGCCACTGCTGTCATTGGTGCGCTGGCAGCCTACATGCATGGGATGGGGACGGTGGTTCGCTGCCCCTCTTGCGATACCGCGCTCATTCGCATGGTGCATGCGAAAGGACGATACTGGCTGGATATGCGGGGCGTGCGCGTCCTGCAGATCAGCGTGGAGGCCTAGTCCTCCTTCTTGGTCTCTTTGCCTGGTCTTTCATGTACAGGAGGACTGCCGATGCCTGTCGCACAAAGTGGGATCTTCGCGCCTCCTGACGGGCTCGCACTCCTATCTGGCCACCTGTGCGCCCTAAGCATCCTATAACTCTACCCTATCACGCCGCATTGGATTTCAGCGTGTTGAAAAAGGCGAAAAAGCTGAGCTAAATTGCTTCTCTTCACGAAGACCTGAACCTGATCGAAGGACGGACAAGAGTTCAGGTTCAACCCTCAAAGCATGTTTCAACTGTTTGAGGTCTTGGACAAGACCAGCCAGCTTGCAACAGCTCATACCACCAATGAGTGCCACCCTTGTGTTTGTGTATCCAGCAGACTACAATGGAAGCTATGGCTCACCCTATGGATGGCTCCCCTTCAAGGGAACAAGCACAAGGAAGGAGTTCCCCTCGTGGTTCCAGCAGAATTTGCCAGCTTCTTCATCGCCAGCGCCAGCGCCGGAGCCGCTCTCGTCGGCCTGCTTTTCGTGGCCGTTTCCATCGCTCCGGAGCAGATGGTGACTCGCAGAGCGCCGGTGGAGCGACAAGCTGTCGCAGGCGGCGCCTTTACTGCCCTGATTAATGCGTTCTTCATCTCGCTGGTCGCACTGATTCCCCACATCAACTTTGGCTTGGTCATCGTGCCTTTTAGCTGCCTCTGCCTGTTGACGAGTCTGATCCAAGCATGGCACCTCTTGCGACTGCGCAAGGGCTGGCAGAGTTTTGTGCGGCGGGCCTTTATGGTATTTCTCAGTGTCGCCCTTTATGGGTTAGAACTGGTGAATGGGTTACAGCTCATCACTACTCCCTCACAGGTCGGGATCGTCTATGGGCTGGTCTCCTGCTTGATAGGCGCCTTTGCCGTTGGCCTCATCCGTGCCTGGGAATTGCTCGGTGCCCACCGCTATGGACTCTTGGGCTGGCTGAGTCCCTTACGCGATCTGAATGACAGCGAGTCGTTTGCGCGTGCGGGGAACTCTCACGCAGCAGTTGAGCACTCCCCAACCGATGAAACCACACCCCGTTCACCATCTCCGTAGGATCTCTCACCAGGGGACAGCAAGTGGGACACCCCTTCTTTCAGCCGCGTGAAAAGGAAAGCATCTGGTGAGGGAGAAGAGCAGGTGTTCAGATTGGGCCCGGACTAGCCGTTGGGCAATATCTGCGTTTTGACGCCCTCACCTCGCCTGACCATACTAAGTGCGTTTGGAAAGTCCTCGAGAGGCAGAGCGGTTGTAAGTATCTCCGCTGTATCAATTATGCCGCTGCTCAGGAGATTGACCGCAGGCCCAAAGGAGTAGAGGACCGCCATCGAGCCAAGCACCGTTATCTCGTCGTTGTAGATGCGGAAAGGCGAGAGCGAAATCCTTGCCTCGCTGGGCGCAACGCCGAAGATCATAAACTTGCCACCGCGCTTAACCGCCGCGAAAGCTCCTTCAATGGCCGGTGCAACGCCTGTGACATCGATCACACAATCAAATCCAAGCGGCTCGTTTTCAAGCACTTTGTAGATGTCAATTTGTGTGTCGCAGGCCCCTAGTTTCTTTGCTCGTTCCAGGCGTTGCATATTCAGATCCACCATGGCCACCTTGGATGCCCCACCGCGTAGTGCCATCTGCAACAAAATCAGTCCCATCGTTCCCGCCCCCACGAGCAGGAAGGTATCGCCAGACTGAGGATTGAGGCGATGCATGCCATGCACCGCGCAGGAAATCGGCTCGATCAGGGCTGCCTCTCGAAACGAAATGTTTTCAGGCAACACATATGCATTGGCGGCGGGGACTCTCACGTACTCCGCGAATGCTCCATCGACGGTGACCCCGATGGCTCCCCAGTTGAGGCACAGGTTCCCATGACCCGTTCGACAAAACTCGCAATGGCCACAGAACAATGACGGGTCGACTGCAACTCTGGTACCGGCAGTCATTTTGGTCGCTTTGGTGCCTATACCTTGCGGGACGTTGCTGCCCACGGCAACAACCTCGCCCGCGAACTCATGACCAGGCACGACAGGATAGCATGCCAGGGGAGAGTCGCCATCCACGATATGCAGGTCAGTGCCACAAATACCACACGCCCCCACTCGTATCACCAATCCGTCCGATTTCGGCGTCGGGTCTGGGAGGCTCCCTACCCGTATGTTGCCAGGAGCGTCAATGATAGCTGCACGCATGCTTGCCCTCTTTTCCTCGTATTATAGTATACGTATCGGCCTTGACGATACTGATGGTTACTCAGGTACAACGACAGATTTGATATTCGCAGGATTGCTCTTTGTTGCCTGCAACGCCTGCTCCGTCTCCTCTAAGGAATAGCGACCAGTGATGATTGAGCGCACTTCAATGCGACCAGTTGCCACAAGCGCGATAGCATCTGCATAGCTATTCGCATAGCGGAAGGTTCCCGTCAGGGTGATTTCCCGGTTCTGGATGAACGACATCGGTACGCTTAGCTCTTCGCCAGGGTTCATGCCAACCACCACCGCAACGCCTGCAGGACGCAGTGAGCGAATGCCGTCTATCAATGCTCGCTGATTGCCTGAACATTCTATCAGCACGTCAGCTTGCACCCCTGCTTGAGCAAGCGGTTGTTCGGCAACGTTGATCGTACGAGTTGCGCCTAATTTCTGCGCCATCTCAAGCCGTTGTGGAAAG
>WNGQ01013327.1_pt1 | contig 13963 bp, 20 predicted proteins | sample 5407661 | NCBI WGS metagenome assembly WNGQ01 (sample SAMN13153382, study PRJNA577476) | soil metagenome | isolation source: 60 cm soil or saprolite under Garry oak tree replicate 2 | place: USA:California | collected 2016-06-15
ATCTGAGATCAGTACACCCGTCCTACACAGCTTGGGGGCGGAAGAACGCTCGAAACGCCTTCGTGGAAATCGTTGTCATAACAAGTATCGCAGTGATATCGGATATTGTTCTTCCCAACAATATTTGGGTCTTGATTCTAGGGGCCGTCGGCTTCGTGTCCGTTGTTGTGATCTCAACTTCTTACACACTAATGATCAGGAGGAGATTCAAGCGTGCTTCGAAGGATCAGAACAAAGAAGCCACACCGCCGAACACATAATGGTGCTCGTCTCAAAGAGATGACATGCTAGACATTAATCCAGTCTAGTCTCAACATAAGAACATGGGCCTCCCGCTACAGGGTCTGCGAGTAATCGATCTGACACAGGACTTCGCCGGCCCCTTCTGCACCATGATACTATCGGATCTAGGCGCGGAGGTGATCAAGATCGAGAAACCGGGAGTAGGAGATGAGACCCGGGCCTGGGGCCCACCATTTGTTGACGGGATAAGCTACTATTTTCTGAGTCTTAACCGGGGAAAGAAGAGCGTCGTGCTGGACCTGAAGACAAGCGAGGCACAGAGGGTCGTCCGGAAACTGGTTGTTGATGCGGATATTTTCGTCGAGAGCTCGCGGCCAGGACAAATGGCCCGGTTCAACCTCGACTATCCGAGACTACGGAAGATAAACAAAGCGCTGATCTACGCGTCTATTTCTAGCTTCGGCCAGACAGGGCCCTACCGTGACCGGCTGGGCTACGATCTCATCGCGTTCGCTAGGAGCGGAATCATGGCTTCAACCGGGGAAGAGGGACGATCGCCTATCAGAATGAGCGTTCCAGTCGCCGACCTCGCTGCAGGACACTATTCGTCCACCGCGATACTAGCCGCGCTCTCCAGAAGACTAGTAACCGGAACAGGAGACTACATCGACCTCTCACTACACGACTCGATTGTATCATGGCTCACCTATCTCGCCAGCTATTATTTTGCGACCGGCAAAGAACCCGAACGGCTAGGCTCTGCTCATCCAAGCATTGTTCCATACCAAGCGTTCAGATGCAAGGACAAAGACCTCGTTCTCGCCGTCGGAAACGACCACCAGTGGGCGAACTTCTGCCACGCCGCAGGTCAGGACAGATTGCTCGCGGATAACAGATTCTCAACCAATCCGTCAAGGGTCAGAAACAGACGCCTCCTAATTCCCGTTCTTGAGCGAATGTTTCGCCGGAGAAGAGCCCACGAGTGGCAAAGGATTCTGGATCAGGCTAACGTTCCGGCCTCACCAGTCTTCAACATTCGAGACGTCGCTCGAGATCCCCAGGTCCGCAATAGAAGAATGATCGTCAGGTCCAGCGGCGATGCGCCGGGACTAGGCTCACCAATGAGATTCTACAAGACAGAACCGAAGAAAACAATAGCCGCCCCGCGACTCGGACAACACACCACGGAGATTCTGGCCGAGCTAAGCTAATCTATTTAGCGAGTATGGTTTCAAAACTCAAGAACTCTGCTCTAACGGGGAGCAAAGTTCGCGATACCCTATCGCTGGCCGGCCTCGGGACGATCCTCCTCGGAAACGGACAAGACCTTTGTTTTTCTCATCGATTCGGGCAGGGATCCTGCCAGCTGATTTGGTTCGATAGTCGTATATTCCGGATCGTACCTTTTACCGTAGGGACAAGGCGCGGGTTGAAGTGTCTTCACTGCGGAGCGGTTGACATTGCAGACTCAGGTGTCTGCGGTGTCTGTGGTCGCGACCTTAGAGGCGACGACTATGCTATTTCTTCGAAGCCCGTGTCACATTCAAACCCGAGGCGTGGGCTGCGGTATGCAGGTCTAATTGGGCTAGGAGAACTCATAGCTATCACGTTCGCAACCTGGCTAAGTAATAGCCAGAGCGTCCCGCTCCAAGTAGGCCTGTTCGAGACTGCGATTCTCCTCTTGTTAATGGGAGCCCTTGGGTTTCTATACACTGGTCCCGTAGGAATGCTTCAATTTCGGTGGGGCAAACCATGGAACCCTGACTATGCCCAAGATGTCGCCAGAACCATTCGCGAAGACCAGCCTAGTCGGTTTGGAGCCACGCTCGTTCTCCTTCTGTTAGGAGCCCTTACCTTGGCTATCGCTTTCTTATTATGACGCGGAGAAGACTGCTTTCTGGCTTGATGAAATCCAATCCGCGATAGTAGACGGATCTCCTATTGCAGTCTATGAAAGCATCGCTGGTGGTGGCAGTAGTGATCGTCTGTTTAGTCGGCGCTGTGGCCGGTTTCTATTTCTATGACCGCTTCAGTGGGGGTTCAACCTCGTCCTGCAGCGACCCCGCGTCGATCAGCAGCCATATCTACAATTCCTATAGGCTTCAGATCGTAAAATCATGTATTACTGCTTCCGGAACAGTGGACAATGTCATAGAGGAAGCTGACGGCGACGTTCATCTGCGATTGAACCTGGGTCAGGCTTACAGTAACCTCACAAATAGTGGCAACCAGGGGTACCCCCAGTACGGTGACCTTGTGGTCGAGATAATCTGCGTAAATCCGCCCAGCCAGACAGACGCGATACCCGCATGCCAGAACTATACAAACCAGATACCCGTACCAAGCACCGGCCAGCACATCACGATCACCGGCCCCTACGTTCTAGATACTGATCATTACTACTGGGCAGAGATACACCCGGTTTACTCGCTGGCGATCGGGTAGAGTCGGGAGAACGCAGAAAGAGCGGAGAGCGGCGCTAAGACGCTACCCTGGGCATACAGCACTAGGAACATCAGGATTAGATGGGCGCTCGGAACGGATATTCGGTGATTAGCTAATGTCCAAGTTACAAGCCAGCGAGAATAGTCTGGTTGATATTGCAAATACGGCTTTGGCGAATCAACTGGAGTCGCGCTTGAAGGAGCTTGAGAGAAACATCGCAGTGGCCCGACAGTTCATCGGCATGGCCGACGAGTGCTACTCGAAAGTCAAGCATGAGTGGGAACTATTGCAACAGGATATCGGGGTCAAGAACGCGACCACCAGCCAGACACGGCTCCCATCATCCTTAGAAGAGAGAACAGGCGAGCAGGAAATCAGAGGAACTGTTCGCAGGGAGAAGAAGAATAGGTCTGAATCTCAGCGGAAGAAGACCGAGGACTCTCCTGACGTCTTGCTTGGACCGGTGGATCAGGCTGAGCCTTCGAATGAAGGAAAACCGAGCCGAAAACAGTCGGACTCTGGCCAGAATTTCAAGCATGGCAAGAAGGCCAAGGCTTCACAAAAGAAGACACTGTAGATCGTCCCGCGTCCCAAGAGATTTTCTTCGGTTCCCGGCCGCCTTCCCTGGCCCGTTAAAGAAACAGGCGACCTGTTAGAAGTTTTTCGCAAAAAATGGTTGCTTAGGATCCTATGCTAGGTCACAACTATTGTGACTGCAAGGCTAGGCGGGATAGTAGCGTAACCCTGGAAAATTGTCACGCTGCCACTGTAAGTGCCCTTGCAACTAAGGGCGACCACAAGACATGTCGCAGTCACGGTGATTGGGTCCGGGGCTGGACCGCACGTCGCTTCGCTCGTCGGATTCACAGTGAGACTCACCTTGGTCGGATTACTGACCGTGGTCTTCAGAACCACATTATCGGTCTTTGGAGCACACTTTACTAACTCTCCAACACTACCCGAACTCGCACTGCCTGAGAAAGTAATAGTGACCGGGTTCAATGACCAGACCGCCCTCGGGGCCGAGCTGGCGGCAAAACCGACCGCGGCATACGCTCCCACCATGATGAGGCTTATGGAAAGGCCTACCAGCAGATTTGCGATTTTCCAAAATCGTCGCAGAAGGATGGGAACTCATCGACATATTCCGCAGTCTAGTACAGATTTCCCTGATAAAGGTCGGAATGTACATGGTTCATGGAGCCGCTGTCAGCTTGGGTGAGGAGGGAATCCTCGTGCCCAGCTTTGGGAACACTGGGAAGACCACGACTTCGTGGATGCTTGCAAAAAGAGGGGCTGAGTTTCTCACCGATGAATTTGCCATTCTAGATTCACAAGGACATTGCTATGGATTCCCATGCAGTTCCTTGGTCTCCGGTGCGCTAGTCAAAGCAGCCGACTTACGGTTGACGAGAAAACAGGGTGCTTCGCTATGGCTCAGAGAGTTGATGTCCAAGATGCTGTCCACACGATTTGCCCCTGGGGGAATAAAGCTCTATCCGGATCAGATTTTCAAAACACGTGATGAGGCTGCAATCACAAGAATAGTATTCATCCAGAAGGGATTCGACGACATTCGAACGGTTGACCCTGATGAAGCCATCAATCTACTTACGGCCGTTCAGGATTACGAGATGAACTGGAGAGCGAATCCCTACATCATAGCTCAATCTTTCTTTCGCCCCGACTTCAACTCTCGCGACCTGTCCTCGAAAGAGGCAGAAATAATGCGGTCGATAGTTTCGAGAGCCAAAGCCGCATACCTTGTGTCCTCTTCCAATGGATCACACTTCGAATCCATCGAAGAGATTGCAAAAATGCCGAGCTGGGGACCTCAGAGGCCAGGTTCAGCTCATACCGAGCATCGTTCAATATTGGAAAAAGGTCAGGGAATGGCACAGGGTTCTCAATCAGAGCTAAACTTACGGCCTCCCCCGTCTTCAGCATCCGAGACATAATGCGAGATCCACGGGTCTGCGATAGGAGAATGATCGCCAAGTACGACAGCGCTCTTCTGGGTCTAGGTTTACCGATGAGATTCTATGAGACAAAGCCGAGGAAACCCACACCTGCGCCAACTCTCGGACAACACTCTGCAGCGATCCTAGCCGAGCTAGGCAACTCGTCATCACACAGCGACAGGCTAAGAAAGAGTGGAGTCTTCGGGTAGCGGTCCATGAGAAATGGGCTTAGCTGGATAGGGGTCGCTCCGCGTCATGCGACCGCTAGAGCAACAATTTCATTCGCCTCTAGTATTCTATAGGGGGTTCTAGGTTGCCCAAAAGGAGATGCAATGTCCCTCTCAGAAAACTTGGACAAAGTTGGACGGAATTGACGGGGTCACAGAAGGCCGACGAGATTAGAGAGACAATTTACACTCTCTACCTCAAAGGGTTCAACGTGCGCGAGATCGCCAAAGCAGTGGCTCTTCCCAAGAGCAACGTAGCCTATCACCTCAGCATCATTCGTAAACAGAACACTGCTTGGTTCGACAAGAACGTCGATCCCGAAGGTCGACGGCGCGCCCTTACCAAGGAGCTTGCTGACCAGATCGGAGAGACCATTCTAGAGTCCTGGATACTTTACGATATGGCTCTGACCTGCCTCAAGGATGTTCTCAAAACAGACAAGGACCCGGCGGGCGCGTTTGGCATCTGCAACTCCTATATTCGCACGATTCTCAGCAGCCTACAACAGTACCGTCTATGTCTTCAAGTGGTGGCGCCTAGCATGGACGATGTCTCGCTGCACGACATGATGGACAAGCTGGGGAAGGAACAGGAGGAGATACGGATGAAAATGAAGGTGATAGGTCTTCCTCCACAATCTATGTGCTGGGAATACCAAGGAACGAAATTCATCTATGTGCTGGATTCTCAATGGGAAGACCGCTCCGTTGGTGGCCTAGGTTCCCCCCAAGGTTCAGGTGGTGCCTACATTACAGCATCGAAAGGACCGATGTCCCACTGTATCATAATCCCTTCTCGCAGTACCGAACCAAGCCCGTATGAGAAGTGGGCCAGACTAGCAGGCTACGGGTTGCAAATGAGCAGCGCAGGGAAATTCCTTCCGACGCAAGTCAGCGACGTGACGTTCCCGTTGAAGTCTCGATATGCCCTAAGGCCTCCAGCGGAATACATCAAGTCTCGGATTCGAAAGACGTGCGAGTTGTATCCAAGAGCGGGTAGTGTTACCAACGAATTAGATGTTGGCTTGGTGACGGCTCTCGCAAATACCTCATTAGGCGCAGACTATCAACCGGCATACCACCCTATCTCCCGTGATGATATCATCTTTGAACTTGAATCTACGAAAAGGAACGGGGAAGTTCACATCGAAGGAATGAAGGTTGATTTCTCAGATAAGCGATCCTCTTCGGACTCTTCCTCCTAGTGGCAATGTAGACAACCGCCCATTAGATCTGTTTTCGCATCATGGGTTTCCCGCGTAAGAAAAATGGGGGGGGATCTCGCTCTGACAATGGCGCTTCTAGCTCCAGCTTATTGTGAAGCTGGGAACGGTGCCTGACGATGGGCTAGCGTAAGTGAGACAATACTCATACGAGCCTGCGGATATTGTCACCGGTGTTCCTGTTGTTAGCGCTGTTCCAGGTGTGCAGGGAGAATTCGTGTTGATGAACGATGTGAGGGTTAGTGACGTGTACCCCGTTGGAAGCGTGAAGCCGGGCGTGTCGCTTCCCCCCGTCGAGGTGAACACGGCGACCGGCCCGGGACACTGCAAGGTGACGGTTCCGCTTGTTCCCGAAAAGATAGTGGCAGGTGAGGCTGCCAATGTTGCACTCGCGCAAGTTGTGGACAACGCTGGGGTTGTCACCGTGACGGATGGAACGTTGTGGCTGAAAAGCGCTGTTAATCCGTAAGCTGTCCCCGAGGTTCCGAGTACGACTAAGGCGATTACTCCCAAGAGCTTTCGGAGAGAGAGGGTTAGCGTTCTCATCTAGGACACTTCACCAAGCTTGCCATCTGCTATGTTGTCTCTATATAGGCTTCTCAACCTAGTTCGAAGGATTGTTTCCGCGAAAGTTGCCTGCGGGCACGGCCATGGCTCAGGACAGCACTGGACCCTTGACGATCAAGGTCTCCCGCGAGATGGGTGCCGAGAAGGTCTGGGCCCACCGCAAAATCTCGCTTGAGAATGGTTCGGGAATCGCCTAGATAGATCGAGATATCAGCTGAGCTACGCAGGCCCAGACTGTGTCGGAATAACGAGGCTTCTATTGTTCGCTGCCTGTCGAAGTCTCGCTGTCCTTATTATCCTGGCCGAAAATGGAGCTGGTATCCGAGAAGGTCGAGCTTGTTTCGGTTGACGAAGACCCGAAAAGGGAATTGTCTGAAGGCATCTGCCAGGACGGTAGCGTTGTGTCTGGGTTCGGCGCGGTATTCGCAGACTGTGTCTTCGTCGCGGATTTTGCTTTCTTTTCTTCCTTGACGTATACTATTACGATCTTGTATGACTCGTGACAGCTCTTGCATCGTCCAGCTTGGACAACTCTCTTGAGCTTTAGACTACGAGTCTTGCAGTTGGGACAGTCGATGAAACGGCTTCTTGCAACTGGTTCTTCTTGGTTGACGGTCTTCATCTGCGCAGTGCCTCAGCTCGATTATCACGACATAGCCATTCTGTAACCAGTGCGCTAGACTAGTCGTCACTTCTTCCCTCAACTTCGAAGATGAACATGTACTTGATCGACCTATCCGTAACGTCGGGCATCGAAATTGGGAAATATTCGGTAGTCCCGGATTCTACCGGCGTTGGTTTTAACATCCTTAAAAGTAACATAGCATGGAAAACTGGTTATCAAGGAAAGGTTCGAAGTTGAGCCAGCCGAGCAGTTCTTTTTACGATAGGGCGAAGTCGCAGACTAATCTCCAGGAGAAAGTCATGCTCCTCATTCCAGGATTTCCGAAAGACACTTACAGGTCCCTGGTAAACCAGGGCATCAACGACACGTGGGACGACACGGACCATCTCATGGCCCGGCTTGATAGGGTTGTTGAACGGATCAACCATTCCGAGTACGGTTACGCCGGCTTCTTTGATGTCACAAAAGTCAAAGAGCCTGACTTGGACCGAATGATGGACTATGATTATCAACTCTTACAGATGACCGACACCGTAACAACTGCCATTCAGGGGCTCAAAGATTCCGTGGACAATGGACATGTTCAGGACGCAAAGGGCAAGATCTCCGACGCGATGAAGGCAGTGGACGCACTCGAAACCGCGTATAACGGCCGCAAAGACGTAATCCTAGGAGTCCAGCAATAATGCCACAAGTCATAGAATGGCGCGGAGCAGGCCCAGACGATATCGTCTGGCGATACCCAGTAGAGGAAATAACAAACGCCGCTCAACTGGTAGTTCACGAGTATGAGACAGCAGTCTTCCTGAGAGACGGCAAAGCCTACGACGTCTTCCCGCCAGGACGGCACACCATTACAACACTCAACCTACCTCTCATAACCTCAGCATACCGAATATTCTTCGGTGGCAAGACTCCATTCACCGCTACGGTGATCTACGTCTCCACGAAACAGTTCGCTGGCAAGTGGGGAGCAAAGGCCCAGACAACAGAGCTAGCTCCGCTGATGGTTCACGGAACAGCCTGGCTTCGGATAACAGACTCGAACCTGTTCGTTAACGAAGTCGTTGGAGGACAAGGCGCCTTCTCCACTCCGCAAGTGGACGATTTCATCCGGGGATTCATCAACGAACGAGTCATCGATGAAATGTCCAAGTATGATCTTCAAACCGCGTTCACCCAGCTTGACAAGGCATCGGTCACTGTAAAGGTCAACATTAACGATGCTCTGAAAAGAATCGGGACCGACCTTGTTGATTTCAAATTCGAAGGAATCGATACCTCCGACCAGTTCCGAGACAGACTATTTTGGATTAAGCAGAAGGCAGCCACCTCAGACGTACTTAGGATGGAGACAGCTAAGGACATCGGAGCAAGCCTCAGCACATCTTCAGGCGCTGGACTCGGGTCGGGAATGGTCCTCATACCCCAGGTGATGAACGCGCAGATGCAACCCTCTGTGCAGCCTCAGGCAGCACTCGTCGCATGCCCCAAGTGCGGAAACGGCGTTCAACAGGGCGCTCGGTTCTGCCCTAACTGTGGAGCGACCATCTTCGTCCCTCCAGCTGCACAAGCCATGACGCCTTGTCCCAACTGCGGAAAACCGGTCGCTGCCGGGACCAAATTCTGTCCCGAATGCGGGCAAAAGATGCAATAAGACATCCATTTTCTCGGCTCGCAGTCCAACCTGACCCCTTGTGATAACTACGAGTACGAATTACTCAGCGTTATCTCATTTCAAGACAAGGGTATAAGAATCGGGCCGACGAAATGATCCTGTTCCTGAAAGGTTACTAGAATAGCCATGATAAAGAAGCTGGACGGGCAGTTCGTCGTTCCGGGAGTAAAGCTTGGCGTTGTAGAAGAGTTCATGCCCGGCCGAGGAACAACCGAGGTAGACGGGACGGTCTACTCGGCTGCGACTGGAGTAGCCGCAGTTGACTCCACCCGTCACATAGTTTCGGTAAAAGCCTCAGCCGGACCCCCAGTCGTCCCTGAAGAAGGCTCTACAATCATCGGTGTCGTCGAAAAGGTCCAAGAGAAAATGGCCATCATCAACATCGTGGTAGTTGATGGCCACAAGCTGCAACCGCCATTCACAGGCATGTTGCACATCTCCAACTCCAGTCCGAGATTCGAGCGGTTCATGGGTGTCGGGCGGGACATGGGCGTGATCAATGCCTACTGCTCCCGGTGTGGTGGCGAGCTCGTATTATCCGGAAGAATTCTCCGTTGCACGCTATGTCTAAACGTTGAGAGAAGAAGGTTGGCCGAAGACTTCGGAGTTGGAGGAAACGTGCCAAGTTGAAAGTTAACATCTTGAAAAAATCAAAGGGATTCCTCAAGGTCGAAGTCGAAGGAGAAGGCCATACTTTCGGGCATCTTATGCAAGCCGCGCTCTTGGAAGACAAGACCGTTGACTGGGCAGGCTACGACCTTCCCCACCCACTCTTCACCAGACCAATCATAACATTGAGAATGAAGGGTGAGTCGTCTGCCGAGAAAGCGTTGGAGCGAGCCGCGAAAAAAGTCCACGCGGATACTGATGAGTTCATAGAAAAGTTCAGTGCAGCAGTAACAGCCGAAGCTGAAAGCTAAGCCCTGGGGGGACCGCCCTCTGCCATCGAAGGGCATCATCTTCGATTTTGATGGCACGCTATACGGAGACTGGAGACTCTGGATCTCCCTAATCGAAGAGACACTTCGAGAATTCAATCTCTCGATTACAGCCTACGAAGCTCTCGAACAGGCAAGAAACGAGATCAGAACAGGTGGAGCAAGGGAAACCGTCAAGATAAGTGGAATAGCAGTCTCCCTCGCCAGAGAACAAGGACTTGAACGCGATGAGGAGGTCCGGTCGAGACTTTTCGAGAAGCTAGACGCCAAAATGGATGAGACAGGGCCTGGAAATGATCTCATCATGCTTTTGGAACAGCTAAAGGAGAAGGGGATTATCATGGGCATCGTGACCTTTGTCCGAAAGACACGCCTCACACGACGTTTGGACATGTGGAGACTTGCAGACTACTTCCAATGCACAGTCAGCCCGGAGCAAGTTGCGGAATTCAAACCATCGCCGCAACCATACCTCAAAGCTATCGAGGACTTCCACCTCGCGCCAAAAGAGTGCGTTGTGGTTGGAGACGAGCCTGTGGATATGCTGGGCGGAAAACGCGCCGGTACCCGAACAATCGGGCTACCCCAGGGATTCTATTCGCGAGAAGAATTGGAGGGGGCGGGAGCTGACTCGATAATTGCCTCTCTCAACGCGCTACCAGATATCCTCCTCAAATGACACATTGAATAGCGCAACGATTGTTCTTGTTTCAAGGTATTCCTAACTTGAACGATCAGGATATTGGAAGGATTCTGACAAACACCGGACTCGCTCAGTTCGGAGACTCCCTTCTGAACTTCGCCTACTCAGTAGCCCTAACAGAAACCACGGGTCGACCACGAGGAATAAAGGTCCAAGATAAGATCCTTGCAGATGCCGCGGCAAAAGCTGGATTGAGGAAGCGCCTGCCGAGAAGAGTGGGCCGAGGAGATGTAGCTAACAGTTTAGAGGCATTGCTGGGGCACGTGTGGTTGCAGAAGATGATCACACTTGAGGAGATCGTATCATGTCTCAAACTAGAAAATCTTGACCCCAGCAAGAACTTCTCAGTCTTAGCGGATCTAGCTCTGTGGAAGCTTAGAAAACAATCATGACGGGGAAGCTTACCATCAAGAAAGAGATCAGGACACTAGGACTCGACCTATGCAACTCCAGACGTTTGGTGGGTGCGGTCGTAAGGGGTGGCGTTTACCTAGACGGAGTTCTGGTCTTTCCGTCAAATCCCATTCCAGAGAGCAGGTCAATTGCATCTGCGATTCTTGGGACGAGATTTTTCCCGGAGCTTAGGCTGATCATGACGCACGATCCCAAGGCGCGGATCGATCCTGGGGTCATCGAGAAGTGGACCAAGCTGCCAGTAATCCAGATCGACGCAGCGAGAAGAAGAAACCCTGTCAGCTTCAGATCATACCGAGTTGGAGGGAAGGAATTGCAGGTAAAGAGTTCCCTACCGCCCGGGATCCTTCGGGAAGTACTCTCCACAACTTGGACAACTGGAATGCTTCCTGAGCCCTTACGCATAGCCCACTTACTCGCAAGGTCTCGATTTTTCGGGAAAAACACGCGTTTTCAAGCTAACAAATAAATTCGTCGCCGAGGCCTATAAGAGGCGAACGTGTTTTGCAGTTCTGTCCGAAATGCGGGTCCACGCTTCTACCCGCCAAGAGAGAGAAGAAAGTGTTCATGGCCTGCGGAAAATGCGGCTATACAAGCAACCGCGGCGATAAGCAAGTCAGTAGGCTGGCCCACGAGAGAGAGAAGATCGTCGTCATAGGGCGCGAAGAACAAAAGATACGGACCCTTCCGAAGGCCAAGGCTGAATGCCCGAAATGTAACAATCACGAGGCGTTCTACTGGCTCGTTCAGACGAGGGGTGGCGACGAGTCCTCGACCCAATTCTTTAGATGTACCAACTGCGGAGCCACATGGCGGGAGAACAGCTAGAATTGCTAGAAAGCTCAATAGCGGAAACATCGGTCAAGAAGGAAAAGCCGGCAAACCCCATGTTCAAAGCCACCATGAACGACGCTCGTCTATTCCGCAATCTAATCGGAGCAATCTCAAGCCTGATCGAAGAAGCCGACTTCAACGCATCACCCGATGGAATCAAGCTACGATCCATGGACCCCTCCCACATAGCCATGGTCGACTTCGAATGGCCCAAAACAGCCTTCGACACCTACGAGTGCACGGCCCCAACCAAACTGCGCCTCAGCGTCTCGAACCTCCTCAAACTATTGAAGAGGACAAAAAGTGACGAATCCATTGAGGTCGTTTATGATGATGCGAACAAGAAGCTAAACATCACCCTCAAGGGTAGCATCGTCAGGAAATTCATAACACCAACCCTCGAACCTTCCACCGAAGAAGTTCCAACGCCAAAAGTCCCGTTCAACGCGAGAGTCAAGATTACAGCAGCAAGCTTGCGAGACATTATCGATGATGCACAGTCCATAAGCGACAATGTCAAGTTCGAAGTAACCCAAGAAAAATTTGTCGTTAGGGCAACAGGCGAGTTGACTAGTGCGCTGATAGAACTCGACAAGGGAAGCGATGCCATACTCGAACTCGATGTGAAGGAACCGGCGAAGGCAACCTACAACCTCAACTATCTCGGAGAAATAATACGAGCAGGCTCAGGAGCCTCAGAAGTCACATCTCTCGAGTTCTCCACCAACATGCCAATCAAAGTCGAGTTCGAAATGCCTCAGCAAGGAAGGCTTCTTTATTATCTCGCCCCAAGAATAGAAGCCGAATAAGAAGAACCTGATGTTAACAAGGGCTGACCTGGCCAAATACCCCTTCCTCAACGAAGCCTCAGACTACATCAAAGAACTAGGAATCTCCATCGAAGACATCGCAACACCCGACTTCAGCCCAGTCCTAGAAAGAGCAGAGAAACGGCTGGAAGAAGCTCTCTCAAAAGGAAGAGTCTCAAACGAGTTCGAAAACGAAAACGCTGAAATCCTCTCGTTCCCAGTCTCCAACCTAATCCTCAGCCTTACAGGGGAGGAGAGAGCGCAGAGACGATTCGCGCTCGCAGAAGCCAAGAGAGCCTACGACCTGCTCCGACAGGAAAACCCAGAGAAACTAGACTACATCGCACGAACGACCTTCGGGTGGAAGCTAAAGAAAATAGATGCTCAGCCCGGAAAGAGATTCTACGATTTCGCCATCTCACTCGCCGACTACCTGAGAAACTCGGTTCATCTCAAAGAGCCGCGATGGAAACTGCCCAACAGAATTCTCGACCACGGCCAGGTCTACGCGACCCGAGAAGAACTGGCCCGTCTGCTCGAAGAAGAAGTAAGGACAAGAATAGTGGACCGGACGGGAAAGCTTCCCGGTGAAGTACCGAAGCTCTTGCAGCCGAAAGTCGAGCGGACCCGAGGACTCATCACCAAATGGCTGGGCATCCCATCCCACTACGAACTTCCACAAGTACCAACGCCCGAGGCAATGCCTCCATGTGTCAGACATCTCATAGACAATCTTGCAGAGGGGAAAAATGTGCAACATATGGGCCGATTCACCCTCGCATCATTCCTTGTCAATATTGGAGCGGGAGAAGAGGAGATCGTCAAGACATTCAAGCCTGCCAGTGACTTTTCAGAGAGAATGACCAGATACCAAGTCGAGCACATCGCCGGCAAGCGAGGCGGAAGAACAAAGTATACCTGTCCAATGTGTACGACCCTCAAGACGCACGGAATCTGCTACAAACCGGACGATATCTGCGACACGATACGAAACCCTCTGAGCTACTACAAGCAAAAGGCTAGAGAATTGACCGGAAGGAGACCGAAACGTGAACCCAGCTGAACAAACCGTCAGACAAAAGTTCCAACAATACTACCTCGACCCCAAAAGACAACTGGACCCACCCCGGAACCCAGCCGAGAGAGAATACGGGTTCCTTCTCTTCAACGGAAAGTTCATGGTTAGACACCGCTCTTTCAAAGACCCTGGATCACTCCTCAGAGCTGTCAGAGATCTCGTACCATTGCATGTCTACTTCTCCACCGCCTACTATCGCGAACCCACGGCACCGATGG
>WNGQ01012113.1_pt1 | contig 13962 bp, 13 predicted proteins | sample 5407661 | NCBI WGS metagenome assembly WNGQ01 (sample SAMN13153382, study PRJNA577476) | soil metagenome | isolation source: 60 cm soil or saprolite under Garry oak tree replicate 2 | place: USA:California | collected 2016-06-15
CGGACGCTTTGATCGGCGCGTGGTCGTGAGCCGGCCCGATGTTCGTGGGCGCGAAGAAATTCTGCGTGTTCACACCCGCAAGATTCCTTTGGCGGACGATGTCGATCTTTCTGTGCTGGCTCGTGGTACTCCAGGCTTCTCCGGAGCCGACTTGGCCAACATGGTGAACGAGGCGGCACTTAGCGCGGCGCGGCAGAACCGCAAAGCCGTGCTGATGTACGACTTCGAACTGGCCAAAGACAAAGTGCTGATGGGCGTGGAGCGCAAGTCGCTGATCCTCTCCGAAGAAGAGAAGAAAGTGACGGCATACCACGAGGCTGGACACGCGCTGGTGGCCGCCAAACTGCCGAAGTCCGACCCTGTGCACAAGGTGACGATCATCCCCCGGGGCATGGCGTTGGGCGTGACCATGCAGTTGCCCATCGACGACAAACACAATTACACCAAGGAATATCTGGAGACTGAGATCGCCATCATGATGGGCGGCCGGATCGCGGAAGAGATGTTCCTGAACCAGATGAGCACCGGTGCAGGCAATGATATTGAGCGAGCCACCGAGCTTGCGCGCAAGATGGTGTGCGAGTTCGGCATGAGCGATCTGGGGCCGCTGACTTTCGGCAAGAAAGAAGAGCAAATCTTCTTGGGCCGGGAGATCGCGCAGCACCGCGATTACAGTGAAGCAACCGCAATCAAGATCGACGACGAAGTACGCCGGTTGATTAGCGATGGTTATGGCGTGGCGAAGGAAATCCTTGCCGCACACCGCGACACGCTGGTCAGGATTGCCGTCGCATTGTTAGAGCGCGAAGTGCTTGACGCTAACGAAATACGTCTCATTATCGAGGGCAAAGAACTGCCCAAGATGACGCCTCCGCCGAAGGGCGATGACGGAGTGCAGCAGGTGCTCAAGCCAGAACCGGGGCGTCCGGGACTGGCCAAAGGTGAGCGTCCGGCGCCGGCGTAAACTCAGTGGCTGGTTGTTAGTGGCTAGTGAAAACAAGACAGGGCGGCTTTGGGCCGCCCTGATTTTTTTGCCGGCGCATGAAGGTTATTGGTTGACGACCTTCATCATGTTTTCGGGGTAGCGGAGACCGGCGGCTGCGCCATGAGGGAAGACCTCCTCCAGGCGACGCAGGTCCTCTGGCGTGAGTTGCACGTTGAGCGCTCCGACGTTATCTTCCAGGTATTTGCGGCGTTTGGTGCCGGGTATGGGGACAATATCTTCGCCCTGCGCGAGAACCCAGGCCAGCGCCAATTGCGCAGGCGTACAGCCTTTCTCTTTTGCGATCGCTTCCACGCGACTTACCAACTCCAAATTCTTCTGAAAGTTCTCGCCTTGAAAACGAGGGGATAAGCGGCGGTAATCGTCGGCAGCCAAATCCTCAAACCGCTTAAACTGGCCGGTCAGGAAGCCGCGTCCCAGAGGACTGTAAGCGACGAAGCCGATTCCCAGTTCCCGGCAAGTGGGCAAAACTTCGTCTTCCGGATCGCGGGTCCATAGCGAGTATTCTGTCTGCAATGCTGTAATAGGATGAACCTTGGCAGCCCGGCGCAGGGTCTTCGGAGCGGCTTCCGACAATCCGATGTAGCGAATCTTTCCTTCCTTCACCAGCTCAGCCATGGCTCTGACGGTGTCTTCGATAGGCGTATTGGGATCCACCCGGTGCTGGTAGTAGAGGTCGATGGTCTCGACCCCGAGCCGCCGCAAGCTGCCCTCGCACGCGGTACGAACATAATCCGGCTTGCCATTAATCCCGCGGAGATTGGGATTGGCAGGATCGCGGATGATCCCAAATTTGGTGGCGAGGACGACTTGATGCCGGCGGCCACGAATCGCCTTTCCAACCAGCTCTTCATTGGTATAAGGACCGTACGCATCGGCGGTATCAAGAAAGTTGATTCCGAGTTCCAAGGCGCGATGAATGGTAGCAATTGATTCATCGTCGTCCCGCCCTGCGTAGAAATCGGACATGCCCATACATCCCAGGCCCAGAGCAGAAACCACAGGGCCATTGCGTCCTAACTTACGCGTTTTCATGGTTAAGCTCCTACAGACGAGGGTAAAGCAGACGAGCTGCTGTCATCGTGCTGAAGCGAGACCGGCAGTCTCCAAAATAGATGCGAAAGCTGCGAAAAGGGGTTCGGTAAATGTCCGGGGGAAGGAAAGCCCAGTTCAGCTGTTTGGGCTAACCGGGCACGACCTTGGGCTCGTCACCATCTGTCCGCGCTACTAGCTCATCGGAAATTTTTCACCAGCATGATGTTCGATTCTGCGAATTCGTCCTGAACGTAGAGAATGGATTTGCCGTCGCGAGACATGGCCATTCCCCAACCAGGCTCTTTCTCCAGGGTCCAGATGGGAATGATTTTGTGACTCGCAAAATCGAAGAACTGAATTGTCGCGTTAGGCGACTTATCGAATCTGAGGAAATAAATGCCATCCGAGGTGAGTGCCCAATTCGGCCAACTGCCGCCCCGAACCTCCTCCAACACTTGAGTTTCGTCCCCGCCGCCCAGGGGCATTCTCCACACACCACCTGCTTCGTACTTCGAATAATAGAGGAAGCGTCCATCGGAAGATTCGACGCCGGAAATTCCACCATTCTTAGTCACTTTGATCGGTGCGCCACCGCGTACCGGCATCCTCCAAAGCTGAAAGGGTTCACTACCGCGTTTGGAAGCGAAGTAAATCCATTGGCCATCGCGCGACCAACTGGGAGAAAGGTTATCCGCGCCGGAAATGGTAGGCAGAAGCCGGGGAACCCCACCGGGTACTTCGACAACGTAAATCTCGCTTTGTTCTTTAGGATGAAATTCGAAGGCAATGTAGCGTCCGTTGGGCGACCATCGTGCCCGTCCCGCGGTTCCATGCAACGAAGTAAGCTGGTCACAATTCGATCCATCGGTTGCGCATGTCCAAATATCCCAGAAGCCAAGGCGATTCGACTCGAAAGCAATCTGCTTTCCGTCGGGAGATAAATCGGGGCGCATCTTGTCGCCCTTCTCGGAAATCAAGGCGAAAGGCGGCCTCTGATGGTGCCTTTGATCCCTCAAATCCAGGCGCCAGATATTAAACTTGGCAACCACCTGGTGGTAAACCAACTGGTCACCCTTTGGAGGAATCGACGGCCAACCTCCCTCACCCATGGGACCCGCTACCGGTCTTGGCTCACCGCCGCGAGCAAAGATTCTCCACAAACTCTCCGGCCCCCCGCGGGTGGAAGAAAATACAATTTCGCGGCCGTCCACAGTCCATGCCGGAGGACCAATGATGGGGCGGTGATCGAAGGTGAGTCGCTTTGCTTCGCCGCCCCCCGCGCCAATGACATACACATCATTGCTCACGCCGGCGATGGTGGAACGTACGAACGCGATCTGCGAGCCGTCAGGCGAGAACTTGGGCGACTGGTCAAGCGATCCTCCTGGTGGTGATGTCAGCCGCCGCGTGCTGTAGTCAGATAACGACAGCAATGAAATCCATGAGCGCGGCGAGTCGACACCGCTGGCCTCAGGAAACGCCAGAAACTTTCCGTTTGGTGACCAGGCCAGTCCTCCTCCCATGGCAGCGGGTGCCTTGTAGACGCGATGCTCGGTACCGCCCAGAGCAGGAATGACAATGATGGAAATCGTTTTGTCAGCGTAACGAGTGAACGCGACCTGGCGACCGTCGGGCGACCAGGTTGGACAGCAGTCGCCGGAATCGCTCGTCAACCGAAGAGATTTCTCGCCTCCAACTAGCGCTGTATAGATTCCGGTGTGGTGTGCGCCATCGCTGTTGCGAAATGCGACTTGATTGCCGTCCGGAGAAAAAGCCGGGGTGACTTGAAAGCCATGGAGGCCCACCAGCGGCACGACTTCGATCGACGCTAGTGGAGTTTCCGCAGTTTTTCGATAGAAGGACCAGAGCCCGATCGCGCCAAGGAGAACCACGAGCGGCACACCGGCGATCCAGGTCCTTGCCGGCGCATATTTTGTAACGCCAGCGTCCTGCCGGCTATTGGGCAGCTCGTGTTGCCCAGCCAACGGCGGCACTTCACCCTTCATTAGTGAATGGGATTCATCAGCGACACTTGAGACCGCAGGCGCCGTGTCATCCACGACGCCGATGAATCGATAACCTCGCTTAGCCACAGTTTCAATGAAGCGAGGCTTGTCCGCAGAATCGCGAAGCGCTTCGCGCAGCCTGGCCACGGCGCTGTTCAGGCCATGGTCGAAGTCCACAAATGTATCGGCCGGCCAGAGGTTCTGGCGCAACTCGTCGCGCGTTACTACTTCCCCAGGTCGGTTCAACAGAAGAGATAAAACGCGGAAGGGCTGGTCTTGTAACTTGATTGGCCGGCCTTCCTTACGCAGTTCACCCGCCCGAAGATCAACTTGAAAGATATCAAAGCGAACCACCTCTGCAGAGAACCCACGATCTGACATTCGATCACCGTTGATTGGACGCCCATCTATCACAGCCGTTAGCTAAGTTTCAAGATCCCACACCCATCCAATGCGGCCAGCCGCGAAGCGGCGCAAAATGCAGCCCACGGCGCTAGCCGTGGGTGGTGATGCAACATCGGACAAGCCCCGAAGGGGCGACAGAAACTATCGTGATCTCGGAAGAAAGTCCCGCGTTTTGAGAAACATGTCCCGTTACCCACACGTGTCGCACGGGTGTGCGCTGTTGCATTGCCGAACACTCTGACTGATGCAAAAGTTCGAGCCTGAGGTGCGAGAAAAACGACCAAGGGAAGTGGGGTTCTCAAGGACATGATGATGAACTTAAGAGTGCTGTTTACAGTTACGTTGCTGGCGGCGGTTTGGTTCTACTCTTTCACGAACCTCTCACAAGCCCAGGCGACCACAGGGTCGATACGAAGTGGGGAAACAGATCAGGCTGACCTTTCTTCTCTTAAGAAGAGCGCCGAAAGCGGGGATGTGAAGGCTGAGTACATGCTCGGCTGGTCCTATATGACCGGGACGCACGTTCCTCAAGATTACTCGGAAGCCGCCAAATGGTACCGCGAAGCCGCCGCGCATGGTTCAGCTGACGCGGAGTTTGGGTTAGGTTTTTTATACGAGCAAGGGAAAGGCGTCTCGCAAGATTACCGCCAAGCCGTGGCGCATTACACCACTGCCGCCAAACGCGGCCACGCGACCGCCCAGAACAATCTTGCCTCAATGTACGAGCGTGGAGATGGGGTTCGAAGGAATTCCGGCGAAGCCGCGCGCTGGTATCGCGCTGCCGCCGGCCAAGGTGAAGTTACGGCCCAGTGCAATTTGGCGTCCTTATACTTTCGCGGTAAAGGCGTCGCGCGAGACTATGCAGAAGCCGGCCAATGGTTTCGAGCCGCCGCCGAGCGCGATTACCCCCCTGCTCAGGACAATCTTGCCTGGATGTATTACACCGGCACGGGCGTGACCCTTGACTACTCCGAAGCAGCGAAGTGGGTACAGCGCGCAGCTGCCCATGGGTATGCCCGGGCACAAGTCGACCTTGGATACCTTTACGAACAAGGCAAGGGAGTGCCGCTGGATTACGTCAGCGCCTATACCTGGTACAAGCTGGCTGCGGCAGGAGGAGATAGTCGGGGTTCAGAGAGAATGAAAAACCTGTCACGAGTGATGACGCAAAAGCAAATCAGTGAAGCCAGCAACCGCGCTGCGCAATTCCCAGCCTCTCGATTCCCGCGCGAGGGGGTAAGTAACTCAAACGGGGTCACCAGCTCATTTGCTGAGCGATGATCACAAAAAACTGAGCGGCGGAGAGAGTACAGCAAGCGGGATGATGCGCAGCCAATCTATGTAATTGAGGATGTGTGTGCTTATCGCTTGCCTACAAACAGAAAAACTACATAGAAGAGTTGCATGAGGGTTACACCCAGGATTACATACACCGCAAGTTCCAGCCTTCGTCCTGACTCCCTGGCCCCTTTGAACAGATCGGCCAGGTCGGTTGTCGCTTGAAGTAGATTCTCCGTCAGCTTGTCCAGGTGGTCGGTGGACTGCTTCATCTTTTCCAGCACTCGGGACGTATCCACCAGCGCGGTTGCCGCCCGCTCCCCATTGCGCACATCGAGTTCAGTTTTGCAGGCTGCCCACCACGGACTCCCCGGCGGATTGTCGTACATCCGCTGCCGTATCTCTTCCGACGAGCGGGTGCGCAACAATTGGACAAGGGCCTGTACCTTGTCAATCGCCGTCATGTTATCGGTGCCGGAGGCCATTGCAGTGGCGAGTGTAGCAGTTGCCATCGCCACCCCCGAGGTGCCCAAAGTGCCAGCACGTCCGGCGACACCCTCCCCAAATCGGCATCCCAAGCACGATGGTGCCCAGGTACCACCGGCGTCCCGCCGGCACCGGTGAAACGTCCGTCAGGTCCGTCAGTTTCGCTAATCCAACCTTGAATCGGCACTTAGCCAACGCTGATTTTGCAAGCAGAGGCAAGTCCCCCTATTGGCTAAATGCCAAGTGCCAAGTGCTGCCCTCCTCGCACCCTAGCCAATCCGCAATCTGCAATCTAAAATCTGCAATCTCATGCAGTCCGACCGCATCGCCGAACTGCTGCAGCCATTCCTTCCTGTTCCCCTCGTCGAATCCCAACTGCAGGCTATATCGACGTACATCGATATATTGCTCCGCTGGAACGCCCGCATAAACCTCACTGCGGTGCGCCAGCCCGAGGAAATCGTCACCCGTCATTTCGGCGAATCTCTTTTCGCTGCCAGACATTTATTCCCCGAGGCTGAGCCCCCCAATGCTCCGGCTAGGCAATCAATTCTCCGTCCGCCCCAGCCCAGCGCGGCTTTTGAGCCATCCGGCGAAAAGAATTCGACACGACTGGTCGACATTGGTTCCGGCGCCGGCTTCCCCGGTCTCCCCATAAAAATCTGGTCGCCGCACACCCACGTGACGTTGATCGAATCGAACCACAAGAAGGCCAGCTTCCTCCGCGAAATCAGCCGGACACTTACATTGACAGACGTCGATGTATTTGGTGGCCGCGCCGAAGACTTCCAAGCCTCGGCAGATCCTGTCACCTTACGCGCCGTTGAACGCTTCGAGCATGTTCTCCCCATCGCGGCGAACCTAGTTGCCCCGCACGGTCGCCTCGCGCTACTCATCGTCCGACGGCAAATGGATAGCCTCGCAAAGATTGCCCCCACTTTTCAGTGGTCTGAACCCGTGCCCATCCCCCTGTCCGAGGCCCGAATCTTATTAATTGGCCATCAGTTTTGAGCCCCCGTTATCAAAATATGGACGAATCAAGATTGTAATAGTGGTCCGACCGCCGCTACTTTTGCCAGATCGAGCACAGTCTTGAGCGACAATGACGTCTGAAGTGGGAAACTAAGACCAAAAAACACCAGGAACTTGCGGCGTCAATCTCCCAGACGCGAGTGTTCCACGTGGAACGTTTCTCGACTTTGCCAGCTTTTTACAAACCGCGCTAGTGTTCCACGTGGAACACTACTCATGAAAGCCTAGCCTGATCGTCTTTCCCCCACACCTGCGACAACACTGCGACAACACCCCTTTTCCCGGGAACAAAAAGACGTAATGTTCCACGTGGAACATTGCGCACAGTGTTCCACGTGGAACGTTCTTGTGGAAAGACGGGCGAGAATTACGTGTAGCCATTTTTGATTCAACACTATCTGCGAAATCTTCAGCTGCACCAAAATACGTCATTGCAATCTTGCGTCGATTCGCACTATTCTGCGACTAGCTCTCCGATCTCCTAAAAACTAAATGGGACGCGTCATCGCGGTTGCCAATCAGAAGGGCGGCGTGGGCAAGACCACGACTGCCATCAATCTGGCCTCATCTTTTGCCGCAGCGGAAGTTAATACGCTCCTCGTAGACTGCGACCCGCAGTCGAATGCCTCCAGCGGCCTGGGCCTGGTCAAAGATCCCGAACGCATCAGCACATACCATCTGCTCATGGGCGCAGCCAGCGCGGAAGAAGCGCTGAAGACGACTGTGCTCAAGCAGCTCTGGATCATTCCCGCACACAAGAATCTCATCGGCGCAAATATCGAATCGCTATCAATTCGTTGTGCTGGATTGTCCCCCGGCTTTGGATCTGCTCACGTTGAATGCGCTGGTTGCGGCGGATGCCGTGCTAATTCCAATGCAGGCGGAATACTTTGCGCTCGAAGGAATCTCTGAGCTGCTGGATACAGTGGAGCGGATCCGCGCCAGCTTCAATCCAGATCTGGCAATCGAAGGCGTGGTCCTCACCATGTTTGATGACCGCACCAACCTGGCGCAACAAGTGACGGCCGAGCTGAAAAGATATTTCGGAGACAAGCTTTGCGCCACCACCATTCCGCGAAATATTCGACTGGCAGAGGCGCCCAGTCATGGCAAGGCCGCGCTGAGCTATGACATCAAGTCGCGCGGGGCTGAGAGCTACATGAATCTGGCCAAGGAAATTATCGGCCATCAACTGTCGGTCAAGGAGATGGCGGCGGCCGCCGCAGCCAGGAGTTCACAGCGAACAGTTGCAGTGAACGAGCTCGTGGCATCGGCGCCGACGGTGGTGAGCGAAGCAACGAGTGCAACTATCGACCAACCTCCGTCAGAGGAGCCAAGCCAAGCGCCGACCGCGGAGATTCGGGCTGAAGATCCAGTTCAAGCCTCGTCGGCCGAGGCACCCGTCGACGAGATTCGCGTTAAGCAACCTGCGGACGCACTAGTGGAAGCCAGGGTCGAGGAGATCCAATCTGAGCAACCGGCTGAAGAGGCTGGGCCGGCGCCGGTCGAGGAGATTCGATCTGAGGAAGGGGCGGGAGACCCTCCTGCGGAGATGGATAAGAGCGCTTGATACATTGATGGTCATCGATATATTAGATTGATGGTCGTCGATGTGTTGAATAGCGAATACCGGCGGGCCGGCGGCGCTACGCCGAACGAAACCTAGGAGCGGATGATGACAACTGCGGCGGAAAAGGCAGTCGAGACGGATAAAACTACGGCGCCTGATAAACGGAAGGCGTTGGGACGAGGGTTGGAATCGTTGCTGCCTGGCGGGCCTCGAGTGGTTGCCGGGACAGCGGCGTCTCCAGTCGCGCCTGGGGCAACCAGCATTGTTTTGCCGGAGATTCAGGCGCAAGCGGCACGGGCGGCGGCGGGAGACTCGGTGCTGCCGATTCGGCTCGACGATATCGAGCAAAATCCTTATCAGACGCGCGATCGGTTTGACACGGAGATGCTGCAGGAGTTGGCGGAATCCATCCGCGCCAATGGGGTAGTGCAGCCGATCGTGGTGCGTCCGGGCAAGGATGGACGTTATGTTCTGATCCTCGGCGAGCGGCGCTGCCGCGCGTCCAAGCTCGCGGGCAAAGAGACGATTCCGGCGATCGTGCGCAAGGTCTCCGACCAGCAAGCAGCGGAGATGACTATTGTCGAGAACCTGCAGCGGCAGGACCTGAACTGTCTGGAGCAGGCGCATGCCTTTGCCCAATTGAGCCAGGTTTTTGGGCTCACGCAGGATCAGATTGGCCAGCGGACCGGATGTTCGCGCGAGAGCATCTCGAACTACATGCGGTTGCTGAAGCTGCCCGCATCGGTGCAGCAATTTTTGCGCGAGGGACGCCTGGGCTTCAGCGAAGCGCGCGTATTGCTGACGCTGCTGGATCCGAGCCTGATCCCTAAAATTGCTGATGAGGCTGTCCGAAAACATTTGTCGGTTGAGCAACTTGAAGACCTGGTATTCGATACGAATGTCCCGCTGCAAAAACAGGATCAGCCGGGAAGGGCGCGCTGGGTGGATCCGAACGTAAGAGCAGCGCAGACGGAGCTGGAGCGCGTGCTGGGCGTGCGCGTCCGCATTCGCGATCGCAAGGGGAAAGGAAAGATCGTGATCGAGTACGGCACGCTTGAGGACTTTGATCGGGTAGTGGAAATGCTGAGAGGAAAACAGTAAGGGATTTACGATTTTCGATTGACGATTGAAAATCAAAAGCTGAAACCGTGATGGTGCGAAATGTCACCCTTTGCTAACAGCCTAAGCATGGGGCACCCTCAGTTGGTTTTAGATATACTTCCTGCCGATTCAATTTCCTGTGATCCTAACATCTTCGGTCTAGCTTCCGCTCTGGAGGCCCTATGATGTCGAGATCGGCGTGGTTTCTGCTGATACTGTTTCTGGCCGTTGTTTCGGGCTTCAGTTGCGGTGGGGGAAATAGCCAGATGCAGCCGCCTCCGCCCCCACCTCCACCGCCGCCGGATACTTTCACTACTACGACCTCCCAGCAGGGATCCCTGCTGATCGTTTCAAAACCAGACGTCCACGAATACGATTCGGATTGGGTTGGAGACTGCCTGGGGCGGAAGCATTGTGGAAGTCAGTTTTGGCGGCATCACGACGGTATCCGGTTGGAGCCTTGATGATGCCAGCGTTGCCAAGGTGGAGATCCTCGTGGATGGAGTGGTGGATGGAACGGCGAGCTACGGATCATCGCGCCCCGACGTGGCGGGGACATACCCTGGCGCGCCGGTGAATATTGGTTTCTCTTATTTGCTGAATACTGCGAAGTACGGCAATGGCACGCACACTCTGAATGTGCGGGCGACAGATAGCAGCGGGAATGTGTCGGTGTTTCCGGATGTTGGGGTGACGGTGGGGAATTAGTGCCCCAGGCTTTGGTATCGAGTGGCGGGAATCGGTCTCAGCGTCAGCTCTCAGTCTGGGTTCTCAGTTCTCACGTTCGGCAGGAACTCAGGGTGACACGAATCTGATGGGTAACCGGTGGGACATCCGGGCGTGGGAAATAAATCTTTTGAGTATCCCAAGGCCTGTTTGAGGGTAGAAGTGGGAAATGTTCGAGTATCGGGGGAATGTGCGGAATTTCCAGATGTCGGAACGACGGTGGGGAACTAGCGCCTCAGGCTTTGGTATGGGGTATCAGGTTTCGGGTGGTATCAGGTTTCGGGGCTATCAGGTTTCGGGCATCAGCTCTCAGTTCTGAGTTCTCAGTTCGCGGACTTCGGATCTGCTGAGACCCAGGAATTCGGAGTGACACGAATCTGATGGGTAATCGGTGGGATTCCCGGGTATGGAATATAAGCCTTTTGAGTGTCCAAGACCTGTTTGAGGAAAGAAGTGGGAAATGTTCGAGCAGAAGGTGCTGCAATCGGTGGCTATGCAGTTGATGAATGGAGATGAAGTTCTGTTGGACGATCAGAAGCTCCGGGTCAAGCGGGTGGGGAGCGGACGCTTGCGACAGGTTCAGTTCGAACTGAATGGACGGAAGTTTGAGGCCATCGAGCAGAACCGGATGAAACCGAGCCGATGGGGAAAATTGGCGCGCGAAAAACATCAGGTGGTGCAGTTCCGCGATGTGGTGACCCACAAGTATGTGGCGGTCGCAGTCGATGGAGAGGTCACTGAGTATCGGCAAGGCCGAACCTGATGTTATCTTGGTGGCGGCCATCCCTAAACATGGAAGTTCTGGAGAAGCTTTTTGAGCGGCATTTCGACTGCCCGGTGGGGCGAGTGCAGCCTCTGCAAGGGGAGCTTGGCGGTTCAGGGCGGAAGGTCATACGGCTAGTCAGCGAGAAATTCAGCGCGATTGGCATTTTGTATGACGTACGCGAAGAGAACGCGGCCTTCCTCGAGTTTTCCCGGCATTTTCGGCGGCACCAGTTGCCGGTTCCGGAAATCTATGGGGAAGATTTAGAGCGTGGCGCCTATCTGGAAGAAGACCTGGGAGACACAACGCTTTTTGATTTTCTCTCAAAAAATCGAGCGGGCGAGACCGTAGCCGTCCCAGCGGTTGAGGCCTATCGAAAAGTTGTGGCCGTGTTGCCACGCTTTCAAGTGGAAGCGGGGCGAGACTTGAATTACAAGGTCTGCTATCCGCGGGCCAGCTTTGATCGCCAATCAATCGCTTGGGACCTCAACTATTTCAAATACTACTTTCTTCGGCTCGCAGCGATTCCCTTCAATGAACAAGCTTTGGAAGATGACTTCAGCCGCCTGACGAAATTTCTGTTGAGCGCGGGCCGGGATTACTTCCTCTATCGTGATTTCCAGTCACGCAATGTGATGTTGCGCGACGGCCAGCCATTTTTTGTGGATTACCAAGGCGGCCGTAAAGGCGCGCTGCAATACGATATCGCTTCTCTTTTGTACGACGCCAAAGCTGATCTGCCGCCGGAGCTGCGACTGCAGCTGCTCGATCATTACCTGGACGAGCTTGCCGGCTTCGTCGATCTTGGGCGCGACGCATTCATGCAGCATTACTACGCCTATGTATATGTCCGGATCATGCAGGCGTTGGGGGCTTACGGCTTTCGCGGTTTTTATGAGCGCAAAGTTCATTTTCTGCAAAGCGTGCCGTATGCACTGAAAAACTTGCACTGGCTCCTTGATAACGTCCAATTGCCCATCGCACTGCCGACGCTGATGGACGCGTTCAAGAGCATGGTGGCCTCGGAGAAACTAAAAGGCCTGGTTTCTGACGGAGAACATGTCACGGTCCAGATTTTCAGTTTTTCGTTTCACCGCGGTATGCCGAAAGACGAAAGCGGCCATGGAGGAGGATTCGTTTTCGATGCGCGCAGCATCCCGAATCCCGGCCGCGAGGAGCGATTCAAGGCGTTAAACGGGAAGGATTCGCCGGTGATTGATTTTCTCAATCAGCAGGAGAGTGTACATCAATTCATGGCGAACGTTATTTCTCTGGTGGACGCAAGCGTGAACAACTACCAACGGCGCGGCTTCAAAAACTTGATGGTGTCATTCGGCTGCACCGGGGGCCAGCATCGGTCGGTATATCTGGCGGAGCAATTGGCTAAATATTTGCGCGCCAGGAACGGAGTGGAAGTGGTGGTGCAGCATCGTGAGTTGGAGAAATTGAGGAAATGAAAGCCATGATTTTGGCCGCCGGCCTGGGCACGCGGTTGCGGCCGCTGACCGACGATCGCCCCAAGGCACTGGTGGAGATAGCCGGACGCACGCTGTTAGAGATCACACTCTCGCGCTTGCGCAGTTTTGGGGTTCGCGAGGTCATTATTAATGTGCATCACCGCGCGGAGATGATTGTTGAGTATCTGAAGAAGAACGATAACTTTGGCATGGGGATCGAAGTTTCTCGCGAGGAGATCTTGCTTGATACTGGGGGTGGGCTGACGAAGGCCGCCTATTTCTTTCTGAGGGATCCCGCTGAACAGCCCTTTATCGTTCATAACGTGGATGTGATCAGCACCATTGATCTGGGACGCATGGTGCAATTTCATACTGAAAGTCAGGCTTTGGCTACATTGGCGGTGCAAGATCGGGAGGCCTCCCGATACCTGCTGTTCGACCAGGAGCATCGGCTTTGCGGGCGGCGAGCGGCTCGTGACAGCAAGCCTGAACTAGTCCGGTCGTCAGAATCGGAATCAGAAAAGGTTCAGGCGCTGGCTTTTTCCGGTATCCACGTTATTTCTCCTCGTTTTCTTGGAATGATGATCGAAGAAGGTGTGTTTTCGATCATTAGCGCCTATCTGCGTCTCGCGGGCCAGAATGAAAAAATCGTCGCGTTTCGGGTGGATGAATATTATTGGCGGGATCTCGGCAAGCCGGAGAATGTGAAGCAAGCGGCGCGAGATTTAGAGCAGAAGGTCCTTGTGCAGTAGATCGAATCCAGATAAAGTCGGCGTTCGGTGGAACTGCTCTCCACCAAGCAAAAGGAAGCTGTTATTCTTGCGCCGCTTCGCCGCTCTCCTGAACTGTTGAATACCCACGGCTTGCGCCGTGGGCTGTATTCTTGCGCCGCTTCGCGGCTCCCCTACTCAACCGTCTGAAAGCTAGGTGGCGGAAAGTTCGAGCTGTGTCCAGCACATTGGAGGACGCCGAGGTAGGCAACCCAGGGACCAACCGCGGTCCGGTATTGATGGGCCATCACCCGTGACAACTGGTGCAAATGAGTAAGATCATGGGCTGCCCAGGTCGCGAGCAGTTCTAAGAGAGTCACTACTCCGAGG
>WNGQ01021029.1_pt1 | contig 13960 bp, 10 predicted proteins | sample 5407661 | NCBI WGS metagenome assembly WNGQ01 (sample SAMN13153382, study PRJNA577476) | soil metagenome | isolation source: 60 cm soil or saprolite under Garry oak tree replicate 2 | place: USA:California | collected 2016-06-15
GGCACAGTGCCTGGTCGAACGCTTCGACCGCCAGCTCGATCACGGCTACACGCTGCCCGAGCCGCGGCCGTGGCTGGTTCGCGAGAACAAGTGGCGCGCTGCCCGATACGGCCTGGACGCCGAGATCGTGATCGACAACACGGGCAGCCTGCAGCCGGTCACCGAAGCGATCACCGACCTCGTAGACGATCTGCTGCCCATCGCCCGGCGCCTGGACTGCGAGCGTGAACTCGAGTCGATCCCGCGGCTGATCCAGCGCGGCGCGAGCTACCAGCGTCAACGAGCCGTGGCCGCGGCCAACAAGGGCGACCTCGCGGCCGTCGTCGATTCGCTGATCGCCGAGATGCGCGACGGTCTGGCCCTGTGAGGATCCTCGACGACTGGCTCGCCGCGCACGAGGCCGAACTGATCGCGATCCGCCGTGACCTGCACGCGCATCCCGAGCTCGCCTTCGCCGAGAAGCGCACGTCCGATCTGATCGCCGAGCGTCTGCGGATGCTCGGACTGGCGCCGACCGTACTGCCCGGCGGCACAGGTGTGATATGCGACATCGGCGAGGGGGAGCGGGTCGTCGCGCTGCGTGCCGACATCGACGCGCTGCCGCTGCCGGATCTGAAGGACGTCTCGTACCGCTCGCGCACGCCCGGCGCGTGTCACGCCTGCGGGCACGACGCGCACACCGCGATCCTGCTGGGGGTGGCCGCCGTCCTCGCGGCGATGGACCTGCCCGGACGCGTCCGCCTGATCTTCCAGCCGGCCGAGGAGGCGATCCCGGGCGGCGCCGTGGGCACCGTCGCCGCAGGAGCGATGGCCGGCGTCGTCTCGATCTACGCGCTGCACTGCGACCCGCGCGTCGACGTCGGTTTCGTCGGCGTGCGCAGCGGGCCGATCACCGCCGCGTGCGATCGCCTCGACGTCCACCTGTCCGGCACCGGCGGCCATACGGGACGTCCGCACCTGACCGCCGACGTCGTGTACGCGCTGGGCCGGCTGATCACCGACCTGCCCGGCTTGCTGAGTCGGCGCGTCGATCCACGGGCCGGCCTGTCGCTGGTGTGGGGCGCGGTCGACGCGGGCAATGCGGCCAACGCGATCCCGGCGTCCGGCTCGGCGCGCGGCACGTTGCGGATGCTCGATCACGATGCGTGGGATGCCGCCGAGTCGCTCGTCCAGGAGCTGGTGGCCCAGATCGTGGCCCCGACCGGGGCGCACGCCGAGATCAACTACGAACGGGGGGTGCCGCCGGTCGTCAACGATCTCGCCTGCGTCGAGGTGCAGCGCACAGCGGTGCTCGCCGCCCTGGGACCGCCGGCGCTCGTCGACACCCGGCAGAGCATGGGCGGCGAGGACTTCGCGTGGTACCTCGATCACGCGCCCGGCGCGCTGGCCCGGCTCGGCGTGCGGCGTCCCGGATCGACGGTGCCGCTCGACCTGCACCAGTCGCGGTTCGACATCGACGAGTCCGCGCTGGCCATCGGCGTCCGGTTCATGGTCCATACGGCGCTGGTCGCTCTCAGTTAGCGGCGCGGTGCTCCGGTTGCCCCTGGCTCGTCCTTTGCTCTGCCTACCTATACGCAACACCGCTCCCTTGCTCTGCGTACCGCTACGCAACACAGCGTCGTGTTGCGTATAGGTACGCAGAGCAAAGGGGCATGAAACGAGCCCTCGACGCCCGGCGACACGCCGGCAAGCCCGTGCGGCTCAGGCGCCGACGGAGCGGCAGGGGCGCGAGCGCAACTCGGCAACGTACTCGTCCGGTGCGCCCGCTTTGTCGGCGGCCTCGGCGATCAGCCCGAGATAGCGGGCGGACGGCAGGCCGCCCTCGTAGGCGTTGAGGACGTACACGGCGGCGAGCAGCTCGCCGTCCAGCGTCGACACGCGCACGTGGATCTTGCGGTAGAGCCCGCTTTCGGCTGATTCCCAGCGGTCGAGCAGCTCGTAGTCGGCCGGCGATACGTCGTAGAGCGCCACGAAAACGGCACTGTCCGGATCCTCGACGATGGTGGCCAGAGCGCCGTCCCAGCCCAGATCCTCGCCGCCGAACGTGAGCCGCCAGCCGTTGAGCCAGCCCGTGCCGGCAGCAGGCGAATGCGGACATCGCTCGAGCATCTGCTCGGGATCCATGTCCGATCCGTACGCTCCGTATACCCCCACGTCGGGGGAGCGTACCGACGTAGAGGCCGCCAGGGACAATGGAAGCGTGCCACGCATCGTGATCATCGGCGGTGGGCCCGCCGGTTACGAGTCCGCGCTTGTCGCCGCGCAGCTTGGTGCTCAGGTGACTTTGGTCGACCGTGACGGCATCGGCGGGGCCTGCGTGCTGACCGACTGTGTACCCAGCAAGACGCTCATCGCGACCAGCGATGCGGTCACTACGGTGCGTGACGCCCCGCAGCTCGGCGTGCGGGCGGGGGCCGCGGACGTGTACGCCGACGCGCCCGCGGTCAACCAGCGGATCAAGGATCTGGCCCGGCAGCAGTCCGACGACATCACGGCCCGGCTGGTCCGCGAGGGCGTCACCGTGGTGCCCGGTGCCGGACGGCTCGCCGCTACAAGCGCGCGCACGCATGCCGTCGAGGTTCTCGACGAGCTCGGTGTGGTCGCCGATTCGGTCGAGGCCGACGTCGTCCTGCTCGCCACCGGAGGCACGCCCCGGGTGCTGGCGGACGCCGAGCCGGACGGCGAGCGCATCCTGTCCTGGCGCGACGTGTACGACCTCAAGGAGCTGCCGGGCCACCTCGTCGTGGTCGGGTCCGGCGTCACCGGTGCGGAATTCGCCAGCGGGTACAGCGAGCTGGGCGTGGCGGTCACGCTCGTGTCCAGCCGCGACCGCGTCCTGCCTGGAGAGGATCCTGACGCCGCCGAGGTCATCGAGCAGGTGTTCACCACGCGCGGCGGCACCCTGGTCAAGCAGGCGCGGGCCCGGGCCGTTCGGCGGGTCGGCGAAGGGATCGTCGTCGAGCTCACGGACGGCCGGCCGGTCACCGGGTCGCACGCGCTCATGTGTGTCGGGTCGGTGCCGAACACGTCCGGCCTCGGGCTAGACGGGGCCGGCGTCGCCCTGGACGAGCGCGGTTACATCGCCGTCGACCGCGTGTCACGCACGAACGTCCCGGGCGTGTACGCCGCCGGCGACTGCACCGGCGTGCTGCAACTCGCATCTGTGGCGGGCATGCAGGGCCGAATCGCCATGTGGCACGCGCTCGGCGAGGCCGTGACGCCGCTGCGCCTCAAGACGGTTGCGGCGAACGTCTTCACGCATCCGGAGATCGCGACGGTCGGCATCGGCTACCAGGCCATTTCGTCCGGATCCGTACCGGCGCGTACGGTCACGCTGGCCCTTGCCACCAATGCGCGCGCCAAGATGCAGGGCCACCGCGACGGGTTCATCAAGCTCTACTGCCGCCCGGCCACCGGCGTGATCATCGGCGCGGTCGTGGTGGCGCCCAACGCGTCCGAGCTGATCTTCCCGGTGACCCTCGCGGTGCAGCGCGGCCTGACCGTGAACGAGGTGGCCGCGACGATCGGTGTGTACCCGTCGCTGTCCGGCTCGATCGCCGAGGCCGCGCGACGCCTGATGCACCACGACGATCTCGACTAAAGTCGCTGCTCATGCCGGACCTGTCGCCCGAGGCGAGACAGCGCGCCGAGCAGACCGTGCTCGTCGCCGAGATATTCGGCGCGAATGCGGACCAGATCGCCGCAGCCGTCGTCGACGTGCCCGCCGAGCACGTCCTCGTCGCACTGGTCGACGCCGAGCACGAGTTCGCCGGCACCTACCACGTCCGCAAGGCCGATCTCGTCGACATCGTGCCGTCGCTCGAGGGCGAGGGCGGCTGGGCGATGGTGTTCTCCGCAGGCGCCGACGCCGACCACGTCCGCCGCCGTACCGCCGAGATGGCTTCGATCGCCCGGCAGCGCGTGGACGCGATCGAGCGCATCGTCGCCCGGCGGCCCGACTCAGGCGAGTGAACGCTCAGTAGCTGCGCCACGTACCCCGTGGTGGCGCCTGCCCGACGCCGTCCTGGCCGTAGTCGCACACGCCGGTGGCGAACGTCTCGCGCAACTGCGCCTGCTCCTCGGCAGTGAACGTGACGGGATAGTCGGCGAAGTCGAGCGGCCGCAGGCGGCACTTCATCACGTCCACCGACAGGCGTTCGCCCGCGACGAGCCGGGTGTTTGCGGCCACCGGGTACTGCGCCGCGCACTGGCCGCCCGCCGGGTTGGTCAGCGTCTCGAGGACGCGCTGCGTCGGCGACAGGTAGCAGCCGTCGCCGAGGTCGGCCGGCTTGTCGGCGAGCACCTTGGCCGGCAGGTCGCGCGAGGACGAGTCGGCGTCGATGGCGGTCAGCCAGCGGTCCATGGCGCTGAGCTCGTAGACGCTGGCTGCCGCCAGTTCGGCCGCGGTGGGCTGGTTCTCGATGACGACCTGGTTACCGGCGGTGCCGTTGGCTCGCAGCAGCCTGTCACGCATCACGAACGACCACTCCGTGGTGTGGATGTCGTTGCCGAAGCCAGCGAAGTCGAGGTCGATGCGCTGGTCGATGATCGGCGTCTCGCGCAGGCCCTGCGACGCGTTGTTGACAATGTCGTCGCCGTAGGCCGCCTCGAGCGCGCGCGGGTCGGCCTCGGTACGCGCCGCGACCGGCTTGCCGGTGTAGTCCATGCCGCCGATGGCTGCGTTGAGGTCGGTGAACTGGGCCGGAGTGATCTGCCCCGCCAGCAGTGCCGCCAGCCCGTACTGCACGGAACTGCGCCGGCGTGATCTGCCCGGCCTTCAGCGCGGCCAGCCCGTACTGGACTCCGGTGTTGTCGAGGACGCTGCGCACGAACCCGGTACGCGGGTCGCGTCCGAGCTGGTTGACGATCTGCTCGGTGGAGTTGCACTTGAGGCCGTCCGGGTTCGTGACCGGATCCCACCGCACGGCCACCGGGATCGCCGAGTCACAGCTGTCGGTCGCGGTCGAGCGGCTGGCGAACGTCTGGTCCCACGACACGCACGTCTCGTAGTCGGCGAAGCCGGCCACCGCCCGCCGCTGCGCCGCGCTCAGCGACGCGCCCGGGCCGGCGAAGTAGCGATCGAGCAGCCGGCAGTCGGTGACCGGGCCTGCCGTGCTCAGCGGATCGGGGAACGAGACCGCGGGGACGATGCCGTCGACGATGCCCGGGTAGCTCTCGGCGACGTCGTACTGCTGGATGGCGCCGCCGGACCCGCCCCAGCCGATCGTGTGCGCCACCGGGCCGTACGTCTCGACGAAGTGTTCCTTGACCATCATGGCTGCCTCGGCCGAGATGATCGGGCTGCAGTTGTTGTCGAGCACGTTGAGCGTCGACGACGCGACGGCGTAACCCTGCGCCAGGAACAGGTCGTTCAGCACTCCGCCGGTGGAGCGTCCCTGGTGATAGCCGGCGTTGCATCCGCCGCCGAAGGTGTAGACGAGCCGGTCGTTCCAGCTGGCGTCGGGGACGAGTGGTGACGGGTCGGTTCCGTCGTAGAGGGCCGCGATCTCGTAGACCGCGCGGTCGATCGTGCCGCGCTCGACGCGGACGATGTACGGGACGGCCCGCCCGCCGACCGTCGCGCTCGCGAGATCGCTTGGACGCGATGCCGGATCGGCCAGCGCCTTGAAGCCGCCCGCCGTCGAGCGGTACTGGTAGCCGACCTGCGTCGGCGCGCTGCAGAACGGCTGCACGCTCGGCGCCAGGCCGAAGACCTGCGTCTCGCAGAAGAACGGCAGCTGCTGCGCCCCGGAGAACACCGGGCCGGTGATCGGATGGTTGGTCACGAGCAGGCTGGCGCTCAGGCCGCCGTCCGTACCGTGCCCGACGACGCGCGCGGCCACGATGTTCTCGCCGTCGCGCAGGCCGCCCACGAGGCCGAGCAGGCTGCCACCGGGCTGCGCGGCGAAGCTCGGGGTGACGTCGACGCCGTTCGCGCTCACGCGGACATCCGCGGCGCTGGTGCCGGCCGGCGGGGTGACCCTGACGAGCATCTGGCCGCCGCTGACCAGTCCGGGCCGCGGATTCGACACCGACGTGATCTGCAGTGGCCCGCCGGCGGAGGCGGGAACGGGAGTCGCCACGGCAGCGGTCATGCCAGCGACCAGGGCCGATGCCGCCGCCGCTACGACTGCCGTCCTGCGCCAGGTTCGCATCGCGCTCCGCTCCTTCGTGGGGTAAGCGGCATCAGGGACGAACGCCGGTATATCACGCGGAGCCGACGCTGCCTAGAATGACGTTCGGTTTCTCGCCACGAGGAGTTCAATTGGCCCGCCGAGCGATCCGGCAGACTGGCCGCGTGACCGAAGCGATGGGCGGCGGGCGGGCGCATGTGACTCGCACGGCGCTGCTCGACGCCGCACGTGAGGTCTTCACGGCCGCCGGCTACGCCGACGCGAACGTCGCCGCCATCGTCGACCGGGCCGCGTCCAGTGTCGGCAGCCTGTATCACCACTTCGGTGGCAAGCCCGACCTGTACATCGCGCTGTACGACGACTACCAGGCCCGGCAGCAGCAGCGTTCGGTGAAGGCGTTTCGCAGCGCGCTCGCCGCAGGCGAGGACGACGCGCTGCAGCTGTTCATCGCGGGCGCGCGTGCCTACCTCGAGGGATGCTGGGAGGAGCGCGAGCTGGCCAGGCTGTTCCTGTCCGGGGGCGGGCCTCCCGGATTCGAGCTGCTCACCAGGCGGCGGTTCCGCGCCTGGCTGCGCACAAACTCGGCCCTGCTCGACCACCACGCCCATCCGCTCAGCGACATGCTCGTGCTGATGCTGACGACGATCTCGACCGAAGGTGGCCGCGAGGTTGCCGTCGCGTCGTCGAGGGCAAAGGCGCGGCAGATGATCGACGAGATCCTGGAGCTGATGGGCCGGCTCTACCCGCCGGACCGGAACAACCCGTCGGTGTAGCCTGCTGGCCGAAACCGAATCTCGTTCTGGCCGAAACAGACCGCGAGGTGGTTGTGGCGAGCGATCCGCTCCTGCGCACGGACGGCATCTGCGTGTCGTTCGGCGGCCTCGACGTGTTGGTGGACGTGACGATCGACGTCCCGGCAGGCAGCGTCCTCGGCGTCATCGGCCCGAACGGCGCCGGGAAGACCACGCTGTTCAACGCGATCTGCGGATTCATCAGGCCGGATGCCGGCTCGCTGTTCTTCGACGGACGCGAGTTGCGCGGCCATCGCCCGCACGATCTCACCCGCATCGGCATCGCCCGGACGCTGCAGGGGCTCGGCCTGTTCGGCCGGCTGACCGTCCTGGACAACGTCCTCGCCGGCGCGACGTCCCAATCGCGTACCCGTCCGGTCGGTGCGCTGCTCGCGGCGCCGTGGACCGACCGCGACGCGCGCCGACTGCGCGAGCGGGCCGTCGCCGTGCTGGAATCGCTCGACCTCGCCGCGGACGCGCACCGCACCTGCGCCAGCCTGCCGTACGGCCTGCGCAAGCGGGTTGCCCTCGCCCGGGCACTGGTCAGCGAGCCGCGCCTGCTGCTGCTGGACGAGCCGGCCGCCGGCCTCTCGGCGCCGGAGACCGAAGACCTCGCCCGGATCGTCCGCGACCTGCCGGCCGGGACCACGGTGATGGTGGTCGAGCACCACATGGACTTCGTCATGAACCTGTGCGACCGGCTGGTGGTGCTCGACTTCGGTGAGGTGATCGCGCGCGGAACGCCGAGCGAGGTGCGCGAGGATCCCGTCGTCCAGCGTGCCTATCTCGGCGAGTCGGCCTCCGGAGCCGCGGACGTCGCCGCCACCGCCGCAGCGACCGGCCGCGGCGATGCTTGAGGTCACCGCGCTCGTCGCCGGGTACGGCCCGGTGCGCGCTCTGGACGGCGTCGATCTGAACGTCGAGCAGGGCTCGATCACGGCGGTGCTCGGCGCCAACGGGGCGGGCAAGACCACGCTGCTCCGCGCGATCAGCGGCCTGCTGCGTCCGAGCGCCGGCACGGTGCGACTGGACGGCCAGGACGTGACCGGTCGGGCGCCGGAGGATCTGGTCCGCCGGGGCATGGCACATGTACCAGAAGGGCGCGGGGTGATCGTCGAGCTGACCGTCGAGGAGAACCTGCGCCTCGGCGGGCTGTGGCGGCGCGACCGGACATGGCTGCGCGAGGGCGTCGCGCGCATGTACGAGCTGTTCCCGCCGCTGGGCGAGCGGCGTGCCCGCAGGGCCGAGACACTGTCCGGCGGCGAGCGGCAGATGCTCGCGATCGCCCGGTCGCTGATGAGCCGTCCGCGGCTGCTGCTCCTGGACGAGCCGTCGCTTGGCCTCGCGCCACGGGTCACCGCCGAGATCGTCGCCAGCCTCGCCCACCTCCGCGACGAGACTGGGCTCACCCTGCTGCTCGTCGAGCAGAACGCGAGCACCGCGCTGTCCGTGGCCGACCGCGCCGTCGTGCTCAACTTCGCCCAGGGCGGCATGCTGATGATCACCACGTTCGTCGCGTACACGATCGTGCATCACGGCGGCTCGTACTGGCTCGCGCTCGTCGTCGCGGTACTCGGTGGCGTCGTGCTCGGCGCGGTGGTCGAGCGCTTGCTGATCCGGCCGGTGGAGAACCGCCCGCCGCTGGACGCGGTGGTGGTCACGTTCGGGCTGCTGATCCTGCTGCAGGGACTGGCCGGGATGATCTTCGGCGGCACGCCGCGTTCGTACCCGCCCGCGTTCGGCATCCGGGGATACCGGGTCGGCGACCGTCGGCTGCTCTTCGCGCCGAACGACCTGTGGGTCGTGCTGATCGTCTGCGCCGTCATGGTGTTGCTGGCCGTCCTGTTCCGATGGACCTCGCTCGGTCTGCGGATGCGGGCCGCCGCGTTCGCCCCCGAGGTGTCACGCCTCCTCGGTGTCCGGGTGGGGCGCATGCTCACGATCGGCTGGGCGCTTGCGGCAGGCGTCGGCGCGCTGGCCGGGGTGCTCATCGCGCCCGGCACGTTCGTCAGCCCGACGGCGTTCGACGCCTGGCTGGTGTTCGGGTTCACCGCGGCCGTCATCGGCGGGCTGGACAGCCCGCCCGGCGCGCTGGTCGGCGGGCTGAGCCTGGGCGTCGTGCTCAGCTACATCTCCGGGTACGTCGGTTCGGACGTCGTCGCGCTCGGCGCGCTGGTCGTGCTCGTCGCCGTGCTGATGGTCCGGCCGAGCGGGCTGTTCGGCACGATGGCGGGACGGCGGGTATGACCGCGACGATGCGCGTCCCGGTCACGGCGCGGCGGCTCAGCCGCCGCCTCCACTCGACCCTGCTGCGCCACTCGATCTGGGCGATCCTGGGCCTGATCGGCTTCTACCTGCTGTCGATCTGGCTCAGCCCGTTCCACGACCTGCAGCTGGCCCAGATCTCGTACACGGCCACGGCAGCTGCGGGGCTGACGGTGCTGTCCGGGCTCAGCGGGCAGATCTCGCTCGGCCACGGCGCGTTGATGGCGGTCGGCGCGTACTCCACCGCGCTGCTGCTCGAGCACCAGCACTGGAAGCTCGGCGTGGTGCTCGTCGCGTCCACCGCCGTCGCCGCGGCGGTCGGCGTGCTCGTGGGTGTGGCGGCCGCCCGGCTTCGTGGCCCGTACCTGGCAGGGGCCACCTTGGCGCTCGCGGTCGGCCTGCCGTCGCTGGCGAACTACCACCGCTTGCGCGAGACGCTCGGCGGCACGAACGGCCTCACCGTCGCGCCGACCCCCCCGCCGCTCTCGCTCGGCGAGACGTTTCCGCTCGAGCGCTGGCAGGCATGGATCTGCGGGCTGTGCCTGATCATCACCTTGTTCCTGCTGGCCAATCTTGTGCACAGCCGGATCGGGCGCGACATGCGGCTCGTCCGCGAGGACGAGGACGCGGCGGCGCTGTCCGGCGTGCACGTCGCCCGCACCCAGGTGCTCGCGTTCACCATCAGCGCGGCGTGCGCGGGCCTCGGCGGCGGCCTGCTCGCCTACGTCAACAGCCTGGCCGCGCCGGGCGCCTTCCCGCTCAGCCTGTCGCTGGCCCTGCTCACGGCGGCCGTCGTCGGCGGGCTTGGCAGCCTCGCCGGCGCGGTGTACGGCTCGGTGATCGTCACGCTGCTGCCGACCTGGTCGACCGACCTGGCCCAGTCAGCCCACCTGTCGCGCTCGGTTTACGCGAACCTGCCGCTGGTGATCTACGGCGCGGTGCTCATTGCCGTGATCGTGTTGTTCCCCGGCGGCCTGCAGGCGGGCGTGGTCCGGGTGAGCCGGGCCCTCAGCATCACGATTCGCCGACGACTACCGGCAAGTACTCGCGCGGACTGACCGTGCTCACTACAGTGCCACCAATCCGAATGCCGTTCTAGTAGGAGGCGCAAGGATGATTGCGATTACCCGCCTGCGAGCGGCGACCGCTGTCGCTGCGGCCGTCGCGCTCACACTCACCGCGTGCAGTAGCGGCGGGGGTGGGTCCAAGAACGTCCCGGGGGTTACCGACACGACGGTGACGATCGGCTCCACACAGCCGCTGACCGGCCCGGCCGCGCCCGGTTACGGCGAGATCGCCCCAGCAGCCCAGGCCTTCTTCAACTACGTCAACGCCAACGGCGGCGTCAACGGGCGCAAGGTCACGCTCAAGTACCTCGACGATGCGTACAACCCGACGCAGACCGTCACGCTGACCAAGCAGCTCGTCCTGCAGGACAAGGTGTTCGCGGTGGTCGGTGCGCTCGGCACGCCGACCCACACCAAGGTCGTCGACTTCCTGAACAGCGAGCGCGTGCCGGACCTGTTCGTTGCGTCCGGATGCAGCTGCTGGGACCAGCCCAAGGCGCATCCCTACACGTTCGGCTGGCAGCCCGACTACGTAGTCGAAGGCAAGATCCTCGGCGACTACATCACGAAGAACTTCGCCGGCAAGAAGGTCGCGTACTTCTACCAGGACGACGACTTCGGCCGGGACGGCATGAAGGGTCTCGACAAGCACATCGACCAGAGCCTGGTCGTGAGCCGTCAGCCCTACCAGCCGGGCAACACCGACGTGGCCGCGCAGGTTTCCGCAATCGCCCGGGCAAAGCCGGACGTCGTCGTGCTCTTCACGATCCCGGCGTACACGGCCCTGTTCAAGCTCACGTCGCTCAAGCTCGGCTTCAGCCCGACCATGGTGGTGTCGAACGTGGGGTCGGACCCGATCACGGTCTCCGGGCTGCTCGAGGCCTTCGCCAAGCAGGCCGGCGCATCGGTCAAGGGCGACCAGCTCATCGAGGGCATCGTCACCGACACGTACCTTCCGACGCTCGGCGACACGTCGAACTCCTGGATCGCCCTGTTCAAGAAGGTCCACGACCAGTACGCCGCGAAGCTGCCGTTCGACGGCAACGTCGTGTACGGCATGGCCTACGCGTACACGTTCCTGCAGATCCTGCGGGCCGCGGGCAAGAAGCCGACGCGGCAGGGTGTTATCGACGCGCTGGAGAAGGGCGGCATCAGCGGTCCCGGGCTCACGCCGTACCGGTACAGCTCGTCGTCGCATGCCGGCTTCACCGGCGTCCAGGTCGGCACGATCCAGTCCGGAGCCCTCGTCGTGTCCGGCACACCGATGACCACGGACGACGGCGACGGCCCGATCGCGCCGTACACGACCGCGCCGCCCGCGGCGCCTCCCAACGGGATCCCGGCCGGCTAGCCAGCCGCGCCGTCACCGAACGCCGTTCGGGCCTATTTCGCGGCCTGTTCGGCGAGGCGCCGGACCGCACGGAGCGCGTCGCCCGCGGAACCCGGGGATGTACCGATGGCGCGCCAGCGGTAGCCGTGACGCCATGACGACGTACTCCTGGTCGGCGTCCGCCGGCGTCTTGTTGACCCAGGGGAGTGCGGGCACCCGGTACCTCCGTCGTGGTGGTGGTACATCCGGCCCGGGACGGTACAGCCTCGCTGGCGGGACGACGCGCAGCTAGCGCAGCCGGTAGGCGTGGATCAGCAACTGCTCGATGCTGTTGCCCGCGCCGTCGGAGGCGGACACCTTCAGCGACACGTATTCGCCGTGTGCCGGATGGCGGTAGGTGGCCTCGAACGCCTGGTTGCCGGTCGGCCGGACCGCCGCCTGCTGCCAGGTCGCGCCGTCGTCATAGGACACCGACACGGTCGCGTTCGTGACCGGCGGGGCTTGCGAGCCGCCCTGATGGGTCGCCGCCAGTCGCAGCGAGACGAGCTGCGCGGTAGCTGCCGCGTTGGCGAGGTCCAGAGCGCTGCGCCCCGAACCGGCGTCGGCGACGTCGGTGTAGTCGAGGTCGATCAGCGGCAGCACGGGTCGGGCGCCGGCCGATGACGAGAACGTCCATGCGGTACGCGTGCGGTTCGACAGCCCGATGACCGACCCGTCGTGGTCGACGTCGGCCTCCAGCCGGTAGCTGCCCGCGTCCGAAGGCACGGCGACGGTGCCCCGCAACCCGAAGCCGGACGAGTAGAGCAGCTTGTCACCGAGGTAGAGCCGGCTGCTCGCCTGGGTGCTGGTCAGCTGCGCCGTCCAGTTCCCGGCCGAGTCGGTGAAGTCGGCGATGTTGTAGAAGATGCTGTTGCCGACTCGGCGGCTGACCATCTGCGTGTTCGACGTGCCGGCGTTGTTGGCCACGCCGGGCGACAGCGGCGCCTTCAGCCACTGCTCGGTGGTCTTCTCCCCAGGTTCATAGGTACGGCCGGCCCGCGGGTGGACGACGTCGGCCGGCAGGCCGACCTGGAACTGCCACGCCGGGAAGCTCGAGACGTCAGGCGATGCGGTCACGTACTCGATGCGTGTGTAGCCCGTTGACGGCACGTAGTCCGCGACAATCGGTGGCGCGCAATCGCAGCCGGAGAATGCGCTCTGGTGCAGCCGCCAGCCGCTCTCGCCGGTGCCGGTCGTGTAGACGCTGGCATCCACCTCGGCGAGATCCTCGGGCTTTACGCGGTAGGCGACGTCGCTGCCCACCTGCTGCTGCTCGGCGAACGTCACGTCGTAGGCGTAGGGCGTGCGCGGCGTTCCGGTGAACAGCAACTGCGCCGGGCGCCCGCCGTCGGCGAGCGCGCGCAACCGCTCGCCCTGCTTCTGCGGCATCGCGACGATCGGCACCGCCCCCCACGCGTACGGGTAGAACACGCCGGGCTGTGCGGAGTAGAGCGCCACAACCGCGGCCCCCGCACGGGCGGCCGCTCCCACCTGCGCGTCGTAGGAGAGCTCGGGGCTCTCACGGACCAGTGCGACCTTGCCCCGCACGTCCACGTGCTGAAGGTCGTCGGGCGTGGCGGTGCCCGCGTCGACGATCGCGTAGTGCTGCTTGCCGTCGATGAACGGCCCGCCGGTGTAGACCGCATCGACGGGCTGCTCGGTGGTCGGCCCGCTGAGCTGGGTCTCCAGCAGCGGCACGCCCGCGTCCCACGACGTGGTGACCGAGAACGGCGCGTCGTCGACACGCTCGGTCGGCGCGAGCGACACCCGGGTCGGCTCCCCGTCCGTCTGCGTCCAGTACCAGTAGTCGTAAGTCTGGATCGGGTTGGCGGGATCACCACGAGACCAGTCAAGTGTGAGGCTGCGCGGCGTCGACTTCTTCGGCGTCTGCAACGACAACGGCCGGGCCGTGCGGGCATCGAGGGTGACGTCGAAGTTCGGGGCGTGGACCGCGAGCTTGGGGTCACCGACGATGCTGTCCTCCTCGGTCCAGCGGCCGGACTCGTCGAGGGTGCTGATCAGGCCGAACAGGTTGTAGTCACCCTCAGGCAACCGCAGCGTCCACTCGCGCTGCTGTGGGGTGAGGTAGATGTTGTCCGGGAAGTATCGGCCGTCGTTGTGCACGTATGGCGCGACACGCAGCCGTGCGATGGCCGGCTCGCCACGCCGGTCGACGGCCCGGAAGGTCACATCGACGGTGTCGTCCTGCTTGTAGAAGCCGATGCCGGACGCGACCTCGAGACCGCCGTCGCCGGTGGCCGTGACCCGCCCGGTGTACTCGCCGCCGTCGGGGACGCTGGCGTCGACGGTCACGTCGGCCTGCTCCTTCGCGCC
>WNGQ01004420.1_pt1 | contig 13959 bp, 15 predicted proteins | sample 5407661 | NCBI WGS metagenome assembly WNGQ01 (sample SAMN13153382, study PRJNA577476) | soil metagenome | isolation source: 60 cm soil or saprolite under Garry oak tree replicate 2 | place: USA:California | collected 2016-06-15
AACTCCAATCAGTCTCGAGCTGGATAAGGCAAGGGCAGAGAAAATCGTTTCGAAAAGCAAGCGTTTCCACGGTCGCCCGGTGAACTGGAAAAGCTGGCGCCAGTTCAACGCCAGAGCAGACGCGAAGAGCAGAAAACAAGTCTACAACGAACTGGTCAAGAAGACTCCTATCATAAGACCGCTCATAAGAGCAATGTTCGAAAAGTCATGGACTGTCCACAGGGAGTATGGCACAACACCACTTAGGAGCTATCTTGAGAGCGAGCGGATAACTCTACCCGAGCTGAAGGAACTGGTGCAGAAGCTCGGATCGGCTGTCAGGAAACCTTTCCGCGAGGCGCTAGATCATTTCGCGATGGAGATTAAGAAAGCGCCTGCCGAATACTATGACGACTTCTATTACTTCCGTGGACGAGTCTTCCGGCCACTAGACAAGGTCTTCTCTAAGTTCGACCCTGCAGAAATGCCAGTCCGGCAGCTCAGACGGCTCGGCTTCGACACGCGGAAGATCCATGTAGATATCGAGGATCGACCCAAGAAGACACCTTCCGCTGTCGCGTTCTTTGTCCAGATTCCGAACGACGCAAGAGTCCTAGTAAAGCCTATCAGTCCGTACACGGACATGGAAGCGTCCTATCACGAGTTCGGCCACGCAATGCACTGCATATCGGTCGACGCCGACCTCCCATTATGGGACAGGGAATCACTCTCACACGGAGTCGCAGAAATATTCTCCACCTTTCTAGAGAGTCTCGTCGAGAACCCGCGATACTTGAGGAAAAAGTTTGGACTCTCAGAAGAACAGGTTCGTCAGGTCGTCGAACGCCGCAGGTTCATGGAACTATTCTTCGTAGCATTCTACGCAGCGAACAGTCTCATGAAGATCAGCTTCCAAGATAAGATGCTAACAATGGACCAAGCGTCAGAACTCTACGCGAAACTCTACAAGGAATACGTTGGATTCGAGATACCGGGCGAATACTGGCAGCTCCACCACGTCATGCCCGATTACGATCTATACTCGCCCAGCTATCTCATAGCAGCGGTGAGAAAATCAGAACTGATCAGGAAGTTGGAGACTAGACTAGGAGAGGACTGGTGGGACTCGCCGAAATCCGGAGACTATCTCTGCAAAATAATGAGCCCAGGAGCCAACATTGATCTAGACGAGTTCTCCCGCCTAGACACAGGTCCTTTCCTCAAGCCTCTGATCAGTTAGTCTTCATGGCTCACAGCAGAATCAAACTTGCCCCTGGCCCTATAGCGAAAGATATCTGAATATAGTAAGAGGTTTTCAACTATGCCGTCAGACCGGGCTGTTTACATACCGGACATGGGAGAATTCAAGAGGCGTGACGTTCTTGGACATAGAACAGATCGAAGAAGAGTGGAAACTCGGACGATGGCAGGGAATCACCCGCCAATACAGAGCCAGCGACGTAGCAAGACTCCGAGGCTCAGTCCGTATCGAGCACACACTCGCCAGCATGGGAGCGAACAAGTTCTGGAATCTATTGAAGAATAGATCCTACATTCCCGCGCTGGGCGCCGTGACAGGCAACCAGGCTGTTCAGATGGTCCAAGCCGGACTGCCAGCGATATACGTCAGCGGCTGGCAAGTCGCAGCGGACGCCAACCTATCAGGAAATACCTACCCGGATCTGGGACTCTACCCTTCCAACAGTGGTCCCCAGATCGTCAGAAGGATAAACAGGGCCCTCCAAAGAGCGGACCAGATACACCACGCAGAGGGAAGAGAGAGCAAAGACTGGTTCGTCCCAATCATAGCAGATGGAGAAGCGGGTTTCGGCGGACACCTCAACGCTTTCGAACTTACGAAAGAAATGATCGAAGCAGGAGCAGCAGGCGTACACTTCGAAGACCAGCTAACCTCCGAGAGAAAATGCGGTCACCTGGGAGGAAAAGTATTGGTGCCTACAAGCCATTTCATCAAAACCCTTGTAGCAGCAAGGCTAGCCGCCGATGTCCTCGGCGTACCCTCGATATTGGTAGCGCGAACAGATGCCGAAGGAGCCAAGCTCCTGTCCAGCGACTCAGATCCCAGAGACCAACCATTCATACATGGAGAAAGGACTCCCGAGGGCTATTATCTCTACAAGGGAGGATTAGACGCAGCAATCTCGAGAGCCGTAGCATGTGCTCCATACGCGGATCTCGTCTGGTGCGAGACCTCCAGCCCCGACTTGGACGAGGCGAGGAAATTCGCCGAAGGGGTCCATGCAAGATGGCCAGGAAAACCGTTGGCGTACAACTGCTCGTCCTCCTTCAATTGGGAAGAGAAACTGGGACCATTAGAGATTGAGACCTTCCAGCAACGACTGGCTTCCTACGGGTACAAGTTCCAGTTCGTCACGCTAGCAGGATTCCATAGTCTCAACCATTCAATGTTCGAGTTAGCAAACGCGTACTCCCATGAGGGAATGGGAGCCTACGTCCGACTCCAGCGACAAGAATTCCAGACAGAAAACGAAGGCTACCGAGCCGTCAAGCACCAGAGCTTCGTAGGAACAGGATACTTCGACCAGATCGGACAAGTCATCGCAGGCGGCGACACAGCAACGGCCGCGATGAAAGGCTCGACTGAGGCCGCTCAGTTCCAACGGAAGATACAAATCGCGCCAACCGATCAGAAGCGGCGAAGAGTCAAAGGCTAGCCTTCGAGGCCAAGTTTTTGGCGAAGCTAGCTCAAGAGTCAGATATGCCAGAGACCGACCATGCAGAGATACGAGGCTCAATCAATTCTGGTTTTGAGACAATTCTGACCAATGACGCTTTGAATTTCGTAAGCACCCTAACGTCTCTCTACCAACAACGGCGCGCGGAATTGTTAGAGAAGAGGCTCAGAATCGCCGGACGCATAAAGAACGGCATCTTACCAGATTTTCTGCCTGAAACCGAAGATGTACGGAAGAGCTCGTGGAAGATTGGCGAACTGCCTTCAGACCTACTTTTCCGCCGGGTCGAGATCACGGGCCCAGTCGATCGAAAGATGATGATCAATGCTCTTAACTCTGGAGCAGACGTATACATGGCCGATTTCGAAGATTCTCACTCGCCCACGTGGCAAGGCACCATACAGGGCCAGATGAATCTCAAGGATGCAGTCGACGGACAAATCGAGTACACGAGTGCCGAGGGCAAGACATACAGGCTCAAAGACAAGACTGCGGTTCTCTGCGTCCGTCCACGGGGACTGCATCTGGCTGAGAAGCACGTTCTAATCAAAGGCGAGCCCGTCCCTGCATGCCTCTTCGATTTTGGCCTATCCCTTTACCATAATCATGAGAAGCTTCGGGAAAAAGGCACAGGACCCTACTACTATCTTCCCAAGCTGGAGAACCACTCCGAAGCGGCCCTCTGGAATGACATATTTGACACGTCAGAACAGATGCTTGGACTACCCCACGACACGATAAAGTGCACCGTGCTGATCGAGAATATTCTCGCAGCGTTCGAAATGGATGAGATTCTCCACGAGCTTCGAGATCATATAACAGCACTCAACTTTGGCCGATGGGACTACATCTTCAGCTTCATCAAGAAGCTAGGATGGAACCCCGACTATCTCCTCCCGGACCGTGCACTCCTACCAATGACCCAACACTTCTTGACCTCGTGCGCCCTCCTCCTCGTCCAGACCTGCCACAAGAGAGGAGCATACGCGATTGGAGGAATGGCGGCGAACGTTCCGACGAGGAACAATCCTGAGGCGGGAAAGATGGCAATGGATCGAGTGATCACGGACAAGGTTCGAGAGGTCGAACAGGGATTCGACGGGGCATGGGTAGCTCACCCGGATCTGGTGCCGGTCGTTATGAAAGTCTTCAACGATCACATGACCGGACCCAACCAGATCAGCATCAAACACGAGGGAACAAGGATCACCTCGAGAGACCTTTTACACGCGCCCAAAGGCGTAATCACGGAGGCTGGGATACGAGCCAACATCGGGGTCAGCCTCCGCTACCTCGACTCCTGGCTCAAAGGCAACGGATGCGTAGCAATAAACAACCTGATGGAGGACGCTGCCACCGTCGAGATATGCCGAGCACAGCTATGGCAGTGGGACTATCACGAGGCATCGTTGGAGGATGGCAGAAGATTCAGCCCTGAACTCTTCCGAGCAATTCTCAAGAACGAGGTCGAAAAGGCCGTGCCAGAAGCCGGGAAAGGTGCCCGCGGAGATGGACTCGAATCGGCGGCGAGGATGCTGGATAAGCTAGCAACCGACAGGGAATTCCCTGATTTCATGACTCTGCTTGCCTACGACAATCTAGAATGAAAGAACGGCTCGATCCAGCAGAACCAGAGGCACCTGAGCTGCTGTCCCTTTTTGCCTGAATGCCTATTTGCCGTGTTTGTCCTTTGTATGCTGATCTAGCGCAGTCTGAGAGCCGAAAACTGCGCCGCACTTAGCACACTTGAACTGGTCAGCCTTGCCACTAGGCTTCCCCATCATTACCCCTCCCGCAGCGATGAGAGCTCCAAGGACTGCCAGGCCGATCCCTCCGAGAGGGATTATGTTGTGCGTTCGGCTCCCAATGAGTTGAGTTTGCGCAGCAACATAATAGACTGCAACTCCTACGGCGAGCAGCACTATACCCAATCCGAGGAAGGTCTTGTTCAAATGCTCTCGCTGAAAGCTCAGAGTTATCGGTTCTTAAGTTCTGCGAAAGTAGGCTTAACTAGCAATAAAAGGGCCCTGCTCGACGATTCGACAGTCACGAATAGCGCATGGTCCGTGACCATAGTATGGATTGAGGTCCAAAAATTGGCACAAGCTGAAAGCGCAACCCGGAAACCTGGAGCCGAGAAAAAGCGCATTTCCAAACAGGAACTCGGAAAATACGATTCAACACCGCTCTACTTCTACACCGAGAAAGATAGCCTCAACAGGATAACCGTCCTGAAAGAAATCGGCAAAGAAGTCTACCTTGTAGCGGGGCGATACGCCATGGTCGAGAAGGATTCGAGAGTTTACTCTCCCCTGACGGAAGAGGAGAAGGGAGCGGTCGAAAAACAGCTCCGGATGGGCAAGAAGGACGCCCTTATCAGCTTCCTCTAGAACGAACGATAGAAATTTCTACTCGGGAACTGGTGTGGGTCGAGATATGACACCGCTCGAAGAGCTCACAAATCTCGTCCTTGAGAAAGGTCGAAAGATCCTCGTGGCAGAGAACCCTGTCGACCTGCAGAACCTTCAAGCAGAGAACTCGGTATACATTCTCCAGCTCCCTGAAGGAGGCTCAGCCGCCGGGGGACGGGCTGGCGGCTTCGGAGAACGACGGTTGGAGAAGCTCTACGCGTTCCACTACGAAAACGGAGCCTGCTTCAAACTCTTCGAGGTTGACAATCCCGAGAAACTGGAAAGGTTTGACCTACCCTACCACGCAGCAGGCACCCCGGTCATTCTACCAGACGGATCTGAACACGTAATATCGGGAGTAATAGACCCGGAATTCGTAGAATCCTACAAGCGAATAGTCTGAGGAAATACTTCAAACACCCCGTCAAGTCAGAGTCGCCGTGGCATGAGGGGTTAGACGGCCATTCATCGCCAGAATCTCACTGTTACTGAAGGAAACGGTCAGTAGGAGATTGACCCTCACCCCGGCGCTGCTCTGGAACCCGCCTCCAGTAATCGAGACCCTGAGCAGATCGCTGGGTATGCTGTAAGTTACGTTTCCGACCATGGAGATTGTGACTATCACCGTCGAAACAGGAAACCGCACCTGATCATATGTTCCAGTAGCCAGGTTTGCACTGCCTAACGTTCTGGGCGCGTTCAAGACGGAAATCATATCGACGGTCACAGGCGATCCAACTACGGAATACCAACTGGTACTGTTGGTAGTTCCTAGTCCTACCTGGTGGACGTCTATCTCAGAGAATCTAACATAGATGTGGAGTATGCTTGAGTTGTAATGCAGACTATTCCCCGGCTGAGCTGAGGGAGGATCGATGATGCTCAAAGTTACAATCCCTTCCGCATAGTCGTGGTAGAAGAAATAGCCAGCTATCCCACCTATAATCAGGATAGCCAAGACAGCTGCAATCTTCGCTTTGGCCAACACTTTTCGACCGGAATGCTCCGCTTCGTCGCTCACGTTTGAGAATCGAACGGGGCTTATTACTAGCCTAACCCTCGGAGTGAGCGAGCAGTTACAGACGGATGGTGAAAGTCAACCTAGAGTCTGGCTGGGTTGAGTAACGCTGGCTCGAGAGAGTATGACGAAGATTGTGTTTTTGCTCGACTCTCGGGTCAATCTTCGTTCGAGCGCCGCTTTCTCGGAGGCTGAGAGGTCTCTCGCAGGGTAAACCTCGACTTCTAGACCATCCAGCGCAGACGCAGTCCTCAACTTTCCTTCAATGTATGTTACTGCTGCTCTGAACGCTTGCACGGGAATACCGTCCAGTTCGATCGTCGAGAGGGTATTGGCCGAACCACGCTCCCTCAGCATCTTGTACAGTTCTGAAACGTCCGGAATGTTAAGGGTCTGGGGCTGGTGTTTGAACTCGCGGAGCTCGAATCGCAACTCTCCAATCTTGCCTTTGGTCCAGAGTCTGGAATGGTCGCTTGGAGCTAAGGCTGTTCCAAAGTCGGTGTAGTCGAGGCGAACGTTGGCATTGCTCATGTACTCTGCCAGAATCATTCTGCGCTCAAACGGAAACTTCGCGGTTCCTGAGGTTGAAGATGGGTTGCCTCGATCATCAACCGGCAATATCTCCTCTGTGCTCTGACAGATGAGATCCGATTGTTCTCTTGAAAGACCGTTGGCTTGGAGGTATCGGTTTGAAAGATGGACCGGGTCTTCGAAGAGGATTGGGTCAGGAAAAAGGCGTGGAAAACGTAGCGTGATCTGGTAGAAGTCTGTTCTAATCGTCATTCTTTCGATAGCTCAGACACGTTCTTTAACCTAGACGACAGATGCTCTGCAGATGTCTCGCCAAGTAAAAGAATACTTCGAGCAAGTATCCTCCCAGTGGGACGCTCTGAGACAAGGATTCTACGGAGAAGAAGTCAGAGAGGCGGTTCTCGCGGCCGCCCGAATATTACCCGAACATACCGTCCTGGATGTTGGGGCAGGAACAGGCTTCCTCACCGAAGCCGCGGTTCGGAAGGCTCGCCGGGTGATCGCGCTGGATTTTTCAGAATCAATGCTCGGTGAGGCTAGGAGCAAGCTTGGGGAGAAATGTTGAATTCAGGATTGGAAACGTAGAACACATACCGTTAGCAGACGGCTCAGTTGACTCGGTTATTGGAAACATGATCTTGCATCACTGTCCGAATCCAGATTTGGCCGTGAAAGAAATGGTGAGAGTCTTGGCGCCCGGAGGAAGACTGGTATTGTCGGATCTTCAAGAACACAATTACGAGTCGTTGCGAAAAGAGCACGCGGACCTTTGGATGGGCTTCAAGATAGACCATGTGAGAACCATTATGTCAAACGCTAACGTTGAAGATGTCAGTGTCGAATCATTGAGTAACTGTTGCTCGGAGACGAATGAGAGCGGGCAGATCAGAATCCCAATGTTTCTTGCTGCTGGCCGCAAGCACTCGTAAACTTCCGCGGTAAGGTCCAGCTTCACTAATGGCTATGCTGGTCTGGCATTTCCCTCAATTCTTTCGTCAGGTTGGCCATTCCTATCGTCTTCGCCTTTTGCCAGTGGTGTTCGACACCCCACATGATATCGTAGAAGGGCTCCGATCTAACATACCATTGAACACGCTGCTCAAAGCTTTGCCCAACCTTTCCGTAAATTCTCAAGACCTCCTTGCCAAATGTAGGGTTGTGCATGAATAGGTGGGCGAATTCGAGCGCCGGGTCGCTGACCTGAGCGTAGCCCCAGTCTAGGATTCCCGTTAGCTCAAGTGTCTCGGGATCAAAGAGAATATTCTCGGTGCTCAAGTCTCCATGGATTAGCGTTGGCTTGAAATCTGCATTTGCAAAATCAGATAGGAGGCCTTGCCAGAACTTCTCAAATCGGTTTCGAAGCTCTGGCCTGAGAAGGGGATAGATGATTCTGCGGATCCTGTTTCGCTGTAATCTGATCGAGTTTACCCATTCTCCCGGTGAGTATTCTGGTACATGTAATCTCCTCGATTGGATCCCTGTGCTGTGTAGCTCTTTCAAGAACCGAGAGACTTGTCGCGCCAGCTGTCTCGTCGCGCGGGTTCCGAGTACCCGGTCGGATATTGTCTCGCCTCTGAGTTTAGGATAGCCTCCGAACCAGTGAGGATGTTTCCTGTCACCCTTCCAGACGAACTTGTAGTCTGGAACCGGCACGGACAAATGTCCGCGCAGTTTCGAGAGAAGTCCTATCTCGCGCCTAAGCCGTTTTTCAGTCTCGCTGAATCTGGGAAACCGGAAAACGTACTCCCCGTTGACTTCTAGAACAAGGTTCTCCCATCCGGTAAGAAGCTGCCTTGCTCGTCTGATGCGAATCTCGGGAAAGCATTCTTCGATCAGTTTTCTTGCTGAACGCGCGTCCACAAATAGACGTCAGGGTTGGGTTAGATAGACTCTTCAGCGAAGAAGTTCTCTGCGGCTGACGGTTTGGAGAATGTGTCCTTTCGGTTTCAATCTGTTCTCCTTGTCGACCAGTACCACATGAGGCTTCCAGTGTGCTGCCTCTTTTTCGCTCATCCAGACGAAGGCTGTTATGATAACCTCGTCGCCTGGCTGGACCTTCCGAGCGGCAGCGCCATTGAGGGATACCTTTCCCTCTCCTCTTGGAGCCGAGAGCGCGTATGTCGAGAATCGTTCTCCGTTTGTTATGTTCCAAATGTCAACCTGTTCGAAGGGTATGATACCGGCCGCCTCCATCAGTGACGAGTCGATCTCGATGCTTCCCTCATAGTCGAGGTCCGCACCGGTGACCCGTGCTCGGTGGATTTTGCCTTTGAGCAGCCGGACTTGCAACTCTCGCCCTCCCCGCGTCTACCCACAACACTTGGGACTCGCTAGAATTGAATGATGGCTACGCTCTCTCTAGAGAACATAGGAGCCTCTTTGGATACAAATAACGATTTGTAGCTGATCGCTTACGATTCCTGAGGCGGCCTTGCCTTGTGAAAGACCCGATAGAGGGTCAAGTCGTAGCCAATTTTCAAAGCCCCAGCGAAGAGGAAGGGCGATCCTATCCAAAGACTGGCGATCAAGTAGCCTGAAAGCGACGGGCTGACCGATTGGGCAGCGGTCCGGGAGACATTTGTAAGTCCGGCCGCGGGAGTCCTGTCGTTCTCCGGTACAATGCTCATCAGGTATGATTGTCGGGTAGGCACGTCCATCTGAGAGAGCGATTGTCTGCAGAGAAGAAGAACGACGGCCGGTACTACTGTGGGGGCGAATGGTATTGCCGCTAGGAGTATGTTGGAAGGGATGTGGCTGAATACCATCGTGTTAAGCAGCCCGAAACGCTGTGCCAATCGTGCGGCTAGAAGAAAGGAGGCCGCGGTCACGACCTGCGCCGCTGCGAACAGGACTCCGAGAGATGCTAGGTCCAGCGTGTATCGCTGGTAGAAGTAGTAGGATAGGATGCTCTGGCCTGCGAATCCTCCGGCAAAAGCGTCTACCGAGAACAGAGCCGACATCCTGTAGACTATTGGCTTCGACTTTGGCGAAAGGACCTGTCGGCTGGGTGATATTGATCTCTCCCGCTCGATCGTTGGTGATAGACGCGAGTAGAGAAACGCGCCTAAGAGCCCGGATAATAGATAGGCGAGGAAAAGAGGACGATATCCGAGAATGCCTGGGCCGAGATAACTCGGCAAGCCGGCGAGCACGGCTCCGACCGATAGCGATAGGTAACCCACGAGATTGTAGAGGCTGAACGTCAAGGTTCGACGCGTCAGATCCGACGTTTTAGGAAGTATCGCCTGGTCCAATGAGAGGTATGGGCCCGTTTCGCCTGATCCCACTGACATATTCCCCACGATGCCCGCCGCGACTGGAGCCCACCACGAGGAGGAGACGAAGAGAAGTACTCCCGCTAACGTGTCTGCTAGAGCGAAGAATACTAGTGTTCGTCTTCGGCCAAGCCGATCCGCGACAAGGCCAGCAACAAAGGTGTAGAATGCGCTTGTCGCGACGGTTAGTGTCAGTACTATTCCGATCTGAAACGCGTCAAAGCCTAACTGGCTGAGATAGACTGGAAAGATGACGGCCAGAAAACCGTATGGAATCGTCCGAATCGTCTTCTCAAACAGGACGATTCTGCCATCTCTGGTGATCCAGTCCAGCAAGGTACCATTCAGCATCTACCGGCTAACATTTTACATAGATAATCTACGCATTCGGTAGCCATGAAGTGGGTAACTCGAGAAAATGCCAAGGTTGACCGTATCGCGTGTCCCTGGCTGATCAGGAAGTTCGTGGATAAGAACCCGGAATTCCTCTTCGTCTCACCCGAGACGATCCCGCAGGTCGTCAAGGACACAGGAGCAATTGCGTACGATGCCAGAGGTGTAGAACTGATGCACTATAAGGAGAATGGCGAGGAGCGAGTTAGCTTCGACGCTATCATCAAGAAATACAAGCTAACCGATCCAGCATTGCTTGAACTCGCCAAAATTGTGAGAGGGGCCGACGCGAAAATCCCGAACGCGCCTCCAGAGTCGGCGGGCCTCGAGGCGGTAGCCCATGGTTTTCGCAACCTCGCCAAAGACGACTTTGACAACATGCGCCTACAATTTCCAACCTATGACGCGCTCTACAAGTACTGCCAGCTCAGAGTGGAAGGCGCTCAGAAACTAGAGTACAACGTCGCACATCCGGTAAGGTAGGCCCTGTTTTCAGCCTCAACCGGTCAATCGGGGGGACACGCCCGGTGAATTCTCAAGCTGAAAGAGCTGAAGATTTCCGTGCTCTTCACCGAAAAGGCCGCATCCTGGTTCTTCCGAATGCTTGGGACGTTGCGAGCGCTAGGGTCTTTGAGAACGCTGGATTTCCAGCCGTCGCAACCTCTAGTGCTGGGATGATGGTCTCGCTTGGTTATCCTGACGGAGAGGTTATCGGCCGGAACGAATTTGTCAAAGCAGTTTCAAGGATCGCGAAGCTTCTCACCCTCCCGCTTAGCGTGGATGTGGTGGCAGGGTTTGGCGAGACACCTGATGAAGTCGTGGCGACCGTAAGAGATGTCATCAAGGCTGGCGCAGTAGGGGTAAACATCGAGGACTTTATTCACGCAGAAAAGAGGCTCTTCCCCGTTGAGATGCAAATCGAGAAGGTCAAGGCCGTCAAGAGACTCGGAGAATCGATGAAAGTTCCGATTGTGATCAACGCGCGAACGGACGCTCTGCGATATTTAGGGGGCGATGATAATGCGAAGCTCAAGGAAGCCATTCGGCGCGCCTCGGCATACAGAGACGCTGGAGCAGACTGCGTCTACCCAATGGGTCTAGTAGATCCCACTTTGATCTCGACGTTCGTCAAAGCTGTCAGGTTTCCAACGAACGTGATGGTGAGAAAAGGTCTCCCACCAGTCAAGGACCTAGAGAGGCTGGGAGTTGCGCGCATAAGTTTCGGGCCCAGCGCCTCATACGCTGCAATGGGTCTACTGAAACGGATCAGTAGAGAGGTTCTTGAGAACGGGACCTACGACAGCTTGCTCGATGGTTCGATAAGCTACGATGAACTGAACAGTCTAGCAGCACCGAGAGTTTGATTCCGCGAGGTTGGTCCTATTCGGCGTGTCTGGCATCAGTAGTCTTGAGGGCTAGACCGTATGACGGGCGTCTCGATAACCACAATCAAATAAGTTTTGCAGATAGTCGAGACATGGTTGAAGCAGCGAAGGCGAATGGTCTTGCGGAATACTCGATCACAGAGCACGTTTCCCAATTTAGGCTCCTTAGAGAATCTGTGAGGTTCGGCTCTGTTCATTCGGCCGGGAGGATCTTCGCAAACTTGGAAGAGTATGATATGGAGTGTCGGAAGATTGACGGATACTACCCAAGTGTGAAGATTCACCAGGGTCTTGAGGTCGATTTCGCTCCCCGGTTTGGGTCGAGGGTAGCTGACTTTGTAAACCAGGCGGAGTGGGATATTCTGCTCTGCTCGGTTCACAAGTTTGAAGACGCGAGTGACGTCGAGAGAACAGCCGGGAGGACCTCTGAACAAGAAGCGCATGCGCGATGGAGAGACTACTTCAGACTAGAACGTTTGGCGCTTGAGAGTGACTTTGTCCCCTTCGATGTGCTGTCTCATCCCGTCAGAATGGCAAGAGCTCTGAAAGTCTTCCCTCCAGAGATGGACGAGTTGCTTCTGGACCTAGCAATGAAGGCAAAGAGGAGGGATAAGGCTCTGGAGTTGAATGGCAACGATATGGACTACGCTCCAGACTTGGTACGAAGACTCGCCATAGCCTGCTCAAAGAATGGTTGCAAAGTGAGCCTAGGCTCTGACGCTCACTATCCGAGAGAAGTTTTCAGGAACATGGAGACTGCCATAAGCATGGTTAGACAGTTCAACCTTGAACTGTATCATCCAAAGTCAAAGCTTTGAAATCTCTAGGGAGAGCACTCTTTGTTGCCACACGCGTTACCTTTGCCGCCAAGATTAGGGAGCCGATCATCAAGAGTGCTGACAGCAGGAACGGTGCGCCCGGAAGGCTGAACGGTGCCTGGGCACCGATGAAGAACGCGAATATTAGCGTGAATAGCGTGGGTCCGATCACGCCTGTGAGGCCCATTAGGCTTCCGTTGATGCCTTGCAGTTGGCCTTGTTCAGAAGGGCCGACCCGGCGAGTCATCAGGCCTTGGACTGCAGGCTGTACGAATCCAATTGGTGCGTAGAAGATTATCGCTATCATGAATAGAAGGCTGTTTGGTGCGAGCCCCCAGATTACGAACCCCACGGTTCCGGATACTAGTCCAACCAGTAATGCGATGTGTTCTCCGAATCTTGACACGAACCTCCGAACCAGAAGTCCCTGGACGACTATGTTGCATGCTCCGACCAATGCGAGGGCAGCGCCCACTGTTGCGTATCCCCAGCCATATCGATACGCGGCGTAGAGGACGTAGACACTGGGGAGCACTTGGAAAGCGAGGAAGTTGAGAAAGTTCACCGTGAGAAATCCAGCGAGTCCCGTTCGGGCTCGTATCATGCCGAGAGAGCCAACAGGGTTGGCTTTTCGGAGCGAGAGCGGATGTCTGAGCTTCTTGGGTAGGGATTCAGGCAAGACAGCCAGTCCATAGGCCGCGCTCGCGAGCGAGAATGCTGCCGCTCCCCAGAATGGGACGCGTGGACCAAGGGCTCCCAGCAGGCCGCCGACCAAGGGTCCTACGATGAACCCTACTCCCCAAATCGAGCCGATCATACCATAAGCTCCGGCCCGCCGTTCGCCCGGAACGGTATCGGCCACATATGCGAAACTAACTGTGAAGCTTGCGCTAGTAATGCCACTGACGACTCGTCCGACGAAGAGCCATGCTAGATTGGGAGCGAGGGCCATGATCATGTAATCGATCCCTAGGCCGATTGCTGAGAGAATGAGTACCGGTCTTCGGCCGTATCGGTCGGATAATGCTCCGAGCAGGGGGGCGAAGAGGAACTGCATTAATGCCCAGACGGTGCCAAAGAGACCGAAGACCTCGGCTCCTCTCGCGGTGTCTCCGCCGGCGAAGCTGACGACCAGACCGGGAAGGACAGGAATGATTATGCCGAATCCTAGTGTGTCGAAGAAGACCGTGGCGAATATGAACGCTAGTGCGGCTCTACCCGCGCGAGGCCTAACTGTCACTTCTGAAGCCGGGGGCTCTTGGGTTAGTTCGGTCAACTCATTCTGCACTAATTTGGTTTTTGGGGCAATTGCTCGTCTAGGTTACTGTTGGCTCTCGGCCACTTGAGGCAACTACTTCAAGCTAGTGAGGTCTGGGAAAGTGAAACGCCTTGGACGTTGTGGAGGAACGGGGGTCATTTTCCAATCTTTTTG
>WNGQ01004422.1_pt1 | contig 13957 bp, 12 predicted proteins | sample 5407661 | NCBI WGS metagenome assembly WNGQ01 (sample SAMN13153382, study PRJNA577476) | soil metagenome | isolation source: 60 cm soil or saprolite under Garry oak tree replicate 2 | place: USA:California | collected 2016-06-15
TGGGTGTTGTTTCCGATGGATGAGACGATGCCCATCCCCGTGATGACAACCCGCCTCATGATCGCCTCGCCCTGTCGTTGCGTTTTTGTGTGATGGCTGTTGACAAGCCGAAAGCCGCCTGGTGGCCGCAGCGACTATATTATGTTCCCGGCTGCAATGCGGCATTCTGCTTGAACAGACCGACCTTCAAGTCCTTCGCACGATAGATAATCTCGTCATCGGCTGAAAGCCACCCGTCGGCGACGCCTAACACCAGCTTTAAACGCAGCACGCGTTTGATGTCGACGTTGTACACAATCTTGCGGACGTTCGGCATCACCTGTCCGGCAAGCTTCAGTTCGCCGAGGCCCAGCGCCCGACCGCGCCCCTCGCCGCCGCTCCAGCCCAGGAAAAAGCCGACCATCTGCCAAAGCGCATCGAGTCCCAGGCATCCCGGCATGACAGGATCGCCCTTGAAATGGCACCCGAAGAACCAAAGGTCCGGCTTGACGTCGAGTTCGGCACGAATCACGCCTTTGCCGTATTCCCCGCCGGTCTCGGAAATTTCGCTGATGCGGTCGAACATCAGCATCGGAGGCAGCGGCAATTGGGCGTTGCCCGGGCCAAACATCTCGCCGCGGCCGCATGCCAACAGATCCTCATATTCGTAACCGGCGCGCCGATTCAGCATGGTGCAAGCCTTTTCAAAATCCCGATGGAGCGCTTTCTGGCGAAATGGACCCGTTTCGCATGGGAAGCGCGCCAAATATCGTTGATGGCGCAAATACCGCGGGTCAGGATGTCCCTGCGGCAACCGGCGCTCGCCTTTGCCGAAATCGCAAAGCTAAGTCCGGGCGCTCTCTATCATAGGCCCCCACAGACGGCAAAGCGCCACGACAGGGTAAATCGCCGTGTCCCACCTCTAGTTCCGCCTAAGCCCCCGGGGAACGGTCTAGTTGCGAAAAGCTTGCATCTAAGGGATTTCCTTCTTATATTCCACAAAGATAGTGCTGAGACAGCGAGTTCGGTGGGTTGCAGTGGAAACAAACGACGACGTTTCAAGCTTGAATGCCGACCACGGGGTCCCCAGCGCGGGACGCCAGCCGGCGTTGACCGGCTGTCCCTGGCACGACGTCAATGAAATGCTGCAGGCGGCCGGACTGCGGCCGACCCGTCAGCGCATGGCTTTGGGGTGGCTCTTGTTCGGCAAGGGAGCACGCCATCTCACCGCGGAAATGCTCTACGAGGAAGCGACCCACGCCAAGGTTCCGGTGTCGCTTGCCACGGTCTACAATACCCTCAATCAGCTAACCGATGCGGGCTTGCTGCGTCAGGTCAGTGTCGACGGCACCAAGACCTATTTCGACACCAACGTGTCGGCGCATCATCACTTCTATCTCGAGAACAACCACGAATTGATCGACATTCCGGATCCGCATCTGGTGCTGCAGAAGATGCCGGAAGTCCCCGAAGGCTACGAGATCGCCCGAGTCGACATGGTGGTCCGGTTGCGCAAGAAACGCTGAGTTTCTTCTCCCGCCGAACCCATAACCACCGTCATTTATAGTTGAAGAAGGCGTTGGCTACCGAGTCAGAACGCGGGTGCACGGCATGTGGGGTCGGCGTTTCGCCGGGACGACTCGCGGATAGGATTCGCGCTTGTCACTCTACCTTCTCGTCGGCGTAGACGCCCCACAGCCGCTGCTGCTGGATCCAGCCGTCAAAACCGTTGCCGGTGACGCGACACCAGCCGGCGGCGCAACTCTTGACCTGGGCCACGACGCCGGCCTGCAGCCGGGCTGCGATCGCGCTGGTCTGATCCGGGCGATCATAGAGCGGCGCAAGTTCGTCCTTGGTCTTCATGGTGATCACGGCCGTGCGGCGGCCCGACAGCAGCGAGTGGTAGACCCAGCCCTCGGCGCCTTCGGAATCGCGCACCCGGCGCCAGTTCTCGAATTCGGCGGTAATTTCGACCGGCAGGCCGGAGCGGGTATAGACCCAGGCCACATCATTGTCCTTGGTGGGGCCGGCCCTGACATTCACATGATCGGATTTGAGGCTGACATAACGCGGCACCGGCAAGCCGCTGGTGGTGACCGGCGAATCCTTTGCCGAAAATCCCGGGCTCACCGACGCACCCAGCATGCACCCCGCCAGCACCATTGCAGAACAAGAACGCCTCAACGCCATCCACTCGTCTCCTGCCGGGATCCCAACTCGAATTGTCGCGATCGCCGGCGAACGCCTTAACCCTAAAACCCCGCAACCCCCGCGCCGCTCACCGCCAGCCTGTCATTTGGGGTTCTTGTTTTGCCCCGGTCTTCTGCTAGAGAGGACAGAACATCAGGAAACAAGACGAGCCCGAACTTCCCCTTGGGAAAACCTCAGGGGGAACATCGGGGAACCCAAGGAAGCCTAGGCAACACCGGGACCGCGCGGCAGCCGCAGTGTCGAGCAACCGGGTTAATGGGGCCTGAACGGCGAAGCCTTTGACGATCTAAAGGTTTGACGAGCTAACGCCTCATGAGAGCAGGACATGTCGGTTAAGAAAAAGCCTCTCGTTGTCGTCACCCGCAAGCTGCCGGACTCGATCGAGATCCGCATGCGCGAGTTGTTCGACGCCAGGCTCAATCTCGAGGATACGCCGTTGACGGGCGAGCAGATCGCAGAGGCGGTGCGCTCAGCCGACATCCTGGTGCCCACTGTCACCGATCTGATCACCGAAGAGCTTCTCAAGCAGCCCGATTGCAAGCTGAAACTGATCGCCAATTTCGGCAACGGCGTCGACAATATCGATGTCGTCGCGGCGCATGCGCGTGGCATCACGGTGACCAACACGCCGAAAGTTTTGACCGAAGACACCGCCGACATGACCATGGCGCTGATCCTGGCGGTACCGCGGCGGCTGATCGAAGGCGCCTCCATCCTCACCGAAGGCAAGAACTGGCCGGGCTGGTCGCCGACCTGGATGCTCGGCCACCGCATTGGCGGAAAACGGCTCGGCATCATCGGCATGGGCCGCATTGGTCAGGCCGTGGCGCGCCGCGCCCACGCCTTCGGGCTACAGATTCACTACCACAACCGCCGCCCGGTAGCGCCGCGCATCGCCGAGGAACTCGGCGCGACCTATTGGGAAAGCCTCGACCAGATGCTGGCGCGGATGGACATCCTTTCGGTGAATTGCCCGCATACGCCGGCGACGTTTCATCTGCTCTCGGCGCGCCGCCTGAAACTGATCCGCAAGGACGCCTATATCGTCAACACCGCGCGCGGCGAGGTGATCGACGAGGAGACGTTGACCAAGCTGATCGAGACCGGCGAGATCGCCGGTGCCGGTCTCGACGTCTACGAGCACGAGCCTGCGGTCAATCCGAAGCTGGTGCGGCTCGCCAAGGCGGGCAAGGTAGCGCTGCTGCCGCATATGAGTTCGGCCACCATCGAAGGCCGTGTCGAGATGGGCGAGAAGGTAATCATCAACATCCGAACCTTCCTCGACAACCACAAGCCGCCGGACCGCGTGCTGCCGAGCATGTTGTGATGGCTGACGCGGGTTGGCGTGTCACGGATACCGTGAGGGCTTAGGTCTCCCTAGCCTCTTCGCCTCTCCTGCTTGCGCCAGTCTGCGACAAAGGCCACGGGCGCCGCCGCCGGCGGACATTATCCGGAAGAGCATCTGGCGCATATGGACAGCGAGAATCACGCGCCGGTCAGCGATGCCCGCTCAAATCGGTGATCACAAGCGTGTCGCCATTGAGCGGGTTTGCCGGATCGCGCGTATAGCGCAACGTCTCGAACCGCATCGCGCGTGCATCCACCATCAAGAGCCGCCCGACCAGGCCCTCGCCGAAACCAACGATTTCACGGCTCGCCTCCAGCGCCATCATCGACCCCAGCACGCCGGCGAGCGCGCCCAGCACACCGGCCTCGGCGCAGGCCGGCACCGTGCCCGGCGGCGGCGGTTCGGGAAACAGACAGCGATAGGTCGGATTGAATTCGCCGTCGGCGTTTTTCTCATGCGCGCGGATCGTGGTCAACGAGCCATCGAACATGCCAAGCGCTGCGGTAATCAGCGGCTTGGCGGCGAGGAAACAGGCGTCGGACACCAGATAGCGGGTTTCGAAATTGTCGGAGCCGTCGAGCACCAGGTCGTAACCGCCGATCAGCGACATCGCATTGTCAGCACATAGCCGGGTAGCGTGCGCCGCAAATCTGACATGGGGATTGAGCGCATGGATTTGTCCCGCCGCGCTGTCGACCTTGCGCCGGCCGATATCCGGCGTGGTGTGGATGATCTGGCGCTGCAGATTGGACAGCGAGACGATGTCGTCATCGACAACCCCGAGCATGCCGACGCCGGCAGCGGCGAGATACATCAGCGCCGGCGCGCCGAGGCCGCCGGCGCCGATTACCAGCACGGAGGCGTCCTTGAGGGCGGCCTGGCCGGGGCCGCCGACTTCGCGCAGCACGATGTGGCGGGCGTAACGTTCGAGTTCGGCGGCACTCAGCATGATCGGGTCAATTCCTTCAAATTCAATCTAGCCATCATTGCAAGCCGACGGGTCGACACACAGCGCAGCCCGATGACGGGCTCCATGAAGCAATCCATTTGTGCTGGGTCCGACCTCTGGATTGCTTCGTCGCGGAGCCTGTCATCGGGCTCGCCGAAGGCGAGACCCGTTGGCTCGTTGCAACAATGGCGGTTTTGCCACCATTTACTGAACCCTCCTCCAGTTGTTGCCGACCAAGCAGATGTGCTTAATTGTCGGCTTATCAATGGACCCGAGACTTGTCATGAGATCGATGCTCGCAGCAACATTGATATTCGTGGCCGCAGGAGCGTCCGCCCAGGCGCAAATGTCCGGCACGGCCGCCGTGACCGGCGTCAAGCCGAAGCCGGTGACCACCATCCCCATCCGCCCCGCCCTGCAGACCCCCGCCGATACCGCCAATGCGATGGCGCAGGCGGAGCGCCAGGCGATCCAGTCGGATCTGGCCTGGGTCGGTACCTACAATGGCGCCATAACGGGCGAAGTCAGCGAGCGCATGGTCGCCGCGATCAAGGAGTTTCAAAAGGACCGCGGTGGCAAGCAGACCGGCGTCCTGAACCCGCAGGAGCGCGGCGTGCTCGCCGAGACCGCCAAGGGGCGACAAGACAATGTCGGCTGGAAGATCGTCGCCGATGCGGGCAGCGGGGCGCGGCTTGGCATCCCGACCAAATTGGTGCCGCAGCAATCCTCCGATGCCAATGGCGCCAAATGGAGTTCCTCGACCGGCACCATCCAGATTGTGCTGGCGCGGCGCAAGGAAGCCAATCCGACCACCGCAAAACTCGCCGAACAAGAGAAGAAGGAACCCGCCGGACGCAAGGTCGAATACGCCGTGGTCAAGCCTGATTTCTTCGTGCTGTCGGGTCTGCAGGGCCTGAAGAAATTCTATGTGCGCGGAACGTTCAAGGGCGATGAGGTCCGCATCCTCACCATCCTTTATGACCAGGCCACCGAAAACACACTCGATCCCGTGGTGATCGCGATGTCGAGCGCGTTCAATCCTTTCCCATCGGGCGCCCAGATCGCCGGGCCACCGCCACGCAAGACCGTCGAATACGGCAGCGGCGTTGTCGTCAGCGAGGATGGCGCGATCGTTACCGATCGTCAGATCGTCGATGCCTGCCTCGCGATCACGATTGCCGGCTATGGCAATGCCGACCGCGTCGCCGAGGACAAGGACCACGATCTCGCGCTGCTGCGGATTTACGGCGCGCGCGGGTTGAAACCGCTTGCGCTCAGTGATGACGCGGCAAAATCCAGCGGCGAACTGATCGGTATCGCGGACCCGCAAAATCAAGGCGGCGGCGCCGCGGTGAGCAGCGTCAAGGCGACGGCTACGCCTGTTGGCAGCAGCAGCAGCAGCGACTTTGCGCTTTCGCCCGCGCCGGCTCTGGGTTTTTCTGGCGCAGGGTTTTTTGGTGGCGACGCCAAACTGCTCGGCATCATACAATTCAAACAGTTGCTCGTGGCCGGGCCGTCGAATCCCGCGCCCGCGGCCCAGGCGACGCTTGTCCCCGCCGAGACCGTGCGTGAGTTTCTCAAAGCCAATGGCGTCAATGCGACCGGCGGATCGGCGGACGCCAAGGCGTCGGTGGTTCGCGTGATCTGCGTACGGAAGTAAGCCGGCAGCGTGGAATGAGCGCGACGCCAACCTCTCCGCACCCGAACAGCGGAGAGGCCGGCGGTATCGGATCATGCGGCCTTGATATTGCTGAGGAAGGATTCGACATGGGCTCGCATTGTCTCCGACTGCCTCGACAACTCGCTGGATGCTTCGAGAACCTGATGGGCCGCCGAGCCGGTATCGCCGGCAGCCTGCTGAACCCCGGCGACGTTCGATGAGATTTCACCGGTGCCGAGAGCCGCTTGCTGCACATTGCGCGCAATCTCCTGCGTCGCCGAGCCCTGCTCCTCGACCGCACTGGCTATCGCCGAGGCAATCTCGCTCATTTGATTGATCGTCGTGGAGATACCCTTGATGGCGCTTACGGCTTCGCTGGACGAGGTCTGGATCGACGAAACCTGAGTGCTGATTTGATCGGTTGCCTTCGCGGTTTGTTCGGCGAGACTCTTGACCTCGGCCGCTACCACGGCGAACCCCCTGCCAGCCTCGCCGGCGCGCGCCGCTTCGATCGTGGCATTGAGCGCGAGGAGGTTGGTCTGGCTGGCGATTTCGCTGATCAGCTTGACGACATCGCCAATGCTCGCGGCGTCATTAAACAGTCCCTGAACCGTCGTGTTGGTGCGGTCGGCTTCCACCACGGCTTTCTGTGCGATCGCCGCCGATTGTGCGACCTGACGGCTGATTTCGGTCACCGAACTGGCGAGTTGCTCGGACGCCGCCGCGACGGTTTGTACGTTTGTTGAAGCCTCTTCGGTCGCCGCGGCAACCGCCGTTGCCTGATTGCTGGTTTCTTCGGCTGTCGCCGTCATCGACGATGCCGTCGCCTGCAGTTCGGTCGAGGCGGCAGCCACGGATCGCAGTACTGTCGAGATGTCCGTATCAAATGTTTGGGTGAGATTATTCACGCGCGACGCACGCGCGACGCGCGCATTGATGGCTTCGGCTTCTTTGGCGGCAAGGTCCTTGGCCTTGATCATGTTCTCTTTGAAGATCAGGACCGCTTTGGCCATCAGGCCGATTTCGTCTTTCTTGTCGGTTGCGGGAATTTCGACGGAGTGATCGCCGCCAGCAAGCTGCCCCATCGCTGCCACCATCTTGAGAATCGGCGGCACGATCGAACGGTTGGTCAGGTAGATGACGGTGACGGCGACGCCGATGCCGACGCCCATCAGCACCCAGAGCAACGTCGTAAGGAAACTGGTTTCAGCGAGAACCGCTGCACCGTCCGTCTTCAGATTGTCTTGCTGCCGCGAAACCATTCCGCCTGACCGCGCGCCCGAGGCGCTCTTTCCGCCCGCGAAGATATCAAGCAGCTTGTTGGCACGGGGAGCGGCTTCGTTGGTCAGAAACCATTGCGCCATGTTCCAGCGGTCGGAGGCCCGGATCTCGAACATTTTCTGCGGCAGGGGCGAGAATTTGGCACGGGCTGCCACCAGTGAATCGAAGGCAATCTGCTGATCGCCGGTCATTTCCGGTCGTCGTTTCGACAACGCTTCGAACTTCTTCTGATTGAGCGCCCAGAGTTCCTCGAACTCGGTTTTAAAAGCCGGCTCCGCGGTCAACAGATAGGCGCGGATGGCGCCAATCGCCATCGCCATGCTGCCGCGCATGTCGGCAAAGCCAATCAGCAGGCTCTTGCGCTGATCGGTGGAGGCGATGCCGCCTTCCTCGTCGATAATTGCGGTCGCTTTCTGCAGCATGAGCTTGGCGAGAGGCGCGGCCTCAGTCGCCAGCATCTTTGCCGCCGGTTGCTCGTCGATGGTGTGGGCGATCGCTTCGGCCTTGTCTTGCGCGCTGCGCAATTCGTCGAGCAACGGTTTGGCTTGTCTCCAGTCCTGCTTGTTCTGTTCGACGGTCCAGTGGCTTGCGAGGCGATCCATCTCCGAGCCGTAGGTCTGGAGGTTGTTCCAGAGTACCGCGCGTTCCGCCTTGAATGCGTCGTTGCCGGTAATCAGCCAGCCCCGCAATGAGGCGAGTGACGCATAAATCCCCGCTACCATGTCGCTCGCGGTCATTGCGGTCGGAACGCGAAGGTTGACCGTCCGGTCTGTCGCTTCGCTGACCGTGCGGACCTTGATGATGGTGGTGCCGACCACACCGGCCAGCAAAATGCAAATCACGCTAAAGCCGAGAATCAATCGCCCTCGGATGTTCAGATGCAACAACTCCATGGCGCAGCCCCCCAAAGCGAGCCCGACAGGCACGCTCAGACAGGCTGTCCGTTAACCATGAAGAATGGAACAATAGGCGCGCCGTAATAATACGGAATTTCCGCCGACACCACACGATTTCCAAGCCGAACACAGCCGGTGGATCGCGGGATTCGAAGCCGCCGATGGTTCGCGTGATCTGCGCGCGGAAGTGACCGGTTGGCCTGAGCCGAAAGCTTGAACCGCATGTTTCGTCGGCAGCCTGGGGTGGAGCGCATCTCGATCTACCGATATCTGCGTGCGATCAAACGGTCGAGCGATAGCGAACCAGGCCCCCTCGCGATCACCAGAAGAAAACAGGTGGCCCAAACGCCATGGGTCGGCCAGGCATCGGGATAGACGAAAATTTCGATCACCGCCGTCATGAACAGCAGCGCCAATGCGGAAAATCGCGTCGCAAGCCCGATCACCAGCAGGATCGGGAAGAAATGCTCGGAAAAGGCCGATGCATAAGCGGCGATGGTGGGATCGATCAGCGGAAGCTGATATTCGTTCTGGAACAGCGCGATGGCACTGGGCTTAAGGTGAAAGCCGGCAACCTTTGTCTGTCCGGACTGCCAGAAAACCGCGGCCGGAAAAATACGAGCCGCAAGCGCGATGAACCAATAGGGGATGCAATCCATCGTGTCGAGCGACTGCTGAACGATCCGTCCCGGCACGGATCCTGGGTGCGCAGCCGCGGGGGATGCTTGGCTCATGACTGCTCGCAGTTCGCGGGCTCCGGGAGCACGATGTTCCGCACCAGGCCCGACCCGATAAGCCCGGCGATGTTACCGGTAAGATCGAAATTCCGATTGTCGGCGAGCGCAACCTCGGCCGCGTCGCCAAGCGGCAGGCCTCCGGCGAGCGCGAGCAGGAATGCTGCGCCACCCGGCGGCAGCGCACGGACCTCCACATCAAGATAGGGGCGGGCGATGAGCGCGTCCTCGCCTCGCCATTCCTCAATGGGGGCAAGCTCTCGCTCGCCGCTGTTCATGGCCCAGATCGTGACGATCGGATGGGACGAGCGAACAATTCCGACCGCGGGATGGATATCAAAACGGACACCCGCAATATCGCTGGCATCAAGCGCCGCGAACCCACCGGCGTTGAGGGGCGCGGCGTCGGCGGCATGATAAGAACGCGTACGCTCAGCCTCCAGCCGCGCCACGTCTGCAAGATAGAGAAGCTCGCGCGCCGGCTCGAACGCGGCGATGAACGCGGGAAAGTCGTCGCCATAGGTTGCAAGCAGCGGCGAGCGCGGCGGCCGCTCCGTCACGAAGACCCGCGACATCGCGGCGAAGAACTCCTCGCCTACGATTTTCTCCACCACGGGGAAACGATTTTTGAGCACTTTCGCTAGGCCCGTGACCACATTGTTGCGGTACACCGCAAAGCGTCGCAGCGGAACGGCGGTATTGTGAGCCGTGACACCGCGCGGAACCGGTCGATCGGCATTTAACAGCGCATCCGCAAACGAGGTCTCGAATGGTGTGAGCATGGCCGGCCTCACGCTGCCGATGCGCGCGACGCGCCGGAAAGAATATCCTGTGCCACGACCGCTTCAGCGCAAAGCGTCGGCCAATCGGGAACGTCGTTGTCCCATTCGATCAAGGTCGGAACCGGCCCGGTGCGCGCGATGACATGCGTATAGAGCGTCCAGACCTCATCGGCGACCCGCGATCCATGGGTGTCGATCAGCAATGGAGCGCCGACGTCGTCGGTTTCCTCATCGTGCCCGCCGAGATGAACTTCCTTCACCTGATCGAGCGGAAACGAGTCCAGATATTCCAGAGGCTGGCTGCCGTGGTTCTTCGCCGACACGAAGACATTGTTGACATCGAGCAACAGACCGCATCCGGTTCGCCTCGATACTTCGCTGAGGAAATCGACCTCCGCAATCGTGCTCTCGGAAAAGCAAATATAGGTTGACGGGTTTTCGAGCAACATCTGCCGTCCCAGCGCCGTCTGCACCTCGTCGATATGTTCGACGACCCGCGCCAGCGTCCGCCGCGTGTAGGGTAGCGGGAGCAGGTCGTTCAAATAGACTTCGTCATGCGACGACCAGGCGAGGTGCTCCGAGAAACTCTCCGGCGCGTAGCGATCGCACAGCATCTTGAGCCGTGCCAGATGATCGCGATCGAGCGGCCGCATCGAGCCAATCGACAGCCCGACACCGTGCACCGATAACGCAAAGCGTTCGCGCAACGCGCCGAGCTGGGCGTGCGGCGGTCCGCCGGCGCCCATATAGTTCTCGGCGTGGACCTCGAAGAATCCGACCGGCTGCGGAGCGGCGAGGATGTCGCGAAAATGCGCCGGCTTGAAACCGACGCCGGTGCATGCGGGCAGACAGGAAGCTCTGAACATAGGCGAGTTCCGGCTTTGCACGTTTCCGCGAAATATGAGGGCGCGCGAAACGCGCACTCTCATTCAGCTCAGGACTTGATCGGCTCGAGCGAACCGGTGCCCTTCGGCGTCTTGATGGTTGCGCACGTTCCTTTCGCCACATACTTCCAGGCGTTGCCTTGATAGTCGGTACTCGCCGTACCCGCGCAGGTGGTACCAGCGCCGGCCGCGCAGTCATTGTCGCCCTTCATCGCGATGCCGTAGCATTTGTCCATGGTCGGCTGGGGCGGCTTCGGGGCGGCGAATGCCGGGGCTGCGATCATGGTGAGGGCGGCGGCGAAGGATCCGGCGATGGTAGCGTTGGCCAAGGCGTTCTTGGAACTCATGGAAATTATCCTTTCCCGGGAAATTCAGGATCGCGGAGCGGTGCGGCGAAGGTTTGAGCAGCCCCGATGCAAATGTTACGAACGGCGTGCTGTTTGATTACCCGCCGGTTGCTCACAATACTGTGATCGAAGCGACACGTCCACGAACAAGCCAATGATTCAAATATTTGCGACGAGCCTACTTCGTCTTCATGGCGTTGGTGGCTTCCCAATCGTCTGCCGGCGGGGACGCGAGATAGTGGCGGCATCGTTCGAGCATCAGGCGCGCGGGCGGGTCCGATGCCCTTGCATCCAGAACCCGTTGAAAGAAACTCGCGGCACCCACGAAATCACGGGACCGGTAGGCCGCGAGGCCGGAATCAAATAGTGCGACCCAGGCCGGAGGCCTGGCTCCGCTTTCGGCCACGTCAAGCAATTCGTAAATTGCAATTCCGCCCGCCCGTCCGTAGACCATCAGCCGGTCGAGTTCGCGCACATGGATTCGATCGCCGGCAAGCCGGCGCGTTTCCTCTCCGATGATGATTTCGGTGCCATATTCCTTGTTGGCGCCTTCAAGCCGGCTCGCGATATTCACGGCATCGCCGATCACCGTGTAGTTGAGCCGGAATTCCGATCCGATATTGCCGACCAGCATATCACCGGAATTGACCCCGATGCGCACCCGGAGCGGCCGGCCGCTGTCATCAGTCAATCCCGACGCCCGAAGACCTCGCTGGCAGGCCAGCGCCGCCCGGCACGCGTTGGCCGCGTGATCGGCGTCGGCCGCGGGCGCACCCCAGAACGCCATGACCGCGTCGCCGATGAATTTATCGATGGTGCCGCCGTGGCCGCTGACCTGGCGCGACATGGTGTCGAGATAGCTGGAGAGCAGTGGGATGATCTGATCGCCGAGCCGCTCGGACAGCCCCGTAAAACCGGCAATATCCGCGAACAAAACCGTCAGGTTCCGGACCGAGCCGCCGGGGCGCGGTTCGACACCCTCGCTGACCAGCGTCTTCACGAGATCGGCCGGTATGTACTTCCGAAATGCGGCGAGCCCGCCTGCCATGTCGGCGATGGCACTCGACAGATTTTCGATTTCGATCACGCGCGAGGCGTGTCGCCGCACTTTTTCAAGATCGAAGCGCGCGACGTGCTTGAGTTCATCGACGACCATGATTAACGGCGTCGCGATTACGCGTCGAGCAAGCCATGCCGAAGCAACACCGGCGGCAACAATGAGAATTGCCAGTCCGATGAGCAACTGCCGTATGGTTCTCTCAATCGGACCGAGAAACTCCGCTTCCGGAATGACGGTCGCGAGCGACCAGCCGGGAAAGGCGAGCGGCGTCAAGGTGACCGCATAGGCGTCTCCGGCGGCGACCAGCCTCACCTCGCGCGCAATCTTCTTATCGCTGTTGTACGAACTGCCGGCCTGTTTCACAGCGCCCTGGGCGATCGGCAACAACGGATGATCCGACCGCTGCATGTCGACTTCGTCGGCATCCGGATCCGGCGCGGCGATAACAGCCCCGTCGCGTCCCAGAATGAACGCTGCGCCGGATTTTCCGACCGAGAGGTGGGACAGGAACTGAGCAAGCCGCGTGTACTCGATGATGATCGCAAGAACGCCCTGGCGTTTCTGATACACATCGATCGGCCCGGCATAAGCAATCGATGGCCGGGGCCCCACCGGATGAACCAGGACATTGAACCAGCGCGGTTCGTCGGCCAGCATTCCGCTCCGGAACCACTCCTGGTCGGTGACGACGTAGTCGGTATTCTCAAATCGGCGCTTCTCGAATTCGATGTCTCCGACCACCACCTGATATTGGTCGATGCGCCGCTTGATCACGCCGTCGACGGGCCCGATTTCCATCATTTCCAGTCCGAGATCGCCGAGCTTATGCGCGGCAAAAAATGCCCCGTCCGGCCAGCCGAACGCAACCCACGAGATATTCTGTTGCGACTGCAGTTGCGAGAGAAAAACGAACTCGCGCTTGTCCGCCTCGCGGGTCTCGAGGACGTTTTGAACGAACAGCGTGCGGATTGCGGTATGCGCCGCGCGCGCTTCGGTGATGATGGAAGCGAGTTCCTTTGCGACCGCCGACACGATCTGCCCGTTGATGGTGTCCGCCAGCGCGCGGCTGTTGGCTTCCGCCGTCCGCCACCAAAGCACGTGGACGCCGATCGCGCTCACCATGATCGATGCGAGGACGAGACCGGAAATCGCCAGGCGAATGCCCGTTCGCATAATGGCCGGAATCCTCTACTGAGTTACCGAAATGATCCGCATGACGTCTCTTAGTGCTCGTGCACAGGAATCATTCGCTTATCAGGCTAGCCCCAAATCGAACGCCTGCGCGGGCCAGGCCTCCGGCGACACCGACCGGTGTGCCATCCGCGCGCCAGCAGGCCGCGCCCGTCAGCGTTCCGTCATCGTGGAACTGGATCGCATTCATGCCGCCAGCCACGGTTGGCACCGCAAGAACCTCGTGGCCGATCGATGCGAGCGCCGCCCGAACGGCATCGGGAACGGCCTGCTCGACCTCGAGCGCATTGCCCTCTGTCCACACCCGCGGCGCCTCCACCGCTTCCTGCAGGCTCATGCCGTGATCGATCAGATTGAGCAGCGCCTGCAGCGCGCTCGGGAAAATCCGCTTTCCTCCGGGAAGGCCGAGCGCATAGACCAGCTTGCCGTTGCGTAGGGCCATCACCGGCGACATCGAGGTGGTCACGCGTTTGCCCGGCGCCAGCGACAGGGCATGACCGGGCCGAGGATCGTAGAGGTTAATGTAGTTGTTCGGCACGGCGCCGAGGCCGGGAATCAGAATCTTGGCGCCGAACAGATTGTTGATGGTCTGCGTGGTCGCGACCACGTTGCCGAACGCATCCGCGGCCGTCATG
>WNGQ01004425.1_pt1 | contig 13955 bp, 12 predicted proteins | sample 5407661 | NCBI WGS metagenome assembly WNGQ01 (sample SAMN13153382, study PRJNA577476) | soil metagenome | isolation source: 60 cm soil or saprolite under Garry oak tree replicate 2 | place: USA:California | collected 2016-06-15
TCACCGTGATCGCAGAGGCCGCCGCGAGCCGGTCCGGCCGCGACCCGAACGACTTCGCCGTGCGGAACGTCGCGGGCGCCATCGTCGGGGTCATCATGGCGGCAACGATGCCGTGGACCAACTGGACCGAGGATCGCCAGACCGGGGACTTGTTCGCCCGGATCGACGCCGCGCTCGAACACCTCGAGGCCGGCCTGCCACTCTGAGCCAGAGCCGCGCGTCGGTCACCGCCCTACTGGCCCCTTGACTTCCTAATATCATTAGGCAAGACTACAGCTATGAGTCAGGCCGATGCGGTTGCCGGCGAGGCCGCGGCCGTTGCCGGCGAGGCCGCGGCCGTTGCCAGCGAGGCCGCGGCGGTTGCCAGCCGGGCCGATGCGATCCCGGGCGGGCGACGCCAGCGCCGGCGGCAGGAGACGATCGAGGAGGTCCTCGACATCGCCGCCGCGATCATGGCCGAGCAGGGCGTGGCCGGGTTGTCGATCGGCGAGATCGCACGGCGGATGGGCATCCGCCCGCCGTCGCTGTATGTCTACTTCCCGTCCAAGCACGCACTGTACGACGCGCTGTTCGCCCGCGGTGCGCAGGCCGTCCTGACGACGATGGAAGCAGCGATCGCCACGCCACTGGCCGGCGCGAGCACGCTCGAGCAGATCCTGCTGGACGGCGCGGAAGCCTTCGTCCGCTGGTCGCTGCGGCACGCGCCGTACTCTCAGCTGCTGTTCTGGCGACCGGTTCCCGGGTTCACCCCGTCACCGCAGGCGTACGAGCCCGCCGTCCGTCTGGTCAAGCTCACCACGGGGCGGTTCGCGCAGCTTCAGCGCCTGGGTCTGATGCGCGCCGACCTGCCCGCCGAGCAGATCCACAGGGACTGGACCATCCTCATCTCCGGCGTGGTCAGCCAGCAGTTGTCGAACGCGCCGCACGAGAGCTTCGAAGAGGGGAGCTTCACGGCGGCGCTCCCCGCGCTGGTGGCCATGTTCGCCCGCTACTACGAGCCGCCGCCCACATCGCCGGATCGAGGGACAGACCGCCATGCAGACCAGGATTGACCAGATCAGCGACCGTATATACCGCATCTCTACCTGCATGCCGGAGATCGCACCAGGCGGGTTTACCTTCAATCAGTTCCTCGTCGACGCCGACGAGCCGCTGCTGTACCACACCGGCATGCGGGCCCTGTTCCCGGCCGTCCGGGAGGCGATCGAGCGGGTGCTGCCGCTGTCGCGGCTCCGCTGGATCGCCTTCGCCCACCTGGAGGCGGACGAGTGCGGCGCGGTGAACGAGTTCCTGGAGGCCGCCCCGCACGCGCAGGTCGCGCACGGCGCGCTGGGCTGCCTGCTGTCCCTGAACGACCAGTGCCTGCGGCCACCGCACCCGATGCAGGACGGCGAGGTGCTCGAGCTGGGCGGCGCGTCGCTTGCCCGCCGGGTCATCGAGATCGCCACGCCGCACGTGCCGCATAACTGGGAATCTCACATGTTCTTCGAACCGGAGACCGGCACGCTGTTCTGCGGTGACCTGCTCACCCAGCTCGGCGACGGCCCGGCCGTCACCAGCGACGACATTCTCGCCGGGGCGATCGCCGCGGAGGAGTTGTTCCGGCAGACGTCGCTCGGCCCCGCGGTCCCCGCGACCTACCGGCGGCTCGCGGACCTCGAGCCGAGCCGGCTCGCCATCATGCACGGCTCGTCCTACGAGGGTGACTGCGCCGCGATGCTCAGGGCGATGGCCGATGTCTACGAGCAGCGGTTCGAGTGCGGCGCAGCGGGCGCGGTGCCCGCCCAGCCGCTGCCAGGGCGGGAGGCAGCGGCGGGAGCCCGGTGATGACTGCCGCGACGGCAGCGGCCGCGCGGCGCCCGCCCGCGCCCCGCCCGCCCGCGCGACACCACCCGTCGCCAGGAATGTTGCGCATTCAACTAACGTTGTAGCGGGCACAACGTGTGCGGCGGCGAGTTGCCCGGACTGGGCACACATCCGCCCTGGTGGAAGGATGAACTTATGCCTGCAGTGACCGTGGACGACATCTTGCTTCTGCCGCGAATAGCCGAACCCGACCAGGCAGTCGCCCAGGACCGGCCGGTGCTCGCGGTCACGACGGCGCCGTCGGCGTTCGAGGGCGAGGGCTTCCCCGTTCGCCGCGCCTTCGCCGGCGTGGACCTGCGCGCGCTCGACCCGTTCATCCACATGGACCAGATGGGCGAGGTGGACTACGCGCCCGGCGAACCGCGCGGCACGGCCTGGCACCCGCACCGCGGCTTCGAGACCGTCACCTACATCATCGACGGCACCTTCCGGCATCAGGATTCCAACGGCGGCGGCGGCCTGATCACCAACGGGGACACCCAGTGGATGACGGCCGGCGGCGGCATCTTGCACATCGAGGAACCGCCCGAGGACCTGGTCATGACCGGAGGGCTGTTCCACGGCTTCCAGCTCTGGGTGAACCTGCCCGCCGCGATGAAGATGACGCCGCCGCGTTACCAGGACATCAGGGCCGGCCAGGTCGCGCTGCTCAGCTCGCCCGACGGCGGGACCCTGGTCAGGGTCATCGCGGGCGAGGTGGCCGGTTACGCAGGCCCGGGCATCACCCACACGCCGATCAGCCTGCTGCACGCCACGTTGCAGCCCGGGGCGCAGTTGCGGCTGCCGTGGCGAGGCGACTTCAACGCGCTCGGCTACGTGATGGCCGGATCGGGCAGCGCGGGCGCGGGCAAGCGGCCGGTGCGGATCGGCCAGCTCGCCGTGTTCGGCCCGGGCGACGTGCTCACCTTCGAGGCGAGCCCGCGCTCGGACGGTCCCGCCGAGAGCATGGAACTGCTCGTGCTCGGCGGCCAGCCGATCAGGGAGCCGGTCGCCGCGTACGGCCCGTTCGTGATGAACACCAGGGCCGAGCTTGTCCAGGCCTTCGAGGACTACCAGGCCGGCCGGCTCGGCACGATCCCGGCGAAGCGGGCCGACATCCCCGCCGAGCCTCACCCCGGCCACGACGTGCTCTAACCCACGGCCATGATCACGGACTCTTTTCGACCGTCCCGCCGACAAGTGTCCGTGATCACTACGGTGGCCACCGGCGGGGCTTATCGTTGCTAACATGTACGAGAGTTAGTCAATACGATGTACACTGTTTCTACCTGTCCATGGACACGCTGAGGAGGTTGCAGTGTCCACGACCCAGATCGAGCTTGATCAGGAGTTGCTTGAGCAGGCGGCCAGCATCCTGGGCACCGCGACCAAGAAGGCAACCGTCAACGAGGCACTGCGTCGGGTCGTTCGCTCGGAGGCCCGCCGTCGTCACCTGGAGGAACTTGCTGCCGGGGCACTTCCCGACCTCAGCGATCCCGAGATCATGCAAGCCGCATGGCGGTAGCCAGATACCTGGCCGACAAGAGCGTGTGGGCGCGCGCGCGACAGCCAGCCGTCTGGTCGGTCATGAACGGGTATGTTGAGCGCGGCCTGGTCGGCACCTGTCCGATCATCGACCTCGAAATCCTCTTCAGCTCACGTACCGCTGCCGAGCACACGCATTTTCGAGGTCAGCGCGAGGCGTTCGAGTACTTCCCGCTGACCGATGAGATCGCGCGCCGCGCCGCGGGGGTGCAGGGACTGCTCGCGCAGCGAGGGCAGCACCGATCGGTGTCCATTCCGGACCTGCTCGTGGCGGCCACCGCGGAGCGGTTCTCGCTCACCGTCCTCCACTATGACCGTGACTACGAGCGAATCGCGGACGTCACCGGCCAGCCCACCGAGTGGATCGTCCCCGCGGGGACCGCCGACCAGCCCGGGCAACCGGGCCAGCCTGGCCAGCCTGGCTAGCCTTGCGGTCCGGCGCCGCCGGCGAGCCGCCGCAGCGCGCCACGGACGACCTGAGGGTCGGTGGTCGTCCAGAACGGCGGCAACGAGGCCCTCAGGAACCCGGCGTACCGAGCCGTGCTCAGCCGCGGGTCGAGCACGGCGACCACGCCGCGGTCGGTCATCGTCCGCAGCAGCCGCCCAGAGCCCTGAGCGAGCAGCAGGGCGGCCTGCGTCGCGGCGACGGACATGAACCCGTTGCCGCCGCGGCTGGCCACGGCCCGCTGCCGCGCCGAGGCCAGCGGGTCGTCCGGCCGCGGGAACGGGATCCGGTCGATGATCACCAGCCGCAGCGACGGTCCGGGCACGTCCACTCCCTGCCAGAGTGACAGCGTGCCGAACAGGCAGGTCGGCTCGTCGGCGGCGAACTGGCTGACGAGCTGCGAGGTCTGGTCGTCGCCCTGGCAGAGCAGCGGGAACGCGATCCGCCCCCGCAGCTCGTCGGCCGCCTGCCTGGCCGCCCGCATCGACGAGAACAGGCCGAGCGTGCGCCCCCCGGCCGCCTCGACCAGCTCGCAGATCTCGTCCAGGTAAGGCGCGGCGAGGCCGTCACGCCCCGGCCGCGGAAGGTGCCCGGCAACGTACAGGATTCCGCTGCGCGGATGGTCGAACGGAGACCCCACGTCGATCCCCGACCAGTCCAGTGAATGCGCCTCGGAGGACTCGGCGGAGACATCGCCGTCGCGCGGCCCGGCATCGTTAGCGGCGTCATCGGCCTGGCCGGGCAGGCCCCACTGCCTGGCGAGGGGCTCGAACGACCTGCCGAGCGCCAGCGTCGCCGACGTCAGCACGACCGTCCTGCGGCCGAACAGCCGGCTTGCCAGCAGCCCGCCCACCCGCAGCGGCGCGACCCGCAACGTCGGCGGCCTGGCCGACTCGTCGCCGGCCGGGCGGTCCATCCATACCACGTCGGCCCGGTCGGCGATGCCGGGCCCGAACGCGCCGAGTAGCCGCTCGGCGGTGTCGCCGACCTCACCGATGGCGGCCAGCGCCGCCCGGCGCGCGGCGAGCCGGTCCGGTTCCTCCTCGGCGTTCCTGGCCGTCGTGCGGAACTCCGCGGCGCAGCCCGCCGCGGCGTCCCTGACCGCCTCGAGCGCGGTCGCCAGCGCCTCGTCCAGCACGTCCATCCGGCCGGCCGGGATCTCGGCGAGCACCCGCTCGGCGCCGAGGCCGGCGTCGCGCAGCCTGGCGGCCGCCTTCTCCTCGATCATGCGGCCGCAACGCCGTGCCGCGGTCTCCACCCCGGCGGCGGACAGCTCGGCGGAGGCGACCGAGGTGACCCGGTCGACCAGGTCGTGCGCCTCGTCGATGATCACGACGTCGTGCTCGGGGAAGATGTCGTAGTCCTCGAGCGCGTCGATCGCCAGCAGCGCGTGGTTGGTCACCACGATGTCGGCCCGGCCCGCCTCGTCCCTGGCCAGCTCGGCGAAGCACTGCCCGCCGAACGGGCAGCGCTGCACGCCGACGCACTCGCGGGCGCTGACCGACACCTGGCGCCAGGCCTGCTCGCCGACACCCGGCACGAGCTCGTCCCGGTCACCGGTCTTGGTCGTGGCCGCCCACTCGTGCAGCCGCTGCACCTGGCGGCCGACCGCCGAGACCGCAGCGGGGTCGAACAGCGCCTGGCCCTCATCTTCGGCCGGGCCGCCGCGCAGCCGCTGCAGGCACAGGTAGTTCCTGCGGCCCTTGAGAATCGCGAACACCGGCTCCCGGCCGAGCGCGGGCGCGACCGCACCGGCCAGGCGCGGCAGGTCCCGGTCGATAAGCTGCCGCTGCAAGGCGATCGTCGCCGTCGACACGACCACGGTCGCGTCCTGGCCGACCGCCTGCCGGACGGCCGGCACCAGGTAGGCCAGCGACTTCCCGGTCCCGGTGCCCGCCTGGACCGCCAGGTGCTCGCCGCTGTCGATCGCGTTCTGGACGGCAAGCGCCATTGTGACCTGGCCTGGTCGCTCCGCTCCGCCGATCCCGGCCACCGCCATGGCGAGCAGGCCGGCGACGTCGTTGACTGGCTCGGGGGGCATGGCTCAAAACGCTATCGCGGAACGCCGCCGCGGAACGCTGTCGTCGCGTCTCAGCAGGTGATGTCGGCCCGCCGGATCCGCACCCACGCGACCGCGCCGAAGATGACCACGTAGGCCGCGAACGACATCAGCCCGTGCGCCACGGCGGCCCAGGCGATCGGCATCCGCAGTATCGCGTCGAACGAGAACCAGAAGTGGGTCGGCAGGTACGGGTGGATCGCCGCCACCTGCGAGACCGCGTCGAGAATCTGGCTGACGATCACGATCACCAGGGTCGTGGCCATCACGGCGATCGCGTGCTGCGTAAACGTCGACAGCGCCAGGCCGAGCGCGCCGAGCGCCGCGAGCCCGGCGACCACGTAGCAGACGATCAGCGCCAGCCGCGCCAGGCCGTCGGCGAGCGGCACCGTGTCCCCGGACAGCAGCGTGACCGGCCCGATCGGGAACAGCAGTGCGCCCACCGCCAGCGCGACCACGGCGATCAGCACGTACGCGGCCAGGCAGAACACCACGATCGACAGGTACTTGGTCACCAGCAGCCTGGTCCGCCCGGCCGGAACGGTCAGCAGCGTCCTCAGCGTGCCCAGGCCGGCCTCGCCGGCGATGGAGTCCCCCGACACCACCGCGACAGCCAGCGGCACGACCACGGGCAGCAGCACGTAGATCGCGAACAGCGACAGGAACACGCCGTTGCCGGCGATCTGGCCGATGAACACGCCGGGGCCGGGGCCGCCGCCCGCTTCCGGCGGCGGAGTGCTGATCTTGAGCACGGCGCCGAGGAAAATCGGCGCCGCGGCCAGCAGCGCGAGCATGGCGAGGTTGCGCGGCCGCACGAAGATGATTTTCAGCTCGGAACGAAACAGCCGCAGCCAGTGCCGCGCCGGGCCCGCTGCCGTCCCGGACGGGCTCGCCCCAACCTGGCCGACACTGACCCGGGGTGCCCTAGCCGTTGACATCGAAGCCTTCGCCGGTCAGCTCGACGAACAGGTCTTCCAGGCTGGGCCGCACCGTCTCCAGGCCGGCCACGGGAACTCCGGCGTGGACAAGCTCGGCGTTGATCTTCTCCGGGGCGTGCTCGCCGAGGGCGGCGCTGGCCTGACCGTCGCCGGGCGTGATGTCGGCCAGCCCGAGCCCGGTGAGCACCTCGGCCGCCGTGGCCGGGTCGGTGGTGCGGATCAGGATCCGCCGCTCGCCGCGGCTGCGCAGCTCGGGCAGCGGGCCCTGGAACACCAGCTTCCCGGTGCTCATGACCCCGACGTGCGAGCAGATCTGCTCGACCTCGGCGAGCAGGTGCGAGGAGACGAATACGGTCGTCCCGTCGGCCGCGATCTGCTTGACCAGGGACCTGATCTCGCGGGTGCCCTGCGGATCCAGGCCGTTGGTCGGCTCGTCGAGCACCATCAGGTCCCGCGGCCGCAGCAGGGCGGCGGCGATGCCGAGCCGCTGCTTCATGCCGAGGGAGTAGGCGCGGTAACGCTTGTCCGCGGCGGCGAGCAGGCCGACCTGGTCGAGCGCGTGGTCGGTCCTGGCCGTCGCGGTCGCCAGGTCCGCGGTCGGGTCGGCCGCGTCGCACCGGGCCAGGTTCTGCCGCCCGGACAGGAACGGGTAGAACGCCGGGCCCTCGACCAGCGCGCCGACCCGCGGCAGCACCGAGTCGATGCCGTCACGCGCGTCGGTGCCGAGCAGCCGGAACGAGCCCTCCGTCGGATGCACGAGGCCGAGCAGCATGCGGATCGTGGTCGTCTTGCCCGACCCGTTCGGCCCCAGGAACCCGTACACGCTGCCGGGCGGGACGGCCAGGTCGATGTGGTCAACCGCGAGCTGGCCGCCGCGGAACCGCATCGCCAGCCCGCTGGTCGTGATGGCCGACCCGGCGGGCTCCGCGCCGGCCTCGGCCAGCGCGCGATCGGCCAGCGTCACTTGACCTTCGCGGCGTCGGCGTACAGGACGGCCGGGGTCACCGCCCCGACGAGCATCTGGCCCTTGCTGGTGACCAGGACCGAGATCAGGCTGGTGCGCAGCAGCTTCCCGGATCCCCACGACCCGTGCACCGGCTCGGCTGCCTTCAGCAGCAGGCCGAGCAGCCCGACGTCGCGCCCGGCCGGGCCCGTGATGGTCAGGCTCGAGCGGTAAGCGGCGTTGCCGCCCCCGCGCTGCACGGGCCGGAATACGACCCGGCCCTGGCCCTGACCGGAAGCGGCGTGCGTCGAGGCAAAGCCCGTTGCCTGGCCGACCGGGATGGCGGCGACGGTCAGCCAGCCCGTGCCGAACGTCCGGGCGCCGGCCAGCGGGCCCCGGGCGTTAAACGTCCGGGCGCCGGCCAGCGGGCCCCGGGCGTTAGGAGCACCGGCGCCGCCAGGCCGCAGCGGGCCGGGCATCCCCGCAGGGCCGACGCCCGGCATGCCGCCAGGCACGGCTCCTGGCGGGGTCCTGAGCCCGGGTCCTGGCCGCACGGTCCTCACGCGCGCTCCGGGCGGCGGCGTGAACGTGAAGTTGGACGCCGCTGGCCGGGCGAAGCTCAGCGACGTGAACCCGATCTGGAACGCCGGGCTCGACGAGCCGCGCGCGAAGACCTGGACGCTCAGCGGAAGGTGGGTCTTGGCGTCGACCGCGATCATGATCCTGCCGACCAGCGACTGGCTGCTGCGCGGCGCGATGGCGAGCTGGTAGGCGTCCCGGCCGGCGACCACCGTGGTGCCGGGGACGGTGACCCTCGTCGTCGGCCCGACCATCGCGAGCAGGCGCTTGGCCATCTGCAGCGGGGTCAGCGGCGTCGGCGGCGCCTCGGGCCCGGCCAGCTTGCGTTGCGGCGTGCGCCCGGGCGGCGGCTTTGCCGTGCCGCCCAGCCCGGCGTTCTGGCGTCCCGGCATGCCCGGCCGCATGTAGTGGCCGGCCGCCAGGGGCAGGATGTGGGTCGCGGTCTGGCCGTGGCTGTCCCAGAGCCACACCTGCTCCCCGTTCACCCGCAGGTCGGTCTCCCCGAACGAGACCGGCACCGCGATCCTGACCTGCCGCGGCCCCGCGTACCAGATCTGGATCGTGTGCGTGCCGGAGACCAGCGACGCGGCCGACAGCGGTGACGAGGACGGTCCGCCGATATCCGGCAGCGCCGGGAACCCGAGGTTCGCGCTCTCGGTCAGCGTCGCCGACAACGCGTCCGGCAGCTTCGCCTGCCGCATCGCGGCGAGAAGCTGGGCCGGCGTCTGGCGCGGCAGCACCGGGGCGGCCGCGCTGGCCAGCATGGTCCCCGCCAGGACCGCTCCGGCGACGATCACCGCCCCGGCCGGCAGGCCCCAGCGCAGCCTCATTCTCAGCGAGCGTCGCAGTCTCATCGCGCTACCTCCTCGGGCAACCGGGCAATGAAGCAGGCTGCCCTGCTCGAAGCATACCCAGCGCCGGGAGGCCGGCGCCGAGCGCCGAACCGCTGGCCGCCTGCGCGCCGGGCCGCTTCCCCGGCGCCCGCGTCACCTCACAACGGGCGGCCACAGATTGTGCTGTGCGGCGATCGGATCGCCCGCCCACTCGTGCATCGCAGCCAGGTTGTCCGCCGCGGGGTACTTGGCCGCGGCCGGGCCGTCCGCGAAGGCATGCAGCACGTTCGCCGCCACCGTCCTGGTTAGACGCGCGCCGTCCCGTGATAGTTCCCGCCCGTAGGGCGGAGCGAGCGACTGCACCCAGCGCATCGTCCCGGTGTTGAATACCCCGGCCCCGCCGGAATGGGTGTAGTAAGCCGAGTCGGAGTAGCTGTGTATGCCGCGGCAGGTCAGCGGTGAGTGCGCCAGCACCTCGATCGGCCTGGGCACCGGATAGGCCGGGTTCACCCGGTCGTACTCGTCCCCCACCAGGCCGCGGACCCTGGTGCCGACCCGCGCTCCCGTCCCCTTGAACACCCAGGCGTCGGGACTGACCACCACGTAGTCGGCCGTCACCGGGTTCGACTCGTACAACGTGCCGGTCAGCGAGGACTCGGGTTCCTGGTCGGGCGGCTCCCGCCAGTCGCTGGTGACCAGGGCGTTGTTCTTGCCGTACATGGGGTCCTGCGTGTAACTGGTCTTGTAGCAGATGACGAGGCGGTCGGCGCCGAGCTTGGTCGGCGCCAGCCTGATCCGCCGGAACATCGCGTTCGCGCCGAAGAACGCCACGTTCACCCCGGCGTTCCTGGCGCTGGTCACGTGCGCACGCTCGGGTGGCGACCAGTACTCGTCGTGACCCGGCGAGATCAGCGCGCCCGCGCCGTCGAGCACATGCGGATCGCGGTCGAGGTCCATGCTCGTGGTGTAGGCAAGCGGGATCCCGAGCCGTTCGGCCAGGTTGATCAGCTTGCGCTCGAAGACCAGGAACAGCTCGGCGCCCTTGCTGTCGTAGGGCCGGTCCATGCTGACCGCCAGCGAGCGGTCGCCGTATCCGCGCGGCCCGGTGTACAAGTCGTAGCCGCCCCAGGTGTTGTACGCCTGCCAGGTCGTGACGGCGTTCTTGATCACAACCTTGCCCGCCGTGCTGAACGACCGCACCGTCAGCGGGACGTACCGCTGCGCACCGGAGGCGGCGTCGAGCCTGAGCAGGTAAGTGCCCTCCGGCCAGTCGTCGGTTCGCATGGTCAGTGACGGTCCCCAGTCGCAGCTCACCGTCCTGGTCGCGGCGGACAGCGAGTGCCGCCGCTGGCCGTGCCCGCGCACCCAGCCTGACCGCCAGACCTGGCGGGCGAGGTAGCCGCCATACCAGCCCATCCGCAGCGCGCTCACCCGGAACTCGCGCGAGGTGGTGGACACGTAGAGGGTGACCGGGTCGCCCTGCCGCACGCTGGCCTGGCCGGTGAAGCCCTGGATCGCATTCGGCGCGCCGACGTGCTTGATCCACCAGTGCGGCTCACCCGGCCGCGAGTTCTCGGCCTTCGAGCTCCGCAGCCGTATTTTCGGTGCCTGGTGAGCGTCGGCCTGCGCGGTGCAGCCGGCCACGGCACCGGCCACCGTGCCGCCCGCGAGTGTGCCCGCCGCCAAGGTGCCCGCCGCAGTGCCGAGAAAGGCTCGCCTCGTCGGAATTTGCTGTTCCGCCATCGTCACAGGATGGCGCAATGGCCTATGCCGTTTCACCGGTCCGGCGACTTGTCCCCGCACGCGACGCTTGGGCGGGACGAGAGATTACGCTGCGCTACCGCCACGGCAGCAGCGCGCTGACCGCCACCGCGGCAAAAAGCAGGGTGAGGTAGACGATCGAGGCGTGGAACAGGCGCATCGGCGCCGAGTTGTCTCCCGCGGCCAGCCGGCCGCCCAGGCGGCGGGCCTGCACCAGGAACCAGCCGCCGAGCATGACGGCGCACGCCCCGTAGAGCCAGCCCGCCCACCAGGTCAGCGCCAGCGATGTGGCCACCATCGCCAAGCTGTAGCCGAAGATCTTGCGTGCGACCACGTCCGGCCCGGCGACCACGGGCAGCATCGGAACGCCGGCGGCCGCGTAGTCGTCCCTGAACTTGATCGCGAGCGCCCAGAAGTGCGGCGGCGTCCAGAAGAACACCACGCCGAACAGTACGACCGCGGGCCAGCCGACCCGGCCGGTCACGGCGGCCCAGCCGACCAGGACGGGAAAGCATCCCGCCGCGCCGCCGATCACGATGTTCGAGGGGCTGCGCCGCTTCAGGCCCATCGTGTAGACGAGCACGTAGAACGCGATGGCCGCGTCGGCGAGGCCCGCCGCCAGCACGTTGGCGCCGACGGCCAGCACGGCGGTGGCGGCCGCGCCGAGCACGGCCGCCGACACCATCGCCTCGGCCGGACGGACCACGCTGGGGCGTGATCCGGCGGGCACGAGCGGCCGCCGCGACGTCCGCCGCATCACCGCGTCGATGTCCCTGTCGATCACGCAGTTGACCGTGTTCGCGCACCCGGCGGCCAGCGCGCCGCCGATCAGAGTGGCCAGGATCAGCCGAGGCGCGGGAATGCCGCGGTCGGCAAGCAGCATGACCGGCAGGGTCGTCACCAGCAGCAACTCGATGATCCGCGGCTTGGTCAGCGTGAACAGCGCCGCCACCAGCGTCGCCGGCCGCCACCCCGCGCGGGCCGGCGGCGCTCCCGCCGCGAGCTGGCCGGGCGCTGACGCCTCCGCCTGGGGCGCGTGCCCGGGAGGCGCCGGTGTTACCTGGGTCACTCTCGTCCGCCTCCGTGGTTCGCTGCCGCGCCGCTGCCGGCCCCAGACACGTTACCGGTAGCGGGCCACTGGCCCGCGGCAGTTCCCGGGCAAGTGGGCTGGCCGCTCAGGGCAGCACAGTCTCCAGGGCCAGGCGGAACCTGTCCTCCCACTCGGCCAGTGACCTGATCGGCCCGGCCTGGGCAGGCTTGATCCGGTCCAGGCTGGCCAGGGCCGACCTGGCCACCTCCGCCGGGCGCCGTGAGCTGACCGACGCATCGCCGAGCTCGAGCTCGTAAAGCAGGTCGTCCCGGCCGTGTCCCTGGACCAGGTCGAGCAGGAGCAGCGGCCGGCCGACGGTGCGCGCCTCCATGCAGGTGGCACCCGACGTCGTGATCACCAGGTCGGCCGCGGCCATCAGCTCGGGCATGCGGTCGGTGAAACCGAAGGCGAGGACGTTCCGGCGCCGCTCGGCGACGGCGCGCAGCTTGCGCTCCAGGCGGGTGTTGTGCCCCGCGACGGCCAGCACGCTCAGGCCCGCGCCGGCCAGCGCGGCGGCGATCTCGGCGAGCGGCCCCTCGCCCCTGCTCCCGGCGACGAGCAGCACGCACCGGCCCCGCTCGCAGACACCGAGGCCGATCCGCGCGGTGCGCTGGGCCGGCGGGCGGTAGAACTCCGGGCGCACGGCAGGCGGGATGACGAGCACTCGCGCCTCGGGCCGGAACCTGTGCACGGCCGGCTCGGCGGCGGCGGACCTGACCAGGTAAAGGTCCACGTTCGGCTGGATCCACAGGCGGTGCGGCGAGGCTTCGGCGCAGAACACGATGTGCCGCATGGACGGGTGGTGCGGAGCCACGGTGCTGACCGCCGAAGCGCCCGCCGGGCTCAGCGACAGCGCCAGTTCGACCGGGTAGCGGTCGAGGTGCTCGCGCAGCCGCGGCACCAGCCTGGCCCGCGTGATCGCGTCGGCGTGCAGGGCAAGCTCATTGCCGGTGCGCAGCGCCGCGAAGTGGAACGCGTCGTGCAGCCCGGGAATGGTCCGGATCCAGCGCAGGCCCGCTTCGGCCGCCGATTCCCAGCCGCCGCCGTGCCCGCCCAGCCAGGTCGCTTCCAGCGTGCGTGTCGTCCAGCCCAGCGCCTCAAGCGATGTCGCGCACGCGATGGCGGCTGCCTGGCGGCCCGTGCTGCTCGCGCCGGGCACGAGCAGGGCCCGGCGTCGCGGCCAGCCCAAACGAGCAATCCCTTCCCTCAAGGGCGCCGGTCAGGCGGCCCCGGTGATCACCTTACGCACATCCTGGTGCACGCTGCGCTAATGCACCATAGCGAATCATGGCGCAATACCACCAGCCGAGAATCGCGCGCTTCACGCGCTTCACGCGGCTCATACGATTAACGAGGTTCACGACCCAAGCCCGCCGGCGCATGGACCCGGCCAGTCTCGGGGAACATGGAGACACTGCCGCAGCGCAGGCCGCGAGAAACACGCGCACCGCGGGTACGAGTTCACCAACAACAGAGGATCCTCAGCGAGACTTCAGCTAGCGTCCAGGCTGCTAGTGCTTACTTGTCTGTAGCAGGGTCCGGGCGGAAACGGGCCCAGCACGCAGCGTCGCCCGAAGCTGCCCGGCTTGCCGCGGCTGGGCAGTTTCGGGTGCGTTGCCAGGTAAGGCGGGCACCGGCGAGCCAGAAATCAGCGAACCGGAGCCCGCGAACCGGGAGTCCGCGAACCGGAGTCCGCGAACCGGGAGTTAGCGTGCCGAAACGACCGGGCGGACAGGCTGGCAAGCCGGCCGAATCGGAGCAGGGGTGACCCAGCAGTACGCTGGCACCGGGGCGAAGGTGGTGACGATGCAGGACGATCAGGGCAGCAGCGAGGGCCAGACTCCTGAGGAATCCGGGTCCGCGTCGGCGGCTGCGGACCGCGATCACGGCCCGGCCGACCGGCCTGACCTTGGCTTG
>WNGQ01004929.1_pt1 | contig 13950 bp, 15 predicted proteins | sample 5407661 | NCBI WGS metagenome assembly WNGQ01 (sample SAMN13153382, study PRJNA577476) | soil metagenome | isolation source: 60 cm soil or saprolite under Garry oak tree replicate 2 | place: USA:California | collected 2016-06-15
TTGGCCGACGGGCAGCCAGCCGGTGCGGTAGTGCTCCGCGATTGCCAGCTCCCCGATGCTCATGACGCGGTTCAGTTGCTCTGCTTGGCCTGCGGTGAGGACGAGGCTGTAGGTGGGGCCGCTCACGTGTCGAGGTCGTAGTGGGTGATAACGGGGTAGTCGTCTGACTTGCCGCGCCTGCGCCGCACGAGGTCGCGAAACCACGCGGGGTCGGGCTTCTTCAACTTGCCATTCTTAAGCAACTCGATTGCCGTCCCCGCCAAGCGATAGCCTCCACACTGAGGACAGACGAACATGGTATCATCGGCGATGTGATAGCCGCCATCAGACGTTGCGCCGCACACCGGGCATTGTACTTGCGTCATGGGAGTGTTGCCCTCCTTCCTAAAGCCACAACCTAGACGCGCCACGCGACGCGAGGTAGTGCCAAAGACGTGCCGGTCCCGATGCGCCACTCGTGGCACAGCCTGCCACTCGTGCCGTGACTGCCACACAAACAACGGCCCCGCATGGGCGGGGCCGTTTCCAAAGTCTGGTGTCCTGCCGTTGGACGAGGGGCCAGTCTGAAAGGCTGGGATTCGGTGCACAGAACATAGACGCACCGGCGCACAGCGGGGGACGGGCAACACAAACGGGCTGCTCAGCGACTCAGCTGGATCAGCGCGATCGACGTTCCCAGGCTCGCCGCCCAGAACAGGAACATCCAGCGGACAAGACGGCCCTCGAGAGTGCCGAACCGCCCTTCGACCACGCCGATGCGGGCCAGTAGCCGGCCCTCGACGCCCGCCAAGCCGCTCCGCAGCTCGCTCTGGAGTTCGCTACGGAGAGTGCCGAACCGCCCTTCGACCACGCCGATGCGGGCCAGTAGCCGGCCCTCGACGCCCGCCAAGCCGCTCCGCAGCTCGCTCTGGAGTTCGCTACGCAGCTCGGCCATCTCCTCCCGCAGCTCTGCTCTGAGCTCCGCGATCCGCTGTTCCAGCTTCGCGTCGAATCGTGCGAAGTTGGTCTCGAACAGGTCGCGGAACTCGAGGCGATAGGTGGCGTCCACCTGATTGAACCACTCCACGAGCTCATTGGTCAGCTCGTCGCCGAACCTGTCATAGAACGCGCGAGACAGCTTCGCCGTCACCGGCATGGAAGGTTCTCCGGGTCAGTCCCGGCGACACTCTAAGGTATGCTCGGCGGGGCGTGGTAATCAAATCCGCGCTGCACGGCCCAATTGCGCGCGCAGGAGAGCGGCCATCATCGGCAGTGGGCCGATGGTGGCCGTGACGGCAGCAGTCTGCCAAAAAGTGAAACCGGCCGAGCACGGGTGACGGCCGCGATGGGCTGGGGCGGGGTGTCCTTCACGGCTCGACCCAGTTCACGAGGTTGTTGAAAGCGGCGATGCGGTCTGCCAGTCTCGATGTGCAATGCCCGTAGCCAACGCTTGACTGCTGTCGCCGGAAGAACTCCGACCGCCCAGCCGCCGCCACCCGCGCCTGATAGACCAGCTCACTCATGACCGCTGGCAAGGCAGGGTCGCGCGCGGTGAAGAGAGTGAGCACCGGCACCTGGAGATTGCCGTCGGGCTCGTAGTACATCGACGCGTAGTGGGCGGCGTAGCGTCCCGCGTCGAATCGCGGCACCGATGCGTTGATGGCCTGCAGGAGTCCGGGGTCGAGCGCTCCCGTGTACTCGATGTCCCTGTTGCCGACCGGAGGCTCGCCGTGTCCGCGCGCGATGAGGTCGTTGACTTCGCGCGCGTGCCGAAAGAGCTGGTCTTCGATCGACGCGATGAGTTCCGACTCGCTGCTGAACGGCACCGGGGTCTGCTCGATCGCGGCGAGGTTGTGGGCGCCGTCGGGACTTGCGACCATGGCGGCGCGGGCTGGTAGGCGAATGCCGTTGACGAGGTCGATCCCCTCGGGCATCCCGAGGACGCCTCCCGGAAGCACGCCGGGGTAGAAGAAGTCGAACAACAGTCGGACGTCGAACATGTAGCGGAACCGCGCGAACGATCCGCCGAGGACACCGCACTCGGCCAGCACGCCGTCGTACTGCGTGGGATATGACTCGGCCAGCTTGAGGGCGATCAGCCCGCCCATGGACTGGCCGTACAGATAGGTGCGCCTCGGCTCGCCGAACTCCGCGGCGAAGAGATCGCTCAGCTCGTGCGTGCGCTGGGCGCCGTCCTTCACCGCCCAGCCGTTCTCTGCAAAGCTCGAGTAGGCGAGCGCGTAGCAATGAGCGCGCAGCGTGTCCGCCGCCGCTCCAAGCGTCGGGAGGACGATGGGGCGCGCGGGGTCGACCAGCCCGTGGATGAAGATCTCCAGGCGGCCGTTCCAGCGATCCGGCAGGAACATCGCGTAGAGCGCCCCTGACTCAGCAACTCCTTGCACCTGTCTGGCCCAGACGCAAGGGGTGGTCACGTCCGCCGTTTCCAGGTAGCGCGGAACGGTCGGCGCGGTGACGGCGGACTCGCGGGAGCGGTCGCACGCAAGCACGGCAAGCCCAGCGAGAACAGCGGCCACCATGAGGACGTCCGATGGACTGCGATTCATGACTCACCTCCCGGGATCGGGGACGACGGAACGCTTCCATTGTCAGCAAGTCCGCCGAGTCTCTTCATGGGGCCGTCCTTTCGTGCTTCGTGATACGGACGGACGCAGACCCGTTGCTGGGCGGAGACGCCAGCTGCCGAAAAAAGTGAAACCGGCCGAGGGGGTCCCGTCCCACTCAGCCGGTTTCGCGATTCGCTCCCCTCGAGGCATGGGCGAGCCGCACGACATCGCGCCCCGGGGTTCATAGCAATCTGAGTTGCGTTACAATGTGCACCAGCACGCCGGCGTGTCAAGGACGGCCTTACGGGGCCAAGACCACCCCCTGCGTCTGCCCGTGCTTCGTCTCCACGTCGTAGGCGCGGTTCCTCGTGCGGCCCTCCTCCACCACCCGCGTCGCCGTGCGCTGCGCCGCGTCCCACACCTCCCGACAAGTCGCCCCGCGCAGTGACCCGAGCGCCGCCACGAGCTTCCTCGCATACTGCTCGGCGATCGCCTTGTGACCGGCTTCGTGCACTCTCACATGCGCGAGATAGGTCCGCCAGGACTCGACCAGGCGGGCGGGCGTACCAGCGGGCGGTTCCCACCGGGGCAGGGTAGTCGTCACCGTGAGGGTGACCCTCACGTTTCGCAGCACGCAACCGTGCGCCGCCGGCGCGTCGCCGTAGGTCCACTCGAGGTCCCAGACGGTCAGCGCGTCGTCGCCACCCTGGGGGCCAAGGCGGCGGATCTCGTCGCGCAACTCCTGCACGCTCGAGCCTGCGATGTCGTAGTAGCGCTCGTGACTGTCGATCGACAGCGCCGCGGAGGTCGGCGCGGGACGTGAAGCGGGGGGAGAACTAGCGGGGCTCGCGCACGCGGCGACGACGATGAGCGCCGCGTGCGCGGCGTCTACGCCACCTCATGGCGTCACCTTGAGGACCTGATCGTGCTGGCGGGTGCGGTCGGTCACCTGGATCGCGACCTCCTCCCCCGGGCGCGCCCGCTCGACCTTCTGGTGGTTCACCTCCATCGAGGCGATCTGCTCGGTGAAGTCGGTGGTGTGACCGTGGAACCGCACCTGGTCGCCCACCGCCAGCTCGCCCTCGGTGACGCGCACGACCGCGACGCTCGGCCCCTTGAAGTAATGCACCACCGTTCCGATGAGCTGTTCGGGCATGATGTCCCTCGGGCGCTAGTGTCTCTTCCACTATACGCCCGGGGCTGCGGGCCCGCCACCGCGTGCGGTCGCGCCTACTGAGCCTCTGGACCGGGCGCTGCCGCGGCCCGGGTCGACGTCTTGATCAACTGTTGCTGCTTCTCGCCCAGCATCATCGCGGCGTCGTCGCGCAGCCGCTCGCTCGCGTACACCGCGGCCACGGCCCCGCCCGAGCCGCACAGCCGCACCCAGTACGGGTGCGTCTGCGCCAGCTTCTCGTACAAGGCGCGCAATCCGGGGTGCTTCCCGAACACCGGCACCTCGAAGTCGTTGCCCCCCAGCCGGCCGATGCTGCCCCAGGTCGCGAACGCGGCGGCGTCGAGGACGACCGGCCCCCGCGCCGGCGGCTCGAGATGCATGTCGTCCCACCAGCGGTAGGCGTCGGGCGTGGCCACGGCGAGGGACGGAGGAGGGACGGCGACGAGCGCGGGTGCGGCGGGCGGCGGCACGAGCTGGAACAGCCGCTCGCCCCGACCCCACGCGACGGCGGCGGGCGCGCCGCTCGCACAGAACGCGACGTCGGCGCCGAGCCGCGCGGCGAAGTGGAGCAGCTCGTGGTGCGGGACCGCGTCACCGGCGAGCGCGTTCACGGCGTGGAGCGCCGCCGCGGCGTCGCTCGACCCGCCGCCCAGCCCCGCGCGCACCGGAATGCGCTTCGTCAGCTCGATCGCCACACCGAACTTCCGGTCCGTCGCATCGAGGACGACCCGCGCCGCCCGCATCGCCAGGTTGTCCTCCACGGGACCGAGGTCGGGCCCCTCCACGGCGAGCGTGACGCCGCCGCCGTCCGCGGTCCGGCTCACGACCAGCTCGTCGGCCAGCTCGAGCAGCGCGAACGCGGTCTCGATCTGGTGGTACCCGGACGGCGCCTCCCGCGCCAGGATGCGGAGCAACAGGTTGAGCTTCGCGTGGGCCGCGATACGGACGCGGTCCGGGGGGGGCGGGGGGGGCGCCACGCCGTCAGTCCTCGACGTCGGCCGCGGCGCGGAGCTCGGCCAGGTGAAGCCGCATACGTGACAGCGAATACAGTCCGAGCAGGGTGATGGGGACGAACGTCGTGAGGTGGTAGCCCACCGCGTAGCTCACCGCTCGAGTCGCGCCGATCCCGTACACCGCGAGCGTGGCCCGCGTCGCGGCTTCGAACACGCCGACGAACCCGGGCGACGACGGCAGTGCGACGCCGAACCCGATGATCCCCTGCAACAGCAGCGCGCCTTCCGCAGGCACCGGCAGACCGAACGCTCGGAAGCAGATCGCGAACGACGCGCCGTTCACGAGCCACAGCAGCAGCGACCACGCCACGACGCCGACGAACCGGGCCGGACTCTTCAGCACCTCGAGCCCGGCCACTAGGCCCTCGGCCACATGCGTGACCCGGTCGGCGAGGCGCCCCGTGAGCAGCGCGTGGGCGACGCGCCGCAGCAGCGCGAGCCACGGGGCAGGGCGGTGCACCACGAGCAGTGCCATGACGAGCACCGCCCCGAATAGCGCCGCGCCGCCGCGGGCGATCGCCGCGAGCGAAGTGCCGCCGATGGTGGCCGCGTGCGGGAACGATGGCGCGGCCAGCGCCACCGCGAGGAGCCCGACGAGCATCAGTCCGTCGAACACGCGCTCCACGCCCACCGACGCCAGGGCCGTCGTGAAGCGCACCGGCAGCGCCTGCTTTGCGGCGTAGGCCCGGGCGAACTCGCCGGCGCGCACGGGGAGCAGGTTGTTGGCCATGAACCCGATCGCCGTGGCGTGCCACAGCGGGAGCAGGGGAAAGCGGCTGCCCCCGACGTCGCGCAGGATGAGCCGCCAGCGGAGCGCGCGGAGCGGGAATGTCAGCGTCGCGAGCGCTATCGTCGCCAGCATGAGCCAGAGATTGGCACGCCGCAGGTGCCCCACGAGCTCGCGCGCATCGACACCGTGCAGCGCCCAGGCGAGGAGCCCGAGCGTGACCACGAGCCCCACGACCCACGCCCAGCGCGACGCTGGACCGCTAGGAGTTGGGGGGGGGCTCGACGGCGAGGGCAACGAGGTCGCAGACCTCTTCGACGAGCGCCCGGAGCGTTTCCCCCGAAGCCAGCTTGGCAGCTTCACGCAGCTCCTGCGCGCGTTGCAACGCGCGCTCGCCGCGATACAGCAGGAGGCGAACGTCGACGACGGGCAGTTCGGCCCCGGCGCCGGGAGGGGCATACCGGGGGCCGGGGGGGGGCCGGGAGGTGTCGAGCGACGGCGCGCGGGGCCGGGTCACCTGGGCCGCCGCGGCGATCAGCTCCTCGAGCGACGCCGGGCCCACGCCGCCCAGCACGAGGCGCTGGTACACCGCCCAGGACCCCACGAGGTCGGCCGACTCGGGCACCGCTTCTTCGGCGGCGCCCCGCGCTCGGGGCCGGGGGGGCGGGGCGGGGGCCAGGGACTCGATGGGAACCACGGGCGGGGGCGCCCCAGGCTGGAGCGCGCGGACGCCCGCGATCAGGCCGTCGAGCTCGGCGGCGAGCGCCTCTTCGTCGCCCGCGCTGGAGCGCGCCAGCAGGTCGCCGACGCGGCGCAACTCGGCGGCGAACCCGGCCGGGTTGTTGACGGCCAGCCCCGAGGCAACGGCCTCGCGCGCGGCGATGGCGAACTGGGCGACGCGGTCCGCGAGCACGCCGCCGCCCGCGTTCGCGAGCGCGCGGAACGTCGTGCCGAGGGTGTGCGCGCGCAGCTCGCGCTGTGTGGCGGAGGGGGCCCGTTCGAGCGAGTCCGCGGCCTGGCGCAAGTGCTCGCCGTGGCTCACGAGCTCGAGCCGGCCCAACGTCGACGGGCGCGCCACGGGCACGCCACGCGACACGATGTGCGGGCCGGAGTCGCTGTAGTAGAGCGCGCCGACGGAGACGACGTCGGGCTCGCTCTCGATGAGCTTGACGAGCAGGTCGGCGAACCTCCGGAACTCGGGTCCGTCCGGATCGGGGCGCCCCCGCTCGGCGACGTCGCGCGCGGAGCGGGCGATCGCCGTAGCCGCCGCCTGGAACAGCTCCGCCACGTTGGCCGGCGGCTCGAGCCCCGAGCGCGACAGCTCCGCGATGGCGCGCTCGATGCCCTCGAGCAGGTCGGGGAGGGGCGGCAGGTCGTTCACGGCGGCCAGGCCCCGCAGCGGCTGGAGCGCGCGCAGCACCTGCTGCAGCGGGTCGTGTGCCAGGGGGTTGCCGCGCAGCGTCTGCGCGGCGCGGTCGAGCGCGCTCGCGATCGCGGCTCCCTCGCGCGCCACGAACGCGCGGGCGCCCGCGTCGAGCCCGAGGGCCTCGACCGCCCGCACCTGCGCGGAGGGGCGGCCCGCCTGCTGCTCGAGCTCGTGGGCCAGGCCTTCGGCCTTCGCGGTGTCGGCGTCGGTCCAGCTCGCGGCGCGGCGCACGAAGACCTTCAGGTCGTCCACGCCGCGCACGGCGAGGTGCCGCGTGGCGGCGTCCCAGGCGCGACGCCCTTCGCGCACCGCGCGGCCCAGCGCCTCCAGTCCCGCCGCCGCGCGCGCGATCGCGGGCTGGTTCGCCATCAGGGCGCTGCCGCGCAGCGCGCGCGCCAGCCTCACGAGCTCGTCGGCGCTCGGCCTCTCGCCCTTCGCGAGCAGGCCGTCCAGGCGCTCGAGATACTCCCCCGCCTCGAGGGCGAAGAAGTCGGACATGCCGAGGGGCTTCGAGGAACCGGTCATGGCGACTTCAAGCTAACAAGGGCCCTGCGCCCTTGCTTCATCGACCAGCAGTCTCATCCTCCGCACCGCCTCCTCCAGTCCCCAGAATACCGCGTTGGAAACGATGGAGTGCCCGATGTTAAGCTCCTCGATCTCGCGGATGCGGGCGACGGGCTGGACGTTGTCATAGGTGAGGCCGTGACCGGCGTGCACGGCGAGCCCGCGCGCCCGCGCGTGGGCGGCGGCGCGCGCCAGCGCGCGCAGCGCCACGTCGCTGCGCCGCCACGTGTGCGCGTACCGGCCGGTGTGCAGCTCGACGGCGGGCACGCCCAGCTCGGCGGCCCGATCGATGGTCCGCGGGTCGGGGTCGATGAACAGGCTCACGCGGATGGCGGCGTCCGTCAGTCGCCGGATCGCGTCCGCAACCTTGCGGTTGGCGCCCTGCAGGGCGAGACCGCCTTCCGTCGTGATCTCCTGGCGGCGCTCCGGGACGACCGTCGCCTGGAACGGCTTCAGGCGGCGCGCGATCGCAACGATCTCGGGCGCCGCACCGAGCTCGAGGTTCAAGACGGTGCGCACCGACGACCGGAGCGCGTGCACGTCGGCATCCTGGATGTGCCGCCGGTCCTCGCGCAGGTGCACCGTAATGCCGTCCGCGCCGCCCCGCTCGGCGGCCTCGGCGGCGCGCACCGGGTCGGGCTCGTCGGTCCGACGCGCCTCACGCAGCGTCGCGACGTGATCAATGTTGACGTAGAGCCGCATGCCGTCTTACCTTCGGGTCACACCCCGCCCGCACTCGAGGCTTTCGCCCGTGAGACCACGACCGGCCGTGCTCGTCGCGTTGGGCCTCCTCGCGTGCGCGGGGGGGGGCCCGCAGACGCCCGCGCCGCAGTCGCCCCAGCAGGCGCTCGAGCAATTCATGACGGCCGTGAAGGCAAAGGACCTCGACCGCATGGGCGATCTCTGGGGCAGCGAGCGCGGGCCGGCCGCGAGCTGGATGAAGCCCGACGACCTGAAGAAACGGCTCACCGTGTTCCAGATCTACCTCAATCATGTCGGCTATCGCGTGCTCGAGGGCCCGACCGCCGTGACCGGCGAGAACCGGATGCAGCAGTTCCGCGTCGAGCTGCAGCGTCCCAACTCGTGCACGGTCGTGTTCCCGATCGTGCTGGTGCACGCGCGGAACGGCGCCTGGCTCGTGAACGCCGTGGATCTCGCGAGCCTCCCCAACCCGGCGGACGCCTGCAAGCGCTGAGGGAGGGGGGGGAACGTTCGCGTCACAGCGGGCGTTTGCTACTCGGTCAGCTCCAAGAGGATCCCGGCCGTCGCCTTGGGATGCACGAAGGCGATGCGCCGACCACCGGCCCCGCGGCGCGGCACGTCGTCGACGAGGCGATAGCCCGCCGCCCGACACCGCTCCAGCGCCCGATCGAGGTCCGGCACGCGGTAGCAGATGTGATGGATCCCCGGCCCGCGCCTGGCGAGAAACTTCGCCACCGGGCCGTGCGGGTCGCGCGGCTCGAGGAGCTCGACTTGGACGTCGCCGAAGGCGAGCCCGACGATCGTGGCGCCGTCGGCCGTTTCGGCACGTCCCGGCTCGAGGCCGAAGACGTCGCGGTAGAACGCGACGGCGGCCGCGATCGACGGAACGGCGATACCGACGTGGGCGACGCGGGCGTGTGAATCCGCCATATCGCCCGTCAACATAACGATTGCACCCGAGGGAGTGGAGAGGTCATGGCAGTCAACAGTCATCCGGTGGCGGTCACCGACGCCACCTTCGGACAGGAAGTCGAGCAGCATCGCGGGCTCACCATCGTGGACTTCTGGGCCACCTGGTGCGGTCCGTGCCACATGGTGGCGCCCATCCTGGAACAGCTGGCGGGCGAGTATGAGGGCCAGCTCAAGGTGACCAAGCTGGACGTGGACGCGAACCAGAAGACGGCGATGCGCTTCAACGTGCGCTCGATTCCGAGTATTCTATTCTTTAAGGACGGCCGGCACGTGGACACCCTGGTGGGCGCGTACCCGAAGCCGGTGTTCGAGCAGAAGATCCAACAGCACCTGTCGTAGCATCCTCCCCGGAGGACCATGCGCGCGAGCACCGCTCGCCTGATGAACTCGCCGGTTCGCCTCGCGGAGTTGATGTTCCCGCAGGTGAGCCGGCTGATTCATCGCACGCGGCTCGCGTTCATCCATCTCGACAACCTGCTCGCCTGGGGCAAGCGGGACCGTGACGGCCGCGTGGACGGCTACATCACGGCCTACCTCCCCGACGAGTGCCTCCTGCTCTTCTTCCGCAAGGGTGAGGCGGTGAACGCGGCGTCGCTGCACACCAGCGGGCGCCAGGTCGTCACCATCACGGAAGCGCTGAAGCGCATGCGCGCCGAAGTGGAGCGGGGCGAGCTGGCGTATTCGGCCGCCCCGATGGAGCAGCTCGCGTGGATGTACCAATCCTGCGCCGTCCCCTCGACGATGCGGTTCGTGGATGCCGCGGACCCCGGCGGCTTCTTCCCGGCGCTCGCCCAGGAGCAGGTCAGCGGCGTGCTCGAGCTGATCTCGAACGGGCGGGTATCGTACCTGCGCTTCGCGGACGGCCGCTTCGGGGGCGGCTACCTGTGCGACAAGCCGGAGGCGCTGCCGGTCCCCAAGTTCCTCGAGTCGCTGTTCCATCCGGGGGCCGACGGGCAGGCCCCCGCGATCACGGCGACGGTGTTCCCGCCGGCCGCCGAGCTGCCGCAGCAGGCGCCGAACGCGCTGATCAACACGTACCGCGAGCTGTACTGGCGCATCGTGGACGAGGTGGAGAAGGAGTTCCCCGGCGAGGCGAAGCGGCGCGCGCAGAAGGTGAGCACCGGCATTAGGGAAGGGCACAGAGCCATCGCCGTCCTCTCGGTGCCGCGCGGCGCCGAGACCCCGGACGCCGTGGTGCAGCCGGAAGAGCTGTCCAACGCGCTCACCGATTGGTCGCTGCAGCTGCTCGAGGGCGTGGAGGTGATGATGCCGGGGACCGCACCCAAGATCCTGCGCGAGGCGACGCGGGAGCACCGCTACGTGCTGCAGTCCTCGGGCTTCTACGGACGCCTGCCGTGGCAGGTGTCGTGGTGAAATGGCCGGGACCCTGTACGTCGTCGCGACCCCGCTCGGCAACCTCGACGACCTCTCCCCCCGCGCGGCGGCCACGTTGCGGCAGGTCGCCGCCGTCGTGGCCGAAGATACCCGCCACACGAAACCGCTCCTGGCGCACGCGGGTGCGCGCGGCGAGCTGGTGAGCTTTCACGCCCACTCGAGCGCGGCCGCGCTGCGCCGCATCCTGGATCTGCTGGGCACCGGAAAGGACGTGGCGCTCGTGACCGACGCGGGCACGCCCGCGGTGAGCGACCCGGGCGCAGAGCTGGTCGCGGCCGCGCGCGCGCGCGACGTCAACGTCGTGACCGTCCCCGGGCCGACCGCGGTCGCCGCGGCCCTCTCCGTCTCGGGGCTCGCCGCCGATCGCTACCTGTTCCTCGGCTTCCTGCCGCGCAAGGGCGGCGAGCGCCGGCGCTTGCTCGACCTCGTCGCGCAGAGCGAGTGGACCGTGGTGCTGTTCGAAGCGCCGCCGCGCGTGGCGGCGCTGCTCGAGGACCTGGCCGCGGCGTGCGGCGGCGAGCGCCGCGCCGCCGTGGCGCGCGAACTGACCAAGGTGTTCGAGGAGACGCGCGCCGGGACCCTGGAAGAGCTCGCCGGTTACTACGCCGCAGCGCCGCCGCGCGGCGAGGTCACCGTCCTGGTCGCGGGGGCGGGCAAGCGGGTGCGGGAGGAGGAGCCGCCCCCCGACGCGGAGGCGCGCGCCCGCGCGCTGCTCGCGCAGGGCATGACCCGCCGCGACGTAGCCGATCAACTGGCGGCGGAGACGGGGATCACGCGAAACACGGCGTACCGGTTGGTCAACGAGCTGTGAGAGCCCTGGCGGTCGTTCTGTGGATGCTGTGGCTTCCCATCGCCGACGGGCTGCCGAAACGCGGAACGGGAAAGTCGGAACGCGGAACAGCGCCAACCAACGCCCGTGCGTCTGTTCCGCGTTCCGCGTTCCGCGTTCCGCGTTTAGCGACTCTCACCATCGGTCGCTTGCATTACGACGGCGGCGGCGACTGGTACGCCGGCCCTTCCGCGCTCCCGAACCTCCTCGCCGCGATCCGCCAGCGCACCGCGCTGCCGGTCGCCGAGCGCGAGCGCGTCGTGACGCTCACGGGACCGGAGCTGTGGGACGTCCCCTACCTCTATGTCACCGGGCACGGCAACGTGCGCTTCTCGGACGACGAGGTGCGGATCCTGCGCCGCTGGCTCGAGCAGGGCGGGTTTCTCCACGCCGATGACGACTACGGCATGGACAAGTCGTTCCGGCGCGAGATCGCGCGCGTCTTCCCCGACCATCCCCTGGTGGAAGTGCCCCTGAGTCATCCCATCTACCACGTGGTCTACGATCTGCCGCAGGGGACCCCCAAGATCGAAGAGCACGACGGGCTGCCGGCGCAGGGCTTCGGTATCTTTCTCGGGAACCGGTTGGTGGTGTACTATGACTACCAGGCGGACCTCAACGACGGGTGGGAGGACCCTGATGTCAACCACTTGCCTCCGAACCTGCGCGAAGCGGCGCTGCGCATGGGCGTGAACCTCTTCACCTACGCCGTGAGCACGACCCGGTGACCGACACCGCGGCCCGGGTGCGGCGGCTGGGGCTGCCGCACGCCCGCGCCCGCGCCGGAGCGGTCCTGCTCGCGAGCGCGGGCGTCGCCTTTGGCAGTGCGGCAGCCGGGCTGGCGCTCGCACCGCGCGTGGCGGCGGTGCTGGGGGCCTGGCTGTTCATCGCGGCGGCCGCGGGCGTTGCGGCGTGGCTCGTGCGCCGGGCGCGCCGCCGGGCGGCGCCGCCCGTCGTGGGACGGCTCGTCGAGGCGATGGCGGGGATCCGCGCCGGTAGCGTCGTGGGGCTGCTCGCGCCCCCCACCCGGACGGCCGGCGCGAGTGCGGACCTGCTCAGGCTCGCGGACCGCCGCGCCGCCGCGCTGGTCGAGGGGGCGGCCCCGGCCGTGGGCCGGTTCCTGTGGCGCGGCACGCGGGCGTCGCTCGGCGCTGGGGCGTGCGCGGCCGCGGTCGGCGCGGCGCTCTTCGTCGCGGCCTCGCCCGGCGGTGCCCCGGCGGCTGCGTTCTGGCATCCGCTCCGCGCCCTCGCCGACGCCCGCGCGCCCGTGCGCCTCTCCCTCGACCGGGCGGCCGTGCGGCGCGGTGACACGGTCACCGCCACCATCGAAGTCCCCGCGGGAGCGCGCGCCGTCCTGTGGACGCGCGGGCCGGGGGAGCCGTGGCGGCCCGCCCCCGTCGCGCTCGATTCGCTGGGCCGCGCCGTCCGGCGCCTCGGGCCCCTGGACGCCGACCTCTATCTCCGCGCGACGAGCGGCGGCCGGCGCAGCGCCGAGCGTAAGGTCACGGTCGCGTTGCCCGCGTTCCTCGCGGGGCTCGAGCTGATCGCCCGCTATCCCGCCTATCTCGCGCGCCCCGACGAACCGCTCGTCGGGGGCCCGGACACGATCCCGCTGCCCGAGGGCACCGCGATCCTCACGAGCGGGACGGCGAGCGTGCCGCTCAAGAGCGCGGCGTGGCGCCACGGGGCAAGGCGAGCGCCGCTCGCCGTCGCGGGCAGCGGGTTCTCGGGCCGCCTCGCACCGCTCGTCGGGGCAGGGGTATGGGTGCTCGATCTCGCGACGGCGGACGGCAGTCTGCTCGAAGGCGATGTGCCCGAGCTGCGGCTGCGGGTGGTCCCCGACTCGGCGCCGGTGGTCGCGGTGCCGATCCCGGGGCGCGACACGACGCTGCCGTTGTCGCTGCGCCAGCCGCTCGTGGTGGACGCGCGGGACGACCACGGGTTGACGCGGCTCGAGGTGGTGAGCTGGCGCGTGAGCCGGACGGGGAAAGTGGGGCAGGCCGTGCGCGAGTCGCTCGACGTGACCGGGGTAGGCGACCGCGCGATCGTGCAGGGCGAGCTCGACGCCGGGCGGCGCGGCCTGCTGCCCGGCGACACGCTACGGCTTCGGGTCGACGCGTGGGACAACGCTCCCACGCCGCACGTCGGCCGTAGCGCCGAGCTCGCGCTGCGGCTGCCGAGCCTGGAGGAGCTGCGTGCGGCGACCCGCCAAGCCACGGCGGCGCTCGCGGCGGCGGGCGACTCACTGGCGGAGGCGCAGCGCGAGCTGGGCGCGCGCACCAGCGATCTCGCGGAGCAGCGCTCGCGCGACGCGTCGGCGTCGCGGCGCCCTCCGCCCGGGGAGAGCGGGCGCGAGGGCACGCTCCCCTTCCAGGCGACCGAGCGCGCCCAGGCGGTGGCGCGCGAGCAGGCGGCGTTGCAGCAGCGTGTCGAGCAGTTGTCACGGGCGGTCGAGGAGATCGCGCGCGCCGCACGCGCGGCCGGGATCGACGACACCGCGTTCCAGGCGCGGCTGCGCGAGGTGCAGGAGCTGCTGCAGCGCGCCGTGACGCCGCAGCTCGAGCAGCGGCTGCGCGAGCTCCAGGACGCGCTAGCGAAGCTCGAT
>WNGQ01009253.1_pt1 | contig 13950 bp, 14 predicted proteins | sample 5407661 | NCBI WGS metagenome assembly WNGQ01 (sample SAMN13153382, study PRJNA577476) | soil metagenome | isolation source: 60 cm soil or saprolite under Garry oak tree replicate 2 | place: USA:California | collected 2016-06-15
CGGACGGAGTCCTCGGGAATGGAGCCGCTCGCCCGGTCCTGTGCGGCTAGGTCAGGGCCCTGGACGGTGAAGAGCACCAGCGCCAGAGTGACGCCGGTGGGACCGAGGCAATGCCAAGCTGCGGTAGTTGGCAACACGACGCGCCTCCTGTAAGGTGCCGCTGCGACCTGCTGCGACCTAAGGAATTTGCACAGCCGAACTGAGCGTCGAAACACCGTTTTCGTCGAAGCTCTCGATCGCCACCCAGTACGCTTGCCCCACCGTGAGCGCGCGGAGCTCGAGCATCGTCCCCTGGTCGGCAAACCGCTGGTAGGTCTGGTACAACTTGGATGGCGAGATGCCCCAGCGCACGTTGTAGCCGACGACCCCGGGCACGGGCTGCCACATGATCACCGCATTGCGCTCGTCCCGGTCGCGCCGGGCGGCGAGGCCCGCGGGCGTCGCCGGGTGCGGTCCAGGGCCGTTTCCAAAGACGCGGATATCGCTGACAGCCAGGTTGGCCGCCCCGACGTGAATGTGCTCGTACCGTACGAACCGCGCGCGCGTTGCCTTCACGAGCTCGATGTATGCGTTGGGACGATCACGCCGCTCGCGCGAAAGGTCCGGACGGTTTTCCAGTCAACGCCGTCCACTGACGTCTTTAGGCGGAATTGCGTGACCACGGTGGAGTCGGTGCCGTAGAGACCCGACTTGTAATCCGCGTAGTTCACCTGGATCGCTTTCACATCGTACACGCGGGCCAAGTCGATCGTGAGCCACTCGCCGGGACGGTTCTGCCTGGCCACCCAGAAGGTGCGCGGGTTCTCATCGGTGACTTGGCTCGCGGGAAAGCCGTCGAGCGCGGACGACGCGGTTGTCGATTTGCCGTATGACAGGAGCATCCAGCCGGTGAAGAGCTCCGCGCTCGTGCCCCACGGCTTCGTCGGCAGCCAGTGCGGGAAGTCGCCGAAGCGCGTGTCGACGTACATCTGGCCGTCCGAGTCGAAGCCCGCGGGGTGCAGACCGATGCGGCGCTCGAAGTTCCAGTTGACCCCGATCCACGGAGTGCCCGTATTCCACCAATTGCCGTAGACGTCCTGGAAGGTGTTGCCGTGCCCGGCGCCCTGGACGAACCCGCCAGGCTTGTATGCGACCGGGTTGTACGGTGCGTAGATAAATGGGCCGAGCGGATCCTCGGCGACGTACACGCCTGTCGCGTAGACGTTGTACTCCGTGCCCGGCGCGCCGTACTGGAGGTAATACCGCCCCGCGTGCTTGGTCATCCAGGCGCCTTCGATGAACGGCCGGGTCGTCGTGTCGCGATGGTCCTGGCCGAACCGCTCCCACCCGTGCTTCTCGGGCTCCAGACCGAACAGCCATTTCGGGGTTCCCCGGTAGGCGAGCTGCTTGGTCTTATCGAGCTCGATGGCGGGCAGCGGATAGGCATTCGAGGAGTTCCAATAGAGGAACCATCGCTCCGTGGCCGGATCGTGGAAGAAGGTTGGATCCCACGGACCAGGTTGCACGGAATCCGGTTTGGCGAGGACATCCGCCTCGCGCGCGCGCGCCAGCGGCAGCCCGGGGAGCAGCCGATTGTAGAATTCCACGCGCCCGCTCGTCGGCTCTGTGAGCATCAGGATCGGCAGCGGGCTGGTGCTACTGGGCAGCAAGTAAATCGTGTCGCGCACCGACACCGCCGCGGGCGCCACGATGTCGGTCAGCGGCCAGCGCGACGGTGTGATGTGTTGCCACGTGCCGAGGTCACGTGAGTGCCAATAGCCGTCGCCGATGGTTTCGAAGAGATAGTACTCACCGCGCTGCACGACAATGACGGGATCGGCGCCCGAGCGATAGGAGATGCCTTCGTTCTTCTGCTCGAAGTTGTAGCGATAGTCGATGTCGATCGGGTTGGCATACGTGCGCTGACGGGGGGGCGGGGTCTGTGCCGAGCCATGCGCGACAGCGATGATGGTCAGCAGGGCGCCAGCAACGAGTCGCGCCACGGGAGCGGCAGCGCGTCGATTCACAGGACGTTGGTCGACCGGACGGGAGCGACGCCTTTGCTGAGCAGCCACAGACCGAGCGGCACCTCGAACGCCGCCATTGGCAGCCACATGAGCTGGGTGAGCGGGCCGCGGAGGAATCCTGCGAGCTGCAGGGGGAGGCCCACCACGAGCAGGACCGACGCGACGACGCCCAGCCAAGCCAATGCGACGGGGATCATCCGGCCGCGCAGGAGGAGCCAGGAGAAGAGCGTGCTGCCCACCGCGAAGAAAGTTGCGCTGACGATTGGGGTGCGCTCGAGGAGGAACGCGCCGAGGGCCTGCGCTGCCGCCCTGTCCGGTGCATTTGCTCCTGTGGCCGTGGCGAGCCACAGCAGTCCCAGTGTGGACGGGATGGAGACCGCACCGGTCACGCCCTCGCCGACGCGACAGGTCAGGGCCAGCATTGCGAGATCGGGATCCTGCTCGCGCGTGATCGCGTACAGCGTCACGGCCAGCACCAGTGCCGAGAAGCAGCCGAGCAGGGAGAGCACGGCGGCGACGCGCACGTCAGTCGCGTGCTGGGCTAGCCCTGAGAGCTTCGCCGCGATCCCCTCTCCGCTGGCCGCCCGGTCGAACAGGACCATCGCTGGGAAGGCGACCGCTATATAGAAGAGGAATGTGAGGCCAGCGATTCTTGCGTTCGTCGCGCGCGTCACGCGAGCCGAGCCTCGAGTGGCTGCACCTTTGCTCCCTAGACGATGCCTGTAAGACTGAGGGTGGGGTAGGCGAAGCACCCGACGAGCGTACGGAAGGGGAATTCCTGAAGTTTCAGCGGATGACGTGGCACCGCAGCCGCCCGACCGGACCCATATTTCAAGAGGACGCAATTCGCCGGACGGGTGCCATGAACGAACGAGACCTCACACGCCGTACCTTTGTAAAACAGTCATTGGCTGCCGTCGGTCCGGCGATGGTGGCTGCGAACGCGCTGCCGGTGGTGTCAACGCCAGCCGAGGCCGGCGCGGCGCGCATGACGGTCGTGTGTGTCGGCGCCCATCCGGACGATCCAGAGTCGGGGTGCGGCGGGACGCTGGCGCGTTACGCGGCGCTCGGGCACGCGGTGACGGTCGTCTATCTCACCCGTGGCGAGCGCGGCATCTCCGGCAAGTCGTTGGACGAAGCGGCAAAGATTCGTTCCGCCGAGTGCGAGACCGCCTGCAGGATCATCGGCGCGAAGCCAGTGTTCTTCGGCCAAATCGACGGCGCGACCGAAGTGACCCAAGCGCAGGTGGACGCGATGCGGCGACTCCTCGCCGCCGCCAATCCCGACGTGGTGTTCACGCACTGGCCAGTGGATACGCACATGGATCATCAGGTCGCGAGCGTGCTCACGATCCGCGCCTGGATGGGGGAGGGCCTGCGAACAGCGCGCCTCTACTTTTTTGAAGTGAACAGCGGCAGTCAAACGGAGGGCTTCCTGCCGAACACCTACGTGGACATCTCATCAGTGGTCGAACAGAAAAAAGCCGCTCTGTTCGCGCACGTCAGCCAGGATGGCCAGGGCATCTGGCGGCAGCACCACGAGATCATGGCGCAGTGGCGCGGACGTGAGGTCGGGGTGCCCGCCGCCGAAGCGTTCGTTCATCTGAACCGCGACAATCACACCAGCAACCTGCCGGGCTTGTAAGAGGCGCGCTATGAAGAAAGCCATCGGCGATAACATGATTGCGAGAGAGTGGGGATTCGACAAAGGCTTGGCACTCGTCAAGCAGGCCGGGTTCGACGGCATCGAACTATGGCTGGGGGACGTCCCGTGGTTTCAGCTGAGCACCGCGGATAGCGAAGTGCGGGAACTGCGGCGGAAAGTCGAAGACGCCGGCCTCGTCGTATCCAACGTCTCGACCGGATTGCACTGGGCCTCGCCTCTGTCATCGCGCGACCCCAAGGTGCGAGCCCTAGCCGTGCGCATCGTGGAGCGGGAAATCGAGACCGCGGTGCTGCTGGGAACCGACGCGATCCTGCTGGTCGCCGGCCTGGTGACCGCGGAGGTCCCCTACAACGAGGTGTACCAGCGCTGCCTGGAGGTTCTCGGGCCGCTGGGTGAGAAAGCCGCTCGCGCCGGTGTCAGGATTGGTTGCGAGAACTGCAACGCAGAGCACCGGTTTCTCATCAGCCCGCGTGAGTTCTGGCAATTCCTGAACGACTTGCACAGCCCCGCGGTGGGTATTCACCTCGATGTCGGCAACATCCACGACACGGGGTTTGCAGAACAATGGATCGAGATCCACGGACCCAGGATCACCCGCATTCACGTGAAAGACGTGATGAAAAAACGGGGGCGTTGTGGCGACCAGAGTGTGTACACGAATCTGTTTCTTGGTGACAACAACTGGCCCGCCATCCGCGCCGCGATGACCAAAGTGGGTTACGACGGCTGGTTGGTGGCGGAAATGGAGGCGCGCTACCGCTATGCGCCTGACCAGCAGTTTTACGACACCGCCCAGGCCATGGACCGTCTGATTTCTGGAAGGCTCTGAGATGGGCATGACCCGGAGACGGTTCCTGGGCTGCGCCGCTGGCGCGGTGACTATGGGCCTGCGGGGGCCACCGCTCAATCTGTGGCGCCTCGGCCGGTTCCCTGGGGGAGTCCAGACGAGTCGCAGCTGTGTCATCCTTGAGTGGAACGAGCATTGTTGCCTCGGCGAGTCGGTTTCCGGATACGAGTCGGCGTTAAGCAGCGCAGGGGTGCAGTTGATGCGTGCTGACGCGCAGTGGGTGCCCTCCTCCACCTGCGCGGTGTTGATCGTTCCAGCAGCACTGGAGATTCCGCCGCCGGCGGTCCGGGCGATCGTGAGCTCCTTGCAAGCGGGGGCGAGCGTGATCCTCGAGTCAGGCGCAGGCTTCGCTGGCGGTCGGGATTTCCGCGCCCACCGCGTCGTGCTGCGCGATTACCTGCAGGTCCGCATCGAGGCGCCGGTACAGCTGTGGTCCGCGCGCGCCAGCTCGCAGGGCATACCGTATGTTGACTACACCTGGCCACGCCCGGCGAAGGTCCGCGATTTCAGCCGTGTGGTGCCTCTCGGGCGCCAGGCGGGGGAGGTCATCGCGTGGGTGGATGATCTGCCAGTGGCGCTCAAGCGCCAGAGCGGACGCGGCAGGTTGATCGTCCTTGGCTCGCCGCTCGGGCCGGCGCTTTGGGCAGGGGACGCCGAGGCGAGACGCTGGTTGTTCGACTGTATTGGTGAGGCAGGAGGCGGCGCTGAATCCACGATCTCGTGACGACGACATCGTGCACAGAGCCCCCCTGAGTCTCGCGTTCGTATGTGCTTCAAGCGCGTGTCTTAGGCCGCGCCCTTGATCGCCACGCCGATCCGCACGATCCCTCGAGGCGAGCGGCTACGGCGTGGTACGACAGGGTGAACCATCCTGCAGTCGGCACGGCTGGAATCCAAAGTTCACGGCCGGCGTCCATGGTCCAAAGTTCCCGGACGAGTCCCGCGCCCGAACCATCCACTGCCAACCCAGGAGGAATGCGTCTACGAAAGCATTGCAATTCACGTATACATAGGGAGGCGGTCCCACCACGGCGTCAATGAGGGGCAGCGGCGCATCAACATTCTTTGCGAACAGTTGATAGCCGGTGACAATATCTCTGGGGTCTCGGAGTGGCGTCCAATCAAAAATGATCTTGAGACCGTAACCGCGCGTCGGGTGTAACGTGCACTCGCTCGATGCGTTATTCTGCGGAAGGAGGGTTCCTTCGGCCGGCGACAAGAGCTGAGGCGCGCACGCGCCGAGCGCGTCCCCGTGCGCCAGGTGGTTGGCGACGGCAGGCTGTGGCACTGTCATAACCAGGGACTCCCCATCACCACTCACGTGACAAATCGTGACGAAGGCCGGGCCAACGGCGGCCGCAACCTGGGTGGCGGGAACGCCGAGGATGTCCTCTTCGGTGCGGTATTCGTGACAGGCGCTCAGAAACGTCCCCGTGAGCGCCGTCGCGAAGCAAGATGCGGTCAGGCTGCTGCGAAGCGATACTGGAGGAGCGCGCATGGGTGAACCTCCTGACGGTGGCCTAGACAAGGAGTGAAGGAGCGCCTCTCAGAGGCTCCATACGGCACTCAGTGTCAGCGCGCGGTCAAGCCGGAGTCAAGCGCACGCTGCCTAACCGTAGGGTGGTTCGACACCGGGCGACGCAAACGACAGCACGTCGCCTAAAACTCTTCATCGAGGATTATCCAAATCTCGGGTGGGTCCCTCGGCGTGCAGCTCAGCGATCTTGACGTCCAGTAGTGCACGATAGGTGCGCTGGATTTCTGCCAGTTTCTTCGGATCCATAGAGAAGGCAAGTACGCTGGGTTGATGCCCAACGGAATGCTCTTACGCTGCGGTCTGCAGCGGCCAGACGCGTGCTGGCCGCGCTGTCCAGGGCGGGTGTATCTCGATTCTTCTTCAAAGTGTCGGCATGTTGGGGCGGGGAACGCTCGTCCGGCTCATCAAGGAGTTCTTCAACATGGCCGTCCAACAGACGTTGAAGACGTGGACCGTCGCCGAGACGATCCTCGGCGTGGCAGGTTTGGGTTTCACGCTGTTGCTCAGCCTCGTGGTGGGATGTTCTCCCCCCAACCAGGGGACGCGCGAGCTGAGCGCTGAGGGGTGGATCGATGTGACGGCGACGCTCGATCCCGCGAGGACTCCGGTGTACGAGGGTGACGCGCCTCTCAAGTTCGATTTTCTCAAGGATATGCGGAAGGGCGATAAGCTGACGCTTTCGGTCTACTCCATGGGCGCGCACAGCGGCACGCACATCGACGCGCCGATGCATTTCGTCGCCAATGGCGCGCCGATCGACCAGGTGCCCCTGGACCCGCTGATCGGGGCCGCCCGGGTGATCGATATCCCGGACAGCGTACGCGCGATCGACGCGGGCGAACTGAACAAGCACGACTGGAGGGGCGCGCAGCGCGTGCTCTTCCGGACGCGCGGCACGCTGCGCGGCTGGATGGACTCGTCCGCCTTTCATAGAGACTTCGCGTACATCGCCCCGGACGCGGCGCAGCTCCTCGCGGACGCCGGAGTCTTGCTGGTCGGCGTGGACTACATCTCGGCGGAGCAATTCGGCGCTCCGGCGCCGAGGACACACCAGATTCTGCTGGGGCGCGGCATTCCCATCGTGGAGGGGCTGGACCTGCGCCCGGTGCAAGCGGGTGACTACGATGTGATCGTGCTACCGCTCAAGGTCCGAGGGCACGAGGGGGCGCCGGCGAGGGCCATCATGCGGAAGCGGACCGGAGATTAGCTTGACTCTCCTCAAGGCATTGAGCATTGCCGCCCTCATGTATTGCTGTTCGGGCCCCGGTGACGGCAAGCCAGCGTTCAGAGTGATCGCGTTCTTTACCGCCAAACAGGATCCGGCACATATCAGCTTTGTCCATGAAGCCGGGCGATGGTTTCCGGAGATGGCGGCGAAGTACAATTTCAGCTTTGACACCACATCCAATTGGCACAATCTGAATGCTGGCTTTCTTTCGGCGTATCAGGTCGTGGTGTTTCTGGATACGCGTCCTGAGGACCCCGCACAACGAGCTGCGTTCCAAGCGTACATGGAGCATGGCGGAGCCTGGATGGGCTTTCACTTTGCCGGTTTTGCTTTGACACCTTCAGCGTATCCCGCCAACTGGAACTGGTACCACAATACGTTTCTCGGGTCAGGATCATACCTCAGTAACACGTGGAGGCCTACGTCGGCCATTCTCCGTGTCGCAGACCGCAAGCATCCGGCGACGTACCACCTGCCCGAGACTTTCAGGTCCTCGCCCAATGAGTGGTACCGATGGGAAAGAGATCTGAGGCAGAATCCTGACATCGACATTCTGCTTTCCATAGACTCAACCAGCTTTCCGCTGGGCACCGGGCCAAAGCCGCACGAGATCTGGCACGGTGGGTACTATCCCGTGGTGTGGACAAACAAGAACTACAAGATGATCTACCTCAACATGGGTCACAATGACATTGACTATGAGCACAAGTACGGTGCTACGAACAAGACGTTGTCATATACCCTGACCAACACCATTCAGGATCAGCTGATCCTCGATGGCCTATTGTGGTTGGGGGACAGAGACAAGAAGGCACCGGGCGTCACGGCAGCACGCCCGGCGGCCACCTTCCCATAGGCAGCGAGCGCCGGCCGACAGCGTCGAGCGCTTGTTGGGCCGACCCGGGAAGTCGGCCGTAAAAACAAACAGCGGTTCAGTTGCGTGCTGGTGGAGCGAGGTCCGCTACGTGTGTGTGAACAATCTTCCAGTCGCCGTCACGCTTCTCGAGCACCAGCGTAATAGCGACAGCAGGCAGCGGGCCGAACTCCTTCGCGACATCAGGCGGAGTAGTCGGTGGCACAATTGTGGTTGTGTAGCGGAAGAAGCTTGCGACAGCGACGGACCCGTTGCCATAGAACTTGACGAGCCGATCGCGATCCTCCGTGAACGTCTGAACGCCCGGAAGTCTCTTCTTGAGCTGATCGAACGCAGCCTGCTGGATCCGCATGTTCGTCGCCTGGTCCGTGCGGCGCCCCGCGCCCTGCGCGATCCACACCCGATCGGCGCTCATCAGCTGCGCCTGTGCATTCATATCCATAGCGTCCTCAAGCGTCCCGTACCGGTCGATGAGCCGGTTGATCGCATCGATGTCCCCTGTCCGTTGAGCAGAGGCCAGAGGGGGCATGAGCATGCCCAGAGCGACCGCGAAAGGCAAGAAGCGTCTCATGGTGTAGTCTCCCCAAATGTGGTGTGAGTCAACCTGCCGTGCCGGGTCGGCCTAACGGATCGCGCTTGAGCTGCGGGCGATTCGTCCACCGGCGCGACTGCTGTTGAACGACAGTTCCTGGGCGCCGGCGCGCCAACACTCCGATTCCCCTAACGCGATCACCGCCCCAGCAGCATCAGCGCTTGTTAGGCTGGTGACGCAGCTGCGGTGGGATCACACCCCGGACTGGCGGAGATGATGATCAAGATGCTTGTGCAGCATCACGCCCCAGCTTCGCCCGGAAATGCGGCCGAAGACACGACTCGGTGGCCACGGCGCCGCCGGTCCCCGACCAGCAAAGCGGTCAATCAAGGCGCGTAAGCGACTGACGTCTGCTTGCCAGGTCGTTGGGCACGTGGCGAGCAACTCGGGCGGGCTCCGTCCCTTCCCTTTCGGCCAAGGGATGACGTGGATCGCCAGCCAGTTGAGTGGCGCATGGCGCAGGGGGCCAGAGGGCGGCGCGGTCTCCAGCTCCCCGAGACTTTGCCGCAGATCGCAGCTCACATGGCAGACCATCTCTGGCGCCGTGAAGCGCCCCCAGAGCGGCTTGCGATCCGGTGCCACAGCTCACATGGCAGACCATCTCTGGCGCCGTGAAGCGCCCCCAGAGCGGCTTGCGATCCGGTGCCAAGCGGCCGATCCGGTCGAGGATGGCATCTCGGGTCTTGGGGTCGAAAAGTGAAGGCATGGCCTCCCTGTTCTTGGAAGGTCGTAGCAGCCTAACGAATCGCGCTTAAGCTGCGGCGCACCACTTCAGCGATCACGAACATAACGCCTCCTTTGAAGACCGGCGACGCCAGCTTCAAGCGCTTGTTAGGCTGCTTCCCCACGCCCTTGCACCCGGCGCGTGAGAATCCGTCTGACTGTCACGGACAGACAGCCGACCGTAAGCAGACACAGCGCTGGCCATGTGACGAGCAAGTCGACCCGAATGTTCGCCCGCTCGCGCCAGGCTTCGAGCTCAAGGAGGGCGAAGGCGCCCCAGCCCACAGCAGTGATGAACAGGGGACGACGTAGGGTGCTCGGAAGCGCGAGCGCCACCAGCAGCCAGCCGAGCGCGACAAGGAAGGCGCGAGCTGGATGCCAAACAAACGGTTGTGCCAAGTCATATAGCCAGTTCATCGGCGCGGAAGCCGCCTAACGTTATGTGCATAAGCTGCGGCGCTACACTTTATGACCACGCGCCGTTGCCAAGCATCGACGTCGGTTCGTAGCTGGAGTCGCGAGCGCTCACTCCGAAATCATCCCGATGGTCCTCAGCCACTTCTCGACGAGCTGAGGCCATGCGGTGATGGGATCCTTGGTGCGCCGCAGCCCAAAGGCGTGCCCGCCGTCGGCATACAGATGCATCTCCGTAGGGACGGCAGCGTCCTTCAGCGCGATGTAGTACACCAGCGACTGGTTGACGTTGTCGACGCTGTCCGTCTCAGCCTGGAGCAAAAACGTGGGCGGCGTGTTGCGCGTGACGTGAATGTCCGGATTGAACCCGAATTGACCGCTTTCGGGAATCCAGAGATGTCCTGGATACAGCGCCACCGCGAAATCCGGACGGCAGCTTTCCGTGTCGGCGGCATCCACGGCGGCGTACAGCCGCTGCTGAAACTGCGTGCTGATCGCTGCCACGAGATGCCCACCCGCGGAAAACCCGAGAACTCCGATCTTGTGCGGATCGACATGCCAGTCAGCGGCGTGAAAACGGACGAGTCCTACCGTCCGCTGCGCATCTTCCAACGCCGTCTGCGGTTTCGGATTGATGTTGCACTTGCAGCTGGGATCCCACGACGGCCCCGAACGCGGCACGCGGTACTTCAACAGCACACACGTGATCCCCTTGGACGTCAGCCAGTCGCAGACTTCGGTACCTTCGAGATCGATCGCGAGAATCTGATAACCGCCGCCGGGGAACACGACGATCGCGGCGCCGGTGTTGTTTCCCGGTGGCGAATAGACCGTCAGCGTGGGTCGCGAAACCTTGCGCACGTACACCCATGGCTTGCCGGCGACTAGGTTTGGCGCCGTCGCTATCGATTCGCTGTCCGAAGCCGGCCGCGCATCAGGGACTGCCCCTGGCCATATCGGCATTTGCCTATGTCCTGGGGATGGTTGCCAAGACGACGTCTGGGCACCCAAACTGCCGACTGCAATCAGGAGGAGCGCAAGGATTGCAAATGCGCAGATGCGGCGAGTTATCACGGCGTGTCGGGGGGCCGCCTAACGGATTGCGCCCAAGCCGCGGCGTCGAGCTGCAATGATCACAAATGAAATCTACCACAGACGACGGGCGCCGTCAGCTTCAGGCGCGTGTTTCCGGTTCGAAACACGTCGGTGCTGACATAGCGCAGCCCCGAATCGACGATGATCGTGGCCACGGTCGCGCCCTCACCGAGCCGCTTTGCCACCTGCAGCGCCGCGACAATGTTGGCACCAGTCGAAGTCCCGGCGAAAATGGCTTCTTCGCGCGCGAGCCGCCGCGCCATCGCCTTGGCGTCCTCGGTGGACACCGTGACGATTTCGGTCACCTCATCTCGCCGCCAGAGCGGCGGGATAAAGCCAATTCCGATCCCCTCTATCTTGTGCGAGCCAGGAGGCTTCCCTGAGAGCACCGCCGATTCCGCCGGCTCCACTGCCGTGACGTGCAGATTAGGATTGTGACGTCGCAACGTGTGCGCCGTGCCGTGGATAGAATGCGCGGTGCCCACGGCCTGAACAAGCGCGTCCAGTCGCCCCCCGGTCTGCTCCCACATCTCTTCGCCCAGAGGATGATAGCCTGCCTCGCCATCGCGATTGTTAAGTTGATCGCAGTACCAGTGCGCGGGCCGGCGACTGATCTCAGCGGCCGTCGCGATCATGTTCTTGATGAGCTGCTCGGTGATGCTCCTGTTGTTGCTTAAAACGTCCGTGAGTTGCGCACCGTAGGCGCGCATGGTGAATCGCTTCTCGTCGCTGAACGCATCCGAGAACACGAAGTGCGCTTTGTAGCCCTGCGCGGCGCAGATCAAGGCGAGGGAGACCCCGGTCGTTCCTGCGGTGTACTCGACCACCGTCCCACCCGGCAGCAGCCTCCCGTCCGCAGCGGCACACTCGACCATGGCCCGGGCCACGCGATCCTTCATGCTCCCGGTGGGGTTGGCAGACTCGAGCTTTGCGACGACGCGGGCGGAGCCCGACGGCACTAGGCGGCGGAGCTCTACGAGGGGCGTGTTGCCGATTGCATCAAGAACCCGCTTCGACGTGTGCATCCTATATCAGTTGATGGCTCGCGGCCTAACGGATCGCGCTTAAGCTGCGGGGCGAGCGCCGGCGGGCGCAAGCGCTTCGTGCGGCGGGATCGGCAGGCTGGCGCACAAACGTACGCTTCCTCTGAAAGCAGGCCCCGTCAACTTCAAGCGCTTGTTAGACGGCGCGCCACCACGCGGCGAAGCTGGGCCTTGGTGCGGGGGCGCCGCGCCAATTGAGCCAGATAAACAGGGGGGATGCTGAAGGCCAAGGTGCCCAGAAGCGACAGAGCGACAAACCATGGCCACTTAACTGGACCGAGAGGCCTCTTGGCGAAGAGATATGCAAGCAGGAAGGTGGACATCAGTAGATCGAGCAAGAAGGCCAAAGCCATTCTGTCCGACAAAGCCGCTGAGAGCGATGAATAGTCGTTGAGTAGCCAGTACAGAAAGAGTCCGCCAGGAGCGAGTAGGCCGATCGCGGCAAGGAGAATCAGCGGCATGTTCTTGTCTCCGAACGGCCATCCTCGCAGCCTAAGACGCCAGGACGACGCGAGACGGCTGCGCAATCCACGCCGTACACCCGTCACACCCCGGTACTCCCAAACCCTCCCCCACCCCGCTCGCTCACTGGCAGCTCGGCCACCTCCACGAGCTCCACTTGCTCCACGCGTTGAAACACGAGTTGCGCGATCCGCATCCCGCGCGTCACTGCCACCGGCGCGGTGCCAAGGTTGATCAGCGGGATCATCAACTCGCCACGGTAGTCCGAGTCGATCGTGGCGGGAGCGTTCGGCAGGGTAAGGCCGTGCTTCAACGCGAGCCCCGAGCGGGGCCGCACTTGGGCTTCGTAACCGGGAGGGAGGGCGAGGGCGAGCCCCGTACGCATCAGCCGCCGCTCGAGCGGCTGGAGCACCAGGTCGGGTTCGGCGCTGCACACGTCGTACCCGGCCGCACCCGCACTCTGCTGCGTGGGAAGCGGCAGCCCGTCGTGATGCGCCAGACGGCGCACCTGAACGACCGGCGCCATCAGGCGAGCGCCCCGGGATCCCGCTCCCCAACCGAGTCGAGCACGAGCGGCGGCGGCTCCTCCTCGATCAGACGCTCGAACTGACGGCGGAACTCCTCCACCGACACGTGGGCGGTCGCGGCAAAGCGTGCCAGCTCGTGCGGGTCCTCGAAGTCGTCGCGCCGCAGCCGGATCATGTAGCGGCGCGCGATGGCGTAGCGCGTCGACGTGATGTCCACCCGCCGCGTGCGCGCCCGGCCCGTTACGGGATCGATCATCGCCGCGAAGGGGATGGGGATGAATCGCCCCGCCTGCAGCGAAATGACGGCCGCGTTGCCGCCCCCCAATACGTACTTGGCGGCGCAGTAGCCGAGGTCGCGCGTGTACTCCATGTCCATGGGGATCGGATCGGCGCAGCGCAGCTCGTATCCGATGTTCTTCACCGCGATGGTCGTTTTCAGCTCGAACTCCTTGAGGCGCTTCTGCACCGCCGCCTTCAAGATCTCGCCGATGTTCACCTCGGCGATGCGGACGTTGCCATGCGTATCCCGCTCCACCTCTTCGAAGCCCGCGAGATCCGCGGGGTCAATGCCGAGCGCCAGCCCCTCGGCCACCACGGCGACGCCGTCGAGCCGGCCATAGGACAGCCGCTTGATGATCGCGCCGACGAGCGTGTCCACGACCGATTTGAGCCGGATGGGCCGCTCCAGAAACTCTTCCGGAATGAGCGTGAGCGTGGCGCCGGCGGCTTTGCCGATGCCCACCGCGAGATGCCCGGCACCACGACCCATGGTGATGACGAGATACCAGCGCGACGTGGTCTTGGCGTCCACCATCAGGTTCTTGACGATCTCTACGCCATAATGGCGCGCCGTCTGGAAGCCGAAGGTGTCCACGTGCGGCGGCAAGTCGAGATCGTTGTCGATGGTCTTCGGCACGTGCACGACCTGGAGCCGCC
>WNGQ01004434.1_pt1 | contig 13944 bp, 11 predicted proteins | sample 5407661 | NCBI WGS metagenome assembly WNGQ01 (sample SAMN13153382, study PRJNA577476) | soil metagenome | isolation source: 60 cm soil or saprolite under Garry oak tree replicate 2 | place: USA:California | collected 2016-06-15
CTGAACCCGTTTTGCGCACCTGGCAAAGCACCTATCCGCGGGCGATCACCTATGAGATTGAAGATGCCAGTCACTTCTTGCAGGAAGATGCTCCCGCGAGAATTGTAAACTGGATAGAGGAATTTTTTGAAGCAAACCCATAAGTCAGGAGTCATGAACGTATGCAGGAATTTAAACTACCGGACCTCGGCGAAGGGATGCACGAAGCAGAGGTTGTAGAATGGCTTGTCGAGCCTGGCGATACGGTAAAGCTCGATCAAACGATGGTAAAGGTAGAGACGGATAAGGCCATCGTCGAGATTCCTTCGCCCGTGGCCGGGCGCATCAGCGAGATACGTGTGCAGAATGGCCAGGTGGCAAAGGTAGGTGAAGTCCTGGTTGTCTTTGAAAATTCTGCCGCGAGCACTGGCTCTTCTACACGCGACGATGGTTCATCTAAAAAGGTGGCGACCAGTTCCGCTGTCAGGCCATCGAATGCCTCAATCGCCCTGAGAGCGCCGGAAGTTTCTACATCTCCGAAGAAACGTGTGCTAGCCGCTCCTGCCGTACGCAAGCTCGCCTTCGAACTGGGAGTTAACCTGGATGAAGTCACCCCATCCCATCCCAGCGGGCGTGTGACGATGGAAGATGTGCAGAACTACGCTAATCATAGTAAAACCGAAACCCTTCTACCTGAAGCAGCACCTTTGGAAGCGGAACAACCCGCTAAACCCACTACACCTGCTACTCTTGAGGATCGCCAGCCGTTGACGGGATTGCGCAAACGCATCGCCGAGCACATGGAGCATGCCTGGCGTACTATTCCACACGCGACCGCCTTCGATGAGCTTGATGGCGGTGGACTGATGGCCTTACGTAAAGCCTTGCAGCCTCTGGCAGAGCAGCGCGGCGTCCATCTCACCTACATGCCCTTGCTCGTCAAGCTCCTGCTCCCGCTGCTCAAAGAATTTCCTGTCTTTAACGCCAGCTTCGATGAGGAGCGGCGCGAGATCGTTTATAAACGCTCATACCACATCGGGCTGGCAACGGCTGCTCCAGAGGGTTTGCTTGTGCCGGTGCTGCGCGACGCGGACCGGCTCACCCTCGTAGCCATTGCTGCTGAGCTTGATCGGCTCTTTGAGGGCGCTCGCAAGCGCACCCTGCTCCCACGCGAACTGAGCGGGAGCACGTTCACCTTGAATAATGTAGGGAGCTTTGGCGGCGGCAGCGGCATCCCCATCATCAACCATCCTGAAGTGGCGATCCTCGCCGTAGGCAGGCTGCAGGAGAAGGCGGTTGTGCAGCAAGGCGAGATCGTGGCGCGGCCAGTGATGCCGCTGGCGCTCTCGTTCGACCATCGTTTGATCGATGGCGCGATGGCGGGCGCGTTTCTAGCGCGTTTCAAAGCACTGGTGGAGAATCCGCAGCAGTTGATGCTGGATATGGTGTAGGAGGAGCAATCATGGTTGTCGGCGATGTGACAACAGCGGTGGATGTCCTGGTGCTTGGCGCTGGCCCGGGTGGGTACGTGGCAGCTATTCGCGCGGCGCAACTCGGAAAGCACGTGACGCTGGTCGATGCGAGACCGCCGGGTGGCACCTGCCTGCACCAGGGCTGCATTCCACTCAAGGCGCTCCTCTCATCTAGCGAGCGCTACCAGCAAATGCGCCAGGAAGAACTGGCAGCAATGGGCATCCATGCTGAGAACGTCTCCTGCGACTGGCCCAGTATGCAGGCCTGGAAGCAGAGCCTGGTTGATCGCCTCGCTGATGGCGTGCGCCGCCTGGTGGCGGGTAATCGCGTCGACTACGTGCATGGGACTGGGTGGTTTATGAATGCCCAGGAGGTGCGCGTTGAAGGGGAGCATGGTTCGCATCGCTTTAAATTCGATCACTGCATCGTTGCTACTGGCGCTGCTGCTGTCCCTGTGCCCGACCTGCCGTATGACGGGAAGGATGTGCTGGCGCCTGAACAGGCTTTGCGGCTGCCCGAGCTGCCTGCGGCGTTGAGCATCGTGGGCAATGATTATATCGCGTTGGAACTGGCTACACTGTTTGCGCGGCTGGGCGTCAGGGTTAACCTTTTCTCGCCTGACGAGCAGGCGTTAACTGGCGTTGATCCCGCGGCACTGCGGCTTGTGCAGGCGGGCCTGCGCAAGCTTGGAGTGCAGGTGACGACGAAGGCAACCATCGAAAACGTGAGCGAGCGTCCTGTTGTGATCTCGCTCGGCGTTGCCCCTCACACGGCAGGATTGCACCTGGATGCTGCCGGGATAGAGGTTACTCCCAGTGGTGGAATCGCCGTTGACACGATGCAGCGGAGCAGCGTATCACATATTTATGCTGTTGGCGATTGCACGGGCGGGCGGGCGCTGGCAAGCATTGCCATGAAGCAGGCGAAAGTTGCTGCCGAGGTGCTCTCGGGAGAGCGCGTCCAGTTTGCGCCGCTGGTGACGCCGCTCATCGTTCACACCACGCCAGAGCTTGCCACGGTTGGTTATTCGGCCGGAGAAGCTGCTCACGCGGGCTACAACGTCATCTCGGGCCGTTTCCCCCTGGCGGCGAATGGGCGCGCCCTGACATTGGGGACCGACAACGGCATCGTCTTAGTGGTAGCAAATGCAGATGACGGGGTCCTGCTGGGTGCCACCCTGGTGGGGCAGCGCGCGGGTGACCTGGTAGAGCAAGCGGCTCTTGCTATCGAGATGGGAGCGACGCTTACCGACCTTGACGAGATCCTCTACGCTCATCCCAGCTTGAGTGAAGCATTTCAAGAAGGGGTTGAAAGCGCGCTGGGGCGAGCAATTCATAGCCTTACTGATCCCGGCAAGAGGAAGTAAAGTGTGATAAGATAGGACGCCTCCGGAATCCTACAAGTCTGCACCTATGTGTGATCGCGCTCGTCCTTATGACCTGGCTAGAGAGGTGGCTTTGCATCTATACTGGGAAAAGTGGTTGAGGCAACACGAGAGAAGCCTTCAACAAGATAGAATTGAGCGCACGAGGAGCCAATTGATGCGAGTGAAGATGATTTTACCTGCTTTAACTGAAGCCATCAGTCCCTATTTTCGTCCAATCAAATATTCCCTTTTTCCCCCGCTCGGTCTGGCTACGCTGGCCGGGTATCTGCATGAAGATGACCAGGTAACCATCCAGGATGAACATGTGGAGAAGCTGGATCTGAACGATGATCCTGAGCTGGTGGTGATCCAGGTCTATATCACTTCTGCTCACCGGGCTTATGAGCTGGCCGGCCATTATCGCGCCAAGGGTGCATATGTCGCATTGGGAGGACTGCATGTGACTTCTCTGCCGGAGGAGGCTGCACGTCATGCCGACTCCATTTTTCTGGGACCTGGCGAGGATATCTGGCCGGCTTTTCTGAGTGATTACCGGCAGGGGCACGCGGCAAAGGTCTATACATCGCAGGTACGTACGCTGCTCGGTGTTCCCAGAATCAGGCGCGACTTAATCAAACGCCATCTCTACCTTGTTCCCAACTCTATCGTGGTTTCGCGTGGCTGCCCACATGTTTGTGATTTTTGCTACAAGGAGGCCTTTTATAAAGGAGGCAAATCATTCTATACGCTGCAAGTAGACGATGCGCTTGCAGAAATCAATCGGCTCCCGGGAAGGCACCTGTACTTCCTAGACGACCATCTCTTCGGTAATCCGCGTTTTGCCGGGGCGCTTTTTGATGGAATGAAAGGTATGGGACGCCTGTGGCAGGCGGCTGGTACTGTACAATCCGCGCTACGGCCAGGGTTGCTGGAAAAAGCGGTAGAAAGCGGGCTGCGCAGTTTATTTGTTGGCTTTGAAACGCTCAGCACTGCGAATTTGCAAGAACAGCACAAGTATCAAAATCTGAATCGAGACTATTGCGCTGCTATCCAGCGTCTACACGATCTTGGGGTCATGGTCAATGGGAGTTTCGTTTTTGGCATGGACGATGATGACGAAACCGTCTTTGACCGTACCGTGGAATGGGCCATCAAGCAGGGCATTGAAACCGCTACCTTTCACATTCTCACTCCCTACCCTACCACTGCCTTGTACGAGCGCATGGCACAACAAGGACGTCTTTTACATAGCAACTGGGATCTCTACGACACGCGCCATGTCGTTTATCGCCCGGCAAAACTCGCGCCCGAAGCTCTGGAAACTGGTTACTGGCGCGCCTATCGGGATTTTTATCGCTGGAGTTCAATTTTCCAGGGAGCCTGGATGAAAGAAAGATGGAACGATCGCCTGCGGCATGTGGCATATGCCGCGGGATGGAAGAAATTTGAGCCAGCGTGGGATATGATCATTAAGGCGAAACGGGCTTCCAGCATGTTACCAGTGCTAGAAACTATTCTGACGTCTTTCGGTCGCCATACATCTCAAGTGAAGGGAAGAGGCGATGTCACTTAAAGAACCTATAACACAGGAAATGTGAAGAGATGCTTCTATTTCTCTGCTGCATATCACTCAATCTTTCTGAAGACCGCTGTAAACTGGCGAGAATGGGGGATAGAAATGTCTACATATTTTCAATCGTACCCTTGAGTTCTATCAGTTCGCCATTCAAGCGTGTCAATTGTTCCTGCATGGCTGCCGTCTTCTTTTGCTCGGAGCGTACGAAACGCGTATAAGGTGCAATGGCATCTTGCACCCGGCCAACCGCGTTATTGAGTTCCCTGTGGAACTGTTCGCTCATGGCGTCATGCAAGCGGGTGCGCAGCTCTTGCATTTTCTCATCGAAGGCACGCTTGGCGCGGGTGCGCCGGGCAGGGATAATATACAACCCCAGGCTAATCAACGTAATGCCCGCGATAATGCCGGTCACATCGGCGGCCGCTGCCGCGCCTGCAATGGCGACAATGGCCGCGCCCAAGCCAACGCCGCCGGCGCTGGCGAGTGCCGTTTGAGCTACCGCTGTGCGCAGGTCCTCGGAGAGAGCCTGCGCCTCGGCCTGGCGATCATAGGTTGCGACCACGTTACTCGCTGTACGCGCTACCGATTGAAGCAAGGTACGCCTGTTATAGTCAAACTGCCTGCCGATTGATCCGACCATTTCGCCATCGCGTCGAATGCTGACCTGGCGCCGCCGGTCCAGGTACTCCATAATGTCCTGCCAGAGCCTATGCTCGTGCTCCACAAGCCAGTCGATCAAAGATTGTACAGTCTCGTCGATGTGTATTGCGCTGTCGCTGGTTACATCTTTTTCAAACTCGCTGCGTACGCGCTCAGTCTGGATCAGGTCGAAGATACGACCAAGGCGGATAGTATTATCGAAGAAACGATCCCCGCGCCCACGCATGTCCAGCACGATATTCTCTATTTCGCTGAGCCGGTGCGAAAAGTTCTGCTCCATATCCTCGCGGTACAGCCGTAGCTGCTCATCAATGGTAGCGACTGTACTGGCATCTTCCGCGAGCAGGCTGGCACGCTCTGTTGCCGAGTGTTGGGCCTCGTTGAGCAGGCGCTGCATCACTCCAAGCGGGCTGAGGAGCTTCAAGCGTACTCGTTCTGCCTCGTCCAGCGTGTGAAAGAGGTACTCTTCCAACGCGCCAAAGCGACTGTTCTCCCATAAGGTGACTGCCTCGTGTCCTATAGCCGAACGGGCTTGCTGCGCCAGCAAGGCCGATACCGGAAAGATTTCGGGTTGGAAACCCAGCAGGTTTTTACAATTCTCGCGCACGAAGTTGACAACTTCTGTCAGGGCTTCTGGCGTCTGGAGTATATCTATTTTGTTGAGTACAATTACTACTTTTTTGCCCCAGTTGCGAATGCGCTCCAGGAATGTGCGTTCGCTCTGGGTAAAGGGACGGTCCACAGAGGTGATAAAGAGGATCAGGTCACTGCGCGGGACAAACTCTTCGGTGAGTCGCTCGTGTTCACGCAGCACAGCATTCACGCCGGGGGTATCGACGATGCTAATGTCTTGCAAGAAATCGGCTGGGTAGTGAAGTTCAAGCATAGCGTTGTCGCGCTGCCGCTGCTCGCCTTGAGCCCCATAACGCACGATGGTAACCTTGTTGGTGGTAGGAATGACGCCTTCCTCCAGGGCGCTGCTATGGAGCAGGGCGTTGATACAGGCCGATTTGCCCGCGTTGAACTCTCCCACTACCACCAGTAGAAAGAGTTCATCTAACGCGGTGGTCACCTGGCGTAGTGTTGCGGCATAAGCATCCGCTCCTTCAAACCCAAACAGGCATGCCTGCAGTTCGCTGGCTACCTGGCGCTCCTGTTGTAAAAGCTCGCGTTGTTGATCTTGCAAAACTACTCTGGCCATTGTGCATACTTCCTCTTCAACCGGGGGGTGCGTCTCATTTTTTGCATGACAGGGGCAAGCCCTGTCACTACTATACACGATCAAAGGCCATCCTAGCGCTCCCAGCAAAAAATGAAACGCACCCTCAGCGGGGCAAAGCCTATATTTTCTGTTTGATATACGCTATACTTCTTAAGAAAGTAGCAAATCTGAGAGAGCGTCCCCGGATAGCAGGTCCACAGGTATTTGTGCAACCCTACAATATGCCATTCGTAAAGTACAGTGACTGTACCGGTAAATACATGCAATTATTGGGAGGAGCTAGCCATCATGTCACAACAGTTTGAAGAGATGGAGCGTGGATATCAAGCGCAGCCTCTATATCCTGCTGGCAGCGAGCGGAGTTATGGTCCTGGTCCCGGCTTTGACGACGCCTTCGCTGGTCTGTCCGGGCAGAAACTCGGGCAACAATATACGAGTAGTACGGCTTCGGCAGGACAGCGGTTGGCGCTGGCTATCGTCTCGATCTGCCTGCTGGTGCCGCTGACGGCTATAACGTTGGGTATCTCAAGTGGCAGCACTCTGGGGCTGTTTGGCGGACTGATTGTGCTGGCCGTGATTTGCCTCACCATCATGGTTGTCAATGTCGTGTTTAATATCAGACATTGAACGCATGGGTAGTTGCGCGATAATGTCGCGGCTACGCCCGTTCACGTGACACCCATACGGTTTTGTCATTGAACTGCTGCGCTGTCTCCGGCAGCCACGGGAGCGTGCCTCTTACTTAGCAGTCCTCGACGATATCTCCACTGCTGCCGGGCCAGCCAGGCGCAGCCAACCAGGGGAGAAAGCCCAATGAGCCACCCCAGCCAGGTGGGGATCGCGTTGGGTGCGGTTACCGTCACATCGAGGCTTGCCGTACCTTGCCCGCGCGCTCCATTGAGGTCCACGAGGAGGCGCCAGGCTCCACGTACAGGCAAGTGGATTGAGCCCACCAGCGTCCCAGCCTGCTGCGCGTCGGGAGTAAGATTTGCGCGTACTATCACTCCATCAGTACCCAGGCCTGGTATTCCAATGATTCGACCGGAGAGATGCGCACCGGCACAACATACGACGCTCACATCAAGCGGCTGCTCCACTTCGGGTGGGTCCTGGAAGAGGTTCAGCACTATTACGTAAGGACCGGCAGTGAGTGTCTCACTATGGGTCGGCTTTCCACCGGCCAGCGCTACTCCCGGCGCTGCTATGAGCGCAAGCACAATGCAGAGTATAGCTGTACGTATTAATTGCTTCATGGCTTTAAGGTCCCTATCATAACTGGCTTAAGTACCAGATATCCCCAAGAGCAGCTCCTAACGCGGCCGTTATTGCTCCTCCTGCCAGCGTAAAAGGCAGAGTGAGTGGCAAATCGGGCCAGCGAAGCTCAATTACCCTGGTCACGTCAGGTGGTATTGGCGGCAGAGGAATGATAGGCGCTAAGACCATAAGCGCCTGAACTATCCACGCTGGAACTATCACCGCCGGTAGAGCCAACAGAGCGCCAAGTAGCCATGCGCCTCGTAAAGAATCATCCTTTGTCCTGCTGCGCCGGCGCTGCCAGTAGGCGACTCCATCCACCAGAAGCGCGAAGACGAGGAACAGCAAGGGCAATAGGGCGAGCGTGGCATTGAAGGCAGGCTGACGCCCTGAGAAGCGAAAGCTGAGCCCAAACGCTGCTACGGTATTGCTAAGTGCCCATGGCACGAAGGTTTGTGTCACCAGGGCCACAATCCAGAGGAGTGCGGCTGTAAGCGTTGCTGCACCTGGCTTACGAGTAATCTGAACTGCGCTTACCAGGCAAAATCCACCAATGCAAGCCAGTGGGAAAGGATACGTCAGGAGGTTCAATGAACCAAACGTGATAGAGGTAAAGGCTGTCAGAGGTGGCAAGGTCAGCTCGATGAGGGCCGACAGGAGTAGGAGCGTGCCCCATTCTGGTCCGTTGAGCCCCAGAAGGAGACGAGTTGGGTGCTTTGCTTCACGCTCAAGAGCAGCTTCGGACGCGAAAGCATAGATGAGCCCTAACCCTGCGACAATTCCCCCTATAGTTCCCATAATGTGAAAGGGTGACCACAGGGTAACATCGATGCCGTATAACTCGTGCCAGTAATTATCAAATGGCGCGGCGAGCAAGTCGATGAGTGTTCCAAAGCCCAGTAAGACGAAGCCAAGCGGCGCGTGAAAAAACCACAACACTCCGACCGTTGAGGTATCATCAACTCCAGGTGCCCTTCGCCGGTAGCGTAGCGTATCGATCAATACCAGGCATAAGGCTATCAGCCCTGCAGCGCCTATGCCGGTGTAGAGCATGATATGAGGCGGAATCCAGAACTGGTCGCGTCCAACAAGGTCGTGCCATTGCCTGTCCCATGCCAGGCCAAGTTCGGCCTGCAGCAGCAAATAGAGCATAAGCCAGGCACTCACCTGGCGCAGCCTGCGCTCGCTCAGGTCGGGCTGTACCTTTGCGTGAGAAGGTTCCTCCATGCCTCCATAAACAACTGGTCGTGCCATGGTATTACCTCTATTCCTTCGAGAATAATCCTCGCGGTATCTTCTGCGGTACGAGTACTTTCAGCGCTCCGGGGGCAATAATAAAGCTGGCCGGTGTATGACCTACCGGCTCACCGTCGATCTGAATAGCCACTGGCTGGCGGGTGTTTATTTCAATCGAGGTAGCGGTATAGTAGCGCACCCACTGCTGGCGGTTTTTTCGCCCGAGTAGGAAGTCTATCACCACAAAGATGCGTCCCAACATACTACGCTTGCGCACTACACATACATCGAGCTGTCCGTCATCACACTTTGCCTCCCAGGTGAATTTGAGAGCGCCTCCATAGAGCTGGGTATTTCCAACGATGATTTGTAGAGCGCGCAGCTTGACCGGGCGCTTATTGTTGATGCGCAGCCGCGCCTGGAAATTTGGATAACCAAGTCCTAGCCAGGTAGCAATCAGCAAATATCCCAGGGCGCCCAGTCGTTTAACAGGCTTTTTTTCGATGGCCTGTGTTACTGCGCCATCGATACCGATGCCTGCCATGAGCAAAAAAAAGCGATCATTGCAGCGGCCCAGGTCAATCGAGCGGATTTGACCGTTCAGCAGTACTTTACGTGCGTCAACTATCTGGAGAGGGATGCCCATTTCTCGTGCCCATATATTGACTGTGCCATAAGGGAGTACACCGAGCGCAGTTTTGCTTCCTGCCAGCTCCTGGATGATCTCATTAATCGTGCCGTCACCGCCTGCTGCGATAACGATATCAACATCCTGCGTCACTGCCTCACGCGCCAGTTGCCGCGCCCCGCCAGGCGCTTTCGTAATGTGGAGATCGACCTGCCAGTCGCGTTGACGCAAGAAGCTGAGAGTTTCATCCAGACTGTGAGCATAATGCTGCGGAAAGCTGCCCGAGACTGGATTGGCAATGATAACCGCGGAGAGGGGTCTGGCTACTTCTCTTGCAGGTTCCCGGTAGGTCTTCGCCAGGTTATGCGCTCCTGTATCTATGTCCATGAATTGCCCTCTAGCGATCATCAATCTACACGTGGTACACGGGCCAGTATCTCTGAGACGACCTCGTAGTTTATCGTGCCAAGGCGTTGTGCCACTTGCTCTGCAGTGAGCTCTGCCGTTCCCTGGCGCCCGATGAGCACAACCTCGTCACCCATACGAGCCTGTGGAATATGGGATACATCGACTATGCATTGATCCATGCAGACGCGGCCCAGCAGTGGTGCCTCCTGCTGGTGAATCAACACCGTTCCCCAGTTGAGGGGAGTCCGCCGGAAGCCATCCGCATAGCCGACCGGTAACACCGCGACACGGGTAGGGCGCTCTGTTACATAGGTGCAACCGTAGCTGATGCACTCGCCAGCAGGTATGACCTTGACCTGAGCCACCTGGGTTTTGAAGGAAAGCGCGGGACGAAAACCCGCCGGTAGACGTACTTCCGTTGACGGATCCATCCCATAGAGGGCAATGCCTGGCCGTACCATGTCGAAATGTGCCTCTGGCAAACTGATTGTTGCTGCGCTGTTAGCAGCGTGGACTAGTGGTGGGCGCAGTTGATGCCCCTCTACTACTTGCAATACGTGTTGAAAGCGAGCGAGTTGCACGCGCACATGTGTCTGATCTTGAGTATCGGCCATGGCGAAGTGCGTATAGAGGCCTTCCAATTCGATGCCTGGTGACGCGGTGATATCTCGCATGAGCGCCAGGATTTCATCGATCTGCTCGGAGCGTATGCCCAGGCGCCCCATACCAGTATCAATTTTCACATGTACTTTGACTGTCTGTCCCAGGGCCAGAGCCGCACGTGAGAGCGCGTGGGCCGACTCAACAGTATACAGGGTGACTGTCAAGTCCAGGCGTACTGCTTCACGCATTTGCCAGAGTGGTACATAGCCAAAGACCAGGATAGGGGCGTTGATGCCTGCTTTACGCAGTGGCGCTGCCTCACTCACTGTTGCCACTCCTAGCATACTGGCTCCATTATGCAAAACGGTACGCGCTACCTTCAGCGCACCGTGACCGTAGGCATCTGCCTTAAGCGTGGCAAGGAGACGAACCTGTGGGCCTAGCAGCGACTTAAGGCGGCGAGTGTTGTTACCTATGGCGCTTAGATCGATCTCGACCCAGGTGGGGCGCTCGGCGCGCATGACCACGATCTGCTTCCAACCTGGCGTCTGCCGCACCAGTTGTTCTTGCGCCTGCTCTGGCTGCGACATCAGGAACTCAGTAATCTTCTCCATGCGCATCTCTTCGGACCCCTTAATCAGGACGGTGTCTTTGATATGTTCTTTGGAGTGAGTGTTCCTCCCTGAATGTTCGATAACCCGGTGGACTGCCTGGGCTGCATCCTCATGCGTCGAAGTGATAACTACTTGCTCAGGTGTGAGACCAGCTTGACGGGCCGATTCGGCAATGAGAGCGGCACGCTCTCCACGTGTAATCAAATAATCCGTAGAGTGTGCCGCTTCGCGCCCCACCACGCGGTGCGCTTCTTCCTCGAGGGGACCCAGGTTGAGCATGTCACCCAGCACCGCGATGCGGCGATTGGCGGGGAGGGCTTTGAGTGTTGCCAGGCCGGCGATGACCGCCGCTGGCGCGGCATTATGTGTGTCATCGAGCAGCATAGTGTGACCTATCCCAGGCAGGGGATTCAGGCGTCCGGGGAGGGGACCTAGCTTTGCCAATGCATGTTGCACCTCTTCATCAGGCAATCCACAGAGCCGTCCAACAGTATAAGCTGCCAGCATGGTAGAAACATGATGCGCTCCCAGTAAACGAGAGGTAAGCCGCGCAGGTCTCCCGGAGGTTGCGCCTGCATCTGGTAATTCGCAGCTCACGCCATTCCATATCACCTGTACATTACGTACCATTGATGGAGTAAATGGCACGTTCGTAGCTCGTAGTTCGCTCAGCAGGCCGGGTATGAGGGCATCGTCCTGGTTAAAAACCGCGCTCCCTTTTTCGGGCAGATGTGTGAAAAGGCTTCCTAGCTCTGCCGCCAGCCCTGCCAGGTCGCCAAAGTATTGGAGGCGTGTAGGGCTAATGTTGGTCAGAATACCAATGTGCGGGTGTGCAATACGGCACAACTCGCTGATTTCTCCCGGGTGATCGCAGCCTAACTCCAGTACAGCATACTCGTGGTGTTCTTCCAGGCGGCCAAGCGAGAGCGGTAACCCGAGCAGGTCGTTGTAGTTCTGCCAGCTTCTAAAGGTAGCAAAGTTACCAGCAAGTACGGATGCAATGGCCTCTTTGGTGCTAGTTTTGCCCGTGCTGCCGGTCACTGCAATAACGGTTGGGCGCCAGCGCTCCAGGATAGCGCGGGCATATTGCTGTAATGCGATGCGCGTGTCCTCCACGACGACCGTGGCTACTCCGGCAAATTCCAATGATGCCCGGGTTTCTTCTGAGATGGATGCAATGGCTCCCGCGTCAACTAGCAGGCCTGTAGCTCCCCCGCGTAGTGCATCGAGCAGGTAGTAGTGTCCATCGCCATACCCGCCGCGTACTGCTACGAACATCTCTCCCGGGATCAACTGGCGGCTATCGTGGTTAAATCCATCGAAGGAACTTTGTTTTCCTCGATAACGCAAGAAGCCGTTTGTAGCGTTCAGTAGATGTTCGAGATGAATCAACGTGTCCTCTGTTTCTAGCAGTTGGAGACCGCAGGCCGCGGAATGGTTAGGAGAGTCTTCCTCTCATCTTGCCAGCACAAACTGCATCCCCCCGGCCGATTTGACCAGCCCCTTGAGTTCCATCACCGTCAATGTCGACGATACCGTCGTTGTTGGCAGGTCCGATTCGCGGATCAGATCGTCGATATGGCGTGGGTCGTGGCTGAGCAGGGAGAGCAGGGTGCGTTCTTCGGCATTATCTGGTAACGCAGCCTGCATTTCCACCTGTTGAGGCACCATGAAAAGGTTGAGCACCTCGACAATCTCCACTCATTCACGCTCGTAACCTAGACGGGCTTGTCACTGATTTGGCGCGTCTTTTAGGTATCACTCTTCCACAAAATACAACTCTCGTTACAGCTTGAGGAAATTCCTCAAGCTTTTTTTGCGTGAGAAAGGACATCTCATGGAACAGTTTACCACAAGTGAGAAAAAACAGCTTCTTACCAGACTTCAAGAACTTGATACCCTGTATCACGCATGTTCACTTGAAGCGTATGAGCAGACCTGGCAAAGCGTCAATCAGCAAGTACGACACACGTTCCCAGGCTTTACCATTGCATACGCTGAAATATATACCGCAGGTAGTGAACGAAGAGCACATGGAGGAATGCGCCATGTGTTGCTGCCTTTAGAGCGTGAAACGCCATGTTAGAATAAATTGTAGTAACAATCCCCTATGAATAATGAACGTTCACGACAGGAAAGGGCTACTACCTACGCCACCTGGCTGAAAGAACGCATTGAGCAAAAGGGTATCTTGCGAGAGCTTGCAGGATACCCTAACTTTGTGGTATGGCGCTATCGCATGGTTGACGGACAGAAAAAGAAACCACCCTTTAACCCCAACACCGGAGAACCGGCAAGCCCGACAGACAGAACAACCTGGGGAACGATTGAGCGTGCTTTACAAGCAGTAGCAACCGGCAACTATCAGGGCATCGGGTTTATGCTCTCTCACAGCCCCTTTAGCGGCATTGACCTTGACCATTGTATAGAAGGTGGAACAGTGAAACCCTGGGCACAAGAGATCATCAAGGCACTCGACACCTACGGCGAGTATTCACCATCATGGAGCAAACAAGGAGGGACAGGCGGAATACACCTATTAGTTGCAGGCAAACCCCTAGGCAGTAAAAAAGCTGGCAATGTAGAAGTGTACGGGGAAAAGCATTATCTCACCATCACGACAAACCACTTGCCAGGAACGCCAACCACGATTGAACGCCGCCAGCAAGCACTTGACACATTGTACCGTAACATTGCACCACCAGGAGATGAGCGAGGGCATCAGAACACTAGGGGGGTGGAAGGTAAGGAAAGCGATCTTACTAAATTGCCACTAGAAGCAACGAATGATCCCCTGCTCCAACAACTGTTACGAGGAGACATCACAGGGTTTCCATCACCATCAAACGCTGATTTTGTGCTTGTACTCAAGCTGTTACACTGGACAGGTGATAATATTGCCCTCACCAGACAGCTTTTTCTTGC
>WNGQ01007432.1_pt1 | contig 13942 bp, 11 predicted proteins | sample 5407661 | NCBI WGS metagenome assembly WNGQ01 (sample SAMN13153382, study PRJNA577476) | soil metagenome | isolation source: 60 cm soil or saprolite under Garry oak tree replicate 2 | place: USA:California | collected 2016-06-15
GTTGCTAAGACCCAGGACCAAGAAGTCGGAGACGGGACCACAACCTCGGTGGTCCTCGCCGGTGAATTGCTTGCTGGGGCGGAGGCTTTGCTTGACCGAGACGTTCACCCTAACATTATCATTGACGGCTACAGGATGGCTTCTGAAAAGGCACTGGAAATTCTGGACAAGATTGCAATCAACATAAAGCCCGACGATGAGACTCAACTGAAGCAGATCGCGCTTACCTCTCTAAACACGAAAGGCATTTTCGGATCGCAGAAACATTTCGCAGATCTGGCGGTCAAAGCTGTTCAACAGATAGCGGAGAAACATGATGGACGCATGAAGGCTGACATCGACCTGGTTAAGGTGATGAAGAAGCATGGGCAAAGCCTCGACCAGACGGAGTTGATCAATGGAATAATCATCGACAAGGAAGTCTCTCACTCACAGATGCCGAAGAGCATTGAGAACGCGAAGATCGCGTTGTTGAACACCAAACTGGAAATTGAAAAGACCGAGATGGAGGCGAAGATCAACATCAACAAGCCAGAGGAGATGCTCGCATTCATCGACGAGGAAGAGAACATGCTGAACAAGATGGCCGAAGACGTGGCGAAGTCCAGTGCGAACGTTCTGTTCTGCGAAAAGGGCATTGACGATCAGGTCTTAGCCTCTCTTGCCAAGAAAGGCATTCTCACGGTCAAGAACGTCAGCAGCAGCGACATGGAGAAGCTGGCCAAGGCAACAGGTGGATCTGTTGTCGGAACACTCCGAGACCTGGCGAAGACATCCTTGGGCGCCGCTAAGCTAGTTGAGGAAGTGAGGATTGGTGACGACAAGCTGGTCTTTGTTCGTGAGGCTAAGAATCCGAAGGCCGTCACAATAATGATTCGGGGAGGCTCCGAACATGTTATTGACGAAGCCGAAAGGTCCCTCCATGACGCACTCTGCGTCGTGAGAAACGCTGTCGAGGATGGCAAAATCCTGGCAGGGGGGGGAGCTCCTGAGGCGGAACTGTCCAAACGACTGAAAGACTACGCGGCCAAGGTTGGCGGAAGAGAACAACTCGCGGTCACCGCATTCGCAGAAGCCCTAGAAACTGTTCCTGTAGCGATTGCGCACAACGCGGGTTTTGATCCAATCGACATAATGGTTGAGCTCAGAGCAAAGCACAATGCGGCAGCCAATGTATGGTACGGAGTCAACGTAACGACCGGCAAGACAAGCGACATGCTAAAGATGAACGTGGTCGAGCCGCTGAGAGTGAAGACTCAAGTGATCAAGTCTGCCGTCGAGGCTGTGACGATGCTCCTCAGAGTTGATGATGTAATTGCGTCCAAGGGTGGAAGCGGTGGCTCGGGAGGGGGACCTCCAGGTATGCCACCCGGCATGCCGCCAGGAGGAATGGGCGGCATGGGTGGAATGGGAATGGACTAGCGCACCCAGCAAGCCCGCTAGTCTCCCTTATCAATACGAAAAGCTCCCTCGTTACTCGTTCCTAAGTTTCAACGCTTGTAAATCCTACCCCACTCAACGTGCCGGGGACGAGACCCCGATGACGTTCGCAACAGCGTTCAGCCTATCAAATCTCGAGCTCACAAGTTTCTTCATCGCCCTAGTCCTCTTGCTCCTCACTGCCCATCTCATGGGTTTCATCTTCTACGAGCTGAAACTTCCAAGAGTCATTGGAGAAATTCTCGGCGGTCTCATGCTAGGGCCAACAGTCCTTGGCCATTTTTCACCCGACTCAATGAATTGGCTTTTTGTCGGCTCTACCTCCGAAGGGAAACTGCTCGCTCTAGTTTCCAATCTCGGGCTCATACTACTAATGCTCGTATCCGGCTTCGAGATTCAGCGGTCATTTTCTAGAGAGGACCGTAGGATCGCCACCGCTTTTCTAGTAGGAGCAACTTTTGTTCCTTTTATCATCGGAGTCGCGGCCCCATCGTTCGTCAACCTTTCAGCCTACGCGGGTCCCAAAAGCAACGGTCTAACCCTCGCGATAATTGTCGGGATCGGAATTTCCGTCACTTCAATCCCGGTCATTTCCAAGATTTTCATCGACCTGAAAATTATCGACACCCGATTTGCAAAGATTGTCCTCGCCATCGCAACGGTTGAGGACGTGATTCAGTTCGCGATGCTCGCCGTTGCAACAAGCCTATCTGAGTCGACGAATCTGGCCCTGAACACCATAGCGACTACCGTTCTTATCACCGTTCTCTTCCTCGCATTTTGCTTGATTGTTCTTCCGAGAATAATCCTCTACACCTACCACTCGAGGTTCAGTGTTCTCATCAACACTCATCCATCACGGTACGCGTTGTTCCTCTGCTTTTCTCTAGTTGCCATTGCGAGTCTGGTTAACGTGAACATAGTCTTCGGCGCCTTTCTTGCCGGTGTTGCGATGGCCGCGCTTCCACGAGACACGTTTGCAAAGGCGAAGTCCCAGATCAAATCAATATCCTTCGCTACTTTCACCCCGGTCTACTTCGCGATGGTGGGACTGAAGCTAGACCTAGTTCACCATTTCGACCCAGTGATATTCCTAGGGTTCATATTATTCTCCACTACCCTGAAAGGCTTGGGGGCAATGGTAGTTGGGCGTTTGGTGAAGCAGGGATGGCTCTCCTCCACCAATTTTGCAGTGGCCCTAAACGCGAGGGGCGGGCCAGGCATAGTGTTGGCAACTGTAACATTTGACTTAGGCCTAATTTCGGAAGAATTCTTTGTAGCCTTGGTCTTGACGGCCATCGTAACTTCGCTAGTTGCGGGGTATTGGCTTAGGTATGTGATTCGCAGGGGCCAGGTCCTGCTCTCCTAAGACTCCAAAACATTACAGAGTGGGTAGAGCATATGCGTAGCTCATATCCGCTGTCTCGGGCTATGTCAGATATTTCGACGTTAAAGAGAAAAACTGCAACGGTGGATGATGTAGGATCGAGGACTTGGCTGATGCAGGGGAGCGAACACCTCATTCAATTCTTTATGATCGTCCAGCTCCCGGTGGAACTGAATATGTCAGCCAGCCAGTTCGTTCCGCAGCAAGTCGTCTTGATGCCAGCCACGATAGCAGGGAATGACGGTTGTCTACGATGCAAGAAAACGATCCTCACCGGCTGGAAATTCTGTCCAGAGTGCGGATTTCGAGTGTCCTGCAACTCTTGCGGCAAAAGGATCGGGAATTCAGATAGATATTGCTCCAATTGCGGGACCGAACTCACTCTGAGGTAGGTCCTTTATTCTCTAGTCAAAGAAGGACAATAGTAAGTACGATAACTCAGGCCAAACAAACCCGCACCCAGGCAGTCTCAGGGCGGCACTGTGAAACCTTAGCGTGCTGTCCCGCCATTTCTTCATGTTCCTCAGTCCCTCTTCGACGTTTGCAGCACGTGCGATAATTGTGGCCCATACCGAATTCTCATGACCATTAGGGAGGATAGAGCTGATGCAAGAAGGATAGTCATTGACACCAAAGTTGCTGCCCGAGCAAAATCGTGCCTAGAAATCGAAGTGGAGAAGACTGCAATTAATGCAAGAAGCAATCCTTCAAGGCTAACCATCGCCTGAGCCTTTTGGTCTAGACTTCCCCGCTGCTCGACAATGCGATCATACGATGGGCTGGAGGCCTGCCGTTGCCAGGTTTTTTAGTACCTCTGGCTCATCCATTTTCTAGTGCTCACATCCTCAATGAGGCTTGAACAGTAATAGGTTTGATTGCCGAACGCTCCGATGGACTCGACGTCGCAGACATTGGCTTCACTGAAGAAGCATCGAGAAGCTAGGCGGCAAGATAGTCAGGAACAAGCAGCCTGTTGCCGACATGGTTTTCACGGCTACTTCAGGACACTGAAGGAAACATCGTAGGCCTCTGGCAAAGTGCTCGTCGAATAGAAAATCAATCCAGTAGTCGACCGGATCCTTTTTTGAAGTAGCACTAAGTCTTCGGGGAGCCCTTAGAGTCGAGGATCCCACACAGCTCCTCCTCTATGGTTCCATACCTTCTCGGACTCTCAACGAATCTACCTAGCTCCTTCCAGTTCTTGTCGAACACAATAATTGTCGGGACAGCCTGGACTAGGAATTCCTCGGCCATATCCCTATACGCATCATAATCTACGACCTTGGCCGACAGCATGTTGTTCTGAGCCCTCATCAAGGCCTTTGCCAAGTCGGGAACATAGGCGACGCAGTCAGAACACCATTCGGCGGAAAAGATTATCAGATAGTGTTTCTGGTCTATTCTCTGAAGCCGATCCACCGATATCCGGTTCGGCACATATTCTTGGAATCGTCTCTTCATCGAGTGTCTAGACTTTTCCAGCTTGACATCCTTGATGTAGTCGAAGAGGTCTTTTCCGACTCTCAGCGCCATCAAAGGTCTACACCAGACAGAACTAGATTTTTTCGAGCTGGGTTAGAAACACCGTTGAGGCTTCCATGTCGCCCATTGGAGAGGGTCGTATCTTGACGCCTGTTAGTCTAATCGTGTCGCCAAGTCTCAACTTGTCAACGCTTTCGGAATGCTTGTCCCAGAGGGACACTCTTATCTTGCCTGTATGATCCTCGATTCGGATATTAGAGACTCTGGCTCTTCGGCCCTCGCGGGTCTCTATTTCCTTTACATCAGAGCGCTCAATGAGCCTTCCACTGATCACTTTTAGAAAGGGCTCATTTTTCAACAAGCCGACTGATACGGGTCCGGGTGATCCGACAGCGAAATCTTCGATCGAGACTGTCGAACCTCGTCCCACGTTCAAATCGACCAGCCCGTTCCACTCTCGGATCCATGGCGACTGTAGGGTTACCGTTTTGCCGGGGGCTACGGCAAGGGCGACTGCCTTGTTTTCGTCCCAGAACTTTACCATTACGAGCCCTGTTTCATCTTCGCAGAGGGCTTGAACTGGTCCTTTCTCGGACTTGCTCGGCAAAATGGATTTTACTCGGAGTCTAAGTCTGTCTACTCTTGCTCCCGGTCGAAGGTTTGCAATGCCGCTGGCTGCTGGCGAGATTTGTTGTGAAAGTCTCGTTGTTAGGAGTTGGATGCTGCTCTTTGAACCCAGGTGGAATTCTATTTCTCCTCCCCTTCCATACCTGGTATACCCGTGCTCTAACCTGACCCTCGAACCGGTCATCAGATTCTGACCTGCTACGAATTCTCCAATAGAATCCCAGCAGGCACAGGTGATCTGACCTGATGAGTCTCCTAGCCTGATTCTCAGGATGCTGCCGGTTGACCCATCTGAGCGTTGGAACCGTTGTAGTTCTGATACCGAGCGTATTTCTCCGGTAATCGATGCGTCCATGAGTCCGGCTTGGAGGCTAGCAATGCTCTGGTCTGTTAGACTCTGCGATGGGGCGAGGCTGACCGACAGTTGCTGGGCGAGCAGTCTTACCGCACCTTCATCTGACAGCAATCCGTGAGACTCTTGCTTCTTGCGCTCCAAGAGTTGAAACAACTCATCACGTAGAAGGGTCGGGTTCTGTGAGAGGATTAGGTTCACTAGAATATCGAAAGACTCGCTCATGCTAGTCCCAGAACATTCGCGTTCGCTCGAATTCTCGCTCAGCTTTGAGGATGTTCAGGTATAAGTCATCTTCTTTTGGCGTGTGCTTACGGAGTACCCGGGAAGCGGTTGTGGGCCCAATGCCTCTACCTGCGAGAACAATTCCTGCTCTTCTTCCATAGTTCTGGATCAGTCCCGATGACCGCCATCCAGTCATCCATTCCTTTGATTCTTCCGGAGTTAACTTTTGACTCTTCATTTTTTTCTGGATGGCCTTTCCGAGGGAGTCGTTGCTCAGGAATGTCGAGGCGACTAAGGTAGAGTGGCACTTGGGGCATCGTATCTGCTCTGGCAAGTTCTCGATCGTTCTGACGCTGTCCCATTGCCCGCAGTGCATGCAGAGGAGCCTGAGTTTGCTGTGGAGTAATCTATTCTTCACGACGTCGAGGATCGATGCCTGTTCGACTGCGGGTCTTAGCAGTCCGTGAGGCACGATGCGGTCTAGTAGTGGAACCGCCAGGGGAGTGCATTGTCCGGCGTCTTGGACAATGTCGATCTTCAGGTCGTGGGACTGGATCCTGCTGAGAACTAGCTTGCTACCTTCAATGTCCAGTTTCTCAGCGAATAGTTCTCTCCTGGTCTCAAGGTTGGACATCGAATTGCGGTAAATATCGACTAGAAGCCGGGCCTCGCGAGCCTTGTATTCAGCATCTTTACTTACAATTCCCATTCGTCTGAGCACGTGCCAGTGACGCCATGCAAAGAGGTCAGAGGATTCGACTGTGTCCTTGATGATTCGTTCAAGGTCATCGGCTGTGAGTCTTCGCAGTTCTTCAGCGACGACGAGTGCGCTTATAGGCCGGGGGAAGATGAGGGCAAAGCGGTATTGGTCCACTTGAGTTGCGATGTTTGAGCCAAGGCTGGATCCAAAGATGGAGGCTAGCACCGTTGCCATGGCCTCGTTGACAAGATTCCCCGCGCAAGTGTGGACCACAACGCTGTTCTCAAATTCTTCGACGAGTAAGAGCCGGTCGGTGGGAATTCTAGCCTGACGTTCGTGAGACAGAAGACTAGATCTGACTCTGTCACGCTCTGTCTCATCTAAGCCACCTTCTGCGCTGCCGTCTCTTACTAGCTGCCTTAGCCTGCCCACTTCTGTCGCAACATCAATCTGTACAGGAATCATATCTCCCTCCCACCCAGGAATCGCGGTAAGGCTGGGCGGCGATGACTCTACTTCCACGTGGAGTTTTTCCTCGTCAACCGATATGACCTTCCATGTCTGACCATGAAGTATGAACTCCGTCCCACTCGCGCACCTTCGTGCAACAAAGTCCTGATCCAAACTCCCAATTCTTCTCTTCCGGAAGAAGTCAAAGACAGTGTAGCGTTTGACATCGGGGATGACAGACAAGTTACGGAAGTAGTACTGTATAGCTCCCGGGTTTCGTGGGGAGACCTGTCCTGCGAATCGTCTTAGAAATCGTAAGTCCTCTAACTGACGAAGGAGTCTCTCAAGCTCGTCAAGCTCAAGGTTCCTGTAGGGATAAGATCGCTTGAAGATTGCAAGAAGCTCCTCGACAGTTATGCGTCTCTTCTGAAGCAGTACTCCAACGATCTGGTGCGAGAGCACATCGTATGGTTTTTCGTGTATGACAGGCCTCTCTAGTCGTCCCGAAAGGGCACGTTGAACAAGTACCGCACTCTCTAAGGTATCATCAGTCCCCATCGTGAGGATCGTTCCTCGAGATGTTCCGCCGAGGGTGTGTCCGCTCCGGCCGACTCTCTGGACCAGCCTGGTGGTCTCTCTCGGAGACGTAAACTGGACAATGAAATCGACGCTTCCAATGTCTATGCCCAGTTCAAGTGAACTCGTGCATATGAGAGCGCGTACTCTTCCTTCTTGAAAGTCCTTCTCCGCCTCTTCACGAATCTCCCTCGAAAGCGAGCCGTGATGAACCTTGACTCTTCCCACTGCGCCCAGAGCGGTTAGCTGGGCCGCAAGCGCCTCGGCATGCTCTCTCGTGTTCGTAAAGACGAGTGTCGACTTGTGGGTTTCTATTAGATTGAGAATGCGTCTAGCTCTCGCTACCGTGGAAGTTGGTAGACCTAGTTGCTCGGCCTCCTTCTGGTCTTCTTGTGAAGGTTGAACTGAGCTAACTTTGATCTGAAGACCTCGGACTTCGTCAGATCTCAGAACGGATACTTTTCGCGTTGCACCGACTAGGAATTGGCCGATACGGTCGGGTTCTCCTATTGTGGCGGAGAGTCCAATTCGCTGAAATTCAACTCCCGTGAGGTCGAGTAGGCGTTCGAGTGCGACTGCCAACTGCACTCCTCTCTCGTCAGTGGCGAGCTCGTGAACCTCGTCAACAATGACCCATCTGACGGACTTGAGGTGTTCGCTCATCTTCTTGCCGATAAGAATCGCCTGGAGCGTCTCCGGCGTGGTAATTATCATGTCGGGTGGGCTGCGTGCCTGTGATGCTCTTGCGCTTACGGGCGTGTCGCCATGTCGTACCTGAATCCTAATGTCTAGGTCTTTGCCCATTTCTTCAAGTCGACGTAGAAGGTCTCGGTTCAGGGCTCGCAGCGGCGTAACGTAGAGAATCGATATCCCAGGTCTTCTTCTTTCCGCTCTTGCTTCGAGAAACTTGTCCAGAACGGGGAGTGTCGCGGCCAGTGTCTTCCCTGTCCCAGTTGGGGCGATGAGTAGTACGTGTTCCCCATTGAGGATTGCGGGGATTGCTAGTTCTTGAATCGGGCTGGCTTCGAGAAATCCCTCTTTCTCCAGTCTCTGGAGAACGGGAGGTTTAAGGGCCGAGAAAACCGAAGGGGGCATCTATTCTACTGTATACCAACTAGAGCTTGATCATTCGCTCTCTTCCTTCTTGCCCGATTTTTCGGGTGGCCTTTCGGAAGCAATGTAGAGGAAGATCAACACTGCTGCAAAGAAGCCCATCACGTAAAGAAAAAGCTCTATCGCCTGGTAGGTTGCGTCGGGCGATACCTGATATGACATGTGCTTCTCTACTCTCGAAGTCGAGCTCGGCGTGGGCTACAAAAACCTTCAGGTTCCATCGAACTCAGTAGCAGGTTTCCACTTTGCTGTGAAGGTCGCGTAGTCGGAGTCCACGAGCTCGCTGCGACCTTGGGATCCGAGTGCCTCCGCTAGGTGTTGCGCTATCAGATGATAGCATAGCAGCTTCTTTCTGCCCATTACACGGAAGTAATAGTCATCGCAAGTGCAGAACATACTTCGGGGAACAACCTGGTACTCCTTCCTTCTTCCAGTGACAACCCATACTACGCGGCCGCTGGGAGCGAAGGTCACGAGTTTGACGCGGTTCTGGTCCACAAGTTTCATAGCCTCGACAAAGTTCTTGTCGAAGGTTTTCTCTAGCATGTTCTTGACTTCATCGGAGATGTCGTGATTGCGGCGAATCTCCTCACATGACTGTCTTAGTACACTCTCGTCTCTCTTGTCTTCTTTCGAACTTTATCCCTATTCAAGGGGGCGTAACTTCGACTAACATACCTTTTCATTGCAGAATCCCTTTTGACACGCGGGGGGTCCTATTGGAAGAGGCTGTCACGGTGAAGCCGATTGCTGATCAGCCCGCTCTCCTATTGGAGAAAGATGGTGAGCGGGTGCTCGTGATAGCTGACTTGCATCTTGGCTGGGAGGTAACTCTTGCCCGACAGGGCATTCATGTCCCATCCCAGGTTCCTCGGTTATTGGAAAAGCTGAGGCGCATAATACAGGACACTAGTCCAAAGCAAATTGTTCTCCTAGGTGACGTAAAGCATGCGGTTGCAAAAGTGGAACTGGAGGAGTGGAAGTACGTCCCAGAGTTCTTCGAAGGACTTGCAGAGATCATTCCGACCATACACGTCGTTCCCGGCAACCATGATGGGAATCTCGAACCGCTAACTCCTCCCTCCGTGAAGATTCATCGGTCTCCTGGCCTTGTAATGTGGAACGTGGGACTCTTCCACGGACACGCATGGCCCTCACCTAACCTTCTAGGCTGCTCTCATCTAGTTATGGGGCATCTCCATCCAGTGGTCGTCTTTAAAGATCCATTAGGGTTTAGTATTACAAAACAGGTCTGGGTCCGCGCTAAGACGAGCGGCCAGAAGCTTGCTGGGGGTTTGTTGAAGCATCAGGGGGTAAAGTACGAAGGTGATCCGACTAACAAGGCTAGGAAAGAGTTCGGCGTAGATGTTGTGGATGCGGATTGCACAATCATGCCCTCCTTCAACGACTATCTCGGAGGTCAACCGATCAACAGAAATTTCTCAGAGGGCTGGAGCGAGCTCTATCGTGAATACATGGGTCCAGTTTTGAGATCTGGAGCCATAGATTTCGAAAACGGAGAGGCGTACTTGTTTGATGGCACGTTTCTAGGCGTTGTTCATGATTTACGTCAGCTAGGTCAATGATGCAGTCATGTTCTAGTTAGGCGGGTCTTCGCGGGGAGCAATCTGGGCCAGAATCTTCCACATACCATTGCCCTCATTCAGTTTCGCAATGTCTCGCAGCAGGTGGTAGTAAGAAGTCACATGTCTCTTTCCGTCTTTAGCGTGGTATAAGGTGGGGTTTGCATACATTGTGGGGACGGGCTCGTGATTGTACATCGGATAGGACTTGTCTCCGAGGCCCATTTCGCCGAGTTCTTGGCTGAGAGCTCCTTCTCTTCTCTCGAACTTCTTTCTGCTTTTTCTCTGGCGATTCCGGTCTTTGACTTGTCTCCCTTCTATTCGGCACTCATCGCTGCAATATTTTTCTGAAAACCATCCTAGGAATTTACGATTGCATACCACGCATGTCTTCAGAACTTTATTGTCAGCTTTGGCCAAGTTGTATCACATGTTTCTGACTGGTGGTGTGCCTTTGCGTTCAAATATTACTCGGTCACTAGTATAAAACTAAACTCTGCCCGTGCATGCTTCCGGCATCATGAATTTCCAACGGGCCCTTGGTGTTGTTGAGGCAAGAAAGGGTAATAATCATGCATGGGACAAATCCGCCCAGCCCCACCATGTGAACAGTCCACACTTTGGATTTCCTCGACCTCTTTTATTGGATGGTTTTGATTCATGGTTCGAGAAAAGAAAGATGGCGACGCCAATGGGCTCGCTACGATTGAGTGCTCCTACGGTCCCCGAAGGTTACGGCACTTTAATCAGCAATTGGTGAGGCCCAGATGTAACGAGGACTCAGAGGTAGCATTCGCCTTGGCCGAGACAGTCCATCGTGAGACAAGCGAGGACGCCGATGCGATCCGGATCGACGAGTTCTTCAAGGCTATTTTGGCCTCAAAGGCCCTCAAACCGGACGAAAAGAAGGAGATTGATACACTTGCTAGAGTATCGGCTGAGCATCGTTCCTTCATCGATATGGCTCAAAACGCAGCTGCCCAACAAGCAAGGAAAATCTACAAGTGCACAGTCTGCGGCTTGGAGTTCATGGGCATTCTAAGTTTCACAGACCATAACGAAGCGACTTCTCACATGAGAAACCAAGGCAGAGTTTGGTAGCTCACTTTGAGTCAACCCGTCGGCATTATGATTCTGAATTCGAGTAAACGGCCCTGACGGTAAACGTAGGAAGAATCGTACCGATCTCAGATCATCTTGGCAACGTTCTGAAAGTAACGGACTCCCTTTTTTCCATTCGATGCTAGGCCCAGCGCTTGATCGACTGCCTCCTTTGGAGATGATGCGGCCAATACCTTCACAGTCTTCCTGTCATCTAGATAGGTGTCGGCAATCTTGTCCGCTGTCCCCCCTGTCCCCGTGAGAGCAACAATTGGCTTACCCTTCTCATAAGCGACGCACGCTTCGACCAGCGTTCCAGTCCCACCACCTACGACTATTGCAGAATCAGCGGAATATGCGGTTACATAGTTCCGGGAGAAACCAATTCCTGTCGGTATGATGATGTCGCAGTAGGGATTAGCGTAGCTCATGTCTTCATGAGGAATGATTCCTACAACAGTCCCGCCCCGCTCTTTTGCCCCCCGGCAGGACGCCTCCATAACCCCTCCCAATCCGCCAGTGACGAGTACCGCGCCGCGTGAGGCGATTAGTCCTCCAACTTCGCGAGCTGTCTCATACAACGCAGAAGGGCAGTGATCGCCATCAGATCCAATTACGAGAATTTGCGCCTGTCTCTTGAAGTTGGACTGTGCTGGCCTGTTTATTCCCTTGAACAATCCGCGATAATCTCCAATTCTCCGATTGAAGAACAAGACTCTGTGGCCCTAGGGTATTGAGGCTGTCGTTACCGCGCTCTGTTCAGGGAAGGTTTTAATGCGGAAAGTCGTCCGCGCCTCTTATCTCTCAATAGGTTTAGCGTTATGGCAGATTTCAAGCCGGGAAAAGTCGCTCGAGTAGCCGGACCCGTCATCATTGCTGAAGGAATGTTAGGCTCTCAGATGTATGAAGTGGTCAGAGTTGGCAGCCAAGGACTCATCGGGGAAATAATTCGAATCGAGGCTGATAGGGCAACAGTCCAGGTCTACGAGGAGACCGCTGGAATCAGGCCGGGTGAAACAGTCGAACGATCCGGAAAACCCTTGTCCGTCGAACTGGGACCAGGAATCACAGGACAAATCTATGACGGCATTCAGCGGCCTCTGACAGTTCTTTTTGAGAAGACCGGTCCTTTTGTCAAGAGAGGAATTGCACCCTCTCCCATCGACAAATCGAAGAAATGGCGATTTCTCCCGACAGCCAAGCTTGGCGACAAACTCTCAGGCGGCGATGTTCTTGGAACAGTAAGAGAAACGGCGCTCATCACTCAGCGAATCATGGTCCCGCCAAACGTGTCAGGTCAGCTCTCCTCCATTGTGAAAGAGGGAGACTACACGGTGACCGAACCGATTGCCGAACTACAAACATCCTCCGGACCTCTTCAGATGTTCATGATGAACACCTGGCCCGTGCGTACAGCCCGGGCCTTCAAAGGAAAGCTTCCGTCAGACACGCCTCTCCTAACCGGTCAGAGGATCATGGACTTTTTCTTCCCAATCGTCAAGGGAGGAACAGCCGCCATCCCGGGCGGTTTCGGCACCGGCAAGACAATGATGCAGCAACAGCTTGCAAAATGGGCTGATGCTTCCGTCATCGTCTATGTGGGATGTGGAGAGAGGGGTAATGAGATGGCTGAGGTCTTGGAGACTTTTCCGAAGCTCACTGATCCACGGACGGGTGAACCCTTGATGAACCGGACAATACTTGTCGCCAACACTTCCAACATGCCTATCGCGGCCAGAGAGGCGAGCGTCTACACCGGAATTACGATTGCAGAATACTTCAGAGACATGGGCTATGATGTAGCATTGATGGCAGATTCGACAAGTCGATGGGCCGAAGCGCTGAGGGAAATTTCAGGACGCTTAGAAGAAATGCCGGGCGAGGAGGGCTACCCTGCTTATCTTGCTTCCAGACTAGCCGAGTTCTATGAACGAGCAGGCCGAGTTACCGTGTTGGGGAACGAAGATAAGGTCGGTTCTATCTCCGTCGTCGGGGCAGTATCCCCACCGGGAGCTGACTTTTCGGAGCCCGTCACACAGAACACTCTCAGAATAGTCAAGGTATTCTGGGCGCTCGACACAGAGCTCGCACACAGACGCCACTTTCCAGCTATCAACTGGCTGACGAGTTATTCTCTCTACTTGGACAATCTCGACAACTGGTATGTGAAAGAAGCTGGCGATGAATGGATTGCTCTTCGAAAGGAGGCCATGGCTCTCCTGCAGAGAGATGAGGAGCTTCGCGAGATTGTCATGCTTGTTGGGCCTGACGCGCTCTCTGAGGGCCAACGGGTCGTGCTGGAGGCAGCGAGAATGATCAAAGAGGATTTCTTGATGCAGCACGCATACAACCCCGCGGACAGCTACTGCGACAAACGCAAGACCTACGACATGATGCGGCTGATCGTTGGCTACTACAAGCTAATGCAGAAAGCCGTTGACGAGGGGATACCGCTCCAGAAGATTGTCGAGTTACCAGTCAAGACTGAGATTAGCAGGATGAGACTTCAAACTGCAGACAAGTTTGACGACTTCACAAAGACCATTGGCCAAAGAATGGATACTGAGTTTCAGCAGCTAACGAGGAAGTAATGAAATGTCACTAGCTGGATTAGAATACAGGACGATTAAGGAAATCTCGGGACCACTAATATTCGTCGAGTCTGTTAGGGGAGTCGGCTACGGAGAACTCGCCAGAATCAAAACCCCCAGCGGGGAAGAGAGACGAGGTCAGGTTCTCGAGGTTGGAGAAGGAGTAGCGGTAGTCCAAGTATTCGAAGGCACCTCAGGACTAGACGTGGACAAGACCGCTGTCCGTTTTTCTGGCGAGACCGTCAAGCTGCCAGTTTCATCGGACATGCTTGGCAGAATATTCGACGGTAGCGGCAGGCCAATCGATGGAGGCCC
>WNGQ01013567.1_pt1 | contig 13939 bp, 12 predicted proteins | sample 5407661 | NCBI WGS metagenome assembly WNGQ01 (sample SAMN13153382, study PRJNA577476) | soil metagenome | isolation source: 60 cm soil or saprolite under Garry oak tree replicate 2 | place: USA:California | collected 2016-06-15
GAGGCCGTGCTGAAATGGATGGGCTCGATCCACGGGGTCTCGATTCAGCAGGCCGATATCGTAGAACTGGGAAGGCGATCCGCCACGATGCCCGCGCAAACCGATGTGCCGGCCGGGCTGAAGCAATTGAAGGACGCCGGTTTCCGACTTGTCACTCTTTCGAACTCGCCGCAGGGCGTCCAGATCGCACAGCTAGGGCACGCCGGTATCGACGGTTTCTTTGAAAGATCGCTGAGCGTTGATCTGGTACGTCGCTTTAAGCCCGCGCCCCAAGTCTACCACATGGCCGCGGAGGAGTTGTTTGTATCGACGGCTGCGATTTGCATGATGTCGACCCATGTGTGGGATAATCTCGGGGCGCAGAACGTTGGCTGTCCGGCGGCGCTTATCGCGAGACCCGGCAATGCTCCGTCGCCCGCATTGGCGGTGCCTGGGTGGCCGTCGCCGGCGGTCGTCGGGCCAGACCTTCCGAGTGTGGCCGCGCAACTGATCAAGCTCTGGCGTTGACAGCGTTCGGGCCGACGTAGAACCCCTGCCGATCGCTCGGCGGCTACACGGAATTGTACGCCAGGCGGCACCATTGGGATCAGATGGCGTCTGTCCGAGGAGCCTCTTTTCTAGTGACCTCAGGCACGGGAGACTGGCAGCCGACCAGAGGCCACGTTCCCGCCCCTTGCGAGGCGCGCAGGTACTGGTCTTTAAACCCAAGTATTCGCATCTCAAACGAATGGAATGCACTCGTAAACGCCTGTGCAATGTTTCGGTCCACCTCCTTGTGATTAGGTGAAGTTCGACGGCGTTATGCAGTTTGAGCTCGATTAAATCTGGCGCCGTATCGCCAACCTGCCATGCCTCGCGCGTTTTTTGCCGTTCTCGTGCACCATATGAGAGCTTTTCTCGGGGCTCGCTGCGCGACCTTCGCGGCACCAGTTATGCAAGCCGCGACGGCATTGATTGCCGATACAGCGACTGAACGCGGCTTAGACTTCTCTGCAGAATAACAACGTCGGTTTCGAGGTGCCGTGCGGCTGGTGGCATTCCTCGCTACGGCATCACGCCGCGGGGCGAGCGGCAATAACGATCGTCTATCGACTCTATGGCGAGAGGTGATTTCCCTCGCCAGCGTTGCAAGGTCATTCTCCAAAAGCATGGTCCAATCAATTTCAGGATCAGGCACCGCGATGGCGCTGCTCCGGCTACGGGTGTTGATTGAACGATACAAAATGGCGTGAAAAAGAAAGACACTGATGTCCCAGGAAGCCTACGACATTATCATTGTTGGTGCGGGCGCGGCCGGCTGCGTCGTTGCGAGTTATCTCGCCGAACACACCGATGCGTCAATCGCGCTGATCGAAGCGGGCGACACGGATCGCGATCCGTTCATCCACATTCCTGCCGGCTTCGCCAAAATACTGGCCCACGACCGGCATGTCTGGAAATACGAGACGGTTCCCCAGCACGGCACGAAGCGAGCCTATCGCTCAGGCAAGGTGCTCGGCGGCGGCTCCTCTATCAACGCGATGGCCTACGTCCGTGGTCAGATACGCGACTACGCCGCGTGGCAGGACGCGGTCGGCGACACCGGCAAATGGTCGTATCAAGACCTGCTTCCCGTCTTCATGGCGCAGGAAGACAACGACACCTTCCACGACGAATATCACGGCATTAATGGTGGTCTGGCAGTTCAGTTGCCCAAGGGCATCAACGAGCTGAACCAATATTGCCTCAAGGCCTTCCAGGAATATGGGATTCCCTTCAATCCCGACTATAACGGCAAGAGCCAGATCGGCGTCTCACCGGTGCAGTCTACGGTTGGAAATCAGCGGCGGTGCAGCGCGGTTGACGCTTATCTGCGTCCGCACCTCGCCTCGGGCCGCGTGACCCTTCTCACCGGCAAGACCGTCGTTCGCATCCTCGTCGAGAACAAGCGGGCCGTTGGCGTCGAGCTCATGGACAAGGGCCTTAGGATCACGGCCGGCGAGGTTGTGCTGTCGGCCGGCAGCGTCCATAGCCCGAAGATCCTCATGCACTCGGGCATCGGGCCAGCCGAGCAGCTTCGCCAGCACGGCATCGCGGTGATCGTCGATTCTCCGGAGGTGGGTGAAAATCTCCACGACCACGCGATCGTGCCGGTCCGTGCCTATGTAAAGGGCGATCTCGGCTATCAGGCGGCCGCGCAGGGTCTCGGCACCGTGAAGGCGGGCCTGCGCTATTTCGTCACCAAGGATGGCCCGGCGTCGGGCAACGGCATCGAGACGGTTTCCCACTGGAATCCGTCCGACTTCGCCGCCGAACCCACGATCCAATGCTATCACGTGCCTATCATCGCGGCCGATGGAATCAGCCCGACGGGCGACCGCTCGGGCATCACCTTCGAACTCGTGGTGCTTCAGCCCAAGAGCCGTGGCTGGGTGCGGCTGGCCGACAGCGACCCGACGTCGATGCCGCTCATCAACCCGAACTTCATGGGCGAGGAAGAAGACCTGAGGGCAGCGGTGGAATCGGTGCGCGCCGTCCGCAAGGTCATGGCGCAGGAGTCGCTGGCGCCGGTGATCGCGGAAGAGATCGAGCCCGGCCCGCGCATCCAGTCGGACGCCGAGATCGGCGAATGGGTGAAGCGTGTCGTGACGACGATGTTTCACCCGGTCGGCACGTGCCGGATGGGCCAAGATGCGCGAGCGGTGGTCGATGCAAGGCTCAGGGTCCGCGGGGTCGACGGTCTCCGGGTAATCGACGCCTCGATCATGCCGAACATCACCAGTGGCAATACCAACGCCCCGACCCAGGCGCTCGCGCGCCACGGCACGGGGATGTTGGTCGAGGATCTGAAGCGGGCCTAGGGAGCTCTGGCGCAAGCCGACGTGGCCCGACGTAGATAGTCTTCGAAGGCGGAACCGAGCATGTCGCGTTAACGTCAAAGGGCCGAGTCCTTGCAAACGTGCAGACTCTATTTCGCAAAATTGCTTGTTCAGAGCCATCCTCCGCGAACAGTAAGACTGCATCAACCCTGAAGGAGGGATCAAAATGAGTATAGAGGACGCGAGAAAGCGCCGCGAGGCGCCGCTCGACACGCCGAGCAATCTCGGCTCCAACGCCACCAAGGATATTTCGGCCGCCCTCACTGTGCTTCTGGCAGACGTGTTCGCGCTTTACGTCAAGACCAAGAACTTCCATTGGCATATATCAGGCCCGCATTTTCGGGAATATCACCTCCTTCTTGACGAGCAAGCTGCGCAGATTTTCGCGATGACGGACGACATCGCGGAAAGAGCGCGCAAGATCGGCGGCACAACGATCCGCTCGATCGGCCACATCGCCAGGGTGAAGCATATCGAGGACAATGATGCGGATTTCGTCACAGCCGAAGACATGCTGGCCGAGCTGAAGGAAGACAACCTGGCGCTCACACAGCGCATGCGGCAGACCCGCAATGTCTGCGACGAGCACGGCGATGTCGCCACGGCCAGCCTGATCGAAAACTGGATCGACGAGGCGGAACGTCGCACATGGTTCCTGTTCGAGACGACCAGGAGAGCTTGACCCCGAGCGCACGCTCGCGGCCGAGAAACAGGCGTGGTTCCTGAGCGAGGCGGCACGGCCGCGCTGATCGTCGACGGATGCGCTGAGCCGAAAGTCCAAAACACGATGCCGCGAGTCCGAAGTGGCAGCGTGTGCGCTACACTCTCGGCCATTCGAATCCAGAGTGAGAGTAGGTCTAGGCGGACGTTCGCCCCCGCGCGTGCGCGGACAATGCGATCAACGCACGCATTTCGACCGGCGGCACAGAATGGATTGGATGCTGACTTGAGCGACACAGATTTATTGCAGGACCCACTAGGCGTGTCGACATCGGCGGCCAAGGCGTCAGCGCCTTCCCGTGAAGCGGAGTTCGATGTCGACTTGTTCGTGATTGGTGGTGGGTCAGGAGGCATCCGCGCTGCGCGCGTCGCGTCGGGACACGGCGCCAAAGTGATGCTCGCCGAGGAGTATCGGCTGGGAGGGACGTGTGTCATCCGCGGCTGCGTGCCGAAGAAACTGTTCGTCTACGCGAGCCGTTTCAGCGACACGTTCGACGAGGCCGCGGAATTCGGCTGGCGCTTGTCGGTCCCGCATTTCGACTGGCCGTCATTGGTCGCCGCGAAGGACCGCGAGATCACACGCCTGGAAAGGCTTTACGGCACCGGTCAAGAAGGCGCGGGCGTCGAGGTCGTGAGATCTCGCGCTGTGCTCGAGGACGCGCATACGGTGCGCCTCCTCGAAGACGGCCGCCGCGTACGCGCGCGCACGATCTTGATCGCGACAGGCGCACGGCCCGAACTGCCTCCCTTCGACGGCATCGAGCTCGGTATCACCTCGGACGGCGTCTTCGACTTGAAGACTTTCCCGAGAAAGCTTGTCATCGGCGGCGCCGGATACATCGCGATGGAGTTTGCCGGCCTGTTTGCCGCGCTGGGAAGCGACGTCACCGTCGTGTGCCGCGGGAGCAATGTGCTCCGCGGCTTTGACGAGGACGTGCGCCAGGCGGTCGCCGGGTCCTACACGAACCGTGGCATTAAGCTGATGTTTGGCGACAGCATCCGCCGCCTCGAACGACGGGACGGGGACGTCGGCGGTGGCGACCATGCAGGAAGGATAGACGTTACGACCGAACAGGGCGGAAGGCTGGTGGCCGACCAGGTGCTGCTCGCCTTCGGCCGCACCCCGAACACGACCTCGCTCGGGCTCGACCGCGCAGGGGTCAAGACTGGGGCAGACGGCGCTATCATTGTCGACGCAAACTCGCGCACGAACATTTCGAACATCTACGCCGTTGGCGATGTGTCGAACCAGTTCAACCTAACGCCCGTCGCGATCCGCGAAGGCCACGCGTTCGCCGACAGCGTGTTCGGCAAGAAAGCTTGGCAGGTCGACTACTCCAATGTGCCGACCGCGGTCTTCTCCAGCCCGGAGATTGGCACCGTTGGCCTGACGGAGCTGGAAGCGAGGGCGCAATACCTTGCTGTCGACGTCTACAAGGTCCGCTTCCGCCCGCTGAAGGCGGCCGTGACGGGCGATTGCGAGGCCAGGCTTCTGAAGGTCGTCGTGGATTGCGAGTCTGACCGGATCCTCGGGATCCATATCTTCGCTGAAGAGGCCAGCGAGATGATCCAGGTGCTCGCCATCGCCGTCGGCAGCGGAGCCACCATGAAAGACTTCATGTCGGTCATGGCCGTGCACCCGACAGTCGGCGAGGAGATCGTCGCAATGCAGACGCCGACCGTGCGTTACGACCGGCGCGACGCTTCGACACCGCTTGTCCCAAGCGCCGCCGTTTGACGCGGCCGGCGCGTGCTCGGAAGGGCCTGCTCGGAAAGCCGCGGGCCGTCGAGCGGCTCACTAGTCTAGACTAGATGCTCCGGGCCTCAAGCGGCCGAGAATGAAATCGATAACACCACGCCACTTCTGTAGCGACGAGTGCGCTGGCAGTGTTGCGCAGGCTGCCTGAAGGCCCGGGCGGCAAAGAGGCGCGGGTTTTTCGACTCGAGCGCCATTCTGCTGTATCTCGCCGAGAAAACGGGCCGCTTCCTCGGACAGCCTGCCGACCGGGGCGAGCTCTCGTCGTGGCTTTTCTTCCTCGGAACAGGCCTCGGGCGCTTCTCGGGACAGGCCGTGCATTTCCGGTTTGCGGCCCCTGACGGCCTCGACTACGCCGTGAACAGATATCGCCGCGAAGCGGAGCGCCACTATCGCGTACGCGACAGTCAATTCGCAGGCCGCGACTACATCGTCGGGTCCGACTACACGATCGTCGACATGTCCGCCTGGGGTTGGATCGATCGCGCCTCCCGTGCAATGAAGGGCGCAGACGATCCCTTGGCGCCGTTCCCAAACGTCAAGCGGTGGTTCACCGCGATCGACGGGCGCCCCGCGGTCGCGAGGGCGCGCGCGGTCGGAAAGGATCACGAATCCAAGAAGGTGAACGACGAGGAAACGAGGCGTGCGCTCTTCCCGTCGAACTACCCCGCGACCGGCAGCTAGGCGGCAGCCGGGTCTCATCCAAGTTGCACTTAACGCGGGGTATCAGAGCCGCGGCAGCTTCACTCGAACCTTCCGGAAGCACTACGGGACCGACCCTTCAATCTATCGGTCAGAAGCGAAACGCATCTTCGTTGCGTATCAGATCGAAGAGGACCGGGGCCCCGAGTGATTGGGCCATGACAAGAACAATGCGCAGATTCACGTTACTTTGGACGAACTGTGAACACGGGGTCAGAACAAGACTTGCTCAAAATCGATGGGATGGAAGGCTCTCGCTCCGCCGGTGCTAGGTTGGCATCAGTTAGGATGGACAAACCGGGAGCGTTCGAATGGAAGAGATTTCTACTCGAGCGCTTGCTCTGACCTCCTGCGCGGGGATCGTTGGCGTCTGAAAGCTTTAGACGCGGCCGCCGGAGAGAATGAAAACGATAACGATCCGGCATTTCTAACGGCGCGCAGACGGGAATACCCTCCTCATACACCTCATCGATACTTGGTGGCAGCACGGGTGGCCCATCGATCACAACGCAGTCGATCCGCCGTTCGTGTGCGCAGCCCCTACTCTCGATGTCCCAAGAACTCGATCGAGTAGCCCAGCATGCAGGAGCTACCCATTGAGGCTAGGCAAGAGCAGTCCTGTCGCGCTGTGGCTTTCGGTGGTGACCCGCGTCACGGCACTGCTGCTGCCGGCTCTCACGGACCACCCGGCGGGGCTCGTCCGGGTCATCCGTTACTGGCTGCATCTCTGGGTGGACCGCGCATTGGGTGTGGTCTCCATCACTGCCCCCTCCGCTTTCCATTTCACTGGGCTTGACGCCTGGTACTACTGGGTTCTCGCCGCTGCGGTCTTGCTGACGACCTCAATTCTCAACGCGCCCGAGGTGAGCGTCGCCCAGCGAGCGAACCTCGACACGCGGACTGCCATGTGAGGATCGGTTCGATTTTAGCGCGGCACCGTGCCCACATCCAACCAGACGGAGAAAGAAGATGATCTGGAAAAGCATCGTCAGACCCCGTGCGATCGCTCCGGCTTCTGCGCGCTGGTCCGCAATGTCAGGTTTTGCTCGCAAGACGGCTGAGACGGTCTCCGACTACGCCAGCGTCGTTCACAATCTGGTTATGGACATACGCGACAGCTACCGGCCCGAGCTGCACTACATGCGTGGCCCCGGCCCGAAATGGCGCGCCAAGCATCGGCGTTGGCTGAGACTCGATTCTGCAGCTGTATCGCCGGACGGGCAGCGCCAGCTATCGCCGGTGCATATACGCCGTCGTAACGCGGCTAACACCACCCGATAGCCGGCCGAGGTTATGGAATCATGCGCGCTCACTGGGCGACCACCCGAGCTTGGATGTTGCTCAGCGCCGCCACCCGTTGCATCGCATTGTTCGGCCTGGTGGCCATGCTGGGCTGCTCGGCGTATGCCGGCGCCGCCCTCGAAGAACGCCAATTGCAGATGAAGTTCAGCTGGGTCGCTTGCCGGCCGAATTGCCGAGGCTGGATCAGCGCAGTCGGCATCGTCACCGCCGAGACCCCAAGCGATTTCGATGCTTTCGCGCGCGATCATCAGCTCAAGGGCGAAACTGTCGTGCTGGATTCCAGCGGCGGCTCGGTCAACGACGCGATCGCGCTCGGACGGCGGTTCCGCGCGCTCGAAATGTTCACGACCGTCGGGGTGAGCGTGCTTACCCCCAGCGCACGTGGCGAGCGCGCCCACGTGTCGCCGGAGGTCTACTGCGAATCCATGTGCGTTTTTCTGCTGCTGTCGGGCAAGTCGCGTTACGTGCCTGAACAGGCGCATGTCCGCGTGCATCAGATCTGGATGGGCGACCGCGCTGACAATGCACGGGCCGCGAGCTACAGCGCAGATGATCTCATGACCGTGGAGCGCGATATCGGACGTCTCGCCAAATACACCTTCGACATGGGCGGAGCGGGCGACCTGTTGTCACTGTCGCTAAACGTTCCGCCGTGGGAAGATTTACATGAACTGTCTCGGGAGGAATTGCGAGTGACTAATCTCATCACTACCGACAAAGTTGCTCAGCTGGGCGGCCCCAACGCAGCGGTGGTCGAGCTGACGCCCAAATCGCCACAGGGTCTCTTCGTGAGCACTGCGGCGGCGGCCTCCGCTGGGCAAGAGTAGCGGGTAGTCCTTTCGAAGGCTCCAGAAATGTCAAAGGGCATCGCTGTTTGCTAAGTGTCAGAACCGGAACGTCTTGAGTTGCCCTGCTCCGCGTCCGCTCTCCCCTCAATGCGGACTTCGCCGGCTGCGGCTTCCGCATCCGCTTTGGGTGGCGGACATCCGGCTAGCCGAAAGGACGGTCTCCTTGTCTGCCGGAAGCGGACATCGCGAGTCGGATTCTAGATTCGCGAATCATACGTCGAACAAGCCCTGAGCCGCCACAGGAGCCATTCCGATCATCCGTAGGTGTACTGGGCTTGAAGTTGACGCGCTCGAGATTGCAACTTAGGTTGTGCTACTTAATGTACACAGTCCGAGATTGTTATGAAGAATATTATCCTCTTGTCAGACGGCACCGGCAACGCCGCCTCCAAAGTTTGGCGCACCAATGTGTGGCGGACATTTGAATCGATCGATTTGAGCCAACCTGACCAGGTCGCTTTTTATGCAGACGGAGTTGGCACTTCGAGCTTCAAGCCATTGGCCATCATCGGCGGCATGTTCGGGCACGGCCTGCGGAACAACGTCATCGAATGTTACAAATTCATTTGCCGCAACTACCAACCCGGCGACCGAATCTATGGATTTGGGTTCAGTCGCGGCGCTTAACAGCGCGAGTTCTACGGCGTGCAAGATGGTGCAAGATCGTAGACTGGCGCAAAAAATCGCGCGAATGGCGGAGAGGGAGTCAGTCAACCCCCGTTGAAAAATAAGGTATTTCCGACTTTCCTAGACCAAAACCCACCGTTTGAGCTACGGCCGGAGAATGGGATTTCGCCTCTGACAAAAGCCTGTAGTGCGGAGTTCCGCGATTGGTGGCGTAGTCGTTGCCCTCCGAAGGCAAAGGTCACACGTTCGAATGGTGTCGGGTGCGCCATTCCACGATTTTGTACGATCTCGTTGCCGATCGGCACCCAAAGTTTGCGTCAAGCCGCCGATAGCGGCATTTGGTGGCGGGCGTTATGATGGCGCGCCAATCACAGGCGGGCTCGCGATGCTGAGGAAACTCGTTCTCTTCGTTGCCTGCGCGGTGGTCATACTCGGCGTGAGCACTTACGCCGCATTCCAACTCAGTCCCTGGCCATCGGTGCTGTTGATCCGTTACTCCTTCGACAAAGGTGGAGCGGAGGCTGCGGCCTCGATCTCACATCTCGTGCCGAAGGATGTTTCCGTACAGCGCGGGCAGAGCTACGCACCCGGCGATCCCGACGCCATGTTCGACGTGTTCGCACCCGCCCATATGGAAGGGCCTCTTCCTGCGGTCGTATGGGTGCACGGCGGCGGCTTCGTCGCCGGCACGCGCTCGGATTTGTCCGGTTACCTGCAGATACTGGCCGCGCGCGGCTTCGTGACGGTTGGCATCGATTATTCGCTCGCGCCATCGGCGCGGTTCCCGACACCCGTGCGGCAGACCAACGAGGCGCTGGCGCATGTCATTGCCAACGCAAAGCGTTTCAACATCGATCCCGAACGCATCTTTCTGGCCGGCGATTCTGCTGGCGCGCAGATCGCCGCGCAGGCGGCGCTGATCGTCTCCGATGCGAACTACGCCCGGCGGATGGGGATCGATTCCGGCATGACGCGGGCGTCGTTGCGTGGGGTGGTGCTCTTCTGTGACCCCTATGACCCGACAGCCATGAATTTCGAGGGGCCGTTCGCAAATTTCATGCGCACGGTTATCTGGTCCTACGTCGGCATCCCCGATCCGCACGATGCGCTCGTGGCGCAAATGTCGGTGACGCCGCACGTTACGGCCGCATATCCACCAGTCTTCATCTCCGTGGGCAACGCCGATCCGCTCGCGCCCCAATCGGTGGCACTCGCCGGGGCGCTACGCGCTCAGGGTGTCGAAGTCGATGCCCTGTTCTTCCCGAACGACCATCATCCGCCGCTCGACCACGAATATCAGCTGCTGCTGTCGAGCGATGCGGGACGCCTCGCACTCGGGAAATCGCGCTTGCCGATTTCGACACCGCAGTGACGGAGGACGTCGTAGGCGGTGGTGACGTGAAAGTAGAAGTTTGGCACCGCGAAGTGGTTGAGGTAGTCTGCACCTTTCATGTGACCCATATTCGGGCCGAGTGGGAAAGTGATCTCGCGGTCGGCGGATTCGTCGATCTTCTTGGCGTCGAGCGTCTTCACAAAGGCGACCGTCTTGGCGATGCGCGCCTTGAGTTCGGCGATCGTCTTCTCGTTATCCTCATACCTGGGCGGATCAATGCCGGCGAGCCGTGCGCCGCCGTTTTTCGCCTGGTCACAGGCGCTCTGTACCTGCCGAGTGAATGCGAACATATCGGCGAAGAGGCGCGCGCTGTGCAGCACCGCGGGATCGATCGACTTGGCTGCGGCATATGTCTCGGCCTTGTCGAGAATCGCGGAGAGTGCGTTGAGGCCGATCTCGAATACCGCAATTGATGCATTGGACATCGATATGACTCCTTCGTAGATGAATCAGACAGGTCAAACGCTCGCGCACATCTCTGAAGGTAGTGGCCGGCGTCATCGAGACGCACGACCCCAGCTTTCGGAAACGTATGATCTCGCGCCGTCCACGCGGACGCCCCTCGCCTTCGACGAAGCGCCCCTCGCCAAATCGTTCGCCCATTCGAGCCTTTGCGAAATTAAGTGTATATGCAATCAAATACCGCTACCAGAGCTTCATCTTTGGCTTGGTGGTGATCTTTTCCTTGATTGCCGCAGGCGTCACGCAGCTATCCACATTCGTCATCCCTGCACCATTCTTGGCATCGTGGGACTGCCAGGCCGTTTATATCGGTGGCAAGCTCGTTACTCCCACGAACATCGCCGACGTCAACGCGGCCATCACGGATTTGCGGGATCGGGAGAAGAAATTCCGCGAAGCTGCCACCGCCAAGAAGCCGGGGAAGGTGGCCGATCTTGCGGAGGCGGTTTCGTTGCTGGGCCAATCCGCCCTCGATGCGTACCGGGACAAGGCCCAAGAGGTGGCCGCCGTCTTCACCGCCGAAACGCAGAAGACCGTGCCTGCGAGCGGGCTGGACCCGTCGATTGATTAACTGCGGTTCACTCCCCTCACGATGTCATGACCGGCGCCGGAGGAAGCGGCACCTTGATGACGATCGCCGGTTCAATAGGCTCCGGCTTTAAGTCGGGGTTCGCGACATAGGCGGGTCCCGGCCCGCCATTTTTGATCCACGCTCGCCGGCCCGGCACCTTAGTCAAACCGATCGGATAAAGCGTCAGACCATCCTCCGCGATGCGAATGCGGATAAAATTGCGATGCGAGTCCCGCCGCATCGAGCTGAACGCGTCATTGTGATTCAGATCGAGGTAGCCCGAGGAGATATAGAGATAGATCCCGAACAGCTCGGCCGCGACTAGGCCACCAGGGCCGATCATTTCGGCGGCAAAGAGCAGAAAATGAAGCCGAGGCCAGTTCGCCGGATCGAAGACGAGCGCATTGAGATAGGAGAACCCTACGCCGAGCCCGATCATGGCGAGGCTGTGCACAACACCATTCACAATGGAGACGAGCTTCACCTTCGTGCTGCTTCCCTCCGTTCGCTTGGTATAGGCGTAGAAGCCTCCCGCCATGACGAGCGGCGCGGCGTACCAAACGTCCCATGGAAAGTACGATCCCAAGAGCCCGAGCAGCCAATAGACGGCCCCGAGCACCAGCCCGAAGCCCGGATTATAGGCGGGAAAGCGGAGACTACCGCGGAGCATCGCCATGCTTTCCGTGCGGCTCGGGTAACAGGCCTCCTGCGCCACGCCTTCCTTTGTTTTCCACGAGCCCAGAGTGAGTTGCTTGACGGCGCTCTTCATCCACGTGATGTCGTCGGCCGGGCGGTAGACATCCACCGTTTGCGCAAGCTGATGCGTAGGGTGAAGGAAAGCGCCTCCCCCGCCCGAAGTGACGAATTGCGTCATGCCGTCATCGCCCTCGTAGCGGCTGTAGTGATGCGTATCGCCGGAGATCACGAGCGGAATGCGCACGCCGTTACAGTGCTGCATCGCGATCCATGCGAGATAATCCATGATCTTGAACGAGCCATTGCCGACGACCCGTGTGTAAAGCCAGCCCGGCTCAGGTCCGCAGAGAATAATGTTAGAATGCTCGGGCATGCCCTTCGCGATGGCCACAAAATAATCCTTCTGCGGCTGGTCCATATCGTCGTCGAGCTGGGAGTCCATGCCCCAGATCCACGAGTGCGGGGTCAGCTGGAGCGCAAAGTAGCTGCGGCGCTGATGCGTCCGCCAACCGCCGAGATGAAGGTGCTCACGCCGGCTGAAGAGCGCCAGGAAGAGCACAAGGCCATCATACCAGTCGTGGTTTCCGGGCAGCGCATAGACCGGTGGGCCTTTCATGAGGCCGGGATGCGGATCGGGAAAGGCCCACCGGTAAGGCGTCAGGAGCTTGTCGTGATACGCCTCGGCCGAAGCATGCGGGTAAACCTCGTCGCCGCCCATCACCAGCAATTGGCCGCGCGGCAAGTCCTTGCCGTCGAATACGAGCGTCTCCCGCGCCAGCAAGCAACCCATCGCATAGGTTGCATCGAAGCCATCGCCGAGGTCGGCGACGTAGTCGATCCAGACCGCGCCTTCCGCGTCGGGTGTGAACGCCCAGACTTCCTCATTGTCGTTGCCCGGCATGAATTGCTGGGCGCGCCGCACCAACTCCTTTGAATCGACAGGGTCCAGCGCAGCGAGCACCAAGCGGCGATCGGCATACTGCCCGAAGACATCGGACACGATAACGCGCCAAAGCAATTTGATCAGGAGCCCCGGCTCAAACCATCCCGCCATATGCGGGAGCTCGGGTGGTGTCTTGTCAGAAGGTGTGGCCATGCAATTCTCCCTTTAGGGTAGAATACGTGTTTCCTTTCCCGCTTTCCGTGCCTCGGCGACTTTTCCACGGAAATTGCGTAGTTGCGGGAAGTAACTCGATCGTCGTGACCTCACTATTTCCGACCGCGGTGAAGGCCGGCTCCTGACCGCTGTTCTTGCAACAACAATACGTAGTGAAACCAAGGCTTCGCTCGAGCGGGATCAGTCACAGTCTTCGCGTCGTTCACCCTCCACGGCGAGTTGGGTATGATCGGCTGGATCGAAGTGCAGGCCGTTGGAAAGACGTGAAAGCGCAAAGCTCCCGCTGGTTTTCGCTACGCGTAATTTAACCGCTGCAGACCGACCAGGCCTGCGGCGCTTGCGTCCCGAACGCAGTGAACGTCTTCTAAGTTGTTGATTTTTCTTGCTCTAGCAGGTGTTTCCGCCACGTTTTGTTCACGGTCGTTTCACCCAATTCGTTGCGATTTCGTTGCGGCGTTCTCGGCATGGTCGGTTGACCGATTAGCAGTTTCGAACGGCTTAGACCTTCCATCTTGATTGGCTAGCTCGCCGCGCCGGACCTCATCCAAGCTAGTGCGTCAGGTTTATGTTGGCTTCCGGGGATGGAATAACTCTTCGACTGACTGTTTCGGGTCCTTGATCCGAGAGCGGTCCTTACGATCGTTCTTCTGTGCTTGGAGCTTCTGCAGGAAGCGGAAACGCGGCGATTGGGTCGCGTGCCCCGATCGGCCGTGCTTGGTCATGCCGAAACCCTTTTGGCCGCCATGCGTCATTTGATCACCAACGAAAGCTGTGGGGCTCATTTCTTGCGCCCCGGGAGCCGCCACCGGGACCAGCTTCATGCGGTTCGCCGAAACAACGATCAGAGAGAAAAGATAGCCCTGATCGTCAAGAGGCGCCAGGCTGGA
>WNGQ01004441.1_pt1 | contig 13934 bp, 9 predicted proteins | sample 5407661 | NCBI WGS metagenome assembly WNGQ01 (sample SAMN13153382, study PRJNA577476) | soil metagenome | isolation source: 60 cm soil or saprolite under Garry oak tree replicate 2 | place: USA:California | collected 2016-06-15
ACGCAGATGGCCTCGACCATTGCCGAGGGGCGGGAGGAGCCGGCAGTGCTGCGCATCTACGAGATTGTGGATCGTGGGAAGGTAACGCTGCGCTTCGATCTTGCTTGCCTTGATCCGAACATCTCGGTTTCAGACTCGCGGGAGTTGCCCAGCGGTTTTTCGCGAGATGTCTATGTTGCAGAAATTTTCAGAGGCATCGAGACCGCTTGGACCTCGACAAATCGATCGTACGACCAGTTCTTGTCTTGCTTGAAGTCAAATGGCATCGTGATGGCAAAGGAGCTCTTGCCAGAAAAGGTTCACGATGCGCTTTGGCGCCACCGCGATGCGATCCGTGCCATCCAGGTCATTTCAGAAGAGCCGTTCATCCCGTGGGAATTGCTCTACGTCAACGACCCGAAGTCGGGACCGCAGGGCAAGGGCTTTCTCGCCGAGTGGGGCTTGGTGCGCTGGCTCCATAGTACGCCTTGGCCCGGCCCTTACTTGGCCATGCGTGACAAGCAGGTGCATTTCGTGATCCCGAGTTATCTTGATCCGGGGCTGCAACTTGAAGGCGCCGCGGCGGAGCGCGAGATGCTGACCACGCTGTTTGGGCATCCGCGGGAGGTGACGGCCGAAAGCATTTCCGTGACCGAGTTCCTCCAGCAAGAGGCCGAACAATGCGATGTGCTGCACTTTGCGTGTCACGGCGAGGCGGCACAGCGAGCCGTCATGAGCGCTGATCTCTTGATGAGCGGCACGCAAGTCGATGGGGGCTTCACGACCGACCTGCTTTCCGCCGATCAGGTGAAGACCTCTGCCCGCTTCGCGGCCGCCGGACCCAACCAGATGGTATTTATCAACGCGTGCCAGACCGGCCGCAGTGGAAGCGGGATTTCCGGGGGAGTGGCGGGTTTCGTCGATGCATTTCTGCGGCCCTATTCTGAACGCGGCGCAGGCGCTCTCGTTGGGGCGCATTGGTCGGTCAACGACAAACTCGCCTACAGCTTCGCCGCAGCGTTCTATGGCGCGCTCAAGGATGGAAAAACCTTGGTCGATGCGGCAAGGGTCGCTCGTGAGGCCGCCAAGGATCGCAGGGACTTAACGTGGCTGGCTTACACCGTCTATGGCAATCCATTTGCGCGGGTTGCGGACACACGTCACTGAGGCTGTGAGGGGGAAGCGGTCCTCGCCTGAGGGCGCTAACCCAGTGCCGACTACCGTCCACGCTTGACCGTGTCAGCGCGCAACCTGCCGCAGCATGGCGCGGACCACCAGCCGGTGAAACGGCATGATGATCGCCAGATAAGTCCGGCCCAGCCAATTATGCGTCCGTACCAATGTCGTCGTGGTCACCTGCTGGCCGTCGTCGCAGGTTGCGACATCGACGATCACGCGAAAATCCAGATGGCTGTCGTCAAAGCCGGCCACGACACGGTCCGCCGTCTCGCTGAGGACCGGAAACAGACCGATGCTGCCGCGGGCCCTCGGCTCGACGGCGCCTGACGTCTTGAGGCCGAACGGCGCCACCATCAGATTGCGCAAGTTCAGCAGCGCCTCGACCCAGCGCGGAGAGCGCGCCAAAATCTTTTCCGCCGCGTGCCGGGCGGCCAGCGTGGTCCCTCCAACCTTGATCCGAAACGCGTCGGCAAAGCCCGCGCCTGCCAGCAGCGCATTGGCGTCGACGACCGGCGTGACCTCGTAGACTTTCATGACGCGAAGCTGCGCGCCAAGCCAATGAAACGCAAGGTCAGCAGTGTCGCATAGACGGCCGTGCCGAGCGACAGCCCGATCCAGACACCGACCGCGCCAAGCCCGGCGTGGAAGGCGAGCGTCCAGGCCGCGGGGAAGCCGACAAGCCAGTAGCCGATGAACGCAAACAGCAGCGGCTTCCGCGTGTCCTTCAAGCCGCGCAGCGCGCCGGCCGCGATGCCCTGCAGGCCGTCGGTGACGAACAGCGTGGTGCCGACCAGGAGCAGCGTCGCCGCGAGGTCGATCGTGGCAGCCGCGTTCTCGGCGGTGTGACCCAGGAACAGCCGCGCGATGGTGAAGCGACCGAAGATGACGGCAGCAGTCACAACGGCACCGAGGCCAATGCCGAGCAAGCCCGCGACGAGACCGGCGCGCGCCACGCCAGCCGCGTCGTTGCGGCCGGCGGCATGGCCGACCCGCACGGTGGCCGCCATGCCGATACCAAGCGGCACCATGAACAGGATGGCTACCACCTGCAGGGCAATCTGGTGGGCTGCGAGTGCAGTGGTGCTGATCAGGCCGGTCAGCAAGGCTGCCGAGGAGAACAGGCCATATTCCATCAGGAAGGCGATCGAGATCGGAGCGCCGATCGCGACCAGATGGCGCATCATCGCCCAGTCGATGCGCCAGACATGCCCGAGCACATGGTATTTTGAAAATGGCCGGCGGTACGCCGCAAACCAGAGTCCCGCCAGGAACATTCCGCAATTGACGATGGTCGTCGCAAGACCGGCGCCGAACAGACCGAGCTGCGGCAGTCCGAACGTTCCGTTGATCAGGAAATAGACCAGCAGCGCATTGGCGGGGACGGCGACGAGCGTGATCCACAACACCGGCTCGGGGCGGTTGAGCGCGCCCATGAAGCCGCGCATCGCGATCAGCCACAACGCAGGGGTCGCTCCCCATACCACGCCAAACAGATATTGCTGCGCGAGACGCGCCGGCGTCGGCGCCTGTCCCAGCAGCAGCAGGATTTTCTCGCCGAGCAGCGGAAACGCCATCATCGGCAGCGAGATCAGGAACGCGGCCCAGAGGCCGACCCGCAGCGCGCGCCGCACCCGGTGCGGGTCGCGTGCGCCGAAGGCTTGGGCCGCGAGCGGCGCCACCGCCGAGACCACGCCCATGCCGAAGGTGAAACTGACGAAGTAGACCGTGCTGGCCAGTGCGGCCGCGGCGATCGCCTCCTCGCTGATGCGACCGATCAGGGCAAGGTCGGTCGTCATCATCGCGATCTGTCCGAGCTGGATCAGCGCCATCGGCACGGCGAGCCTGACCGTTTCCCGCAGTTCGAGCAGCAACTGGCCGGGCGTCGCGGCGGTCTTGGTGTCGATGCTTCCAGAAATCGTCATGGGCCTACATTGGACGTCGAAAAAATGGAGCTTCAAGGCGAGGCAATTTCGGTTTGTCCTAAAATCCAACCCTCGCCGTTCCTTGAGGATAGCATCAATTCCGGTGCTTCAGCCCGACGGCCATCCGCGACCTCGATCATGGCACACAGGCCTGCGATTGCATCGAAGGCATCTTCGCCGTCTTCTCTCTCGCCGAAACCGCTCCCGATAGGGCGTTCGATCTCCGGCGAGAGCGCCACTTGATGCGCTGATGCCCACTTCAACATCACCGCGCCGGCGGCCTTCCGACCGTCCTGCGTGCGCTTCCTCACCGTTCGGTCCATTCCAAGGTGTCGGTAGGCCTCCGCGGGATAGGTTTCCGCAAGCGTGAGATGTTCGGAATCGAGCGAGGCCAGTGGGCCGTCGAAGGGCCAGAGCCGGGCCCCGCGCGCGAGCGCCGGGATCAATATCTGTTGCCAGCCGGAAAGGGCCGCCTTGCCGACCTGCTTTGCACCAACCGTCCAGAAAATCGATTCGGCCCGCGATCTGCTACCGGTTTTCCTGTCGCACGCGCGGAGCAGGTCGTCGAAAGCCTCGCATACGAGACCGCGCAGCAGGTCCGCCCGACGACCACCGCGCGGATGGATCCGGTAGAAGGGCTGGGCGAGAGAAATATCGAATAACGTTTCGGCTGGTGTGAAGAAGCGCTGCGCGCGATCAGAAGGCGGCACGGAGAGAAGCTCGCAAAAGGCGGCGTTCGTCTTGGTCAGGTAAAACGACGGCAGGCCGATCGGAAAGTCGAAGCCGGCCAGCGTTCTTGTCTGATCGAACAGCAGTTCGAGGAATTCCGGAGGTGGCGGCGTCTGCGCCAGGCGATCGATGATCCAGACGTTCCGCGAACGCCGTGCAATTGCGGTCCAGCGCTTGTTCGGCGCAACACTCCAATCGGAATGAACGAGGCGGTCGAAGGCCAGACGGGTCGTCATGGAAATAACTCCGCACTGGCGCGCGCCATCGCGCCGAGTTGTGCATCATCCTTGGTCCCTCCAATCGAACGAGGGCGCGGGGAATGCCGGGTGCCCAATGCACCCGCAGCTCTGCGCAGACGAATATATCGGAGAGGTTCGTCACCTTCCGAATTACGAATTGACGAGCCACTTTCATGACGACGGCCCAACCGCCTGGGGTACCGTCGACACCCGCGATACGATCCATCGCTCCACCTGATCGAATTTTCTGCGTTGTCTACAGACGTGAAGAGATGGCCGGTTACGGCTTCGCCTCCAACCCGCTCCGCACGAGCAGGCATCAATCGTCGTCATCTCCATGCCTGTGCTCGCCACGAATGAATTCGGCAATCTGCTTGACCACCTGCTCCTCGATGCCGGCGTAGCCGTGCTCGGAAAAGCCATCGCATGGATCGCTCGCAACCGAGTGAGCGTGTGCGAAGGCGTGGCTATCCTTGCGACTTGACGGGATCTGCGCGAACAACGCAGCCGAACCGGCCGGGGGGCTGAACGTGCAGTGATCATCCTGCTCCCACGCCACCAGCGCCGGCACCGTGATGCGCGATGCATAGAGGTTGAAGGTCGGCTGATTGGCCGGTGCGAGGACGGTGACCGTCGAGGTCAGGATCACGCCGCTGAGGCCCGACAGGGCAGGCTGGAAGCCGGCCGCCGTCACCGTCGAAATGCTGCCGTTGCTGGTGCCGACCACCCACACCGGGGCGCCCCATCGGTTGAGGGCGGCGTTGATGAAGCCCTGCAGTTCCGCGGCATGCGCCGCGCTCAGGCGGAACGCCTGGCTGAGGCCCGTCGGGTGCGCCGGTGTGGCATCCGCCATCATGACGTTGAGGCCATGACGCAGGAAAAGGTCGGCGGACCGGATCAGGAAGTTGCCGGTCGAATTGATGATGGTGCCGGTCGCGTCGAGGCTGAGCAGGCCGTTGCCGCCCGTCATCAGGACGACGCTGGCGCGCGCCGGGCGCGCCGGCTTGTCGAGACGCACGGGCGGGGTCTTGACGATGAACGTCGTATCGATCGTCACCGCCTCGGCGTCGGCAGCGCGCGCCGCCGCCGCCGCGCCGCAGACAATGAGCAAGGACACACTGAAGGTGACGGCACATCGCGCGAATCGCGTCGCCAATTGCCAGGACATTGCTTCGCTTCCCTTTCTCCTTGGGACGCGCCCATGGAAGGGCACACGCCCATGTTGCACAAACAAACGATACGCCCCCTGCCGGATCGGGTCAAAGGAGCAAACCGCTCGCGTGGGCGGCCAAAACGATAGCGCGACGGAGCGTGACGGGGCGTCCTCTCTTGAGATGAGGGGCTCGCAACCTTCGTCATGACGGGTGCCTCCGCATGATCGGCCAGGCCATCAGCCCGTTGTGCCTCCGCATGATCGAGGGCAAGTCTTGGTGCCGCCGGATCGGCTGCTTTGTCCCGCGCCGGATCGCGTGGGTATCTCGCGGACGTTTTTGACAGAAGCCGAGCTTCGTCGGAAAATGCAATGCGCAATCTCTATTCGTGGAAGACCTCTCCTAACTGTGGATGCAACGAATGAGCAATGACCAAAGCCACAAGGTGCACCTGAGTCCCGAAGACCAGGAGCGGTTGCGAGAACTTCGCGCGCAAAAGCCAGCTCGCAACGCACCCAAGCTCGCACTGACGCCGGGCGCTATGCTTGCCGACGCGGTTGCCGAAATGGTTGGTTCCTGGCGCTTCATCATCATCCAAAGCGTCGTGCTTGGCATTTGGATCATTCTGAACATGATGGCGTTCATCAACCATTGGGACCCTTATCCCTTCATCCTGCTAAACCTGGTCCTTTCCTTCCAGGCGGCCTACGCAGCGCCCATCATCATGATGAGCCAGAACCGTCAATCCGAGATCGACCGCAGGCACGCGGAACACGACTACCGGATAAATGTGAAGGCTGAACTCGAAATCGAATTGCTGCACAACAAGATTGACGCCTTGCGGGAACAGGAAATCCTGCAGCTGCTCAACATCATTCAGCGTTTGTCCGCGCACCTTGCGCCCGAGGTCGTCGCGGCCATCGCGGCCGAAGCGGTGTCGGATAAGACCTAGATGACATTGCTCATCGCTGGGCCGTGCTCGTCCCGCGTGTTCAAATAAACAGGTCGGCCACGATCATGAAAATCCCCGCCTGTGCGGCGAGCCAACAGGCTGGCCGTACACCCGGAGGCGCGAAGGCGTAGGCGGGAACATAAAGCAGCCGGGCGATGACGAATACCCAGGCCCCAATGGCCGACCATGATCCCGCGGCATGAGCTGCATGCACCAGGAACAGCGCGGCGACGAACTGTGGAAATATCTCGAGCAAATTACGATACGCCCGAACGAAGCGCCCACTGACACCTGTCACCTCGCGCGGTTCGTCGCGAGGCCCCGCGACCCAGGCACCGCCTAGCTGACGGAGCGTCAGCACGCTGGAGAGGGTCAGCTGAACGACGGCCAGCAGCATGGCCGCAACCAATGCCCACAGATCGGCTGTCATGATTGCCTCGAATGGGGATGATGCTGTGATGGCCTCCTACCGGTCCCGGCTCGGCACCCGCGTGATCCTTGCACCCAGCACGTTCAGCCGCTCCTCGATCCGCTCGTAGCCGCGTTCGATCTGGTCGGCGTTGTTGATGGTCGAGGTGCCTTCCGCGCAGACGGCGGCGAGCAGCATCGCCATGCCGGCGCGGATGTCGGGGGAGATCATCGATGCACCGCGCAAGCGGCTCGGTCCGGCGACGATCGCCCGGTGCGGATCGCACAAGACGATGCGCGCGCCCATCGAGATCAGCTTGTCGACGAAGAACATCCGGGATTCGAACATTTTTTCGAACATCAGGATGACGCCGTCGCACTGGCTGGCGGTGACGATCGCAATCGACATCAGGTCGGCCGGGAAGGCCGGCCATGGCTGGTCCTCGAGTTTCGGCACATGACCGCCGAAATCGTCACGGATCTTCATGGTCTGGTCGGAGGGCACGATCAGGTCGTCGCCGGCGACCTCGCAGATGATGCCGAGCCGCTCGAACCCCATGCGGACCGAGCGCAGATGCTCGACGCCGGCGCGGACGATGCGCAGCGGCGAACGGGTCACCGCGGCAAGCCCGATCAGGGATCCGACCTCGATGTGATCCGGCTGGATCGAATAGCTCGCCGTCGACAGGGTTGCGGGCCCTTGCACCACCATGGTGTTGGTGCCGATGCCTTCGATTTGCGCGCCGAGCGCAACCAGGAAATGCGCGAGATCCTGGACATGCGGTTCGGACGCGGCGTTACGCAGGTACGTGGTGCCCTCGGCCGCGACCGCCGCGACCAGCGCGTTCTCGGTCGCGGTCACGCTGGGCTCGTCGAGGAACACGTCGGCGCCGCGGAGCTTCGCGCAGCGGAATTCCAGCCGGTCGGTTGCGACCACATTGGCGCCGAGCTGCTCGAAGGCCAGGAAATGAGTGTCGAGCCGGCGGCGGCCGATGACGTCGCCGCCGGGCGGGGGCAGCGCCACCTCGCCGCAGCGGGCGAGCAAGGGACCGGCGAGCAGGATCGAGGCGCGGATCCGCGCGCACAGGTCCGGATCGAGATCGGCGGCGCGAATGCTCTTGGCGTGGATCGCAAGCCGGTTGCGGCCGCGCCACTCGGCCGCCGCGCCGACCGAGCGGATCAATTCGACCAGGGTCTCGGTGTCGCGAATGCGCGGAACATTGTCCAGCGTCACCGGATGTTCGGTCAGAAGCGCCGCCGCGATGATCGGGAGCGCAGCGTTCTTGTTGCCGGACGGTTCGATGGCGCCCTTCAGCCGGTGGCCGCCTTCGACGACGTACTGGATCGGCGGCGCACGGTCCGTGCCGCGTTTCCGAAGGTCCTGATCCATTGCCGCCCCCCTCTGGCGCAAGCTTCGGAAAGCAAAGGGACACCGTCAGCTCATGCCGCAGGGCCGCTTTGCAAGACAGATGGAAAGATCACCCGACGGGGAATCTAGGTCAATCAGGGCAGGGTCATCAATCCAAACGGGCCTTGAAGATCGACGATTTGAGTGTGGTCCCGGTTCAGAAGCACTTCTGAACCACCATACTACACGTCGACATTGGCGCTGAGCGAATTATCCTGGATGAACTCCCGGCGCGGCTCGACCACGTCGCCCATCAGCTTGGTGAAGATGTCGTCGGCCTCGTCGACCTCCTTGATCTTCACCTGCAGCAGCGAACGTGCGTCGGTATCGAGCGTCGTCTCCCACAGCTGGCCGGGGTTCATTTCGCCGAGACCTTTGTAGCGCTGCAGCTTGACGCCCTCGCGGCCGGCATCGGTCACGGCGTCGAACAGGCCCACCGGTCCGTGGATCGGCGTATCGATGTCCTTGCGGCGCAACGCGCCGGGCCGGGCATAGGCCTCCTGCAGCTTCGCGGCATAGTCGTCGAGCTTGCGCGCATCCGCCGATCCGAGCAGCGCGTCGTCGAGGATGGCGGCATCCTTCACGCCGCGCACGGTGCGTTCGAACAGGAAGCCCTCGCCTTCCGTGAAGCGGCCGATCCAGCCGCGCTCGACCTCGTCGGCTAACGCGTCCATGCGTCTGGCGATGTATTCGGCGGCGGCCGCCGCCTTCGCCTGGTCGCCGAAGATTTCCTGCCGCAAGACCCCGGCGATCGCGGCCTGTTCGACGACCTTGCGGTCATACCGGCTGTGCAGATTACGCAGCACCTGGCGAATGATGCGCGCATCTTCCACCAGCGACAACAGGTCACGGCCCTTGCGGTCGTCGCCCGAGGCCGGCTTGAACACGCATTCGTCGAGACCGGTTTCGATCAGGTAGTCTTCCAGCGCGCGCTCGTCCTTCAGGTATTGCTCGGACTTGCCGCGCACGACTTTGTAGAGCGGCGGCTGGGCAATATAGAGGTGGCCGCGATCGATGAGCTCGCGCATCTGCCGGTAGAAGAAGGTCAGGAGCAGCGTGCGGATATGGGCGCCGTCGACGTCGGCGTCGGTCATCACGATGATCTTGTGATAGCGCAACTTGTCGGCCGAGAAATCGTCGCTGATGCCGGTACCGAGCGCGGTGATCAGGGTGCCGATCTGTTCGCTGGACAGCATCTTGTCGGGACGCACGCGCTCGACATTGAGGATCTTGCCGCGCAGCGGCAGCACCGCCTGGAATTCACGGTTGCGGCCCTGCTTGGCGCTGCCGCCGGCCGAATCGCCCTCGACGATGAACAACTCGGATTTGGCGGGATCGCGCTCCTGGCAGTCGGCGAGTTTTCCCGGCAGCGAGGAGACGCTCAACGGGTTCTTGCGCGTCAGTTCGCGCGCCTTGCGGGCGGCCTCGCGCGCGGCGGCGGCCTGGATCACCTTGCCGACGATCACCTTGGCCTCGGACGGGTGTTCCTCGAACCAGGCCGCGAGCGCCTCGTTGATCACGTTTTCGACCACCGGGCGCACTTCGGATGAGACCAGCTTGTCCTTGGTCTGCGAGGAAAACTTCGGGTCGGGCACTTTTACCGACAGCACCGCGGTGAGGCCCTCGCGGCAGTCGTCGCCGGTCAGCGCGATCTTTTCCTTTTTCGCGTTGGTCTCGGCGTAGCCGTTGACCTGGCGCGTCAGCGCGCCGCGAAAGCCCGCCAGATGCGTGCCGCCGTCGCGCTGCGGGATGTTGTTGGTGAAACAGAGCACGTTCTCATGATAGCTGTCGTTCCACCAAAGGGCTGCTTCGACGCCGACCCCGTTGACCTCCGAACGCACGATGATTGGCGAAGGCACGATCGCCTTCTTGTTGCGATCGAGATATTTCACGAACTCCTCGACGCCGCCGTCATAGCGCATCACCTCGCGCTTCTCGACCGCATGGCGCATGTCGGACAGGATGATGTTGACGCCGGAATTGAGGAACGCGAGCTCGCGCAAGCGATGCTCCAGCGTCGCGAAATCATATTCGATGTTCTTGAAGGTCCCGGGCGAGGCGTGGAAGGTTACCTCGGTGCCGCGCTTGCCCTTGGCTTCGCCGACCACCTGCAATGGCGCCACCGCGTCGCCATGGGCGAACTCGATGTAGTGCTCCTTGCCGTCGCGCCAGACCTTGAGCTGCAGCTTGCTCGACAGCGCATTCACCACGGAGACACCGACGCCGTGCAGGCCGCCGGACACCTTGTAGGAGTTCTGGTCGAACTTTCCGCCGGCGTGCAGCTGCGTCATGATGACTTCGGCGGCCGAAATGCCCTCGCCCTTGTGGATGTCGACCGGGATGCCGCGGCCGTCGTCGCGCACGGTGACGGAACTGTCGGGGTTGAGGACGACCTCGACGGCGGTGGCGTGACCGGCCAGCGCCTCGTCAATGGCGTTGTCGACCACCTCGTAGACCATGTGGTGCAGGCCAGACCCGTCATCGGTGTCGCCGATATACATGCCGGGGCGCTTGCGCACGGCGTCGAGCCCCTTCAGCACCCGGATCGATTCCGCGCCGTATTCCGTCGAGACGGGATGCTCGGTGTCGGCGATGGTTTGCCGGGCAGGTTCTGTCATGTGAGGCCTTGGATGTCGTCGAATCAGCGGCGCGGGGGAAGCGCTGAAGAGCCTATTTGTGCCATGAAAGACGCGATGCGCCTAGCGCAAAGTATCTGTCCATAAGCAATTGAATAAATAGGGATTTTTTGTCTCTTTTCAAGGTGCCGGAAGGCCGATTCGAGGGTCGTGCAAAGTTGCCGATAGGCGCCCGATCGCGCTCCCTCAAATCGTCGGATTCTCACCTTCGTTGCGCAACATGAACCGGCCAGAAATGGCAGCCGCCGGATGAACTGCGACGGGTTGGTCGCAGCCATCTCCGGCGACGCCCTTGTTCTGTTTTGTTGCGTTTGCGTGCGGACTGGTCGATGTCGTCACAGCCTTCAGATCAATACCGGCCGGATATCGACGGTCTTCGCGCCATCGCCGTGACGCTGGTCGTGAATTTTCACGCGTTTCCCGAGGCGGTGCCCGGCGGCTTCATCGGGGTCGATATCTTCTTCGTCATTTCGGGCTTTCTGATCACCGGCATCGTCGCGCGCGAGCTCGCCTCGGATCGCTTCAGCCTGCTGCATTTTTACGATCGCCGGATCAAACGCATCTTCCCCGCGCTGCTCGTCGTGCTTGCCGCCGTGCTCGTGCTGGGCTTTCTCTGGATGCTGCCGGAGGCCTATGCGCGCCTGAGCACGGACGTTTTCGCCAGCGCGGCGTTCTCGGCCAATATCGCGCTGTTGCTGCAATCCGGCTATTTCGACGTCGAATCGGTCAAGAAGCCGCTGCTGCATTTGTGGTCGCTCGGCATCGAGGAGCAATTCTACCTGGTCTGGCCGCCGATCCTGATGCTGGCCGCCCGGTTCCGCGTCAGTCTGCTTACGGTCGCCGCAATCGGGCTATTCTCCTTCGCGCTCAACGTCGCCCTGATCGGCTCGAACCCGGTCGCGACATTCTATCTGCCCTTTACCCGCGGATGGGAATTGCTCGCGGGCGCCGCACTTGCCTGCGCCTGGGATCGGATTCCGCAAGACGCGTCCTCGAGCCGTTGGCGCGCCGGCATCGGCCTCGCGCTGATCGCTATCGCTGCAGGGGTGCTCGACCCGCACCGCGCTTTCCCGGGCTGGTGGGCGATCCTGCCCGTTGCCGGCGGCGCCCTGTTGTTGTCGGCGCCGGCGACATGGATGGCGAGCCGGCTGCTGGGGAGCAGACCGTTCGTCGTTGTCGGCCTGATCAGCTATCCGCTCTATCTCTGGCACTGGCCGCTTCTGGTCTTCTTCGCGACCATCAAATTCGCGCCCTTGACGCTGCTGGAGCGGGAACTGGTCATCTGGCTCAGCATTGCGCTGGCGTGGGCGACCTATCGTTTGGTCGAAGTTCCGATCCGCTTCGGCCGTCCGAGCCGGCTCAACGTGGCAGCACTCGGATCGGCGATGCTGCTGATCGCGATCGCGGGCGGCGTCATCGTCGAGCATGGCGGTTTCGCTTTCCGCTTGCCTCCCGAGATTCGCGACCTCGCCAAGGTCGAAACGCAAACCGGTCAATGGCGTGTCCACACATGCCTGCTCGATCTCGGCCATGAAACCACCTTTGCCGACGATTGCGTCGAGCGCGATCGCCGGCCACTGGTCCTGGTCTGGGGGGATTCGACCGCCGGCGCGCTGATGCCCGGTCTGCTCAAGGCACAGGAAACACACGATTTCGGGATCGCCCAGCTGACCTCCTCGTCCTGCATTCCGGCCCTGAACGTCGACATCGCGGCTACCCCCAATTGCCGGGCCATCAACGACAAGGTTCTCGGCCTCGCGCGCCAGATCAGGCCGGATATCGTGCTCCTGCACGGAACCTGGGAGCAACATCTGGATCACGTCGGCGAGACCGTGACGGCGCTGAAGCAACAGACCGGCGCGCGGGTGGTGGTGCTCGGCCCGGTGCCCGGCTGGAAGCGCGGCCTGCCCAGTGAAGTGCTGCGCTACTACCTCCTGCACCACCAATTGATTCCACCACGCATCATGCAGGGGGTCTCGACGAACTGGTACGATGCGAAGATGCGCGCGGCGCTGGTGCCGCTGGGCGCCGAGTTCATCTCGGCCTGGAAGACGATGTGCAACTCCGAAGGTTGCCTCAGCCGCGTCGGCGACCATGCCTCCGACATTACCTCGAGCGATCAGGTGCATCTGACCGAGAAAGGATCGGTATTCCTGGTCCGGTCCGTGATCGACCAGGTGCTGGGCGAGGGCGCGGCGCCGATTGTCCGCTAAGGCCGCTCATGTGCGCTGGATGCGCCCGGCCTCGACGTGGAAGATCTTGCCGGACGGCCCGATCTCGCCGAAGGCCGCAGGATCGGCGCCGGTCAGCCAGGCCTGCGCGCCGAGTTTGGTCAGTTCATTGAACAGCGCGGCGCGACGGCCGGGATCGAGATGCGCGACGATTTCGTCGAGCAGCAGGAGCGGAGTGATTCCGGTCGTCTCCGCAACCAGCGCGGCGTGCGCGAGCACCAGCCCGATCAGAAGCGCCTTCTGTTCGCCGGTCGAGGCGTCGCGGGCGGGCATGTTTTTCGGCGCATAGATCACCTGCAGATCGGTGAGGTGCGGGCCGTCGAGGGTGCGGCCCGCGGCAGCGTCGCGCGCGCGGCTGTCGCGCAGGATGGCGCGGTAGCGATCTTCGACCGCGGTCGCGGGCTCGCTCAGGAGCGCGTTCTCCATCCAGCCGTCGAGCGCGATCTCGGCGGCCGGAAACGCCGAGGCCTTCCCGCGCGCACGCAGCATCGCGGCGAGCTTGACGGCGGTCTGCCCGCGCGTCGCTGCCACGGCGACCGCGAGCTCCGCGGTTTCCCGCTCGATCGCGTCGCACCAATGGTCGTCATAGTTGCGGACTTCCAGGAGCCGGTTGCGCGAGCGCAAGGAGCGATCGAGCGCCGAGACGCGGCTGGTATGCTCGCTGTCGATGGCGAGCACCAGGCGGTCGAAGAAGCGCCGTCGCTCGGATGCTGCGCCCGTGAACAGGCCGTCCATCGCCGGCGTCAGCCACACCATGCGCAAGTGATCGCCGAAGGCCGTTGCGGAGGCGACCGGCTCGCGGTCGATGCGGCAGCGCCGGCTTGGCGACGAAGAATCGCCCTGCGATGGGTCGATGCCGGTGCCAAGCGTTGCCAGCCCGAGAGCGCCTTCGACCTCGGCCGACACCGCCCATGAGCCGTCGCCCTGATTATCGGCGACATCTTCGAGCGTGGCCCGGCGCAGGCCGCGGCCGGGAGCAAGAAACGAAATCGCCTCGAGGCAATTGGTCTTGCCGGCGCCGTTGGGACCGACCAGCACGATCAGATCGCCATGGGATTCCAGACCTGCCGCCCGGTAATTGCGGAAATGCGTCAGTGTCA
>WNGQ01009746.1_pt1 | contig 13929 bp, 12 predicted proteins | sample 5407661 | NCBI WGS metagenome assembly WNGQ01 (sample SAMN13153382, study PRJNA577476) | soil metagenome | isolation source: 60 cm soil or saprolite under Garry oak tree replicate 2 | place: USA:California | collected 2016-06-15
CTGGAATTCCAAGGCGTCTGCTGGCTGATGAGAGAATCTTCTCCAGGTCAAGGTTGACTGAGCGGAACGGCATTGGCTGTGCCTGAAGCCTACAGTTTGGACAGATCCCGTTCACCTGCTGACCGCAGCGAGGACAGACTGGGACCGGTTGGGTGTCAGCGTGGCATGTTGGGCATTTCAGATGCGGCTGCCATTCCCCACAGCTAGGACAGAACCTGTTCACAACCTCTAGATTCTGGAAGGATTTCCGGGACGCTTCTACAACGTCCCGCCGTGGACCTCCTAGCTGGCCTGCTGGGAAGAGAACGTGGACGCGTGGTGTCATGATTCGTTCCTTTGCCTTTTCAGGCCTGCCCATCCTCGAACCGACGTAGGACTGAGCCTTTCGCAGGACCGGAAAGCCCGCGATCTTGCTGAGAGCTTCCAGTGTCTCTTCCTCTTCTGGGAGGACGAACTCGGTTTCGAGTAGAGCCCTGAGAACTAGTGATTCATCGTCCGCGAATCGTATTGTCTCGCCCTCGACCTGATGGGGGGCGCAGAGCTTCTCCAGTATAGTCTCAATACCCGCATTCTTGCGCAGGACCAAGTTCTGCGTCTCGGTTGTACCGAGCGGCTCGGTAAGCGCGTGTCGCAGATGTCGAAGGTCATCGAGGGTTATGTTTTCCCAGAAGAAAGAATAGTGTGGATGCAGTGGGACCTTTAGAGTCCGGGAGAGTTCTATTGCTTCGGCGGCCGTCGGTCTGTACTCGAACGGTTTCTCGATGAGACTCCTCAGTCGTTCGATAGGAATACTCGTGGACGTTTCCTGTCTTTCCTTGATGATTTTCTCACCGAGGAGCTGTGCCCACCATTCCTCAACGAATCCTGACGGAGTGAGGGGCTTGTTGTTCTCCAGAAACTCGCCGTAGGCAACCAGCACATCGCCGACGAAGAGAATCTTGTCGATCTTGGCAAAGAGGCCTGCAGCCTCTCGAGGGTTCTCGGTTCGGACTATGGAGCCGTCTTTGAGCTTGACAATCGGAGGCTCGATGCTGTCAACAGCAGTGACGATTCCCCCCTTCCCCGGCCTCTCAGTCTTCATCTGTATACCAATAGCGGGGAAGCCCCCGAGAATCTCCATTGTACAAGGGTGGAGGCCAAGACTGGCGAGCCCAGTATTCCTAGCCCGTCCATACCGGATTCGGAAGCCTCCCCTCTGGCCTGGAAACGCGAAGATCGGACGCCCACCGACCACGTCTTCCATGAACATGAACTCCTTCGCCTCCTGATCATCATTTGTCGGCGTCTTGACCGAGAGTAGCCAGTCCCAGCCCTCCAGTCCTAGCTTCTCGATTATTCTGAGGAGCTTTGTTGAACGTCCGAGGAGACCATCGTTAACGACTCTCAGTGCCCCGCCGCGCACCCTGTTCGTCTCAATTCCTGGAACATTCCGGTTCACAGAGACCTCTACCGGGTCCGTCTCGACACCATCCGGCTCCACAGGAAGCTTGAGCATAGCCTCCCGCAGAGTGTCGTCACTGTTCCGGTACTGGAACCGGTTGACAGCCCGCTCATAGAGGCGTAGCTCTTCGACGAACCGTTTGGCCTCCTGCTCCGTCGCCTTGTACGGCGGAATGTTCAGTTTGTGACGAATGTGATCACCAACTATGAGGGTAAGTCCCATCTCGGTTCCACCGGCTGCTCGCATTGGCCCAGCGAAGTAGATGGCCAAGTGCCGGCGACCGTTTGCCTGTTTGATCTTGACCTTGTGGATTCCCTGGATGGGGGCAACAGTGACTGCCTCGTCGAGTATAGCCAGAGCGGTGCGGACCGCCTGCGTGGCCGCCGCCTCCTCATCCAGATCGCCAAACCTTCCAAGAACAATTTCCTCGCTCACCTTGAGCGCTGTCTCCTCACGACTGATCTGTTTGCGCAGCTCACGAATGCGCTCTGCGACGCCGACTGGTCCGACACTCTTCTCGACCCGGTCTGCCAAGTCATAGGTAGTCTCAGACTCGACGCGCAGGGAAGGGTCCAGGCCTTGGGCGCGTGCCTTTGTCGCTATCTCGTACTGCCGGTTGTAATCGTCGCGTAAATTGCGGGCATAAACATGGTTTGGCCGGTTTTCCATCGGGTCCACGAAAGGTCAGAGTTGACGGGGTCAATCTTGCTGGTAATAGTCTTGTTGCCTGATTCCTGTCGAGAATCATTTTCCTCTTTTGGAGTCGCGACTCATTCGGGCTCCTCCGCGAGTCTCTGACCGAAATCCTTGCGGTAAATGCTCGTACCGTGCACGTTTCCTCCCAAGGAAAAAAGTCCATTCCTCACCCCTGACCAATGAAACAGGACTAAAACAAGCCCCAATCAATCATTGCTGAACGAGAACCCCGTCCCAAGGGGGCCCTGATCAAAAATCACACGCAAGAAAAAGGGATGTCTACAGAAAGAGTGAGACATGTCACTTTGCCGGGCCAGTTATCCAGATAAGAAGTGCTGGAGAACGAATGTGCAATCGGCCGGAGCAAGCGAAAAAGTGGCTGTCATGTGGTATTAGGATTTAGAGCCGGCTCAGGAGGATGAATCATCACTGGAAAGAACAAGAACGAACACATCCCAGCCCAGACGCAGAATAATCTACCATTGCGATCTGGACGCGTTCTATCCTTCCTGCGAGATTCTTAGAGACCCTTCTCTCGCGGGCAAGCCCCTGATCGTCGGGGCGGACCCGAAGGGTGGGAAGGGCAGGGGTGTAGTGACGTCCTGTTCGTACGAGGCACGTAAGTTCGGGGTCCGCTCGGGAATGCCTATTTCACAGGCATACAAACTGTGTCCGCCACCGACGGGAATCTATGTTCCACCAGATTTTGGACTGTATGGCGAGACTTCAGAGAAAGTCATGGTGGTTCTGAGAGAGTTCGCTGACAAGTTCGAGCAGACCAGCATCGACGAAGCATTCCTAGACGTTAGTGAAAGATGCACCAGCTTTGAAGAGGCTGCCGCTTTGGCGGTTAAGATGAAGCAAGCTGTCAAGACCCGAGAAGGCTTGACGGTGAGTGTCGGTGTGGCACCGAACAAGTCAATTGCAAAAATGGCCAGCGACATAAACAAGCCAGACGGACTGACAATTGTCCGGTTTGATGAAGTAGACAAGTTCCTCGAACCCCTTCCAGTAGGCAAGATCAGCGGCGTCGGACCGAAGACCGCGAAACTTCTCAACGATGCAGGAATACAAACCATTGGAGAACTGAGAAAGCGACAGGCCAAGGAACTGACTGACTGGTTCGGAAAAGGAGGAGTATGGTTGTGGGCCATCGCGAACGGGATTGAGGAGGCTCCAGTCGAAGAGAGACCTCTGAGGAAGTCGGTTAGCGTCGAGCAGACCTTTGAGAGAGATATTCAGAACAAGGCCGTTGTCAAAGAAGCCTTAGACGCTCTGAACCATGAAGTGCATGACAGGCTTCTCGGCGAGAGACTGCTCTTCAGAACAGTCAGCATCAAAGTCCGTTTCGAAGGCTTCCAGACGTTCACTCGCGACAAGACTCACACGGGATGGGTGGACGACCTTTCCGTTATCCAAGACTATGTTCGACTACTCTTCCAAGAATTCGCGGGAGACAAACGCAGAATCAGGCTTGTCGGAGTGAAAGTCTCAGACCTTAGGCCGGTCGTAGGCAAGCAGACAAAGCTCGGATGAAAACGCAATTCTGAAAGAAAAGATAAGGCAGGCAGCCTAAGCTACCTGCTTGATCTGTGGCACCTCGAAGAACGGAGCCAAAGTTGCCTTGACGGCACGCTGAGCCTCCGGTGAGAGGTCCTCGAAACCCTTGCCGCAGTATGGACACTCCTCGAAGTCTCCCTTGTTCGCTTTCTTGATGAACCATTCTCCACAGTGCCAACACTTCACAACTGGTGTAACACACATGTCTACAGTTTCACCTCCAAGGGAACCGGATCTTCTAACTCAAACCTCCTCCCTAGTCCTGATTTAAGCCCAACTACCACCAAAGCCCCGACAACCGTCGCGAACGCCCGTTCACCATACATGAATGGGGTGATGATCGCCCAGATCGGTCCAACCAGTCCCAGAACTTGGATGCTCAGAACGTTCAATGCGACCTGTTCGCTCATTGCAGTATAGAAACACAGGAGTATGATCCGGTACTTACCTCGAAGACTCAACGCTAAAGGAAGCGAGAACACAACGAGTGCATACGGCAAAAGCCAGAACAACGTCCCACCCTGTGAGAATCCAATGTAGAAGAGTGCTCCAACTACAACGAAAGCCCATGGAACAACAGGACCAAGCCGATAGTGGAAAGCAAGACTGCCCAGCAGCGCGGTGACCACGGGAATCAGGAGTCCGATGAGGCCGAAGATTTGGTAGTAGCTTGGCTGTCCCAGGGCCATACCTAAAGAACCCACGAGAACAGTGACAGTCGCGAGCGCGGGTCTGAGAAGATACGCTATGACTGGCAGCATGACAATTTCAAGAGTAATGAATCCGGGTCCGCCCCCAACAAACGGGCTTACGGGAAAGAAGGTCGAAGCCACGTAGACCGCCGCCATCGATGAGGCAAGGGTGAGCTCTGTGGTCCTTGGACGAGCGAATCTTCTATTGTCTACTGGAATCATTTTTCCTCCCTACTCCGGGGTTTCGTATTGCGCAACGGGTGGGAGGACCCACTCACGCGCCTGCTGAAACCGACCCATGCTTGGGATTTAAGCTCTCCAATGGGTTCGGGAAGGAGACGATTCCAAAAAACGGGACACTTCAGGCAGGAGAATAGTCCAAAATCAGCCCTGAATCGCGTTTTGAGAGCCAGTTTCCATAGAGCAGATTAGCCCCGAACAAAAGTCCTAGATTTCCAGATTCGAAAATCGCGATCCAAGCAGATTCCTCGGGATTAACGGGAAAAATCGTCCAAAACAGTTCCAAATAGAAAACGACTCTCAAAAAAGGGGGTACCATTCCTGGCGATCTGCGCCACAAATCCCTCTCTCACCCTTGAGGAAGGGTAGACAGAATATCCCCTCTTCTTTCAGCAGCCCAACGCGACGACGCCACGGCATACCATTAAACGGAATCAAAAAACTCAAACATAATGAGCGAGATTCTGTTGAGGCTTAGAAAACTATCCTACATCACCCTCTGGTCAGCCCACTTCGACGAGACCAAACAACTCTACAAGGACACTCTAGGAATACCCGTCGCCGACGAGAATGAGAACTTCATAATGTTCGACACAGAAGGCAGCCGGTTAGCTTTCCACCGGCTCAAGAAAGCCCCACGACTAGAAAGACCAACCATAGAACTCCACATCGAAGTAAAAGACGTAGACGAGATCTACACTGGACTCCAAACAAAGGGAATCAAGTTCAAGGAGAAACCTGCAAACCGTCCATGGGGAACACGCATGGCCAGCTTCCAAGATCCAGAAGGATACACGGTCGAAATAGTCGGACCCTTGAAAGCAGGCGAACCCATCAAGGGCGACTGAACAAACCGGCGAAGAGCTACTGTTCTCACGTTTTCTTATGCTTCTTCTTGACACGACTTCCTGGAAGCGCGGGTGAAGATGGGAAATAGTAAGGCAAAGTCACTGCTGCTGAGGGAGCGGAACCAAGATCTCTGCGATGCTCATGGGACCTGATCCGTTCTGGACCGAAGACCTCCACAAGACCAGGATGCACAACTTCGACTCGATAATCGTCGAGGGCCTTGTGGTGGAGAAACTTGTGGAGCAACAATTTGACCTCTCGCGCCGTAGTATCTTGAATTCTGAGTTCCGTTCGGTGCTGGTCAATCTTACCCTTGATGTTGTCGCGCAGAAACTCTTCAGCCTCAGCGATATTCGAGCCGAGACTCTTTATTTCCACTATAAGCTGCAAGTCTGCCCCTCACAATTGCGGGTTCATGCACCGCTTAAGCATACGGAATAGAGGATAACTGTCCCACTTGTCGACCCTTTCGATATTGACTATTGTTTCGAAGAATGGTTGGCCCCGGTTTAAGGAGAGTTCGGCCATGAACTATTGGGAGTCTCACCGGACCCCTTATGCTTGGAACACGTATCGCCGCGACGTCTGGCATGGCCATGGTCGTGTCTTCAATACTCTTGGGACCGCAGTTCTGGGGCTACCAAGCTGGAGTTCTAATGTTGCAAGCGGGCATCCTTACGTTAGGACTCGGGCTGTTCCTGAGAATTAATCCCCGACCTAGCATTATAGATCCGTTACTTCTTCTCGACGACATTGAGGTCCGTTAGCCAACGTTAGCCACGAATTATGGGCCTACCACTGATATAGTTCCACGGTTATGCCCCCTCCTGGGATTAGAGTGAGATTCATTCTATCAGGACTGGGAAACTGGTCTCCTTCATGGAAGCTCATCGAACAGGCAGTTCCCCTAGCGGACAAGCTCGGATTCTGGGGAGCGGTTCTCCCCGACCACTACATGTGGGGCGAAAACCGAGGCGGAGACTCCACACTTGAAACGTGGACAGCTCTAACATACCTTGCCGCAAGAACTGAGAAGATCAAGCTCGGGACCCTTGTCACTCCAATTCCCTTTCGGCCTCCGGGAATCCTGGCGAAGACCGTCTCAACACTTGACCTCCTATCGTCCGGCCGGACCATTCTCGGAGTTGGAGCGGGCTGGTCCCAGACCGAGTTCGAAGGATACTCCGCCTGGGATGATCCGAAAACACGTGTCGACAAGACAGAGGAGGGAGTAAAGCTCATTCTCAAACTGTGGCAGGAAAAACGTGTCGATCATGCGGGAAAGTACTACCAGGCAAATGGAGCAGTTCTAGACCCGAAACCAGTTCAGAAGCCTCACCCACCCCTTCTCTTCGGCGGAGTAGGTCTCCGAATGTTGAAGATGGCAGGTCGATACGGAGACATCTGCTTCATCGCTCCCTGGACTCAAGTCCCATTCGGAAAGGCGAAGGAGATCGTTCTCCAAGAGGCCCGGAAGAAGGGGAGACAGAGTAGCCTAGCGTTTGCGATGGGAACACCGAGAGGCCCAGACAAGTTCGATCCGAAACAGTCAGAGGAAAACGTCTCGTTGGCGGTCAAAGAGGGATGTTTGTACTACGTTGTTCCATTCTCGCGGGACAACTTTGTCAGTGACATTAAGGAGTTCGCGGCCAAGGTCATGCCCTCCTTCTCAGGGCTCGCCTGAGCAGAGAAGCCACTGGTAACCTGATGATCCTCATTAGGTACAAACGAGTCGCGTCTACCAACGACACGGCCAAGGTCCTAGCGGACCGGGGAGCCAGAGAGTGGACAGTGGTAGTTGCTGAGGTTCAAACGCGGGGAAGGGGACGGTCAGGGAGGAAGTGGCAATCGCACAAGGGAGGATTATGGTTTTCAGTCATCCTCCGCCCGAAAATATCGCCGGGAAGCGTCGCGATGCTCCAATTCTTCGCGTCGAACTCCACTAGGAAGGCGATCATGGAAGAGACGGGAATAGAGGCGGGGACGAAGTGGCCGAATGACATTATTTTCGAAAAAAGGAAGATGGCCGGCTTGCTTGTCGAGTCGAAGAGCGAAGGCAACCAAGTTTCATTCGCCATCGTGGGGATTGGGTTGAACGTCAACCAGAGCCAGAGCACACTTCCTGAAGGCGCGACTTCGATCTACGCAACCAGTCGTGAGAAGCATAGCGTCGAGCAGCTGATGAACAGAATAGCTGAGAACATGCAGCGTGATTATGCCATCCTTGAAACACCGGATAAGATTTTGAACGAATGGTGGACCAATTGCATTCATCGATCCAAGAACGTAGAGATTCAAACGGGAGGCCAGACCAGAAGTGGCATTAGCAAGGGCATTGATACTAACGGCTCCCTACTACTCGAAAAAAACGCCCGCACAGAACACATCATGGAAGGAACGCTCAGAGTATTGAACGAGCAAGAGACCAGCCGGCGGGGCACGCTACCTCATCCGAGTCTTTACGCCAAATCTTAGCTCAGTCACGAAAAACGGGGACGCACAATGCTTGGCTGGGTCGCAAGGGATGGCAAGATCATCCTCTTGGAGAAAGCGGTCAGAACGATCCCGTACGGTTTCATGAGCGTCGTCTTTCCAGTCTACCTCGCTCAGCTCGGCTTCAACCCTCTGCTCGTCGGTCTCATCCTCACCCTAACGACCGTCACAAGCGCGTTCTACACCTTCATCGCAAGCCTGGTGGCCGACCGCATCGGTCGTCGGAAGACGCTCGTCTTCTTTGCCCTGACGGACTCTATCGCGGGCAGCTTACTGTTCCTCGTAGCCGCTCCATGGGGCCCCGTCGCTGCTGGCGTGGTCGGCAACATGTCAGTCGGTGCTGGCGAGGTCGGACCCTACCTCTCACTGGAGCAAGCGATCCTTCCCGGAGTAATCGATTCCAAGCGAAGGACATGGGGATTCAGCGTATACAATCTCATAGGCTACGGGGCATTCGCATCAGGCGCCCTCATCATCGGCCTACCACAATTCAACGGGTCCGGACTGTCAACCTTCCGTCCACTATTCCTAGCATACCTGATCTCAGGATTAGCAGGAGCACTGCTCTATTCGAGAGTATCCAAGCAGTCAGAGCCCGAAGTGATCACGGGCACTGGTTATCGTGCACTGTCGAAGACGTCTCGGCCGGCCGTCTTCAGGCTGGCCGCTCTCTTCGGTCTCGACTCGTTCGGAGGCGGCTTCATCGGATCAAGCATCATCGCATACTACTTCTATTATCGATACCAGTTTCAACTGAGCTCTCTGGGACTCATCTTGGCGGGGACACAGATTGTCACAGCAGCATCGTTTCTCCTAGCCGCGAGAATAGCAGGACGGTTCGGTCTCATCAACACGATGGTCTTCACCCATCTTCCGTCGAATGTAGTCCTGACACTCATTCCCTTCGCCCCATCAGCCCTCCTAGCTGTCGTGCTACTTCTCTGCCGACAATCAATGTCCCAACTCGACGTTGCCCCACGCCAATCATTCGTCGTCAGCATAGTCCCCGAGTCAGACCGGACAGCCGCGTCTGGAATCACGAATTCTTCACGCAGCTTCTCACAATCAGTAAGCCCATTCCTAGCAGGCTTTCACCTTTTGTCTTTGCTGGCAGTCTCAAAATCGCATACGACCTGCTGTTGTACAGAGCGTTTCACAAGACGCGGGTGGTCAGTGGAGACCAGAACCGATAGAGCAAAAGTCCCGCGGATTCTTCCCGAAGAAAGTTTCGTACTAACCCTTTTCTCAAGCCCGGAACAGTCTAGTATCGTCTACGCCCATGCACGAGTCGACTTGGATATGGTTGAACGGGGAACTCGTAAAGTGGAATGATGCGAAAGTACCGTTTCTCACCCATGCGTTGCACTATGCGACTGGCGTGTTCGAGGGAATCAGGTGCTTCAAGACAGGCGAGGGGCCCGCCATATTTCGTCTGCCCGAGCACGTCAGTAGGATGTTTGAGAGCGCCGAAATCTACCTCATGAAAATTCCCTACGCACGAGAGGAAGTCACTGACGCGATAAAGGAGACGGTAGCGGCCAACGGACTCGAAGAGTGCTACATTCGACCCTTGGCATTTTACGGCTATGGAGAGATGGGGCTGAACCCGCTGCCCAATAAGGTCAGTTTGGGGATCGCGGCCTGGAGATGGGACAGCTATCTCGGTGAAAAGGCTGAGCGGGAGGGGGTGAGATGTCAGGTCTCCTCTTGGCGGAGAATCCACCAGTCTAGTATGCCGCCCCAAGCGAAGAGCACGTCGAACTATGCGAACGCCGCACTGGCGAAGATCGAGGCGTTGAAGGCGGGGTATGATGAGGCGATAATGCTGAATATGGATGGAATGGTTGCGGAGGCATCGGCCGAGAATATTTTCAGGGTCAAAGACGACATCGTCAGCACCCCACCCGCGTCGGCCGGGGTCCTGCGAGGCATAACGAGAGATACGATTATCCGGGTTACGACGGACAGTGGAATCGAGTTTCGGAGAGTCGACATTTCAAGGGAGGAACTCTATACTTCGGATGAACTGTTCCTGACTGGGACCGCCGCAGGGGTCACGCCTGTTCGCGAGGTGGATGGACGAATGATTGGAACCGGAACATGGCCCGTGACTCAGCGCTTGATCGAAGAATACTCGAATATCATTCACGGGCGGAATAAGCAGTATTCCAAGTGGCTAACCCGAGTGGAGACCGAGAAGATAGAAACTGTCAATGCCTCCAAACCGAGAATGACCGTCTAGACCAACGGTTACGTGGACGGTTGTCCGGCATGGGCAGAGCTCTATGCCCTGCGCCTAGCAGCACTTGCGGGGCTCTCCCTAGAATGGTGAGACGCTGGTGAAGTTGAAGTCTCTGGCTAGAACCCCGGGCTGAACGACCGTTGCTCTATCGAAGGTTGCGAGGTTTCTGACGGGTTCTGTGCATCCATCGATCTTTGAGAGGAGCTCTAGGAGGCTCTGGTTGAACCTCAGATTCTTTACGGGTCTCTTGATCTCGCCGTTCTCTACGAGGAATGTGCCGTCTCTAGTCATTCCTGTTAGTGTCTTGGTTTTTGGCTCGACTTCGCGGACGTACCAGAATCTTGTTAGTAGTAGTCCCCGGTCCATTTCTCCTACTAGGTCCTCTGTGGTCTTGGGAGTTCCTTTGCCCTTGATCACCAGATGGTATGGTAATTCTCCTATTGGGTTGGGTAGTTGTAGTTCTTGCCCGGTTGGTTTTGCGTCGCTGTACTTGTGGGCTGAGATTCTAGATGAGGCCAGGTTTCGCAATACTCCGTCTTGCACAAGTGTGACCTTGCTCGTGGGGTAGCCTTCGCCATCGAAGGTTGGTCCTGTCTGAAGTGGATTGTACGGGTCGTCTTCTATGGTGATGTTATCCCCGGCGATTTTCTCTCCCATTCTTCCTGATAGGTAGCTTCTGTTTTCCTTGTACTGTCTCGTTCCGAAGTCGGGCGTGTATCCAGCGCTTGCGGACACAACGAGGAAGAACGGGACCTCAGTCCATGCGTACGGGTCAATTACAACATCATATTTGCCGGGGGAGACCTCGGTCTGGTTCTTGTTCATCTTCGCGCGTTCTAGCGTGGTGTCCGCGACTTTCTGAGGATTCAGCTCGCGAATGTCGGCGAACGCTTGTAGGGCGTATCCTGTCTGGTTGCCATTGTCTGCATCCATTGTGAGGGAGAAGTACCCGGTGGTTCCCTTGTATTCAGCCTCAAGACCGGATGTGTTTAGCATCCAGGCCTGGTCGGCGCTGGTCCCGAGAACGCCTGATGCTAGCAGCCCGTTCTTCTTCGCGAGGTCTAGGGCATAGCCGACGCCTTCAGCTTTCTGCTCCGCTGGGGCTTCAACTGTGCTCTCATGATATCGATTAACTGGCTGGTACTTCTGTGGACCAAGCATTGGAAGATAGTCTGGGTCTTCGAGGGATCCCTTCGTCTGGGCTAGAGCCTTGTGAACTGTTTTCTCGATCTCGCTGTTCTCCATTCTTCCCGTGGTTGCGCGGGCTTGTTTCTTGCCAATTGCAACGCGGACTGAGAGATTCCTGCTTTTCGTGAACTGCGATTGTCCTAGTTCGTTGTTTCCGAACCTGAGGTATTCGCCGATGTTGTGGGTGAGAGTAACCTCGACCTCATTGGCTTCCTTAGCAAAGCCCTTGACCATACTGAATATCTGGTGGGCTTTCTCGCGCATCGAACCGGTTTGTTGGGCCATGTGTTGTGTCATGGTTGTCTCACGCTGCGAATGTCTTCACGCCTCTGAAGCGTGATGGGGCGGCTCCATGCCCGGTATACATTACCTGGCCTGGTTGGCCTTTGCCACAGTTTGGGGTGCCCCATAGGACCCAGCTCTTCTTGTCGCCGACCGCGTCGCAGCTGTTCCAGAACTCGGGGGTGATGCCTGAGTATCCTGGTCCACGCAGCATTTCCTCGACGCTTCCATTCTTGATTTGGTAGCCTTTTTCGCAGTTGAACTGGAAGTTGTACCGTTTCTGGTCGATGCTCCAGCCATAGTTCGTGACCATTAGAATTCCATCCTTTGTGTCCTCGATCATCTCGTCATGGTTCCATTCGCCCGGTTCTAGGCTAACGTTTGTCATTCTGATAATCGGCAGCTTGTACCCGTCAGCCCTCATGCAACCGTTGCTTCTAGTCTGTCCGACCCGAGATGCGGTTTCGCGGGACATGAGATATCCTACAAATTTGCCCTTTTCAACCGCATACTTTCGTTGTGACTTGACTCCTTCATCATCATATGCGAATGTTCCAAGCCCTGGTCCATGGTTTGGAGTGGCATCCATTACGATGCTGACGTGTTCCGAGCCATATTGGAGCTTGCCGAGCTTGTCCGGGGTGAGGAAGCTTCGACCTGCAAAGTTCGCCTCATAGCCAAGGGCCCGGTCCAGCTCTATTGGGTGGCCGCAAGATTCGTGGACCTGGAGCGCGACCTGGTCTCCGCTGAGAATGATGTCTGATTTACCTTCTGGACACTTCTTCGCGGTGCCTAGTGCTACTGCGTCCTTGGCTAGGTCAGGAGCTTGTCCGGGCAGGTTGAACTCGCTGATTAGCTCGTATCCCTTTGACATGTACTGCTGGGTCGACCGGCGTTGTAGGCCGGCTTGGCTCTTCGCGGCCACGAATAGGGCCCCGCCTGAGAATGTTATCTTCTGATGAATCTTGGAGCCCTCAGAACTAGAGTAGTACTTGTCGAGCGTTGTGAAGGACATTCCTCCCCGTCTCATAACCACGCCTTCGCCTTTCAATCGTCCAGTGGCGTCGCGAAGGAGCGAGTACTTCTCGTCGAGTGATACTTGGAATGGGTCCTTTTTAACGGGCGATTCCCACGAGTCAGTGTAGGTTGGCTCTTTCGCAAATGGAATCTTGGAGCCGATCTTCGCTGCTCCCTTTGCCAGAGACAGCGCTTTCAGTGTAACTTCTCTAATACTGTCTCGGTTGGCCTCGTCTGTGTCAGCGAAGCCCCAACCGGTCCCGTCGTAAAGGACTCTTACGCCGACCCCCAGTGAGGTTATCTCTTCGGCGGTGGGTTGGTCGTTGATCATTGCCACCTCCTCATTTCTGGTGTTTACGAGTCTAAAATCCGCGTAGGTCGCGTTCTCTTTCGCGGCCGTCTCAAGCGATAGCTTCGAGAGTTCTTCTCCTAAACTCTTAGCGGTGCTCACGCTAGGATGCCGCAGAAATGCTGGGTTTTATCGTTTCCGTATGGCCAAACCGCCCAAAAGAGCAATCACACCCCAGACATGTCACTTGCCGGTCGGAGACATCATCCTTGAGACATCATCCTTGTGTATTTTTCTGGGAAACTCTCGAACTGAACGAGGACAAAATACTGCCCGACGGTCAGACGATAATCAGAGAATTGCAATTCTTCCCTTGGACAATATCAGCTCGGATTCGCGTGACGAGTATTTTGCGGAAGGGATGACTGAGGACTCATATCCGCAGCGTCCAGAATCAAGGGCCTTGGAGTTATCGCTCGTACATCTGTTATCAGATACTGGGCAACAACCAAGCCGATCGTGGAAATCGCCAGGGAACTCAATGTGGGCCCGGTGCTGGAAGGCTGTGTGAGGAAAGGCTTCGGGTGAATAAAGGGACCGGGAAAATAGACAGATTCTGTCCCGCGCTAACTGACTTTTCGTTTCCTTATCTCGGCCTCGACCCCCGCAGGAACAGGTCTGCAGCCGCACTTTTTGCTGTGTTCTAGATGCCACTTGATCCTTTGTTCCATTGTCACATTTCTCGGTATCACGTTATGCTCATGCCATTCCGCGTTGATCTTCTTCATCTGATTTCTTCTGCCTAGAGCCAGCGAACCATTCGGAAATAGGCTACGATCGTGAGGGTGAAGAGGGACATTCCTAGTATCGCGAGGATCCCAGCGTTCTGGTCCCCGACCCCTGGAAGACCAGCCAGATTCATGCCGTAAATTCCAGAGAC
>WNGQ01004448.1_pt1 | contig 13923 bp, 15 predicted proteins | sample 5407661 | NCBI WGS metagenome assembly WNGQ01 (sample SAMN13153382, study PRJNA577476) | soil metagenome | isolation source: 60 cm soil or saprolite under Garry oak tree replicate 2 | place: USA:California | collected 2016-06-15
GCTGTACAATTTTCTGCGAGAATGTCCAAGAGTCCACTGCTCTCATGACGTTCCCTACTGCTGCTCGGCTTCTATCTCAAACCGCCAGTTCGCGTCAGTTGTGCGCGGAGCTTGCTTCCATCCAGCGAGGATCATGAGCAGGTTCCGCAGCAGCTTTCTCTCTTCAGCAGGGAATGCGCCGAGAAAATCCTGATTCATCTGGTCCATCTCACGTTCAAGCGGCGCTTGAAGGTCGCGTCCGCGAGCAGTGAGTGCCACCCGATTCACGCGGCGGTCGGTCGCATGCGCCTTGCGCTCGATCAGTCCCGCCTGCTCCAAGCGATCAAGCAACCCGGTCATGGTCGCGCTGTCGAGCTGCAGGCGCTCACCCAGTTCGGCACCACTTTGATGATCCTGTTCCCAGAGGACCTTGAGCAGCGCGTACTGCACGGGGGTGACACCATACGGGGCCAGACGCTGCTTGGCCGACTGCGTGACCCGCTGATACGCCTTGCCGAGATAAAAGCTTAAACAATCCTCAATCTGATCCATGAGCAACTCCTACTGAGAGAGAAACGACGCTCTCGTGCCATTCTCCATGCAGACAAGTATAGCATGCACAGAATACTTTTACAATAGCTACTTGTATACGAGATACTTTACACAAAGATACTTCTCCTTTATGGAACAGAAGTCATCTTTGGAGTAGTCGGTCACCAGCTTAATGAATGGAGTCTCAGCAAGCGAAAAAAGTCATATCGGCCAACGTCATTGACCAGTGACGTAAACCATCCGCTGGCAAGGTATCGTACGGGGCGAATAATTTCATAGGTAATCTGGGCTGTATCTTTGAGCAGAGGACGAATGTCTTCCCAGTTATGGCTCAGTTCACGTCGTTCATACTTGGTCATGCTCTCCATTCTTTTCCATTGAATCATAATTTCTTTCCAACAGTGGCAAGCCACCTGCGCCAGGCGAGCGTTTGCTGCGTCTGGACATGGAATCCAGCTTGGATGAAGAGCGTTTGTAGTTGAGCGGGGCTATGAAAGCGCTTCAGACGAAAAACTCGCACCAACCATTCTGGGAAGGAGGCATCCACAAGAATAAAGTATCCTCCAGGACGGAGCACGCGTGCTATCTCACGTATGCCTGCTGCCTGGTCCTGCCAGTGGTGGAAAGAGACAGTGCTCAGCGCCACATCAACCGAGGCGTCCTGGAGCGGCAATGCTTCCGCCATGCCTGTAGAGAAGGTGGCGTTGGGAGTCAAGCGTTTTGCTATCTCTATCATGCCATTTGCCGGGTCTACACCGATCAATTGCGCCTGCGGCCAATAGATATGGGCTCGACGCAACAGTTTTCCTGTTCCACAGCCGACATCAAGGACGCTCACTGGCTCATGGATGATCCCTGCTGCCAAGGCAAGCGTTGCTTGATGTGCCCGATCAAAAAAGGCTCGTTGCAACCAGGAATGTTCATAGGTGCTTGCCCAATGATCGAAGCGCTCGATGTCTTTTTTGCGATGTTTTGTGGTCATACGTGTACCTCCTTTCCCACATATCTACGTTTTGCACCATCCTCCTGTTGGCGATTTTCTCATCGATGTAGACAGACTTCCCCTAACTTCTTGTAAAATGTGTGAGCAGCAAAGAATCCTCGCTATGAGGGCACGGTGAGCAATGACGGCAAGACCATCACCGCCCACTGGGAGAAATCTTCTGAGTGCTCGTTCGAGCGATCCAGTAGGATGAAGCCAAAGATCCAGGCCATCACCTCCAAAAATCACCCGCTGGGTGATGTGCGCTCACCCGCTTTGCAAGTATACTGTTCCAGCAGACAGAGGAGTGAGAAGTGCCTTTACGGCTTCGTCTTTTTCTTGTGCGGACGGCGCGATCTCGCCATTGACAGTTGAACATCGTATGTTGTGAGAGAAACAGTGTTGAAGCGAGGTGAATGAGATGCAAACGACGGACAAGCAACAGAAGGGCTACAAAGGGCTGCCGATGGAGGGGATTGTGGCACGCTGGTACACGAGGATTCGCCGATCCGGGAGCCAGATCGAGGAGTGGAGGAAGCAGGCCACCCAACTCACCGGCGGTCTGCCGGATGGTGCAGACGTGCTCGAGGTGGCACCCGGCCCTGGCTACTTCGCCATCGAGATGGCGCGACTCGACCGGCTCCACGTGACCGGGCTGGACATCAGCCACACGTTCGTGGGGATCGCCAGAGAGAACGCCCGGCAAGCTGGAGTGAGCGTGGACTTCCAGCAGGGCGACGTATCCAGCATGCCCTTCGCTGAAGGGTCCTTTGACCTGATCGTCTGTCAGGCTGCCTTCAAGAACTTCAGTCGGCCGGGCAAGGCGATCGACGAGATGTACCGAGTTCTGCGTGACGGGGGGACGGCGGTGATCCAGGACATGTGGAAAGATGCTTCCGACGCAACGATTCGCGAAGAGGTGAACCCGATGCGGCTCAGCCCCGTGAACGCCTTCCTGACGAGGCGGGCCCTGGGGATGCTCCGACGGCGCGCCTACACGAAGGAGCAGTTCGAGCGCCTCGCCACCACGAGCGCCTTCGGCAGATGCGAAATCGAGACGAGTGGGATCAGCATAGAGGTACGACTGAAGAAGCAGTCATCACAGTTAGGGTGAATACCTTTATTTCGTAGACTCCAATAATGATGGCAGAAGGGTTGACTACCCGATGAGTTGTGAGATACTACAGATATGCCGTATGTAAGAGTCAATGACATCCAGGTGTATTACGAACTACAGGGTGACGGTGAGCCGCTGGTGGTGATCCTTGGGCTTGGAACTGATGTATCCGAGTGGGATGGAATCATTCGCTGGCTCGCAGAAAAATATAAGGTCCTGACGTTTGATAACCGGGGCGCTGGCCGCACAGACAAACCCGACATACCTTATTCGATTGAAATGATGGCCGAGGATACCGCGGGACTTATGCAGGCGCTCGGCATGAAGCAGGCACATGTCCTCGGTATTTCCATGGGGGGACGCATCGCGCTGGAACTGGCACTCCGGCATGCGCCGAGCGTCAAAAAGCTCCTCCTTGTATCTACATCCGCGAGAATTATCAGGAATTGGAGGCGGCACTTCTACGGTATTTTATCCGGCGCGCCCATCTTCAGGAGTAAATATCCCCAACCACATTATGCATTTCAGCGGCAACTTCAGGCGTCATCTACCTTCAATTGCACCGACACATTGCATGAATTACACATTCCAACGCTTATCATGCATGGGAAAAAAGATAAGTCTGTCCCCTATGTATTAGCTGAAGAAATGCATGCTGGCATAGAGGGTTCGAAAATGCTCACGTTCGCGGGCGGCCATATATTTTTTCTCATGAGGGAACGCCAGCAGTTCCTTGACGCGATAGTAGAGTTCTTACAGTAAGACACAGGTCTATTAAGGAGGAAAGGGAAATCATCATGACAGAGAGTACGACCGTTTGACCGGATTCAGTCTTCAAGCCACTGCGTGATGAACTGCGGGCTGTGGTGGATATCCACTTGCACCAGACGCCCCGAACCCGAATTGATGAACTTGTGAGGCACGCCTGCTGGGACAATCACGATCTGCCCTGCTTGTGCTTCAAGGGTGGTCGAGCCAACCGTATAGGTCGCACAGCCTTGCTGAATGACAAAGACCTCTTCATAGGGGTGAGCATGCAGCTTTGGTCCTTCCCCTGGCGGCAGATCCACCAGGATCAAAGATATGGGGGTGTTTCCATGCCGATATCCCTCCAACTCATAGGTATCCCCAAAGCGGGAGAGTTCATCTCTATTCACTACGAGATACTTCATTTGTGCCTCCTCTGCATCCTGGTGGTCTTGCATTGCTGCTGTCTGGTAGTGAAGGGTAACACCCCCTTTCGCTCAGGGGTGTTTCTAGGTGTTCTCCTTTGTGATCATCAGAGTATGACGAGCATGGATGCCGCGTCCAAACTGTCTCCTCGTGCCAGGGCGGGTCCAGGTGTCCTTTGATGCCGATGCGATAGTTCACTCTTTGCATGCTCATGCAATGAGCTTCTCATTCTTCCGCCAGCAGCATACTATTCCAATGGACTTGTGAAAAGGGCCATTTTTCGCTATACTAAAGTGGCCATTAAGCATGGATCTCGATTCGTACAGCAGTTTTAAGGGGAAATGAGACATCTATGTCTAAACGAGTGACACCTCTCAAGAAGCCGGCGATCGCCCTCGATCAGAACGCATCGGCACCCCTGTACAGGCAGCTTTATGAGCGGCTGCGCGACTTTATTCTGGCAGGACAACTGGAGGCTGGGACACGCCTTCCCTCGACGCGCGTGCTGGCCAGTTCACTGGGAGTATCACGCACCACCACCGCGCTCGCCTACGAGCAGTTGCTGCTGGAAGGCTATATCGAGAGCGGGGTGGGAGACGCCACACGGGTGGCACGTCTGCAACCAGAGCAGCAGTTTCAGGAGAGCAGGAACGCGCAAGATCTGGACGCAATGGATACCTCGGTGACGTCTCCAGCCGTGCTTGCGCGGCGCGGCCAATTGCTCATCAACATGCCGTATCCAGAAGAATTCTACGCCATTCAGGGAAGTCGCGGAACGAGCCTGTTCCTCGTTGGCCAGCCAGATATAACATCCTTTCCCTACGAGACCTGGGCTAGACTGGTGGCAAGACACGCTCGCCAGTCACTGCAAACCGTCTCGCTCTACCAGAACGTGCAAGGCTACGCCCCTTTGCGCCAGGCCATCGCTACGCACATCGGCATGACGCGCGGCGTCCACTGCTCGCCTGAACAGATCATTCTCACAACCGGAGCGCAAGGTGCCCTCGACCTGATCGCACGCGTGTTGCTTGATCCAGGAGATCCGGCCTGGATCGAAGATCCCGGGTATTCGGGAGCGCGGGGGGCGCTGCTGGCTGCCGGAGCGAAACTCGTGGCGGTGCCAGTTGATGAGCAGGGCATCGATGTCGGGGCCGGGCGACAGCTCTGTCCAGAGGCACGACTGGCAATCGTCACGCCCTCACATCAGTTCCCAACTGGAGTGACCATGAACCTGAGCCGACGGCTGGCGCTGCTGGAATGGAGCAGAGAGGCGCACGCCTGGATCGTCGAGGACGACTACGATAGTGAGTATCGCTTCAGCGGGCGGCCCCTGGAGGCCTTGCAAGGCCTGGATCGCGCCCGACGCGTGCTGTATATCGGGACCTTTAGCAAGGTGCTCTTTCCCTCCTTGCGCCTGGGCTACCTGGTCGCTCCTCCCGAGTTGCTCAAGGGCTTGCTCGCGACGCGCCGCCTCATCGATGTGCATCTGCCGCTGCTGGAACAAATGGCCCTGGCCGATTTTATGGCCGAAGGGTATTTTGCGCGGCACGTGCGGAGAATGCGCCTGCTCTACAGAGAACGCCGCAATGCTCTTGTAGAGGCACTGACACGGGAACTGGGCAATAGACTGGATATCACCGTGCCAGAAGCGGGTCTGCACCTGGTCGCCTGGCTCCCTTCAGGGATGAGCGCCCAGGCAGCCGCCCACCGGGCAGCAGCGTATGGCTTGCACGTGCTATCGATCTCACAATTCAGCCTGCGACCGCTCCAACGTGACGGTTTGCTGTTAGGTTTCGCAAGCACCTCCCCGCAAGAGCTGCGAGCGGGTGTACAAACGCTGGCGAGCGCGCTACAGGCACACTAATTACGGGTCATCAGAAAGGTGAGAGAGAGCCACACCCACTGTGGGAAAAAGCGATCTGAACTCCGAGCTCGACAGGGCCTCGGAGTTCATCATGATGAAGGGGCTTGACTGCCCTTTGCGTTCCTTCCAGTGTTTTTGCAACACAGCCCGGCGAACAGCCGCTCGAAAACAGCAAGAGAGAAGAAGTTTTTTCCGTCGCGTTCAGGTATACTGAAAGCAATGCACAGCATGGTTGCAGAAGACGAGCAATACCATACAGATGAGGCAGAATGGAGGAAACAGGTAATGAGCACCGGAGGATTGTCCAGGGCGCGGCTCAGCCGCATGCACGAGGTCATGGCCGGCTATGTCGAGCGCGGTGACGTGCCTGGTCTCGTCACGCTGATCAGCCGGCGGGGCGAGGTGCATGTCGATGTGATCGGGACGCAGGCGATCAGCGCTAGCCCCCCAATGCGGCGCGACACCATCTTCCGCATCTCCTCCATGACCAAGCCTATCATAGCTGCGGCAACCATGATCCTGGTGGAAGAATGTAAGGTGCGGCTGGACGAGCCAGTGGATCACTGGCTTCCCGAACTGGCAGAGCGCAAGGTGTTGAAGCGACTCGATGGGCCGCTCGACGATACCGTGCCCGCGAAGCGGCCGATCACGGTACGTGATCTGCTCACCTTCCGCATGGGCTTCGGGCAGATGATGACGCCGCCGGACGCCTATCCGATTCTCTCGGCCGCCAACGAGCAGCAGATTGGCATGGGGCTGCCGAGCCCGTCGACCATGCCTGCGCCCGATGAGTGGATGCGCCGCCTGGGACGGCTTCCGCTCATGCACCAACCAGGTGAGCAGTGGATGTACAACACGGGGTCCGACGTGCTGGGCGTGCTCATTACGCGCGCCTCAGGTCAGCCGCTTGAGACGTTCTTGCGCGAACGCATCTTCGAGCCGCTCGGCATGAAGGACACCAGTTTCAGCGTGCCGGAGGCATCGCTCGACCGGCTGGCAACCAGCTACTGGACCGATCCCTCTAGCGGGAAGCTTACCGTCTATGACGAGGCTATGGGCAGCCAATGGAGCCGTCCGCCGGCCTTCCCGTCAGGAGCTGGGGGACTGGTTTCGACCATCGACGACTATCTGGCCTTTGGCCAGATGATGCTCTCCCAGGGCAAACACGGCGGTGAGCGCATCTTATCGAGGCTTTCAGTCGAGCTTATGACGACCGACCAGCTGACGCCCGAGCAGAAAGCGCTGTCCAGCCTGGTCCCTGGCTTTTTTGACAGCCATGGCTGGGGGTTCGGCGTCTCCGTGATCACCAGGCGCGACGACATCGCGGCGGTACCCGGTCGGTACGGCTGGGACGGCGGCCTGGGCACCTCCTGGTATTCCGACCCCAGGGAGGACATGGTCATCATCCTGATGACTCAGTGCGCCTGGGCATCCCCCAGTCCACCGAACGTCTATTTCTGGACCCTGGCCTACCAGGCGATCGACGACTAACAAAGATCCAGGCACAGGATTGAAGGTGCTGTGGAATGCACCTGCGAGGCCGTCTCGTTATGAGTCTGCCGATTGGGGGAGCACGGGCTTGATATCGACGACCGGCGTTCCATCAATCGCTTCGATTGGTCCCACTTTTAGCCTCTCTCCGGCGATTTCGAGAACCGTCACCCGGTGTAAGCCCAGTGGATTTGGTCGGTTGGGAGATCGTGTGGCAAAGACTCCGGCCAGAGGCACGGTCTCGTCCCCGCGAGGATGCACTTTCAAGATGTCGCGCTGAGCTTTGTGCAACCAGGTAATCACGATGATTTCATCGCCCACCGCAAGAGCTTCAAGCCCCTCTGCAACTGACGCATTCACTTCGAGCCATGCGTCAGGCGCGCCTTCACGGCCTTGCCTGGGAGCTTCTCCAGGCTCTTTGAGAGGCGATTGAAGAGAGCCAATTGGATAAAGCACATAATCACTCTCTGGCATGACGCTCCCTTCGTGATTTTCCAGTGATCACTTTTCATTCGAGGCTCTGTGAGCACCGCCCGTGCAGTAATGATGGTAGCCACCGCGCCCTTTGGCGTCCCTTCTATTGCAGCGATGGGCGATGCCTCTGGTGCCATTACGGGGACTGAACAAGTCCGGTGATGTTCCCGTCTGCGTCTTTGACCGACGCAATCAGTTTCCCACCACCAACATCTTGGACCTCTTGCTGTGCTTGCGCGCCAGCACCGAGGAGGAGTTGCAGACTATGCTGAATGTCGGTCACCTGCCAGTAGCCCACCGGCCCCGTCATGCCTTTGTGATGGCCATGGGGATCTAACCCGATTTCCAGGTCTCCCACCCGAAAGCCCACATAATACGCTTCATCCACATACGGCTCTACCCCCAAAAGCGTGCGGTAGAGCGTCTTTGCTTGAGCGAGGTCGCTGACGGGATAGATGACCACGCTGAACCCTTGATCCATAAAAGAACTCCTTCTACTCACTGAATACGAACTGAACATACCGGTTTTGATCGAGACAGTGCCGCACACCCAGCGCTTCCACGGAGAACAGAACCGGTCTCCCTGTCACATCGGGTGGGTTTCGCTCGTCATTACTATGACGAAACGAAACGAGGAAATGTGACCGATGCTATGTCTAGCAAGAAAGGAGAGCCCATGGCGGAGTCAATGGGCAGGGCAAGCTGCCAGTATCAGTATGAGCCAGCCGTGCATAAAGAACAAGGTGGCTGCGCGAATACGCAGAAACTGCATGACTGTTCTCCTTGCTCAGGAGATGCGCCGCAGTAAGCGTTTCTGCAATCTCGTCCGGAGGGCATGCCAGGGGGCAATAGCCGCGAAAGCAGCAGTAAGTCGTACCTGGGCTGTGGCAACTTCGCCAACAATCGCTCGTGTTCTGCCTCGCGTAGCAAATCCAGACGATGGGCTTGAGCCAATCGCTCGTGTGTGTAGTAGTTCGGCATCGTGGTGGTTCTCCTTTCATCGCCTCACTCTTTTTCCTCCTGCTCAGTCTCTCTGCTGGCTTTCGCCGAAACTCGGCGAGCTTGCTCTATGAACGAGCTCGCCCGCGATGCCGCTCAGCTTCCCTGACCGGTGAGGAAAGCCCCTGCTTTAGGTAGAGAAGTGTGGCATAGACTGCTCCTTTGTTTGACTGCTGCGCGTTACACCTCAACGCGCTCACAGAAAGGATACTCACTGCACTCTACTTGCCACATCGGGGGAGTTGCCCATCTTAGGCTTTCAGTTCCCCTATGTTGGGATCAGCTCCAGGTGATGGGCGGCGGAGATGGCCTTTGCCCGCGAATGCGCCCCCAGTTTGGTCAACACTGCCGAGACATGGTGCTCGACCGTCTTGGGTGAGGTGAAGAGTCGGCCGGCGATCTCGGCGTTGGATAAGCCCTCTGCTATCAGCCGCAGAACTTCCAGTTGGCGGGTCTGACGACCCGCCTGATTTGTGCGGGTCGATGGGCGAGGACCGCGGGGAATCCCTCCAACGCCCTGCTGTCGTAACCGCCGCCGCACAAGGGCCATGACAGGCTGAGCACCGAGACGCTCAAAGAGCGCTAGCGCGTTTCGCATTCCCTCGGCATCCCCATCGGCGAGCGCGAGCGCCTGCTCATAGGGGCAACCAATCTGTGCCCACAGTGCAGCGGCGCCCTGCCAATCCCCGGCTATTTGACGCGCAAACGGCTCGGCGATCGGCCCAGGCACAATTCGTTGCAGTTCTCCAGTGGCCAGCGCCAGGGTGCGGGCCTCATCCAGAAGTACTGCACTGCCTGGATCACCACGCCGTAACCGTACCCAGCCCAGGACCACCAGGGCCGGGATTTTAGCCGCAGCAGGGAGTCGATACCGCTCGAGCACGCGTGTTGCCTCCTGGGCGGCATCATCCCAGCTCCCCTGCTCAAACTTGGCGCGAGCCTGCCAGGCTCCCATATACGTTGCCCAGGAATCGAGATCATGCTCGGTGCAATAGGCGAGACCCTCCTGCAAGAAGCGCTCGGCCAGTGGGTAGTCACGGGTCATGACAGCGCAACAGGCCAGATTTGTGTACGCGCGGGCGACATGCTCCTCCCATCCCCGCTCCAAGGCGAGCTGTAGGCTGCGTTCCAGGTGGGCACGCCCCTGCTCATCCTGGGCGGTGAGCAGAGCAGTCCCTACATTGTTCAACGCATGCACCAGCGTCTCGGCATCCCCCAGGGACTCGGCCAGCGCAATGGCTCGCTCTCCCCATCGCACCGCCTCAGCCGTGTTATCAGCGAGCATCGCTAATTGTGCCCGGTTGCTGTAGGCCATGGCTAACCTGGCATCAGGCGGGAGGGTTTCGAGCAGCTGCACCGCTTCTGCTGCATACTGTTCCGCTTCGCCTGACTTGCCGAGAAACCAGCTGAGGCGGGAGAGCCAGCGGAGCGTGTGGCCAACCTGGTCTGATCTGTCGAGCTTCCGCCAGATTCGCAAGGCTGCCTGGCGTGCCTGCACGGCTTCCTCCATTTGGCTGGTGAGATAACATTCATAGGCTCGTCCTTCGAGCAGTTCGGCTTGCCGCTCGAGAGGAAGCTGGTTGGCAACCTGCAGCGCTGTCGCATAATGGGCTGCCGCCTCGCGATGAGCACCTTGTGCTGCCGCCTGCTTTGCCGCCAGTGGTGCATAGCGTGCCACTAGCGTCCCATCGTGGGCCCCAAGCGCGTGATGGACCAAACGGGCCGTCTGGGAAGCGTTCTCTGCGTGGTCGAGCATTGCCCGCAGCACCTGCCGATGCAGCGTCTGTTGGCGAAGCGGGGAAGGCGTGCTTTCGATAGCCTGGCGTGCGAGCTCGTGCCGGAAGGCCACCGTCGTGTGATCCAGGGACAGCATGCCGCTGGTGAGGCATTCCTCCAACGCCAAGGAAGCCGAACCCAGAACTGCTTCCAGAAGTCAGCGCTCGGTTCGGTTGGGGACGACAGAAGCCATTTCTAGAAGGGTACGCGCAGCAAATGATATTCGAGCGATTCGAGCGAGAACAGCATCGCGCACCATCAGTGAGACGCCTGGGGTGTCGCTGGCCAGGACTTCGGTGACAAAGAAGGGGTTGCCACCAGTGACGGCATAGAGCTGTTCAGCGGGTCGATGCGCCAGGTTCGCCAGGCAGGTGACCGCTTGCTCAGAAAGGGGGGCGAGCCTCAGGCGTGCCACAGCATTGCCTGGCAGATCGCCGATCACCGACCACAGAGGATGGTCGAGGCTGAGTTCGGTATCGCGGTACGTGACGAGAAACAAAATGGGAAGATGTGGGATGCGCCGTCCCAGGAACTTGATCAGATCCAGCGTAGCTTCATCTGCCCAGTGGACATCTTCAAATACCACGACGGTGGGGATAGGAATATGGAAACCACATGGAAGTAGAATGTCGTGAAGGGCATTGAGTAAGGAGGCAATCCAATGGGTCCTCACATGTATCTCTATGAGAAGGCGCGTGAAGTACATTACCAAGATCTGCGGCGCCAGTTCGACAAGGGGCAGTTGTTCCAACAACTGCCCCAGTATCGTCGGAGCATGATCCAGCGTGCAGCCGGGAAACTGGGCACACTGCTGCTAAAGCTCGGTGCCAGATTGAAGCAGATCGAGCAATCACCTACCGTTCTCGAAGATCACCTATGAGTTGCATTGCAGGGCGAGTGAGCCAGGTGGTATCAGGAAGGGATGAGTGTCTTTTCGCGCGACGGGAGCTTGTATAGTCTACAAAGCAAGTTGTTCATCTCCTCCCCTGGAACTCTACACTACAGCCTGCTTGTTAGCTCACTGCGTGGAGAATCGCCGATGGCCTTTACCTTCATCCTTGATGGAACCTGCTTAGACTTCATCGCTCTCTTCCTTGTCGATTCTTGGAAGCAGCCGCGTATGCCGTTGCCCGGACTGTTCAGGAGGGCGTAACCAGAGCGAGACATGTGCCGGCTGCATGGTCTGCTGAACGACTGCCAGGAACTGCTCACGCAATTGGTTCAGATCCACCTCATTGCGTAAGGACGCACTGAAGGCTGCAAGGGTACGAGCGGCATCATACCTGGAGCGGTAGAACCTCCGGTCGATTATGGTCTGAAGACGTCGTCTCAATGGCTGGAACAGAGCAGCAATGCCAAGCGTGGAGGCGACAATCACCACGGGAGTTTGTGTTCCCGATGAAAGGAGTCCTGTGAACACGCTCAAAAGCGATTGCAAGACAATGACGCTTACGAAATAGATCAGGGCCAGGATTGCCGTCAACGAGCCATAGACCAGGGTGCGGTTGATGATGATATCGATGTCCCAGAGCCGGGAACGTAGGATGGCAAAAGCGATGGAGATCGGGATGAGCAGGAGTAAGAGATGGTTGACAGTGTTCAAGAGGATTGCAGCAAGTGGACTGTGGCTTGCCGAAGGGAAAAAAATTGCAAAAAACGAAGCGAATACGATGTATCCCCCAACGGCTATCGACATTCCAAAAACGACCCACTTGGTTTGCTGACGCTGCACGCCGTTCGATACATGAAGATAGCGATAGACCTGCGCAACGACCATAAACCCTACGAATACGAGAAAGCCTATTGACGAGAATACGAGGTTCATGTAGGGATTAAAAGGCAAAGGGGGCCAGAAATACTTGAGACCCCAATAGAGGATCGCTGCGATTGAGAGCCAGCGGGTCCAGCGCGGGACAAACCGTCCGGTTGGAAACAGATAGAAGAAGACGACAATGCTGAGAGCGCCAAGAAAGATCACGAACTGAAACAACCAATAAGCCGTTGCTTCCAACGTGTCAGAAGAAAAAGTGATAGCAAAGGTCATCAGGAAAAATGCTGCGAAGAGTGCCATCCAGTCATCGGACCTGCGCCAGAAAAGTATGATGGCGACGACGAAGTAGGCACAAACGAAGACGATATTGAGCATCATGTAGTAGATGGCATAGGCTTGAACAGAGAGGCCCAACGCCTGGAGTTGCTGAACGAATTGGACTGAGGCTTGCGTTGGATGCTTGCACAAAGGTCCTGTGCACAGGAGAGAGAGAAGAGCCTCATAGGTTGCCGGGACACTTGCGACGAAGACTCCAAAGGAGAGTAGACCTGCAACCAGGCATGCCGTGCGAGCGAGAATCAACCGCTTACCGTGCAGGCGAGTGTCACCTTGTTGTGGTTTATGGCGAGCTACTGCCGGCGCTGACCCTGTAAACTGGCCGTTCATAGTGCTGTCTGCCTTTCCTCTCTCTCCTTCACCTGGGAGCTGATGATGCATGCCCGTTCCTATCGAAAGCTGATGCAAGCTCATGGAGCTTCCTCAACTTAAGATATACCGCCAATCAAAACGCCACTTCCTTGTGGTACCTTTTCCCTCAATGTATCGTACCATATTCGTAACTCACGATGGTGACGAACTGCCAGGCATGAGGGACACAACAAGCAGATTCACGCTCAAAAGCAGAACGTCCCTGGCCTCACACTCTGTTTATGCATGGCCGCCTGCGGTCACAGTGCCGATGGTCAGCTGGGGTTGGCCCTCGAGGAATTCCCCAATGCGTTCTACCTGCTCGTCGAGGTCGCGGCGTTGCGTGGCGGTGAGGTTGTCGAATGGCTCCACTGTGATGTCGAGTTTTCGGCCAGAGCGGCGCAGGTGCCAGACCCCGGCAACCATCCCGTTGATGAGCAGCACCGGGAAGTTTCCCGCCTGGCCAGCGGGAGTCAGCGCGCGTTTGGCAGCCCGGCCGGGAAAGAGCAGCTTGCGCGGCTGGCAGCCGACCGTGTAGGCATCGAAGTAGGGTAGCAGCCGGACGCTCTGGGATGCCATTGGCGACACCGTGGTGTCCCCGGTCGCCAGCCATGCACGGGTTCCGTTGATCTCAACGTGCTGAAGTTCAGTGGAGAGGGAATCGAAGAGCTCCATCGCCCACCGCCGGGGTGTACCCAGCCACTGCGCGAACTGCTGAGGGGTGGCTGGTCCGTATGCATGCAGATAGCGGCTTACGATGGCGGCGAGGGCGGTCTGTCCACCGGCAGGCCGGAATCCGGGCAGCCACCGGCGCGGATGGGTGTATGTGATCTTGCTGCCGCGGTGAGGGCCGAAACACAGCGCGCCCCGGTCAGCCGCCGTGGTGAGGGCCTGGCGCCATCGGGGCCACTTTCCGCCGAAGGCAGGCATGACCAGGTCTGCGGCCCAGGGTCCGGTGCTGGCGATGACCGCCTCGCTCAGCTCGTCGATGGTCAACTCGGCATCGTCCAGCGCCAGCGCCATCGCCTCAACGACTCGCTCGGTCTGCTCGGGCGTCA
>WNGQ01013896.1_pt1 | contig 13922 bp, 14 predicted proteins | sample 5407661 | NCBI WGS metagenome assembly WNGQ01 (sample SAMN13153382, study PRJNA577476) | soil metagenome | isolation source: 60 cm soil or saprolite under Garry oak tree replicate 2 | place: USA:California | collected 2016-06-15
GTGCACGCTGCGGCGGGGCGCCGGGGAGCGCAGCCGAATTGGCGCGCTCGGCGGGTTGTTTTCTCTTGCCCTCGAGGCAATCCGCAAGGGCCTCGGCGGATATGCAATCTGCCGGAATTTCGGCATGAACCACGGTGGCCGTCGAAACCGATAGAACCCTCTCCGTCGCCGCATCGCGAACCTGCAGGCGGATGGCTTTCGGCAGCACCGGAGACTCGCGCCAGGTGTTGCGCCACACGCGATCGGGTCCGGCGTAGGAGAACGAGATCCGGAAGGGCGCGCGCAGGAGCACGACCGGATCGGCGAAGCGCGGGGCGATACCCTCCGCCAACGGGACGAGCGGCGCCCGCGTTCGCACCAGCGTCAGACCCCGCTCGCTCCCGGTCTCCGCGATGCGAACCATTTCGAGCCCGGGGCGTGCGCTCGGACCAAGCGCGGAACGCACGAACATGACCCCCGCTTCGGCGCCCTCGAACACCGGCAATGAGTTCTCTCTGCTCGCCGGGATGAACTCGGCGGTGGCGAGATCGGCGACCAGCCGCTCGACCCCGAGGGCGACGAGCTCGTTGCGTTGCACGTTTCCGAAGCCGCGGTTCCAGTTCGGCAGCCATTGCGCCGTCACCATGGCGATCGCAGAGAGGATCGCGGCCATGAGCGCGGTCGCCAGCATGGCCTCGATGAGGGTGAAGCCCGCAATGCTCCTTCGTCTCGCTCGGCTGCGCCTCATTGCGCCACCTTCCGGCGCAACCGCACGGTATTGAGCTGGAGGATCGGCCCGGCCGGCGACTGAACCCGCACCACGACGGACTGCGGTGTCCAAGGCGCCGGATTCTGGGTGTCGATGGCGTCGATGAGGAACGGCAATACGTCGACGCGCCAGCGATGGCTGGCGAGATCCCCCGAGAAGTTGCCGGGCGCGAGTTCTTCCCGGTCCGGAAGCCCGGTCACAACCGCGCGGGCGGTCTCGATCAGGGCCAAGCGTGTGTCGAGCGAGCGCACGCCGCGGATGGTGGTTGCGATCAACGAGCCGATCGCGGCGAGCGATATGGCAACGACGGTGAGCGCGACCAGCACCTCGATCAGGGTGAAGCCGGCCACGGCGCGGCCGCGTCTAAATCTGATTGAGCGGAGCAACTTCGATCCCTCCGGTCAGCCAATTGACGCGAACTTCGTAGCCGACGCCCAGCCGCGTGAGGGCAATGACCCCGCCACAAGACATGCCGGACGCAAAGAAGCGGATGGTATTGCCCGCGGGACGCTGATTGCAGCGGGCAGCAAGCGTCGCGTCGAAGACGACATCATTCGGCACGCGGACCACTCGACCGCTCGAGCCAGATCGCACTGAACGCGCCATGGCATCCACATTGGCGACCACTTCCACGCGGCGCCGAATGGCCGCATTGCGATCGATCTTGAGCAGCGACGCAGTCTCGATCGCATAGGATTCGAGTCGCGCGCGCGAGGTCCCGCGCGGCAGCGCCGGCAGGACGATCGCCGCCACCATGGCGATGATCGCGAGCACGCAGACGATCTCGAGCAAAGTGAAGCCTTGCTCCCCGCTCTCGCCGTCAGCGGTCCCAGCTTGTGATGTCGGCAGCTGATCCGGTTCCACCTTCCTGCCCATCTGCGCCGTAGGAAACGAGGTCATAGGCGCCGTGCTGTCCCGGCGAGCGGTACACATAGGCGGCTCCCCAGGGGTCGGCGGGAACGAGACCGCCTTTCAAATAAGGCCCGTTCCAGGCCGCGATGCTGCCCGGGCGCTGCACCAGTGCCGGGAGGCCTTCCGACGACGTCGGATATCGACCGGTATCGAGATAGAACAGGTCGAGCGCGCTGGAGAAGCTCTCGATCTGGATCTTCGCGGCCTTGCTCTTGGACTCGGTGAGATAGCGGAGCACCTGCGGGCCAACGAGCCCCATGATCAGGCCGATAATGGTGATGACGACGAGGATCTCCACCAGCGTGAAGCCGCGCTCGCCTGTCCTCGCCGGATACCGGCGTTTCTTCCATTTCGTCCAACGGGCAACACTTGTCATAGCGAATCCACAGCACCCTATCCGACGATCTGACTGACTGACAGGAGCGACGTCATCACCGATACGATCAGCCCGCCGACGACGATGCTGATGGTGACGATCGCCACCGGCCCGGCGATGCCGATCACGCGATCGAGGCTGCGCTGAAGCTTGGCCTCGTAGAAGTCGGCGACCCGGCCGGAGAGCGTCGGCAACTGTCCTGTTTCCTCCCCTAAGCGTAGCATACGCACGGCCATTGCTGGAAGCGCCGCGCTGTCGGCGAGGGCATCCGAAAGCTTGCCGCCTTGCCGCACCCGCTCCGCCGTCCTGGTCCAGATCGCCGACTTGCTCGTGGTCGACATCATATCGACGAGGATGCGCAGGGTTGTCGGCAGCGCAACACCGCTCCCCAGGAGAACACCAAGATTACGGCAGAACAATGCAGTGCGATGATAATTGAAGGCGGTGCGAATGAGCGGCAGCCGCGCGAAGGCCGAGATCAGCGCGACCCGCACCCCCGGCCGCCGCAGCAGGTACCAGCCGCCCAGCAGGGCAGAGGCCAGCGTAGCGGCGATCGCCTCGGAATGTCCGCGCAGGAAATCGGAGAGGGCGAGGAAGGTCACGACGACCGGATCGAGCTTGGCGCCGAAATCACGCAGAACCGCTGCGAATTGCGGCAGCACGAACAGGAGGAAGAAGGTCAGCACACACCCGGCCGCGAACAGCACGAAGGCCGGGTATCGCAGCGCATCGCCGAGCCGGCGGCGCAACGCCTCGGCGCGGGCCCGTTCATTGGCGAGCACTTCGAGGATATGGTCGAGCGTGCCCGAGGCTTCCCCCACCCGCACCAGCGCCACATAGATCGGCGGGAACTGCTGCGGGTGATGGGAAATCGCCTCGCCAAAACTCTCGCCCGAGAGCACGCTGGCGCGGACCTTGCCGACGGTCGAGCGCAGCGGTCCGATATCGATATCCGTGGTCATCAATTCGAGCCCATCGTCGAGCCGGGCGCCGGCCTTCATGAGCAGCGCGAGGTCGAGGGTGAAGACGGTGACGTCTTCGGGGCGCGCCCGGCGGACGAAGGTGAAACTCGGGCCGGAGCCCGCCGAGGCGCGCTCCTCGGTCACGCTGTCGATCGGGACCAGGCCGAGATATTCGATGCGGCGCCCGACTTCCGACGCGGTCGGGGCCGAGATCGACCCGCTTACGACCTCGCCGGCCTGAGTCAGAGCGCGGTAGCGGAAGCTCGGCATGGCGGTCACCGCACGGTCGTCACGCGCAGGACCTCGGCCGCCGAGGTTACCCCCGAGCGGCATTTGGCGACCGCGTCGTCGATCATCGTGATCATTCCGCAGCGGGTGGCGGCGCGCTCGATCGTCCCCGAGTCGGTCTTGGGGCCGATGAGGTCGCGCACCTCCTGGGTGGTCTCGAGCACTTCGAACACGCCGGTGCGCCCGCGATAGCCGGTACCGCTGCAGCGCTCGCAGCCGCCCGGCTCCGTAACCTGCTCGCCCTGGCGGAAACCAAGCAAGGCATAGCGCGGGTCGGCGGCGAGGTCGGCCGCGGTCAGCGTGCGCTCGACCTTGCAGCGGTCGCAGAGGATGCGAACGAGGCGCTGCGCGATCACCGCCCGCAGTGTCGATTGCAGGAGGAAGCCCTCGACGCCCATGTCGAGGAGCCGTGGCACCGCGGCGGCCGCTGTCTCGGTATGCAATGTGGTAAGCACGAGGTGGCCTGTGAGCGCGGCATGGATCGCGATGTGCGCCGTTTCGGCGTCGCGCACCTCGCCGACCATGATGACGTCGGGATCCTGGCGGACGAAGGCGCGCAACGCATTGGCGAAGGTGAGGCCGATCGCCGGCTTCACCTGCGACTGATTGACGCCGTGGATCTCATACTCGACCGGATCCTCGATGGTGAGGATTTTTCGCGTCGTCTCGTTGAGGATCGTGAGCATGGTCGCCAGCGAGGTGGTCTTGCCGCTGCCGGTCGGGCCGGTGACCACGATCATGCCGTGCGGAAGCTTGAGAAGGTGCCGGAGCTTGGGCTCATCGCTCGCAGAGAGGCCGAGCCGGCCGAGCTCGAGCAGGCCGCGGTCCTTCGGCAGGAGGCGAATCACCGCGGTCTCGCCGTGCTGCGCCGGCATGGTGGCGACGCGGACGTCGAGGTCGGAGCGGGCGACGCGCAGCCGCGCGGCGCCGTCCTGAGGCAGGCGGCGCTCGGCGATATTGAGGCCGGCGAGAATCTTGATGCGCGAGATCAGCGCCTGCGGCAGCGCTCCGACCGGCGTCGGCACCGGGCGCAACAACCCGTCGACCCGCATGCGCACGACGAGGCCGCTGCGGAACGGCTCGATGTGGATGTCGGTCGCGCGCAGCTCGGCCGCCTTTTCCAGAAGGTCGTTGACCGCCCGGACGACCGGCGCGCCGCTGGCGAGGTCGCGCAGGCTTTCGACATCATCGTCGGCACGGGCGAGGCCGGCTTCGTCCAGGTTGGGCACCAGGGACTCATCATCCCCGAGCCGCTCGACGAGCACCGTCGCGATGTCTTCGAACGAGCCGACCTCGATCTCGATCGGGTGGCCGAGGACGATTTCCGCCGCCCGCACCGAGGCCTCGTCGGTCGGATCGGCAACCGCGAGCCGGATCCTGCCTGCTTCGGTCTGGTAGGGGAAGATCGTTCCTTCCCGCAGGAACCGGCGCGAAAACCGCGCCGCGAGCGAGGTCGACGCCATCATCTGCGGGAGGAGGACGCGGCGCAGCGAATAGAAGCGGGCAACCTCGTCGGCGAAGTCATTGGCGGAGAGTTCACTGAGCTCCCAGAGGTCGCGAAGCTTTGCGTCGCCGCCGCGCCCGCTCGGGGCCTCGAATTTCGAGATTAAATTTCCTGCAACAGTTTTCTTGTTGAGCAAGTATCTTGCAAATTGTTCCACAATATTTGCGGTCATTGACGCGTCCACTTGACCATGAGAAGCATAGGTAAGATGTTCCGGGACAGAATTTGCAGCTTGACAAAGGTATATCTAGCCTAGAATACTGGCCGATGTCAATTTGGCAGTTGCTTCTGCTGGGTGGGCGGTCGCGCAAACCGTAAGCGTTCGGGGGTTGTCAGTGATGCGCGGTTCCCTGCGTTGGCGCGGATCCTGGCGCGAGGGCGGGACGCTCGCATGTCTTGTCGCTGTGGGCGCGGCCTTGGCGGCCTGCAATCTGCTGAGCAATCCGGACGTTCCGCGCGCCCCCGATCTGGTCGACCAGGTCAGCGCCGTCGACCTGCGGGCACGCTTCCCGCGCCAGACGGATGGGGATGCGCGCCCCACCGATCGGACGCGGTCCACCAGCTATTATGGGTCCGACGCTGCGCCTGTGGCGCGGGCTCAGCGCACGCCGAACGGCGAAGGCTACGAGCTCAACTTCGAGAACACCCCTGTCACCACCGTCGCCAAGGTCATCCTCGGCGACATTCTCGGCCTCGGCTACACCATTGACCCGCGCGTCCAGGGAACGATCACCCTTGCGTCCGGCCGGCCGGTGCCCAAGAGCGACATCCTGTACGTGCTCGAGAGCGCCTTGCGCCTGAGCAATGTGGTCCTCGTGCGCGAGAAGGCAGGCGGCTATCGCCTCGTCCCCGCAACCGAGGCCATCGGGACCGGCTCCCTCGACCGCGCCGGCAATCCCGAGCCGGGCTTCGGGATCACGGCGGTGCCGCTGCAATACGTGTCCGCCCAGACCCTGAGCAAGCTGATCGACAGCTTCGCGACCAAGCCGGGAGCGGTCAGGGTGGATACCGGGCGCAACCTGGTGCTGATCCAAGGCACCGGCGCCGAGCGCAGCGCGGCCATCGATATCGTGCTGAACTTCGACGCCGACTGGATGCGCGGCCAGTCGGTCGGCATCTATCCCGTGCGCAACAGCACGCCCGATCCGATCATCACCGAGCTCGAGCGGATCATGGATGCCGGCGATGGCGGTCTCGGCCAGAGCACGGTCAAGTTCCAGCCGATCAGCCGGCTCAACGCCATCTTGGTCATCACCCGCAAACCGGAGCTGCTGCGCACCGCGGCGACCTGGATCACCCGGCTCGACAGCTCCGACGCATCCAACACCGGGGTGCGGGTCTATCGGGTGCGCTATGGGGACGCTCGCCAGATCGCCAGCATCCTCAACGACCTGTTCGTCGGCCGTTCGGCAGGGGGGCTTGACTCGCCGACCAACCAGCTCGTGCCTGGCGGGGGTCTGACCACGACGTCGAGCGGGCTCGGTGGCGGGCTTGGCGGGCCAGGCGGCCTGGGGGGCGGCTTGGGCGGCGCGGGCGGGATCGGCCAAGGCCAATCGGCGAACCCGCCGGGAGTCCCCATCGCGGGCGCGCGCGTGCAACCGGGAGCCCAGAGCATCGAAGCGCGCGAGGCGGCCGACGCGCGGTTGGCGGCGAGTTCCCTCTCCGGGCGAGGCGGCGGCGGCCCCGCCATCCTGCCTGGCGTGCGGATCACCGCCGACACGGTCAACAATGCGCTCCTGATCTACGCCAACCAGGAGAACTACCGGATCATCGAACGCACCCTGCGGCAACTCGACCGGCCGCAGCTCCAGGTCGCCATCGACGCGACCATCGCGGAGATCACCCTCAACAACAACATGGCCTATGGCGTGCAGTTCTTCCTCAAGAGCAAGAACCTGGGGCTGGGGAAGGACAACGGCTCGATCAGCTTCAACCCGCTCAACGCCAATCCCGTGCTGGCCCGCGTCCTTCCCGGCTTCAACTTCCTGGTCGGATCTGAGGCCGATCCGCGGGTCGTCCTCGACGCCTTGCGCGGCGTGACCGAGGTGAAGGTTTTGTCCACGCCCTCGGTCGTTGTGCTCGACCATCAGGTCGCTACGCTGCAGGTCGGCGACCAGGTCCCGGTCGCGACCGCGAGCGCGACCGTGCTCACGGGCACGGGCGCCCCGGTCGTCAACACCATCGACTACCGCAACACCGGGGTCATCTTGCGTGTCCTGCCGCGGATCAATGTCAATGGCAACGTGCTGCTCGATATCGAGCAGGAGATCAGCAACGTCGCCCCCAATGCCAATGCCACGACGCTCACGCCCACGGTCTCCCAGCGCAAGGTCAAGAGCTCGATCGCGGTCGCCAGCGCCCAAACCGTGCTGCTCGGCGGCTTGATCAGCGAGCGGGAGGACCGCAACCGCACCGGCCTCCCCTTCCTCGACCGCATCCCTGAGCTCGACGACATCCTCTCGCGCAACACGCGCTCCGTGCAGCGCACCGAGATCATCATCTTCATCCGGCCCCAGATCATCCGCGACGGCCTCGATGCCCAGCGGATCGCGGAGGAGCTGCGAACGAAGATGGGCAGCAGGATCACCGCGCCCCACACGTCGCCGTTCAAGATCCACAACTGACCGGATGAGGCGCGCCCGCCCCAGGATCGTGCCGGCTTTGACCCCCCAAGGCACTCGCGCCACAGCGGTCGTCGCCCTCCTCGCGCTCGCCGCCATCACCGCGAGCATTGCCGCCGCCCCCGACCTGCGCGGCATGCTGGGGGCCGGTCTGGCGCTCCTCATGCTGGCGATTGCGGTCGTCGACGCGCAACGCTTCATCATTCCGGACGAATTGACCGCGACCTCGCTCGCGCTCGCCTTCGTCTACGCCGCGGTCATCGACCCGCAGGCGGTCTGGGAATCGATCGCCCTCGCCGCCTTGCGCGGCGCGGTGCTTGCGCTCGTCTTCCTCGGCGTGCGCGCCGTCCATGCGCGGCTGCGCGGACGCGAGGGGCTTGGCCTCGGCGACGTCAAGCTCGCCGGAGTAGCCGGCGCCTGGCTCGACTGGCTGACGATTCCGATCGCGGTCGAGATCGCGGCGCTCGCCGCGCTCGCGATCTACCTCATGCGAAATTTTCTCCGCGGGCGTCCGATCCGCGCCACCGGCCGGCTTCCCTTCGGCCTGTTTCTCGCACCTGCCATTTGGCTCTCCTGGCTCATCGAGACGGTGCTGCTGGTTCCGTTCTGAGCCGCCGGTTGATTCGACGAGCGGCATCGGCAATCTTGCGATCGACAATGGACTGCGTTGCGGCGCGGGTCACGGAGGAACGACAGTTGAAAGACGAGCCTGGTGGCGACACATCCTTCAAGTCCCCCCACTAATTAAGGAAGTTTAGTAAAATAGAATCAAATACTTATGAACAAGTTCCGGCGTCTGCGCCACCTTCCAGCCATTGAAATATTGGAGAATACGTATTAATATTCGTACCAAGGAGGATGTTTGCCATGAGCGCGTACACTGGAACCATCACCACGACCGGAAAGTCGGAAGCGATCCGCCTGGAAAAGGCGCTATTCAAGTCGCATCCGGAGTTTCGCCAGAAGGCCAAGGTCCGTGCTCACGTCATTGGGCCGGGAACCATGCTCGTCTCCGTCGCCGACGAAGCGGCGGCCGAAACCGAGGTGGACCCTGTCATGACTGCGTTCTTGAGTTTCCTCTCAGCCGACATTTCGCAGGCACCGGAGCGCGTGAAGCCGCTCGCCGCAACGCGGATCAAGAAGGCTCACGAACTGACCAAGGGCACGAAGGTCCGCGACGACGAGACCCTCCCGGATGACGTGACGCTGTGAGGGAGCCGGAGAAACACAAATCCAGCTGGAAGCTCTTTGTCCATCCCGCCTTCAGCGAGACGTTCGATGCGCTCGTAGCAGAAGTGGCGCGGCTGCGCACCGCGCATCCCAAAGGCTACCAGCAGCATCCAAAGACGAAACTCCTCAAACGGATTCTCGATTTGATCGAAGTCGAGATTCCGCGCGATCCGGGAGCTTCCGAATATTCGCTCGGCAACACGCTCGGACCGGAGCACAGGCATTGGCGGCGCGCCAGATTTCTTGGCAGGTTCCGGCTTTTCTTCCGTTATAGCTCAAAGGATCGTGTCATCATCTACGCTTGGGTGAACGATGAAAACACGCTGCGCAAGGCGGGCGCGCGCAATGATCCTTATACGATCTTCAGCGCCCTGCTCCGAAAGGGTCGGCCCCCAGACGGCTGGGATGCTCTCATAAAGGAGGCTGCTGCGCTGACGCAGTGGACGAAAGACGAGTAGCGAGTTCTCCGCAACCACATACGGACTTCCTCGGGGAGGCGCCCGGGGATTTACAAGTCTGGCTGCGACCGGCACCATCCGACAATGACTGCGCACTGGTCCACGCTCGGCGCCTATGTCGAGGGTCTCGACAAGGCCGGCAAGCTCGTCCGGGTGACGACGCCGATCAACAAGGACACCGAGCTCCACCCGCTCGTTCGCTTGCAGTTCCGCGGGCTTCCTGAACGTTTGCGCAAAGCCTTCCTGTTCGAAAATGTCGTCGACAGCCACGGTCGCTCCTACGACATCCCGGTGCTGGTCGGCGCGATGGCGGGCTCGGCCGAGATCTATGCGCTCGGCATGGGATGTCCGGTCGAAGAGGTCGAGAACGTCTGGCGCAACGCGCTGGCCCATCAGATCGCTCCCGTCGAGGTCGGGAAGGCCCCGTGCCATGAGATCGTCATCACGGGCGAAGAGCTTTCCCGCCCGGGTCGAGGTCTCGGCCGGCTTCCGATTCCGATCTCGACGCCGGGATTCGACAACGCGCCTTACACCACCGCGGGTCATTGGGTGACCAAGGATCCGCAAACCGGGATGCACAATCTCGGCAACTACCGCGGCATGGTGAAGGCGGAGGACCGCATCGGGGTGCTGCTCGGCCGGCTCGCCTGGGGCATGCGCTGGCACATCGACCGCTGGCGCGAGCGGGGCGCCAAGCGCGTGCCGGCCGCGATCGTCATCGGCGCGCCGCCGCACGTCACCTATACGGCCGTCACCCGCATCCCCAACGACATGTGCGAGTACGACGTCGCCGGCGGGCTGATCGGGCGGCCGATCGAGCTCGCGCGTTGCGTCACCCACGATCTCCTCGTCCCGGCGCAGGCCGAGATCGTCATCGAGGGCACGGTCCCGACCGAGATCGTGGAGATGGAGGGCGCGTTCGGCGAATTCCCGGGCTACATGGCGCAGCGCGACTACAGCTTCTTCATGGATGTTTCGGCGATCACCATGCGAAGGAAGCCGATCTACCTCTCCATCCTCAGCCAGATGCCGCCGAGCGAAAGCAGCAAGATGCGCAATATCGGGCGCGCCGCCACCGGGCTGCGGCTGTTGCGGAGCGCCGGCATGGATAACGTGATCGCGGTCGAATATCTCGAATGCGCAGGCTCGAACGCGGTCGCGGTGGTGAAGCTCAAGAAGCGGGAGGCCGACGACGGCAAGAAGGCGCTCCGTCTTCTCGCCGAGAAATTCATGGGCAAGATGCTGGTGGCCGTCGACGAGGACATCAACGTCCGCGACGCGGAGAATATTCTCTGGGCGATCGCCTACCGCGCGCAGCCCTACCGCGACGCGGAAGTGGTCGAGGCCCCGCCGTTCACGCTCGACCCGGCCGCCGTGCCCCCCGGGGCGTCGCGGGGATTGGTGACCCGCGACAAGCCGCCCCGATCGACGGCGCTCCTCATCGATGCCACCATGCCCTGGCCTTATCCGCCGCTGTCGCTGCCGAAGCGCGAATTCATGGAACGCGCGATCGAGCTCTGGCAGAGCCTGCAACTGCCTGCGCTGACCCTGAAGGATCCCTGGTGGGGCTACTCGCTTGGATACTGGACCGAGGAGGAGGAAAAAGAAGCCGAGCTCGCGGTCCAGGGGCGTCACTACGAGACCGGCGAAAAGCAGAAGCAGACGCGCAGACGATTCGGCGAATGACCGTGTCTCGTTTATGCCGTGAATTCATAACCTCGCTAGCAGCGGCTCGCGAGCTTCCGCATTGGCCAAGAGCTGCCGTTCCTGGACCATCGGCGCGTGGCCGTCGGAATGGAGTGAGAGGTCAAAAGCGGACGGATCTTGCGATCCTCGCGGATGCCGCGGTGCGCATGAAAGCCATGTTGCGTGTCTAATCCGATCTAAGACGCGGTCGCATTGCCGGCGACGGCGACCTTGGGCTGAGGACGCATCAGGAAATAGAATGCGACGACGTGCGTGATCATCAGCACGGGTACGTAGATGATCGGGATCGCATATGTGGCGCCCAACTCTCCCGCCAACGCAGGAGGGCCGACCTGGTTGCCGCGACCGGCGGGCCGCACCTCGCGCTGGAAATTTTCCTGATCTTCTACGTGACCTGCATCGCGATGACTTGGTGGTTTTACCTGCGCAAGTCGTTCATGGCGAAGCAGGCGCCGAGCCTCGCCGAGACGCGCGGCTAGCGCCGCGCCGCCTCGGCCCGGCGGCGCCGGCGTAGTTGGCGCAGCGACAGCGCGTGCAGCAGGATCGAGCCTGGCACCACGAAAGCAGGGGTCAGCACATTGGGATAACCGTCTAGGCCGATGCTCGGGCCATTCAGAACGATCAGCTGGAACGGGCCGGGCGAGATGATCATTCCCAAGGTGATCGCGACGGCGAGGTCCGCGACGCCGAAGATGTTCCAGAGGATCGCCGCTTTCCGCCCCTCAGCCGTGCCGGCCGCCAAGGCGATCGCCGCCGACACGGCGAACAGGCCGGTCAGCACATCGCCGGTCCCCGCCGGCAACGCCCATAGGCCGGGCAACAGCCCACGCAGCCAGTAAGCGAGCCATTGGCCGCCGAAGACGCGGTAAAACTGAAGAGCGACGAGCCACGTCGTTGGCATGGCATCGAGCAGTTGTCCCACCCGCTTCGACAACAGCAACAGCGGTGCGCCGATGATTATCGGCAGGAAGATCGCCGATGGCAGCAACGGTAAGGGGGATGCACTCGTGCGGAAGACACCATCGATGGCCGCGGTCCAGGCGACAGCGGCCCAGAGCGTGAACGGGACCATGATCGCCAGCCAAGTCGTGCGACGCTGGCCCGGAGTGAGGTCGGTGCGTTCAAGGCCGAGCCACAAGCCGAGCGCGATGAGTCCATGGACCATCAGCCGAACGGTCAGGGCCGGAAGACCGCTCTCCAGAAACACTGGTAGCGAGTAGATCAACCACGTCCATAGTACCGTGAATGGGATGGTCCAAAGCAGGCTACGCCAAGCGGGACGAGACGGGACGATAGCAGCGGGAATAGCATCGGCAGTCATCGGCGGTCCTCCATGTGAGTCTCGCCCTTATTGCCGACGCTCGGGATTGGCCGCGAGCAAGCCGAGTGGCAAAAGCGGACCGACTGCGATGTACTCGTGGTCCATAAGATTTTGCTTGGCCAATGGAAGGCCCTCCATGGTCGTCTGCGCCTCGGCAACATCCCTGGTGTCCAGCAAGAAGACGGCTCCGCGACCATCGCCACGCGAATACCACTCACGAATCTTCCCATTGAGATAGAGTTGCACGGTCTGCCGGATTTCAGCTGGCATGACGGCCATGACTTGTTCGCGACTGACGCCCGCCTTCACGGTAAGGATGACCATCACCCCGGTGGTTGTCGGCGAGGTGGCTTGTGCTTGGGCAACGGATGGATGGGTCATGGAAGTAGCGCCTATCAGAGTTAGGGTGAATGCCAAGACGACGTTACGGATTGCTTTCATTGGTTTCTCCGATCGTGGTGATCACTTTTATTCTTTGAGATAGCCAGGATGTGCGTTGGGCTCGACATCGGCGGTGCTCCTGATTTGCAAGTCAGATGTAAGGCCGCTTCCCGCAATCGACTATTCGCGATAATGTCGATGGGTTATGAAGCAGAACTTTACAGTCAGGCAGGGCGCGCTCGATGGCGTGGAGGCGTTCCTGAGTGTTGCCCAGCACCGCAGCTTTCGCAGAGCGGCCGCTGAACTCGGGGTGACCCCCTCTGCGATCAGCCAGGCGGTACGCACCCTTGAGGCGCGCGTCGGTGCAACGCTGTTCATCCGCACGACGCGCAGTGTCGGCCTGACCGAAGCCGGCGAACGATTCATTTCGCGCGCAAAACCCGCCTTCGAGGAACTCGTCGCCGCAGGCGAGGTTGCGCGCGATCTTGGGCAGCGGCCGGCCGGACTGTTGCGCCTCTCGGTGCCGCGCGCGGTGGTGCCGATCCTGTTGGAACCGCTGATCGCATCCTTCTGCCAAGCCTATCCCGAGGTGGAGGTGGAGATCGCCGCAAGTGAGGAACTGGTCGACCTCGCGGCCGAAGGCTTTGACGCCGGCATCCGGCTGGGCCAGTTCATCGCCGCCGATATGGTCGCGGTACGGTTGACACCGCCGTTCCCGCTCGTGGTCGTCGGCAGCCCCGAATATCTACGCCGGCGGAAGCGGCCGGAGCGCATCGACGATCTGCGTCAGCACGCCTGCTTGCGCATTCGCCGGACGGACGGGTCGATCGCGCCCTGGTCCTTTGTCAACGGCAACAAGACCGTCGAAGCGATCGTCTCGGGGCCGCTGATTGCCCACGACTTTCCCACCATGCTTGGCGCGGCCATCGAAGGTGTGGGTCTTGCGCAAGTGCCTGGGCCGATCGCTACTGGGCCGACAAAAGCGGGAAAACTCATACACGTCCTGGAGCCGTTCGCGCCGATGGCGCCGGGCGTGTTTCTCTATTGTCCCAGCCGCCATCAAGTGATGCCGAAACTGCGAGCCTTCATCGATCACGTGAAAAGCCGCTCGGCCGCCACCAACAAAACCCGAAGTCACATTGATGACAAGCGAACACGCGGGATGAAAATGCGCTGACGTGGGAAGCGCGGGCCGGAATAGATTGAAGTCACTATGTGCAGAAAGCCACGATGCGAGACCTATCGACTGCTATCGTAGAGACAACATCGCACGTAATACGCCACGCCAACCTACTCGCACCTGAGCGCGGCCACCGACTTTCCACAGCCATCCGCACAGACACGGGCCTAGAAGCGGGCGGGATTGAGATGACGAAGCGACCGGACCGTTATCGGAACGCAATCGATCCTCACA
>WNGQ01004449.1_pt1 | contig 13921 bp, 13 predicted proteins | sample 5407661 | NCBI WGS metagenome assembly WNGQ01 (sample SAMN13153382, study PRJNA577476) | soil metagenome | isolation source: 60 cm soil or saprolite under Garry oak tree replicate 2 | place: USA:California | collected 2016-06-15
TGGGTGCAGAAATGCTTCGGCGAGATGGTCCTGACGTGGTTGCGCCGCCATCCGAGAAAAGAGGAAGCTTCTCGCCATGACAGTGAAGAGAACTATGTGGCACAAGCATTCACACGCTTCTGGCAGGCAACGACCTGCAATCAGAAGCTGGCATTTACTTCTCTTGCCGCGGCTCTCCACTACTTGCATGCCAGTCTCAATGGAACCATTCTTGACACCCTGCGAAGCTACGCGCGGCAAAAAGAGATCCCACTGCCAGAGCCTGGTTTTGCGGGAGAACCATTTGTGGAAGAGCCTGAAGATGCCAACGAGTTGTGGGAAGCCATTCAAGGGTTACTTCCGCACGCGCGTGAGAAACGCCTGAGCTATATGCTGTTTTACTGCGGTCTGAAACCCAGGGATATTCTTCGCTACTTCCCTCAAGAGTTCAGCGACGTACGAGAGATATATGCCCTGCGTCGCAACGTGATGGAGCGACTCCTGCGCAACGCGGATACCATTCGCTGGCGTCTAGGCGTTGAAAGTGCCCATGTTTAGCGAGCGCACACCTTGATTTGACAGAGTCTGTATGAAAAAATGTAACTGCCCAGGTCCGCTAGAGTGGAGGAAGGACAGGATGACCACAAAGAGTGGCGAGGCCTCGCCGACAACAGCGGCATGCCTTGTTTGCGCAGCGTGGACAAAGAGCCTCGAAAGCAGCTAAAGGCCTGGGCGAAAGCCTCGCTACGAAAGCAACCGGAGACCTTTTGTTGCCCTTTGACCAGCAGATAGACAAGTTCTTCTTCGATCGTCATGCTCGTACTTTACTGGGTTTGACATCGTTTGGCAAGTCCCAGCGGACCTGGGCAGTTACTTTCTTTGTTCGTTTCCTGTTATCCATAGTTTATGAGAAGGAGAAGAACCGTGGCGAATCTTTACTTCGATACCAGTGATGAGACACTCAAGGAAAATGGCTATTACACCGATTTCTCTATGCGCACAGTGGTTACCTTTGCTACTGATACGGGCCAACTGAGCGGAACGACACGCACCGAGTCCCATTACGACTTGAGAGGCTTTACAGGCGGTGTCCAGGCATTCCTCACTGATGCCAATAACGATGTGATCTACATGTCTCAGATCTACCAGTACGAAGTGAAAGGGCGCTGGATGCCTGGCGGACTCAATGCCCGTGACGACCAGTGGAACGAACAGATTGACCCGGACAAGAGCAGCAAGGCGATCAGTCTCAAAGTTGTGCAGTTCGAAGATCCCTATAATCGTCTACTCCCGATCCTTGAAATGCTGCCAAAAATCATCATTGAGAGGAAACAGACATGGAATAGTATTGTCCAGGCTCTCTGTCAGGCATTCCCTGACTTGGACCTGTGTAGCTAAGTACATTCAAGCAATGTTTTGGGAAATGAGGTAAACTGTCAGGAAAAGGAGGGACCCATGCTAAAGCCCCTGGAGATACCACCCCTGACAGCAGAAGAGTTGGAAGCCTTAGAGAACCTGTATCGAACCACCAAAGAGGTGCGACTGCGTACCCGCGCTCAAATCGTGCTGCTGGCTGGAGAGCAGCCAATGACCGCTCCAGCCATTGCTGCCATTGTGCGCGAAGTGGACCAAACTGTCCGCAACTGGCTTAAGCGCTGGATGGCCGGAGGAATCGAAGGGCTCAAAGATCGGCCCATAGAAAGCGCCTCCGCCGAAAATCAGTGAGGAGTATCAAGAGCAATTGTTAGCCGCCGTCCGGCGGCGGCCTCGCAGCTTGGGACAACCCTATTCGATGTGGACACGGAAGCCGCCTATCCGACTACATGGCGGAGCAAACGGGCATTCGGGCCTCCTACGAAACGGTTCGCCAGGTGCGGCATCCGCCGGGGAGATTGTGCTGAGTCGCCCCCAGCATAAAGTCAGTAGCCCTGATCCCGAGTACCCGGTAAAAAAAAGACGATTGAAGAGGCGCGAGACGGGCTAAAAGAGGGAGACGTGTTTTATGATGTAGACGAGTTCAATCTGAGCTGATTCCCGACGGATGCCGCGCCATGTGGAGTCCCAAGGGTCAGCAAGTGATGATCCCGACGAGAGGCGCAACCCGACAAATACTACGGGATTGGAGCCGTGAACTATCACACCGGAGAAAGTGTGGTCCTGTTCCAGCGCCGCAAGCCTCGCAAGGAGATTGCGCAGTTACTTGAAGCTTTGGTGGAGAAGCATCCGACAGGAACGATCTATGTGGCCTGGGATAATGCTAGCATGCATGAGGATGATGAAGTCGAGGACGTGGTGCGAGCAGCCGCGGGGCGTCTCGTCTTGCTCTCCTTGCCCACGTATAGCCCTTGGCTCAATCCCATCGAGATGCTGTGGCGGCATTTCCGCCGGGAAGTCACCCATTGTGAGTTCTTTGAGACGAAGCCAGCACTGCTTACGGCGGCCCAACAGTGCTTTGAGCGCTTCAATCAATGCCCACAGCAAATTCTGTCAGTTATTGGCTCCAATGCCAAAAAAGTTAGTTGAATGTACTTAGTGTATCATCGACTGACTTTTTAGGGAGAGGAGGAATAGGTCTAGAGTGAGTAATGGGCGTGCAGCTTGCGTGCAGGAGTGGTAGCTTCTCTGAAAGATAGGAGAGCAATACAAATGAATGCAAAGTGAGTTTCGCCACTAAACACACATCTACGTAGCGCGAGCAAGAATAGACGGTTTTACCGTGCTGGGACCTGTTGTTGTAAGTAGACTTATTCTACAGTGATACGAGGAAAAATCCTATGCGATACCGACATCTGTCATCATATAGCGGGCTCGACAGCGCTGATGCCCGAGTGTTCGAGCCAAAAACAACGGAAGAGCTTCAGCAGCTGCTCCAGAGCATACAGGCAGAAAAACGCCGAGTCACTTTTCGCGGCGGAGGTTACTCATTCGATGCCCAATCCTTAAATGAGGATACCGTGATTATGCTCAACCATTTTCAATCTGTTAAGTCCATCGAGCCTGAAAAGAGGCAAATTACCGTGGAACCGGGTGTACGCTGGAAAGATATACTGCGCGCCCTTCGCCCCCACGGATTAACGCCCCATATCGTTGTTACAAATGGCCGAATCACAGCGGGAGGAACGCTTTGCGCAGATTGCTATTCGAGAAGCTCTTCTAAATATGGAAAAGAGGGATGCCATATAGCGCGTTTTCGTTTCCTCATGGTTGATGGAAAATACGTTGAATGCAGCCCCACTGAAAATCAGGAGCTCTTTTCAGCAGTCATCGGCGGCTTCGGCTATCTAGGGGTGGTCACAGAGATCACGTACAATCTGCTCCCCATCGGAGACAAAACCCAGGTGGAGACAGCCATCAACAAGTATACCTCGTTTGAAGGTCTCGTTGACGGTCTTCAGCAGTACCTCCGTGACCTGGAGAATTGGGATGCAGTATACGCCATCGCTTTCTTTTCTGGCAAAGGTGAGAAGGGCTTTGTGTTACGCTCCAGGTACAGCTCCAACAAGCGCTTCAAGCGGTTGTTTATCTACCAAAAGAGCAACTGGATTCGCATTCTCTTCGAGTGGGTTATACGCGTCTCCTGGATCAATACGCTTATCCTCAACCTGGGTTTCCAGTTCTTTGTCAGAGACAATGAGACATACCTGGACGATCTCGAGAGCTATACCTTCTTCATGGAGAGCAATAGGAGATCGAAGGCGATTGCCAGGCGCTTTGGTATACAACTTCCAGTGATACAACAGACGTTTATCGTACCGAAGTTACACCTGTTAGCATTTCTTCACGACCTTGCTACACGGCTCCGAAGCAAGCGGCTCAATCCGAGCTTGTTCGATATCGTCCCTATCCCCGGCGACGACATGCTGATGTCGGCGAGCAGGGCACTCGATGGCTTCGCCGTCAGCGTTGCCTTTGAAGACCTGGACACAAGGACCATTTTGGAACTACACAGACAGCTGCAAGCCGCAAGCGCTCAGTGCGCCAAACTCGGCGGACGCGTGCATCTAGTGAAAAACGTCTATGCGACACCAGAGCACCTCTATGAGATGTACACCGACGATATGGAGCACTTTCTTCGCTTGAAGGAGCAGGTGGACCCAGAGGGCCTCTTACACAACAGTTTTTTTGAGCGAGTCTTTCAGTATGGCCGAAGCCACCTCCAAGGTCTTGTATCGCCCGAGAGCTAAATGCTTCCAGCGAATAGTTGCGGAATAGGTATACCCTTCTGTTGCCTGGCATCAGGTAAGAAGCAGTGTCCTGGATGGTGATTCCGCAGGTTCAATGTGGAAGCATCTAGATGCCGCCGGGACCTATTATAACGCTTCTAAACGGGAGGTTTATTATGCCATTACCTTTTTCCTGAGACTCCCTGGCATCAATGCGCAGGGGTTCTACCGTCGTTGCACCTCTCTCCACTTGTTCGGAAAGGAGTCTGGATGCAGACCAAGAGAACTTGAAGCCGACCAACTCTAACGGTTCAGGACATGACCGTGACTAGCGCTAGAAAGCCTAGTCTTCCGTCGGTTGATACTCCTCGTTGCGCGCTTTTGCCCATCTCCAAGCGCCGCTGCTATTCAGCCAACGAAGAGGAGAGAGAGGGTCTCCTGCGCTTCCAGACAAGTCCTACTCACGTCTTATGGAGCCTTGTTAAAAGAGTATTCTTTTTGCGTTGGCAAAAGCGGAAATGAACATGGAACGCTTTTCATCCCCCGCATGAATGACGGGGCTTTCATGCGATCTTAGCTGTAAAGTTTTTCTTCTCCTGCTGGTGCTACCAGTGTTCTTTGCCGGATGCAGCTTTATCCAGGGCGGGGCACGCCATCTTCTCCCCCGCAGTCGTGAGTATACCCGCTAAACCTAGGGTGGCAAGATCCAGGAGGAAATGTCTGATACATCTACTCAGAAGCAGCGCCCGATCCCCTTGCGCTCACCCAGCGACCTGGTGCCATTATCACTGCAGTCACGAGCGCGTCAGGTCTGGTCCCATAGCCCGGATGTGACGGCTATGGACCCGTACGGTGGCCGGGAAGTTGGCTGGGGGCAGCTACGGCTTGTATTCGAGCAGGTGGCACAGATGTGCTCGGGCAGCCGGTTCACTTTGGGAAGAAGAAACTCCCTCATCCGGATCGGCAGTGACCTGGCATACGAGACAGGCATCGAGTTCGGGGAGGGGACCATCGCTGGGAAACTGACCTCTAGTGAGCATCGCGTCACCAACATCTATCGCCGTGAGGCGGGAGGGTGGAAGATCGTTCACCGCCATACCGATCTCAATCCGGCAGAGCAAGACGTATCCAGACGTTTGAAGTTCTCGCAGGGACAGACCAGCTCGTGATCCGTGTAAGCTCGTCTGTATATAAGGCGAGAAGCTCGGCGGCGAACTGCTGCCGGTTCTTTGTGATTTCGGAACGTACTCTCCCCTTGAGAATACGGGGAGGTGCCATTGCGAACCATTTCGAGCTCATCAATAAACTCCTTCGTGGAGACCCCTGGCTTCAGCTATGGGGAGGAAACAAAAGCACCGTGGGTGCGCTTTCCCATCCCTTGTGGGAACGGCCAAACCCTGTCCGATGACGGGCCATCCGGGTAGCCGCCGGGGTGAAATGCCCCTTCCCGATGGCTGTACGGGCTTAGCCCCGAAGGGCATCGGCTTGGGCGCGACCCGAAGAGGTCCAGGCCAGGGGGCATCCGAACGTTCTTGAAATCCAGCCCGTACCACTGCTGCTGGTGCGGCAGGGGTGTCCCTGCGGAACCAGCCCGGTAGTCAACGCTTGCGATGCGGTGGCCCCCCCTGCAAGCTAGGGGCTTGAACTAAGGGGTTGTAGACTTATCACCGCCGAACAAGTGATCCCACTTGCCCATTGCCTCATCTTGCATCCCCGGTAACACATGGGAGTAGATACCCAGGGTGATGTTAATATTGCTATGCCCTAAGATTTCCTGCACTACCTTTGGAGGAACGCCCATCTTCATAAAGATCGTAGCTGCGCTATGCCGGAGATCATGAAAACGCATGTATGGGAGTCCGGCATCTACAAGAAGTTGCTGAAACTGCTTTCTCACACGATCAGGACGGAGAAAACTTCCATACCTATTGCAAAACACCAAATCATGATCTTGCCACTCGCTACCGGCTTTTTGCCTCAGTTCAACATGGTTTGCACGGTGCTGCTTGAGCATATCAAGGACAAATTGAGGAAGTGTGAGCATGCGCCTGCTTCTCGGCGTCTTTGGCTCAAGTTCCTTGTACCCCTGCCCACGTACACGACTGACCGAGCGGCGCACCTGCAGCGTCCCGTGCTCAAAATCGATATCCTGCCAGTGCAAACCAAGCAATTCGCCATGTCTCATACCAGTCGTTAAGGCAAGTGTCAGCAGCATCTCTAAGCGATGGCCTCTTGCTACTTCTAATAGCTTCTGCGCTTGTTCTGCCGTCAATGTCTGATACTCATACCGGGTGAGACGTGGAAGTGTTACACCATCACAGACGTTTCGCGAGACGAGTCTCCAAATGACCGCTTGCGCCAGAGCCTTATGCAAGATGCCGTGAATATTGTGAATCGTCTTCGCCGATTTCCGCTCATCTTGCTTTTGAGTATACAGCGCCTGGATATGCTGCTCATTCAGTTGGCGCAACTGGATGTGTCCGAGCGTTGGAAGAATATGCTTCCGAATGATGGTACGAGTATTGATATAATGGTTGACGCGAACAGCGTACTTTTGTACGTTCTCCAGCCAGTTCTCAAGATACTGTTTCAGTGTTTGATTCGGGCCAGTTGCTAACATTCCCCGGCGCTGTTCGTAAAGCATCTCATTGAGGGCGATGTCTGCCTCCTCTTGTGTATTGAAGTAACGTTGTCTGGTTCTACCGTTCTCTAGAATGATTTGCGCAACCCATTGTTTGCCGCCTTTGCGCTCCGGTCGGCGAAACACGGAGCCTGATCCCCTGCGGCGCGGTTTCCCTTTGCGCTTTTTCCGCTCTTTGGGCTTTTTCTCTTCTTCGGGTTGCTTCTCTTCGTCTTTCATGATATCACCTTCCTTGATAGATGATATACACACCCACCTGCTCTCTGAGCTATGGGGGCGTATTTCGTGTGGATGAAAACCAGCTACGAGTCTGTGTGTAAAGCGGTTTGAAGGCACCTCAGAGGCTGTGTGTAAAGGTCGTCTCAATCCACTCAGAGAGGGGCTTGACAGGATAGACACCGTTTTTGCTCAGCGCCTTTGTCGAGCGATCTCAAACCACTTTCCACACAGCCTCTCAGAAGTGTATCGAGGAAAACACGAGTTATTTCTCATAAAATTGCTCTCAAAACCCACATTTCGTAGGAGATGTCGACGGAATTGGGAATTTTTGCTAGGATGGCGTAGTGTCGCGTAGGCTAGCATGAGGGACAAAGGAGCGAGCATTTGAAGGAGAACGAGCAATACCATGTTGTTCTTGGCAGTGATGATGCGCGCTCAGTACACAACAGCTGAAAAAAGATTCGGAAATCAAGCTGCAGCGTGGAGATTTATAACAGCAGTGGTTCACGGAAGTGAAGAGGCAAAGGGCCGGTGACTTTATCTTCGATGGCCATACTTCCTTCGGCGGCACTACCCCTTCGTGTGAGACCCGTTTCGCCTCTCATCACACCTGCGCCTGCGGAGACCCCTATCCTTCCAGACTGCCAGGGGGTCTTACGCTCGTATTGATAAACGGAGCCACCGCAGTCTGTATACAGAGGGAAGACGCGCTCAACCTTCAACCATCATGGTTGCACCCCCGTTTCCTGTTCGTCGTAGTCCCGTCCCAGGCTCGCTGCTATTTCTGGGTGACAGGTACCACAGCCCCACCTCCGTGTCGCCCACTTGCCCCAATAGGGCTGCCAGTTGTGCGTGAGACAGTCGGGGCAAGCAGTGACCGGTGGAGGAGCCATCCATGCGAGCATGTAGTGGGGGTAGCTGAGACGCTCCGCGGTTTCCCTGCCAGGAAGAACGGGGTTGGTCTCCTCCACCTGCTCACCTGCCTCAGGTGATGAAAGGGGCGTGTTGGGTGCAGGTGGGCGTGCAGGATACGTGCCTGATCCTGACCCCATTCTCGGGGCCTCTTGACCGCTGGATGCTCCAGCGGCAGAGAAGCACAAGGCAGAGACCACCCATGCACGCAGATCGGCTCCATCTTGCAGCATCTGATTGGCATCTTTCCACACAGGTCGCAACCGCTGCGCGTTCTCCAGCCGCTCCATCCACCAGGTGGCGGCCAGGTCGCCTTGCTCTTCGGCATCGAAGGCGACAAGCACCCGCGGTGGGCTGGAAAGCCGCGCGACCCAGCGCGGCGTATGGCTCCCCTGCGTGGTGCCGGCCGCGACCACCGCCACCAGGTCACCGCACTCCTGCGCAAGGGATAAGGCGTCAAACTCACCTTCGACGAGCACCACAGCAGAACGCTTCAGCCGCAGGGAATCGGCCAGGTACAACCCGTTGGACCCTCCAGCGATTTGTGTGTAGCGGCCGCCGCCTTGCACAATCGTCTCATCGCGCATCGTCACACGCCAGAGCTTGCCCGCGATGAACCAGGGAATAACGATCCCTTGAGGCAGTTTCACGGCTCTTCCCCACAGGTGAGCCGGTCCGTAGGCCACACTGGGGTGATAGCCGAGCATCGCCGCTTTGATGACCTTGTCGCAGAGTCCTCGCCCTCTCAGATAGGCCAGAGCCAGAGCACCCTGCTGGGACCACAAGAGGCGCTGGCACTGACGGGAGAAGTCGATCGCCGCATCCTGCCATGGCTGCGGCGGTTCGTTCCAGCGTGGTCGTTCCTCGCGGGCGGAGGCCGGAATGAGGAAGGAAGGGATGCTGCCATCTTGCGGCATCCACCCGACCTCGGCCAGTGCGGCCTGCTTGGAGAGGCCGCGCTTCTGCATGAGGTAGTCCACCGCGGAACCGGAGCGACCACACTGGCTACAGGCAAAGAAGCCATACGGGCCGTAGTGGGGTTGCACGCGGAAGCGATCGGTGCCCTGGCACCAGGGACACGGACCATTGTACTGGCCACCTCGGCTGGTCGATTTCCGTACCGTGGAGAAGCCATCGAGTTCGACCAGGCTCAGCAAATCAGCCGGCATCGGGAATCCTCTCTTTCTTTGCAGGAACAGGGGGAAGGAAGATCACAGAGAGAGAAGTGTAGCAGGTGTAGCATATGTAGCAGTGTAGCAGAGGTCCCCAAAACCTGCTACACTTTTCCACAAAGGGGAGATTGCTGAGCAGGAACCATGACACACCATGCACCTTCTTTCTTCTCATCCAGGCAATGAAGAGGAGTTCGTAATATTACATATATATACGAGAGTATAGTTATATTTTGGAGAGAGTGTAGCAGGTTTTTGAGCGTGTTTGGGAGTGATATGCTACACTGCTACATGTGCTACACCTGCTACACTTCGCTCTTCCAGCAATATTGCTGGAATGGCACACGCCAGTTATAGTGGCCTGCTCTTTCCTCATGGGGTTTCTCCTTCTCGTTCTTGCCGAGCTTGTGGACCCAAGGTGTAGATGACCTTGGCCCCCTCCTTGCGGATGGTGACCAGGCCGGAAGCTGCCAGGTTCTGCAAGGCCTCTTTGACGGCCGAGGCCTGGGCTTTCCTGGCGCGGTAGGGGCCGTACTGCTGCAACTCACGCACGGTGACCTTCTGACTCTCGGGCAAACCACGCAGATGCTCCAGCAGCGCATCCTCCAGGCACGTCCCTTCCTGTTCTGCGCTATTGATCTGGGCGTAGAGCGCGTGCAGGTTGCGCCGCAAGAGCTCAGTGAGCTCCTGCGCCTTCGCCCAGTGGCGCAGCTCGATGCGGTCGCCGTTCTCCAGGCTCGCCAGCAGGATGGCGACGCGCAGCCCGATGTCGGGCAGGCGCCCGTAGGAGCCGTCCAGGTCCTGGGTGTGGAAGGTGGGAATGAGCGAGCGCAGCGCCCGGCGGTAGGTGTCGTACGCCTGGTAGGCCTCCTGGGTGATGGTCGCTGCGTGCTCGGGCAGCGGCCCACGCGTGATGGTGTAGCGCCCGGTCTCGCGCTCGTGCTCATCCTTGACCGGCTCGATGCTGATCTCGGGGACGCCCAGCCGCTCGTGCCAGGCGCGCAAGGCGGTGGTGAGGTCCGCTGGAATAGCGAGTTCTTCGGTCGAGAAGGTGGCATTCTTGAATTCGTCGGGGGGAGCGGCCACGAAGGCGAAGCGCGCCCAGAAGCCGTCACCCCAGAACTCGGCGCCCGCCTTCGCGTTGTCACGGATGTTGGCCGGGGTCATACTGCCCAGCAACGCCAGGTAGGGCTTGCTGATCGGCTCGCAGCCGCGCAAGAGCGTGGCGTTCTCGTAGGTCTGCGGCGAGCGGTCAAAGGTCAGGAGCAGTTCGGCGAAGTCGGCCATGGAGCTATTCTGGCGCACCATGGCCTTGACGAACTTACCGAACTCGTCGTAGTACCAGCCGCGTTGCCCCGGCATCGCTAACCGCCGCCTGAGCCAGGCTTGCCGCTCGGGAGGCAAGTCCCCGTAATCAGGGGGAAGGACCTGGCCGGTCATGTCCGACATGAGCTTCTGCGGGGTGATCTTATCCCCACCCAGCAGCCAACCGAGCCCGGCAGCGTGGATCAGTTCTTTGGCAACCTCCGCTGTTGTCGTCTTAGCGAAGAGCGTGGTGCGGGCGGTGAGCACGAGCATGAGCGAGGGGTAGATGGCCTTGCGCTGCAGCCGCAGGCAGACGCGCCGGGCGGCTACCGTGGAGAGGACCCACAGGCCACAGGCGAAATGGAAGTCCTCGTAGCCTTCCGGGGAGGCCGCCCGGCTGTATTGCTCATAGACCTCCAACCAGCGACAGGCCCCGAGGCTCAGCTCTGCTGCCAGGCGTGCGGAGGCTGGCAAGGTGGGTACCCCCATCTCGTCCTGCGGTGCAGCCTCGGTTCCCACTCGTGGAGCCGGCGGTTGCTGTGAGGCCAGGCGGTAGAGCCAGGGGCGCTGGTCTCTGGCCAGAGCCGTGAAGGCCTGCCTGACCGCCTGCACCCCATCGGTGTGCAGAGCCTCGGTGAGCGCGTCCAGGCAGGCCCTGACATCGCCGGTGAGGCTGGAAGTGTCTTGAGCGCTGGGAACCCGTCCGGCGAGCAATTCTTGCAAAGCACGGGTGACCTGTGCATCGAGGTGATGTTCAGGGGTTGACATGATGGTGTGCTCCTTTCCGTGTCTGTATGACTCCTCCTGCCTTCATCGTCTTCTTCGCGTGGGGCTCGGTCTTGTGGCACGGCGCTCTTTGTCCAGAGCGGCGAACTCGCGGTCGAGGATCTCGGAGGCCTCGCCGCGGGTGAGCGTCTCCCACCCGGCAATGCCGAAGCGCTTGAGCCAGCAAGCCTGCTTCCCCCCCGAATCGACTGGCAGGCTCCTCCACCCGGCATGCCGATCCACCAGCACGACATTGTTCTCATGCGAAGCGAGCAAGCGCGCCTGGCGCTCGGCATATTCCTGCGCCCACCCGAGTGGCGTATGTGCGAGCCAGCGTTGCTGGATGAAGGTGGGCGCAAGCTCCGCCCAGACCTCGTAGCTGCCCTCCAACACTGCCGAAGGTACCAGGAGGATGCGGTGTTTCTCCTGGCCAATCTCCAGCACAAACGTGCCGTCATCATGCTCCTGCCAGTCTAACCTAGCCTTGATATCGATGGCGAGATCCGTGCTGCGCTGGTCTTTGAGCCTTCGTATCAGGGGGGATCCCGACGAAGCGCACTCGCGCTTTTCCTCTTCTTCCCGCTTGATGCTCTCCATCACCGTTTCCCCGTCGATCACTCGCCTGCCCAACGCCTTGCCCAGGTCCTGCGGCTCCAGCCGGTGCTTCAAACAGTTATCGGTGAGGTCTAAGATGAGACAGTCTTTCTTCGCAGGCGCCAGGCGTAGGCCTCGACCAATGCACTGCACAAAGAGCGCACGGCTCCGGGTGGGGCGTGCCATGATCACACAGTCAACCAGGGGCAGGTCAAAGCCTTCGTTTAACACGAGCACGTTGCAAAGCACGTTCACCTCCCCCGTTCTGAGCGCGTGGTAGAGTCGCCTGCGTTCACCGAGGGGCGTTTCCCCCGAAATGGCGGCCGCGGGAATGCCTACCGATGTGAAGACGTTGGCCAGGTTGTGTGCATGCTGCACGGTGACGGCAAAGCAGATGGCTCGTCGTCCCACGGCGTGTTCGCAATAGGCCTCGGCGACGCGCCCGTTCCGTTGGGGGAGATCAATAGCTGCCTCCAGTTCCTGTTCCCGGTAATCACCACCTTCTGTATGAATGCTATCGAGGCTGGTCTCGGTGCGGATAGCAATCGCTTTCACGTCGCACAGGTAGCCCTGTTCGATCATGGCCAGGATATCAGTGCTGTAGAGAGGCGGCTTCTGGCTGATCAGCTTGCCATCTAAGCGATCGGGGGTGGCCGTGACCTTCAAGACAAAGGCATCGGGAAGAGCTTGCAGAACGCGTTGATACTTGGGCGCCGCGCTTCTATGCGCTTCGTCAACCACCACAAGCCCATAGCCGATGCGCTTGAGTGTAGCCAGATGCTCGGGACGGCTGATGGTGTCCACACTGGCGACGGTCACCTCGCCCCCGTAGTCATGGATACCACCGCCGACTTTGCCGATCACGGCGGTCGGTTTCACCTGGCGGTATTTCTCCGCTGCTTGATAGAGCAGTTCATCGGTGTGGGCAACAATGAGGGCATGGAGCCCATATCGCTCAGCCAGCTCGTAGATGACCTGGCTGAAGATGACCGTTTTGCCCGCCGCCGTCGGAAGGACCAGCAACTCGTGCCCGTGTTGATCCTGCTCGTAAGCGGCGAGAAGACGTCTGACGCAGGCTTCTTGATACGGTCGCAGGATGACGGCCGGGCACGGTGGGGGTGCCAGAACGGTTCTGGGTGTGGTGTTCATGGAATAGATCTCCTTCCAGGGAGAACGCTCCACTTGCCAGAGATGATGATGACAAGCGGAGTGGAAAACATGCCTTTCCACATGGGAAAGCGGCTCCTTTGTTGAGGAAGCCGCTCTCTTGAGGGATGGTCGTGTGCTTTGGGTGATGGTGCGTCCACGACGGGACGTGGTGGCCCCTTTCCTACCGGGATCCTGTGAGATGCTCAGACGTCGGCTGGTCCAAGAGGTGACCGGAAGATCGAGACGGCAGCATGCCGCTGGCCTGTTGTTCACGGTGGATTCCTCCTTGGTGACTGCTTTGGATGGATGGGTGGGGGAGTGCCGGGCCTTTACCTGCCAGGGAATGGATTATGCTGGTATTCGCTGAGGACTTGAGCACGCACCTTGCTGGCATACCCATCGTGTGAGACGTTGGTCCTTTTGGATAGCCTCGTAATGGACAGGGTGGGATGCTTTTTCAAGACTCGCCGCACGCGCTGCGATGCCTTTCCCCGCAGTTCGTCCACGCGCCCCGCCCTTTGCCTGCCCGACGTGTACCCCTGGTTTCAGCTGTGGGTGCTCTGGTTCTCGTTGGAATGGTGACGAGCGTGTGTGCCTGACTGTTCACGCTCCTGCACGGGAAGGTGGCGGTTTCCGGGTGCGGAGCGTTTTGCTTGCGACGACGTTGGCCGATGGGTATCGTGCCATGTATCAGGATATGAATTCCGGTGTTGCTCGGTGAGTTTTCCGCATAGCTCGTGAGCCTGTCGACGTGGACTTGCGCCCAGCGGTCAATACTGCCATCTGGGCTCACGCAGTGATCCAGGTCAACCTAGGTATAGTCCCGGTGGAACACATACCCGATCCAGTGATAGTCTCCTGCACGCAGTGCCTGGTTTGCCTGGGCCCACGAGATGCGCAACGAGCTATCCCCCTGGAGAGATCGATGAGAGGTTGAGGTAGTCAGTTACGTGCGAAGCAATCCCAAAGAGCGTGATCCGAATCTGAGTACTCCCCTCCATCCTTGCATTGCGTGTCAGACG
>WNGQ01004454.1_pt1 | contig 13916 bp, 8 predicted proteins | sample 5407661 | NCBI WGS metagenome assembly WNGQ01 (sample SAMN13153382, study PRJNA577476) | soil metagenome | isolation source: 60 cm soil or saprolite under Garry oak tree replicate 2 | place: USA:California | collected 2016-06-15
TGGTGGTGATTGCACGCAGTGCCAGCGGGGAAATTGTGACCCGCATCACTTCACGCCACGATCTTGTGGGAGCAATCCAGACAGCACGCAGCGTTCTCAAGCTCAAGGCTCAAGCAATCTGTACCGAGGTACATGTTGATGAAGGCCCGGCTTCGGACTACCATCAGTCTCCACTAGCCATGATCAAGAGAGATGATCTGCTAGCCACACAAACGCAGGCTTCGTAGACGACAAAAGTACTCGCCATCTTCCTCTTCCATGATAGCTGTGGTATGATGGACGAAGATCAGTCTACAGCAGAGTGTGCTGTATCATGAAACCTCTGTACAACTGCCTCTAGTACTTCATCTCTGACATGACCTAAAACATCTGCTCGTCGATACCCTGGGTCTGATCCTCCACGTGCTGGTGCATGAGGCCAGTATCCAGGATCACGAGGGCGGAAAACCCCTCTTGAAGCCCCTCAAAGGCTGCTTTCCTCGGCTCAAGCTGATCTGGGTAGACAGCGCGTACAAGAAAGGTGGCTTCATCGAGTGGGTCAAAGAGACGTTCGGGTGGGAGGTGGAAGTGGTAGAACATCCCTGGAGTGGCCAGCGCGGCGTTTGGGCACCAAAGGACGCGGTCATCGATTGGGAGCAGATCCGCCCCCGTGGTTTCCACGTCCTCAAGTGGCGATGGATTGTCGAGAGAACGTTTGCCTGGCTCTCCACCTGGCGCAGACTTGCCAAGGACTATGAAGTGCTTCCCAGCAGTGAGGAAGCCTGGATCTACCTTGCCATGATCCGGCTCATGGTCAGGCGTTTGGCACAAAATAGCTTCTGAAGCCTTTTCACACAGCCTCTGAGATGAAGCTTGCGAGAGGAGGTGCGAGGATGGCCGGCCGCGTGGGACAACACCTGGGCAACTATCGTCTGCTGCGCCTGCTGGGACAGGGCGGTTTTGCCGACGTCTACCTGGGAGAGCACCTGCACCTCAACACGCAGGCGGCCATCAAAGTGCTGCATACCCACTTGACGAGCCACGACATCGAGCCATTGCGCACGGAGGCGCGCACGATTGCTCGTCTCGTGCATCCCCATATTGTGCGCATCCTCGATTTTGACGTGGAGGAGGACCTGCCCTTTCTTGTCATGGACTATGCCCCCAACGGTACGTTACGAAAGGTGCATCCAACAGGCACTCCTCTGCCGCTAGCGAGCATCATTTCCTACGTTCACGAGGTCGCCGCAGCCTTGCAGTATGCCCATGGGCAAGGCGTGATTCATCGCGACATCAAGCCGGAGAACCTCTTGCTGGCGGGCAACCACGAGGTCTTACTGAGTGATTTCGGCCTGGCTATCATCGCCCAGAGTGCGCGCTCCCAGCAGATCCAGGAGACAGCCGGGACCATCGCCTATATGGCACCTGAACAGCTCCAGGGACATCCCAGCTCGGCCAGCGATCAATATGCCCTGGGCGTCATGGTCTATGAATGGCTGAGCGGTGCTCAACCTTTTCATGGGTCATTTGTGGAGATCGCCAGTCAGCACCTGTCTGCTTCCCCACCATCCCTGCGTACACAGGTCCCAAGGCTCCCACCCGCTATAGAGGACGTAGTGATGAAGGCCCTGGCCAAAGACCCACAGCACCGCTTTGCCAGTATACAGGCCTTTGCCATGGCACTGGAAGAAGCCTGGAGGGCAGACGCGCCGGGACAAACTCACCTGGTATTTTCCTCACCAGGTCCGGCCGCAGCCGGGTACAGAACATCCTCCATAGTTGACCTACCTGTCCAGCCTACCCCGCTCATTGGACGCGAGCAGGAGGTAATGACCGTTCAGCAGCTCCTATGCCGGGAGGATGTGCGCCTGCTCACGTTGACAGGCCCGGGGGGCGTGGGCAAAACCCGCCTGGGTGTGCGAGTGGCAGCGGAGCTGCCTGGCCGCTTCACCGACGGAGTGTTTTTTGTTGCCCTGGCTCCCCTCAGCGATCCGGCGCTGGTCATACCCACCATCGCCCAGACGCTTGGGCTCAGGGGGGCTGTCGATAGACCAGCGCTGGAGCATCTGACAACCTACCTGCAAAACAAACACCTGCTGCTGTTGTTGGACAACTTTGAACAAGTGGTGAGCGCTGCTCCCCAGGTGGCTGACCTGCTGACCGCCTGCCCTCAGCTCAAGCTGCTCGTGACAAGTCGGGAGATCCTACACGTGCGAACCGAGCACGAGTTCGCTGTGCCCCCGCTGGCCCTGCCCGCTCCCCTCCACTCTAGTGGCTTGCCGGATCTCGCGATGCTCTCGCAGTCTGCGGCAGTGGCGCTCTTTATCCAGCGAACCCAGGCGGTCAAGCCCGATTTCCAGATGACCAACGCCAATGCTCGTGCCATTGCGGAGATCTGTGCTCGCCTGGATGGCCTACCGCTGGCTATTGAGTTAGCCGCGGCTCGCAGTAAACTGCTTCCGCCAGAGGCCTTGCTGAGGAGACTGCAGCACCGCTTGCAAATCCTAACGAGTGGGGCACGGGATGTGCCTGCCCGCCACCAGACGCTGCGCAACACCATTCAGTGGAGCTATGATCTGCTGAGTCCCCAGGAGCAGCGGCTCTTCCGGCAACTCTCGGTCTTCGTCGGCGGCTGCAGCTTGCAGGCGGGAGAGACCGTCTGTGCGGCTCCAGATGACAGCGACGGAACGGGACAGATCCTGGATGAGATGGCCTCACTCATCGACAAGAGCCTCCTGCAGCAGATCGAGCAGGAGGGAGATGAGCCGCGCCTGGTGATGCTAGAAACGATCCGCGAGTACGCTTTGGAATGCCTGACCACGAGTGGCGAAATGCAGGCTGCCAGGCACGCTCATGCTGCTTACTATCTGGCGCTGGCAGAGAAAGCGGAGCCGGCCCTCTTCGGTGCACAGCAGGCGATGTGGTTGGAGCGATTGGAGCAGGAGCATGACAACCTGCGAGCTGCACTGGCATGGTTGCTGGAGCAAGCGGAGGCCATGGAAGATGGTCAGTTCGCGAGGGATGCAAGGGAGATGGCTTTGCGCCTGGGTGCGGCGGCCCGCCGGTTCTGGATGATCCATGGCCACTATAGTGAAGGGCGGACCTTCCTGGAGCGGGCACTGGCTGTAGGGGCCGCGCATCCGGGGGATGGGAGAGCGTCCCTTGCTGGTACCCGGGCCATGGCATCTGTACGAGCCAAGGCATTGAATGCTGTCGCACAATTGGCTCTTAACCAGAGCGACCATGATCAGGCAGAGACGTTCGCTGAGGAGAGCCTGGCTCTGTCCCGAGAACAGGGAGATAGCGCAAGCATCGCACTCTCCCTCTACCCGCTAGGGCAAGTCGCCTGGTTGAGGGGCAACTTTACTGCGGCAGGCTCGCTGCTCAAAGAAGCCCTGGCGCTCTTCAGGATTGTGGGCGACAAGGATAGGGTTGCGTACTCACTCTACAACCTGGCGGAGCTAACCGTCATTCAAGGAGCATATGACCGGGCGCCAGCTCTGTTTGAGGAGAGCCTGGCGCTCTTCAAAGAACAGGGAAACAAGCGGGGCATAGCTCTCTCGCTTCTCCAATTGTCAGACGCGCTCTTTAATCTTCAGGGTGATCAGACGAAGATTCGCTCACTGCTTGAGGAAGGTCTCCCGCTCTTCAAGGAAGTAGGAGATAAGGATGGTATTGCTTCTTGCTTCTTCTTCTCAGGAAGGCTCGCCCTCAGCCATGGCGACGTCTTCACGGCGCGTTCGCAGCTCGAAAAGAGCTTGACGCTTTACAGGGAAATGGGGGATCGCCACCGCATAGCCCAGTCGCTCTGTGCCTTAGCGAAGGTAGCGGCTATCCAGGGCGATCACACCACGGCACGTGCCCTTTATGAGGAGAGCCTGGCGATTGCCAGGGTAGGCCACAAGCTGAACATCGCCTCTGGTTTGGAAGGATTGGCCAGCATGGTGGCGCTGCAGGGCGGACCAACCTGGGCAGCACGACTCTGGGGTGCAGCTGACGCACTGCGTGATGCCATGGGAGCGCCCATGGCGACTGTCGAGCGCCCTGCTTATGAGCAGGCGATGGCTGCTGCCCGCCTCAAGCTTGGAGAGAAGGTCTTTGCTGCCGCCTGGGCCGAGGGACGAAACATGTCGCCGGAGCAAGCCCTCTCCGCACAAAGACCATCACCGGATCTTCCGTCAACGTCACCTGCAACCTATCCTGGCGGACTAACAGCTCGTGAGGTTGAGGTGCTGCGACTGCTAGCAAGGGGACTGTCCGATAAGCAGATCGCTCAACAGCTCGTTATCAGCCGCCGCACGGTGAACGCCCACCTGACCTCCATCTATGGCAAGTTACAACTCTCATCCCGCAGCGCAGCAACTCGCTACGCGTTTGAGCATCACCTGATGTAAGTTAATCTACCTGTACTCCCTACATGACCTCATCAAATGTCACCCTGGTCATCCAGGGCCGCTCAATTAGTGCTTCTCCAGGTAGTGGATCGCGGCCACCAGTTGTGCATCACCACTGCTAAGAATTTGTTGCTCACTCATATTGCTTGAATTCTCATCAGTTGGCGTGAGAGGGCTGACATTTGAGTTTAATTTCACCTGGATATTAGGAGAAATGCCAAGATCGCGAATAAAGTGGCCGTCAGGAGTCAGCCATTCGTGTGTCCCAAGCAAGACCGCAGAGCCGTCGGAAAGAGAAAATTCCTCGAGCACCGTGCCCGTGCCAAATGTCTTCTCGCCGATAATAATTGCACGGTGGTTATCTTGCAACGCTCCAGAAACAATTTCCGCCGCGCTGGCCGTATCACCATTCACCAGCACAACCATTGTATCGGTTGTATCGACCGTATCGCCGGTAACAGCGTAAGGTGTTCGATGTCCTGTGCTATCCTGCTCTAACAATACGTTGCCACTTTTCAAAAACTCGCTGGCAGTGTCTACGGCTTCACTCAAGTAGCCCCCCGGATTTTCACGCAGATCAAGAATAATCCTGGTGGCACCCAGTTTCTTTGCTTGATTGATTGCATTTTTAAGCTGGTTGGCAACTCCTGAGGAAAATTGGGCCATTTGAATATCTGCTATATGATCCTGTGCAATATAGTGCATGAGAACGCTAGGCACATTAATCTCAGCTCGTACAACCTTAATGGTCAGTGTTTGCTGAGTTGAAGGGCGTTGTACTGTAACGGAAACGCTCGTGCCAGCTTTTCCTTGAATCAGTGCGCTCACGCCTGCTCTATCTTTACCAGCAGTGCTCACACCATTGACGGCAACAATGATATCTCCGTGCTTAAAGCCAGCTTTCTCGGCGGGTGAGTTAGGGATAGGAGCTGTAATAATGATCTGTTTCGTTTTTTGATCCTGGTGAATGTATATACCAATACCGGTAAATGTGCCACTTAACTGTTGATTCTCGGTTTGCACGTCCTGTGGAGTTAAAAAGCGCGTATGTCCTTTATCATGGAGCACATCCAGCATTGCCTGGATCGCCTTATAAGACATTTCCTTGTAGTTTACTGCTTTGCGATCAACATAGTGTTGGTCTACGATTGTCCACGCCTGTTGGATAAGATTAGAATATGACTGTGATTGGTTGCTAAGGTTGAAGGAGTTGGAGTATGCCTGGTTGGCAAGCCATCCACCCACAAAGGCAATCAAGAGCAGTGCAACCAGTAACACAGATCGCCCAAATCCGCGCAAGCGACGCCGTCCAGGATCAGGAAAGGATTGAGGTGGGTAGGGGCCCATTCTCTGTCGAGTGACCATACCATTGTCTGGCATTTGATATGGCGGCAATGAACCAACTTCGCTATAAGCAGGTGGCTGTGAAGATACTTCATTACTCTCATTTTGAACTGGTTGTTGTTCATACCAACGCGGGTCGTCGTAACTGCTCATTGGGCCTCCCACAGGTTACCTTTATCTAAAATGGCATTTCTCTTTTGTTTTACAATACTTTGGTTGAATAAATGTATCGTAGTAGCCGAAACATGAAAAAGTCAACAGATCATTTTCTAAGTAAAAAGGGATGTAGTCTTGGAAAACTACATCCCACAGAGCTTCTCAAAGATACTTAACAGATAACTGAACACGCATGTACTGGATTTGTTAACTGAGAAAAGGCTAGCTGTTCTTCGACGTTGGCGTACCTGGTACATCATTACTTTCTGGGGTAGGTGGAGGCATAGCCGCGCTGGCTGTTTCTTCCGGTGCTGAAGGTGCGTGATGCTTACCTGTAGGAGGAGCCTGCTTTTTCGGCGGTTCCCAACCAGGGGCGCGGGAGACGATCATCGACATCATTCGCCCTTCCATCGAAGGAGTACGTTCAATGATCGCTGAACCTTTCAACACTTCTGCAATCTCGTCCAGCAACTTACGCCCAATATCTGGATGGCGCATCTCCGCTCCACGGAACTGGACACTGACCCTCACTCTATCACCTTCAGCCAGGAACTGTTGAATCTTGCGTGTCTTCACGTCTATATCATGCTCGTCTGTGCGCGGACGCATACGAATCTCTTTGAGCGTAATGGTTTTCTGATTCTTACGCGCCTCGTTTTCTTTCTTTGCCTGCTCGTACTTGTACTTGCCGTAGTCCATCAGTTTGCAGACTGGCGGCACAGCGTTGGGTGATATCTCAACAAGATCAAGATTTCGATCACGAGCAATATCAAGTGCACGCATGGGGGGCATCACTCCGATCATCTCCCCGTTCTCATCAATTAAGCGCACCTCACGTGCTCGAATGCGCTCGTTAACCCTGGTCTCACGTGTACGGTCATTCCCCCGAAAATCTCTGTTAATAGGCCGAACCTCCTTCTTTTTGCTTGAATCGAACTAGTTATTAGGAATACAAACTATTAAACCACATAAAGTGTAGCACACCAATTCACCCAAGTCAATAATTTTTTGGGAGGAGGACTACTGTGATGTCAGGCATTGTTATGCTGTCTGTTGCGCTAACAACATTTTGGTAAGTTTGCCGACAACATCATAGCGCCCATAGGATGGCATGAGATAGACTCCCTGAACCATACTGCGGGCTGCGCTGAGCAATTCTTGTGCCAGCTTCAAACCCTCTTCATGTCCACGCTCCCCGGCTGCACGCATACGGGCCCGCACCTCCTCAGGAATGGTAATGCCTGGCACTTCGTTATGCAAAAATTCGGCATGGCGCGAACTATGCAGCGGGATACATCCCAGAATGAGGGGGATCGAGGGCTTGCCGACTCGCTCTAAGAAGCGAAGCAAGGGAGCCAGCTCATAAATCGGCTGGGTCATAATAAAATGCGCTCCCGCCTCAAGCTTGCGCCGGAATTTCTCAATTTCTTGCGTGGTCTCCTCCTCGGTCATGTTCAGATTGAGAGCTGCGCCAATATGGAAGCAAGACTGCGCACCAATGGACGAACCAGCCGCATCATGTCCCTCGTTCATCCCCCGCAGCACCTGGATCAAACCGATCGAGTCGACATCCCAAACGCCAGTCGTGTTGGGGTAATCTCCCAGGCGCAGCGGATCGCCTGTGAGCGCCAAGATATTGCGACTACCCAGGGCGTGCGCTCCTAAGAGTTCGGACTGCAGCGCCATGAGATTGCGGTCACGAGTGGTAAAGTGAATAATCGTTTCCAGACCCAGGTGATCCTGGATCAAGCGAGCCATGGCGATACAGCCCATACGTACACGAGCCATAGGGCTATCGGCAATATTGATACAGTTCACTCCGGCCTGCTGCAGCAAGGCCGCCCCCTCCAGAATCTTGGTCGGGTTCAAGCCCTTGGGTGGATCAAGCTCAACGCTGACCACGAATTCCCCTGATGCGAGCTTTTCCTGAAGTCGTGTGGGCGTGCCTTGCCGGGGCAAAATGACCTCTTCTTCAATCAGGCCCGCGATGGTCGTCGGGCCATCGCTCGTTGCAGTGACCTTCTCCTCTGTCTCTTTGACCATAGCGGTCGAAAACTGAGTAGAGATGCCGTAATACTCATCGAGGGCTTTGCGCATCGCCGCAATATGACGGGGAGTTGTGCCGCAGCAGCCACCGATCAGGTGAACACCAGCCTGGGCAAAACGCAGCGCATAATCTGCAAAGTAATCAGGGGTCGCCATATAGAAAAAACGGTTGCCGATACGCGTGGGAAGGCCTGCATTGGGTTGTGCTGAAAACAGAGCGGGTGTAGCTTGCAGATCGTCGCCCAGCTGTTTGACCGCAGAAATCATTTCTTGCATCACATCGAGTGTCGCCGCCGGTCCTACACTGCAGTTGGTCCCCATCACATTGACACCGAGATCGTTGAGTACTGCTGCGACTCTGGCTGCTGATTGTCCAGAAAGGGTATGTCCATCTTCATAGAAGCTCATCTGAGCAATAATCGGCACTCCACCTGCCTCTTGCGCAGCCAGCACCGCTTGCCGCAGTTCTGCAAGGCTGGAAAAGGTTTCCAGGATCAGCAGGTCTGCTCCCCCCTCCAGCAATGCCTCAATTTGTTCACGGAAAATGCCGCGAAGTTCGCTCAAACGCTGCTCGTTTGGCGCTTGCAGGGGTTGGCCGCTTGGGCCGACGGCACCCGCGACAAAAACGGGTTGGCCTGAAATCTCGCGTGCCTCCCGCGCCAGGCGCACCGCTCGAGAATTGATCTCACGGACACGGTCACCCAACTGGTAGCCATCGAGTTTCACGCGGTTGGCCCCAAAGGTATTCGTTTCAATGATTTGTGCACCGGCACTGATGTACTCCCGGTGAATGCTTTGAATGAGTTCTGGCTGCGTGATATTAAGCTCATCAAAACATTGTTCATAGGTGACCCCGCGTGCGTATAAAAGGGTACCCATAGCGCCATCGCACAATAACGGGCGTTGTTGCAGTTGTTCAAGCAATATGTGCTCCATGAAAAATACGTCTCCCACCTGGTGCTATTCTTTGTAGCTATTCTTTGCATCCTATTGTACACTTTTTAAGTGGTGGTGAAAAGGCAGATATGGTCTAAAGTTACTTTTCTCTGCTATACTTATTTACACTGATGCATTCCACAAGGAAGCAAAGGAAGGATATTTCTGGACTTTGCTTTTGATTCAGATGCGCAGATATACAAAAGGCGTGGCGCTGCTTCCTCGTCGCACATGAAGGCAGGGGTTCCAGCATAGTCGTTTTTGATGGGAAGTGTCGCAAGTATGCAACAACCTCTAATCGTAGCGATCTGTGGTGATAGTGGTTCAGGGAAGACTACCCTGACGGCTGGTATGGTGCAGGTTTTCGGGCAGGAACGTGTTACACATATCTGTCTCGATGATTACCATATCCTTGATCGAGTCACGCGCATGCGTACTGGTATCACTGCTCTATGTCCAGAGGCCAATGACTTTGCATTGATGACCGAGCACCTGCGCCGGCTTTCTCAAGGAGAGGCTATAGTTAAGCCTGTTTACGACCACAGGACGGGGACTTTTGCGAGCCCTGTGGAGGTGCTTCCATCCGACATTATTATCGTACACGGTTTGCATCCTCTGTATACTGAAGAACTACGCAATCTTGCGCATGTGGGTATCTACCTCGACCCTGAAACCGCGCTTCTGCAGCAATGGAAAATTATGCGTGATAGCACCTCGCGCGGCTATACGGTTGAGCAAGTGCGCCAACAGATGGCCATTCGCCGGCGTGATAGACGCCTGTACATTCAGCCCCAGAAGCAATTCGCTGACATTATCATACGTTTCTTGCGAGGCAGTTTATATTACCGCACAAACGATTTAGCGCACCTGGATGTCCGTTTGATGGAAGCGAAACATGCCCCCAAAGTTGATCTAAGTGATGTGCTGGAGATTTCACAAAATGGGCACAAGCCAGCCTTAAGGCTGATTGAAATGCAATATGCCAAAAAAATGCGCGATGTGTTAGAGATTGATGGAGATATCACTCACCAAAAAGCTTGTGAACTCGAAGATTGTATCTGGGCCCACATGGAAAATGCCAGCCATCTCCGCCCAGATCGTTTAAGTCTCCTGGGCCGCTTCTACGTGGGCAACATGTTACGCCAGAGCGACCCCCTCGCCCTCACCCAACTCATAATCCTCTATCACGTGGTGAGTAAGATGCAAGAAATGACTTCAAGAGTTAGAACAACGTAAACAGAATATAAGAATTTTGTTAGAAAGCTTGATAGTATATCCATCAAAGTTGATCCTCTCGACTACTTGCCCTTATTCTGCTACAATGCCACAAAGAAACTAGACACTTACCAGGGAGGAAGTCTGTTGTGACGGTGAAACAACAACCAACACAGGAAGAAATAGAATACGTTTTGACACGAGGCGTTGTACAGGTCGAAAAAGAAGTCGACCTACGTCGTATGTTTCTAGAGGGAAACAAAGGAGAGCCGCTGCGCGTAAAGCTCGGCGTAGACCCAAGCCACTATGACCTGACTATTGGGCATGCAGTTGTCCTCCGCAAATTGCGCCAATTTCAACGCCTGGGCCATAAAGCCGTTGTAGTCATCGGCGATTGGACAGCGCGTCTGGGTGATCCCAGCGGACGAGAAGAGGCTCGCAAACCACTGACTGCCGAGCAGGTCAAAGCCAACGCCGAGACCTATCTTGACCAGTTTTTCAGAATCGTTGACCCTGACCTGACCGAAGTACGCTGGCAAAGCGAATGGTTTGACACCTTTAACTTGAGTGATGCCATCAAATTGCTGAGCCATAAAACTGTGGCCCAGATGTTGGAGCGAGATGATTTCTCCAAGCGCTATAAGAGCGGTATCGAAATCTCCCTCTCAGAGTTCATGTACCCACTCTTGCAAGGATATGATTCGGTGATGCTGCGTTCTGATGTCGAAATTGGCGGCACTGACCAGACCTTCAACCTGCTGGTCGGGCGAGAGCTTCAGCCTGCTTTTGGACAGCCTCCGCAGCAAATCTTGACGGTACAGTTGATTGTGGGTCTTGATGGCTTTAAAAAGATGGGGAAATCCCTGAGCAACTATATTGCAATGACGGCACCCGCGCATGATATGTTTGGTAAGCTCATGTCACTACCCGATCATGCGATGAGAAGCTATTTTGAGACATTGACCGACGTGCCGCAGGCAGAACTGGACGAATTTGAGCGTAAGATGGCTGAAGGATCATTGAATCCGAGGGATGTCAAGCTGCGTATGGCGCGTGAGATCGTCAGTGAGTTTCATAATCCCGCCGCAGCCCAGGAAGCAGAAGAGGCCTTCATACGCCAGTTCTCCGAGCGCAAACTGCCGGCAGATATACCTGACTATCACCTCAGTGAGCCCGTGAATATTCTCACGCTCCTGGTTGATGCCAGGCTGGTAGCCAGTAAGAGCGAGGCACGTCGCCTCGTACAGCAGGGTGGCGTCACGTTTTTCCCCGGAGGTGAAGCTGGCGAAGCAGAGCGTATCACCGACGTGAATTTTACCGTACCTGTCATTGACGGCGCCATTCTCAAAGTGGGTAAATTGCACTACATCAGGATCAAGAGTTAGTAACCCTTCAGGACTTCTCGTCGCCTGTGGCGACTCGCCCATTCATTTGCAAGTTGCGGGCTTTGCAGCCGCAGGCTGCAAAGCCCGCAACTTGCAAAAGCCCTTGCGAACTGCCGTAGGCAGTGAGGAGCCAAGAAGAGAGACGACCTGAAGAGTTATCTCGTTTTTAGGAGGAGTTACACATGCCACAAGCAACGATTGGCGTGATCGGTGGGAGCGGCCTCTATAGCATGGAAGGTATGACCGATGTGGAGGAGGTGGCGGTAAAAACGCCATTTGGCGACCCTAGCGACGTCATTACTATTGGCAAGGTAGAAGGTGTGCCTATGGCCTTTCTGCCACGCCATGGGCGTGGACACCGCATTTCACCTAGTGAGATTCCCGTACGCGCCAATATCTGGGCTCTCAAAAGCCTTGGAGTCGAATGGGTTATCTCCGTCAGCGCCGTTGGAAGCCTGCGCGAACATATCGCTCCCCGGGACCTGGTCATTCCCAATCAGCTCTTCGATCGCACCAGAAGCCGTGTCAATACCTTCTATGAGGGTGGCATCGTTGTACACTGCACCTTCGCCGAGCCCTTCTGTTCTACTCTCAGCACTCTCTTGCTCGCAGCGGCCCGCGAACTAGGCGACGTAAAAGTGCACGAGGGCGGTACATATGTCTGCATGGAGGGTCCATTGTTCTCTACCAGGGCCGAATCAAATGTCTATCGCAGCTGGGGCATGGATATCATCGGTATGACTGCTTTGCCAGAAGCCAAGCTGGCACGCGAAGCCGAAATATGCTATGCCGTGATTGCCTGCGCCACCGATTACGACTGCTGGCATGAGTCCGAAGAATCGGTTACTGTCGAAATGGTGATAGGCAACCTCAGCGCCAATGTTGCTAACGCACAGCGCATCTTACGCAGCGTAGCTCAGAAAATTCCCGCCGACCGTAATGCCAATACCTGTGACTGTCCTCACGCCCTGGCAGCCGCCATTCTGACAGATCGCAGCAGGATCCCAGCCGAGGCCAAAGAGAAATATAGCCTGCTAGTAGGCAAATATCTTTCTTGACAAATCTCCTCTGTGGGAGTAAAATGAAGATGGTCCAGGAGAGACTCGAATGGAACAGGCCGGTTTTCTTCCGGTCCTGTCGCTTGGCGTAATCGGGTCCTGCGCGGCAGACGTCTATGAACCCCGCTAGGTCCGTGAGGAAGCAACGGTAAGTGGACCTCTCTGGGTGCCGTAGGGTTGCCTGGTTGCGCCAAGCGGCAGGACTGGGTGAAAATCGGTTTTCTGTCTTCATTTTCTTTCATATTGGCGGGGTGTGGCCCGTCTCAAGGATGTCGGCGGAATTATACTATGGCCTCACAATCGCTCTACCGCAAATGGCGTTCACAAACTTTCGGTGACCTCATTGGGCAGGAACCTATCGTTCGCACGCTCAAGAACGCGCTCAGTAACGGCAACCTTGCACATGCCTATCTCTTTACTGGCCCCCGCGGGACCGGTAAGACGAGTACTGCCCGTCTCCTGGCTAAAACCGTCAATTGTGCTCATCCGGTTGATGGAGAACCGTGCAACAAATGCCAGCAGTGCCGTGAGATTACCGCGGGCAACTCGTTCAATGTCATCGAGATCGATGCGGCCTCTAATCGTGGTATTGACAGTATCCGTGACCTGCGTGAAAAGGTTATGATGCCTCCCTCCACGGGTAAGTACAAGGTTTACGTGCTTGACGAAGCGCACATGCTGACCAACGAAGCCTTTAATGCTTTGCTCAAGACACTGGAGGAGCCACCAGGCTATGCTATCTTTGTCCTGGCGACCACAGATGTGCATAAAATGCTGCCGACTGTCCTCTCCCGTTGCCAGCGTTTCGACTTCAAGCGCCTTACCACGCGGCACATTGTTGAGCATTTGAACTTTGTTGCCGGGCAAGAGCACATCAAAATAGAGCGAACTGCTGCTGAGCTGATTGCCAGGGCTGCCGCCGGGGGGATGCGGGATGCACTCAGCCTGTTGGATCAGGCCATTGCCTACTCGGGAAATGAAATCTCACTGGCACAGGTGCAGGATATGCTTGGCGTAGCCGACCCGCGTGCCGTTCAAAAGCTCGTCAGCCATGTTGCTCAGCTCGATAGCGCTGCTGTCCTGCATCTCATTCACGAACTCTCGGAAGCGGGAGCCGACCTGCGCCAGCTTAATATCCAGGTAGGAGAATACTGGCGTTCTATGATGCTTGCCAAAGCTGGTGCCGACATAGGCATTATCCTTGATCTCACGGAAGATGAGACGAGCGAGATCCTACAAATGACCCGGCTTTTTGAACTGGAGGAGTTGACAGAGTTTGCCCGTATCTTTGCGCAGAACGACCTTATGCAAAAGAACCAGGGCACGCCCCAGCTTGGCTTAGAACTCGCCTTCTTACAAAGTATTGAACAACATCGTCACATACAATCAGGCCAATCGTTTGT
>WNGQ01004461.1_pt1 | contig 13906 bp, 14 predicted proteins | sample 5407661 | NCBI WGS metagenome assembly WNGQ01 (sample SAMN13153382, study PRJNA577476) | soil metagenome | isolation source: 60 cm soil or saprolite under Garry oak tree replicate 2 | place: USA:California | collected 2016-06-15
TAGCTCAACTGCCAGTCAGAAAGGCTTCCCCCTTTCAGGCACAATGGGAGTTGGTTCGCGGAGTTTAATTGCCGGAAGAAACACGCTGGGCGTAATAGCCGGTGCGAGTTCGCGCGGAGATGGTCCCGCTTCCGGGAGGAGCAACAATCTGCACGCGCAGGGAACGAAAGGAGCCATCCTTCCGCGGGTCCGTGGGATAGTAGGCCAGGGTGTACTGGTGGCGAATGTCACGAGCGATCTGAGTGCAGGTTGACTCCACATCCTCCAAATCTTCTGGGAAGAGAGCGGAGCCGCCTGTGGCGCGAGTCAACGCCAGAAGTGCTTGGCGGTCGCGCTCTGCCGATTCCGGCTTTTCCTCTCGAAGCAATCCGACGGCATAGATCAAAGCGCTGGATCTTTGCGCATCCTGCAGAGCCGCATCCAGGCTGCGATGGCTGGAGTTATCTTCGCCGTCGCTCACGATCAGAAGCACCTTCTTATCCAGATAGCCTCGCTTGAGATGGTCCAGTGAGACGGTAGTCGCGTCATAAAGGGCCGTGCTGCTGCTGGGATCGGCTTGCTCCAGGGCCTTTTTCAATTCACCGGCGTCGTTGGTGAATTCGCGGTCGAAATAGTACTTGTCGTTGAAGTGCGCGACGAAAACCTCGTCGTCGGGATTGCTGGTCTTGACGAACGTGAGCGCCGCGGCGTTCACCTTTTCGCGTTTGTCCGCCATGCTGCCGCTGTTATCGATCAGCAGACCCATGCTGACCGGCGCATCCTCCTGGCGCAAGACGGAGATTTTCTGCTCGGAATCGTCCTCGAATACGTGGAAATTCTCTTCTCTGAGTCCTGGCACAAACTGCCCGTGCTCGTCGGTTACCGACACGTGGAGCACGACCAGGTCCACGCTCCTCTGAATCGTATAGCCGCTTTGCAGCGGCGGTTCCGGAACATTTTGCTGGGGCGGGGGCTCAGGCGGAGGCGGCGCGGGGCGCGCCGGTTGCTGTGCGTGGCCGCACGCCAAAGCAATGGACAGCAGAAGCAGCAGCCGGAAGAATGCCGCAGGGTCCGAACAGAGATTGTGCCGGCGCATATGCGTGGCCCGCATGGGGACTACTATTCTGATGGTTCTCCGCTTCTGCGGGGCCGAGTTTCTGGGCCCGGCGTGTCATACAAAGAACCTGTCCCTAAGATTAGCAGCGCCGGTTCATTCGCGCCTGTACTGGCCAGCCCGATTTTTGTTAGATGCCACCAGATGCGGAGGCAAGGCGAAAAAGCAGGCGAACGCGAAATTCAGAGCTAAACTGGCGGCCGCGCTCAACCATGACAAAGCGAGACAAACGAGGTAAAACACGGGACCGAGCGCGTATTGACGCGAAATCCGCTGCACGGACGCGGCGTCCACATCCTTGGCCAAAAGATGGCGCTTATCCGAGGAGGCATACCTCCAGAGCAGATTAAAGACGATGGCGATAAAAACGTACGTCGAGTTGTACAGAATGAGGGCCACTCGCTGATTGGTTCCGCCCCAATGCGTTGCGAGCACAGCCGTCGGGAACGGAACGACGATAACGCCGAGCAGGAGGAGCAGGTTCAAAATGAGGAGCACGTCATCGGAACGGGCGATATGCGTGAAGAGCCGGTGGTGATTGATCCACATAATTCCGATAAAAGCGAAACTCATCAGGAAGGAGAGATAAGAGGGCCATTGCCTCGCCAACGCTAGGGACAATTCGCCGCTGCCAGGAGGGGGAACCTTGATCTCCAGAATTAATAACGTGATGGCAATGGCGAACACGCCGTCGGAAAAGGCTTCGATGCGGCTGGTTTCAGCCGTCACGGGTAATCGTCCCCGGACGCCGTACGGTTCATCGGTCCTCTCGCTCGAAAGAACGAGCGCTGAGCGTTGTACTCAATCTACGCAACATACGCGCTAACGGCCGCGATGTGAATGCGCTATTTTCCTTCATGTTAACATTCGGTATTCTGCAAATTCAGATCCTCGGAGGAGAAATGGACCTGCGAAATGCGGCGGCCTTGATCACCGGCGGCAGCAGTGGCATCGGACGCGCCATAGCCCAAACGCTCGCTTCGAGCGGCGCCCGCGTAGCCATCACCGGGCGCGACAATCGCCGGCTGACGGAGACCGCCCAGGCTTTCAAGGTTCTGCCCATCGTGGCGGACGTGGCCAACGAAGCGGACGTACAGCGGACCTATCGAGAAGTTTTCAAAGAGTTCGGGGAGCTGGATATTTTGGTGAACAATGCGGGCGTCGGTGTCTTCAAGAGTCTCGTTGATTTCGACCGTTCCAGCTTCGACTCTGTCTTTGCCACCAATGTCACCGGGGCCATGCTGATGGCCCGGGAAGCGGCAAAACACTTCATCTCACGCCAACGCGGCAATATCGTCAATATCGCCTCGACCGCCGGCTTGCGCGGGGCTCCCAACGGCACTGCTTATTATGCGAGCAAGTTCGCGCTGCGCGGTATGACGGAGTGCTGGCGGGCCGAACTTCGCCGCTATAACATTCGCGTCTTCCTGATCAATCCCAGCGAAGTTCTCACCAGTTTTGCCGCTACCGCCGGCTTATCTCAGAAGGAAAATCCAACCAAGCTGCGGGGCGAGGAGATCGCCTATATGGTGAAAGCGGTGCTGGAGATGGATGATCGTGGCTTTACGCCTGAATTATCGATCTTCGCCACAAATCCCAAGGATTGAGGGCGCCGGCTGGTTAGCTCACGATGATCGAGTCTTGATATCCGGCGAAATCGGAGATCAGTTTTTCCAACGAAATCGAAGGAGGCCAAAAAATTGTCGGCGCCGGAATTACCTGAACCTCGAAAATAGGTTGCGTTTTGTGCCGTGTCTTCTCGCGATTCTTCTCTAGCCTTCATGCCCGAAGTAGATAGCTTTGCCTGCGCGCCGAGGCCATACCACAACCTCCCACACGGGCAGGGCAGCAAGCATTAAAGTGCGCAAAAATAGGGAGTAAGACCGAAAAGCGGCCCGCAAGGGCCGCCTTTGGTGAAAACGACGTCCCGCGAACTACTTCGCCGGGGTCGTGTCCTTCTTTGCCTTCGTGTCCTTGGCTTTCGTGGTCTTAGCCTTCGGGGCGGCCTTCGCCTTCGTGCTCTTCTTCTTGGCGGTCGTGGTTTGGCCCGACGCCTTATCGGTCGAACCACCACTCGGCGCCTGAGCCATAGCCAAGCTGGCTCCCAGCATAAGTGTCACAACCAACATCAGTAGCTTCTTCATGCCTTCTCCTTCAAAGATTTAGAGTCTCAAACTAAAACCATTGTCCGGGGCGAGCTGCTGCCGAGAGAGTATTAAGATTGTGCCCCAACTGCAAGAAAATTTTATACCCCATGCCCGTAATTAGTTAAGTCGCTACCGGCTTACGGGCTTGCTCGACGCGGGAGCAGCCGGTTTAGCGAACTTGGCTGCGTCAATTGGTGCATTCGCTTGAATTTGGCTCAATTCTGTGGCCGACCTTCCGTCCGTCCACGTCGTCGTCCATCGGAAGGGCATTTTGACGCCCGAGACATCGCGATAATCCGCATAGTCAATCTGCGTCGGATTCAGCCCAACCGGGGAATTCGTATAGCGCACCTGCCGCACCAGCAGCCCCGATTGCTTATCGAAGTACAACTTGACCGGGAAGCCTTCGCCGCTGCTTCCCTGGACAACTTCAACCTCGCGATCATCGATGGTGGTCGGATATCCAACCCGCCACTGGCTAAGTGCCTGCTTGATGCGCCCTGGAAATGCCAAGTCCGCGTCCACCTTGACCGCTTCCAGAAATTGGTCCGTCAATTCCAATAGCGGCACGGGTCTGCCCGGCTCCGCCACCCAACCGCTGAGGCCGTCGAAAGTTGTTGTCCAGTCACCATTAGATGTATGGATGGTCGTGGCGCGTTGCCCCGGCGCTTGGGCGATGATTTCGATAGGGCTTTTGTTGATTTCTGCGTAGCCCTGGTAAGTGCCCTTGGCGATAAAGCTGCTGATAGCGGCCAAACGCTGCGCCCCGCCAAGCGCCTGAACGTACTGGTCCAGAATTTGATCCGCTGACGATTCCCCTGGAGCCTGCTCCGTAATTACATCGGGGTCTTCGACAATGGGTGCGCTGTACTGCTCCGCCAGATTGGGAGTGACCTTGGGCAGATCGGTGCCCCGGTGGCAGGAGTAGCAGGTCAACTTGCGACTTCCGCCGAAATAACTCTGATTGATGGCGTTCATCATCAGGATCATTTTCCGCGCCGTCTGCTTATGGGCGTTGTCTTTGGCATATCCTGCCCAACTGCTCTCGTCATCGTGGCAGAATTCGCAGCTCTCACCGATGGACGCTGAAAAGAAGCCCATCGTGGCCAGGAATTGGTTTTCAGGAATCCCTCTGAGCACTTGAATATTTTTGTAGACGTCTTCCGCCATCAATTCCTTGTGTGCGGGTGGCTGCTGTGCAGGCCGTTGCGGGGCGGTCTGACCGCCACTCTGAACGCTCGTTTGGCCGCGGACTGGCGTGCTTACCAACGTAAGGCCCAGAGGAAATACGAAGGAGGCCAGCACAGCCGCCAAGTGAACGACTGCCCGATAGATTGCCCTTATCATTTAAAAGGTTCCTCAGTTCCCCCACCGAAGGCTATCTGCGACGTCCGGGTGAACTAGAACCTACACCGAACCTGCGCCCCAGCGCAATCTGCTGTCAGAAGCTCGGCGCTGTATCACAGCTGTGGAAAGACTCTTTGCTGTGAAACGTTATTGTGACCCGATTTTATCGTCTTGACATTCGATTCGCAGTGAGCGGATCATACCGCCAGAAATTTACCTCCATAGGGAATAGGATTTGGCACATTGGCAGATATTCGGAAGGAATAAAAATTTGGTGTCGCTAAAGCCGCTGATCCGCATTGTTGTGACCATGGTCTTCCTTGGAGCTGTTGGTGCGGCAGAATTCGCCTACGCTCAGGAAGCTCAAAACCGCCGCCAAAACGCCGCTCCGGCCAATACCAAGCAAGATCGGAACTCCAATAACGGGGAGGTCCACCTCCTGCCCGTGCAAGGCAATATCAGCATGCTGGTAGGTGCGGGCGGCAATATCACGGTGCAGGCCGGCGAGGATGGAATCCTGCTCGTGGACACCGGTGTGGCAACGATGAGCGATAAGGTGCTGGAGGCCATCCGGCCGTTATCGAAACGGCCCCTCGTTTATCTCATTAATACCGACGACAGAGACGATCATATTGGCGGCAACGAAAACATCGGGAAGACGGGCCGGCCCGTACCCACGGACTCCCAGCGATATGCCGTTAGCGACCGAGTCGCGGCATCGCACGCCTATATCATTGCGTTTCAAACCATCCTGGACAGGATGAGCGCCCCTACCGGCCAGGCCACTCCGACGCCCGAAGGGGCCTGGCCGAATGACACGTATTCAGTACCTCAGAAGAACCTCTACTTTAACGGCGAAGCGATTGGGATCTTCCATCAGCCGGCAACCACGGACGGGAACAGCTTCGTGCTTTTTCGCCGCTCCGATGTGGTCAGCGCCGGCGATATTTTCGATCCTGCGGAATATCCCATTATAGACTTGAAGCGCGGTGGGAGTATTCAGGGAGTGCTCGAGGGCCTGAATCGCCTGAAGCAGATCGTTGTTCCGGCAGACCACCAGGAAGGCGGCACGATGATCATTCCTGGCCATGGAAAGCTGAGTGATGCTGCCGATTTGGCTGTGTACCAGCAAATGGTGACCATCGTTCGGGACCGCCTGCGGGACATGATTAAGCGGGGGATGACACTCGAGCAGGTGAAGGCCGCCCGGCCGACCCGGGATTACGATCCGATTTATGGCAGCACTACGGGCAACTGGACGACGGATATGTTCGTGGAGGCGGCATACAAGAGCCTGAGTAGCAAACAGGAAACTTCGCAAAGCCATGGAACGAACTAGTGCCGTTCCAACTATTTGGGCCAAGTGCTTCGCCCTGACGACGCAAAAGTTCAACAAGGGCCGAACGAAACCGAACCTGTCCCCGAACGGGGACCGGGTCGGGATACAAGTTTCGTTCGGTCCAAGGTCGCGGACAGGCATTCTTTGGCGAGACAGGTTGGAACGGCACTAGCCGAGCTTTAGCCGGCGGTCGTTTCTGAGTTCACGGCTGTGGGAATTCTCTGACGCATACCGGAGACGGTTATGAAACGCACATTGGCAATCTTGTTGGGAATCGTGACACTTCTGACCGTGGGCGGCGGTCTGGCCTTCGCTCATCATGCCTTTTACTCCGTTTACGACCGCGACAAAACCGTAAAGATCGAAGGAACGCTAAAAGAGTTCATATGGCGCAATCCGCATTCCTTCGTTAGGGTCGAGGCCCCCGACGAAAAAGGGGAGATGCAGATGTGGGTTATCGAGTGGGCCGCGCCTGCGCAGTTGACCGAGAAGGGCTTGAGCAGTACGACGCTCCGGCCTGGCGATAAGATTGTCGTAACGGGCCATCCCGGACGCGTCGCTGAGAACCACAGGTTGCAACTGATGAAAGTGGAGCGGCCGTCGGACGGCTTTAAGTGGGAAGGTAATATTCAATAGGTGGTAGTCGTTGCCCGAGATATGAAATGAAAACGTACTTTCGGAGTGCGCTCGTGCGAGTCGGCCGAATATTCATCTTCGCGGCAGCATTGGCGCTGGTGCTCGCGGGTCGCCTCGATGCTCAGGGTGTCGGTGCTCGGGGCCAGGCCGATACTCAAGCCCCGGCCACCAGAGCGCCCCGGGCGGCTGCGCCGAAGGATTTAACCGGATACTGGGAATCGATCGTCACCGAGTATTGGCGCTACCGCATGATTGTACCGGACAAAAGCGACTACGTGATTGTTCCGCTCAATGCCGAGGGTCGCAAAGCCGCAGACGCCTGGGATCCGGCCAAAGATAAGGCCGACGGCAATGAATGCAAGGCGTATGGTGCCGCCGCCATCATGCAAGTTCCGGGGCGGCTGCACATTTCTTGGCAGGACGACAGCACGCTGCGAATCGATGCGGATTCGGGTACGCAGACTCGTCTATTGCATTTCGGCGGCTCGGCGCCCCAGGGTGAAGCGCCCACGTGGCAAGGATACTCGGTAGCCTCCTGGGAGGGCGGCAGACCCGATTCCCAGCGCGGCGGCGGGGGTGGACCAATCCGGGACCCAAACGCGGGGGGAGCCCAGGGGGCCGTGGGCGGCGGGCAAAGAGACGTGGGAGGAGTGATCCCGGGTTACCTCAAGGTGGTCACTACCCAAATGCGTCCTGGATACCTCCGTAAAAATGGCGTTCCTTACAGTGGCAAGGCGACCATGGAAGAATACTTCGATCGCTTTTCGGATCCCTATAGTGGTGACACGTGGCTGGTGGTAACGACGGTGGTAGCCGATCCTCAATACCTCATGGAGCCGTCCATTACCCATGCGCACTTCAAGAAGATTCCGGACGGTTCCGGATGGGATCCCACGCCGTGCCGGGCCGACGAACCGCGCTGATCCGATTTCTCTTTGACTCCATTGGCCGCAGGTTCTACCGGGAGGATGAGCAGATGAGATTCACAAACATCGACCTAAAGATGAAGGGCTTATCTTTTCTTCTGCTCTTGTTTGTGGTGTTACCGGGTAGATCGCTGTGGGCTCAGGTGGATCTTACCGGCGAGTGGTCGCCCAGGATTTACAATGACGGGAGAGACGTTGGCGACTATACGGGCATTCCGCTCAATGAAGCAGGCCGATTAAGAGCAGAGAGTTTTCACCCGGAGCAGTTTGATCTCCCGGAAAATATCTGCAGACCGCACTCCTTCGATATCGGCTTACGTGTTGCCCCTGCGCAGCTCTACATTTCCACCGAACTGGATAGCGCCACACAGCAGGTCGTTGCGTATCATTTCCACGCCTACTGGTCCGATTTCAGGGTTTGGATGGATGGTCGTCCACACCCTCCGGAGTACGCAGCTCACAAATTCTCGGGCTTTTCGACAGGCAAATGGGAAGGCAGCACCTTGGTATTTACAACCGACCATCTGAAAGAAGGTTTCATCACCCGCGTCGGTGTGCCTCTGAGCGAGAAGGCCACCGTGACCACGCGGGTCGCTCGCTACGGAAATTATCTGACCATGGTTTTTATGATTAACGATCCGGCTTACTTGGCCGAGCCTTACATTCGCGAGTCCAGTTGGGTCTACGATCCCCAGCAGATCATCCCGGCGTTCCCTTGCGAGCCTTCTCCCGAGGGAACAATAATTCCGGCCGGGTCCGTGCCAAGTTATCTGCCCGGAAAGAACGACATTCTTACCGACTTTGCGAAGGAGTACGGCATACCTCCCGAGGCAGCGCTGGGCGGCGCCGAAACGACGCATCCGGATTACCTCAAAAAGATGAAAACCATGAAGACGCTGCCCCGCACCACGACGAAGCACTTTGAGCGGCAGGGTTAGCTCTGCTATTTCCCTCCGCGACTCTTGATTCCTTGGGCCGTCATCTGCACCTTGAATACCGTGCCGCCGCCCACCACATACAATGTCTTCATGTCAGGACCGGCGAAGGCAAGGTTCTGCGGCCTTCTAGACGTCGGAATTTTACCCAAGAGCCCGCCCTTCGGGCTGAAGACTTGAACCGAGCCTCCAGCTGCAGTGTAGACGCGGCCGTTCGTGTCAATCGTGAAGCCGTCTCCTCCTCCTGCGATTTTCCCTCCTGTGGTCGTTAGGTCTTCATACTTGCCGAAGTTGCGGCGATTGCGCAGGGTTCCGTCCTTCTGGACATCAAAGGCGAGTATGTATTCGCCTCCGGTGTTGTTGACGTAGAGAACTTTCTCGTTCAGGCTCATCGATACGCCGTTCGGAAATTCGATTCCGTCTGCGACTTTGATTACTTTGCCGCCTCCTGGCGGAATGTAGTAGACCGCCGGCGGTGAGGGCGGGTTAGGCACGTTGGCCGGATCAGTGAAGTAGACGCCGCCCTTCTTATCCACAAAGAGATCGTTGGGCCGAACAAACGGCTTGCCTTGGAAGTTATCAGCGAGCACGGCTTCACTGCCCTTCGGATAGATCACTTCCACTCCCAAATGTCCCGGCGCGGTGGTGGCCCCGAAAAGGCGGCCCTTGGGATCCCAGGCCAGGCCATTCGGAGCGTGCGCTACCGGCGCGTCCACGAAGACCGACTCCTTCCCGTCTTTGTCGACTTTCGCCACTCGGCCTAAGATCGTTTCGCAAAAAACCATAGTGCCATCTGGCAAAGCGATCGGTCCTTCCGTACCCTGCACCGTAACGCCGGGAGCTCCGTGTCCAGGAACAGAGCCTATGACGACTTGTATTTTCGTTCCGCCGCGGATCACACCCGGGATATCCTTTGCAATCGTTTCGGTAGCCGGAGGCTCGGCAGCTCTCGTCTGGCCTTGTTCCTGGCCGGACGCCGTTACGGAGATTAAGAGAGACACTAGGGTCAGAATCATCGATCTCATGGGCGTTTCCCTTCAGACTGCCGCGATATTGGCCTTACTGCTTGAATCCATGGCGATTTTATGCCTGTGACTTGGAATTTCCCACTGCCATTCGAGCGTCGCGCAAGGCTATACGCCAGCCGCCTCTGGAGTGTCAAGCTCAGTCCTCCCACGGGGCAAATTGGGCATAGCGCACCTTCCGCCCGGCAGCCGCGAGTCGCGGCGCGCTGCCAACTTGCTCGTGACGCAAAAAGTATGGCGGCACGGAGTTTCTTTGGTGTATAAGCACGGCCAAGAGCTGACAGCCGAAATACCCGGCAGATCGGCAGGAGAATCCATGAAATACATGCGGAATATCTTTTCAACGATTTTCGGCCTCGCGCTTGTGTTTGGCAGTTGGACGAGCGCTCATGCCCAGAGTGAGATCACCCTCCTCGCGGTGGGACCCATGCGTGCGCCAACCCAGAAGATTGTCGCGAACTTTGAGGCCAAAACAGGCTACAAGGTCAAAGTGACTTACGGCAACGGTGCGGAGACCAGAAGAACGGTTGCCAAAGGCCAGCCCCTTGACGTGTCGCTCATCATAGCGCCCTTCCCGGGAGCGATCGCCTCAGGAACCATCATCCCCAGCAGCGCAACGCTGGTTGCCAGCATTCTCACCGCGGTGGGCGTGCCCAAGGGCCGCCCCAAGCCGGACATTTCCACGCCCGCTGCTGTCAAGAAAGCGCTCCTGGGAGCGAAGAGTATCGGATATGAGGACCCCGACTTTACGGTCGCCGGGCAGGGACCTTGGGAGGCGCTGAACAAGTTGGGTATCGCCGACCAAGTCGCCGCGAAAAGTCAGGTCGAGCTTGGCCCCGGTGCGCAAGGCGTCTCGCCGAACGCCACGAATAACGCCATTAAGACTTCCAAGCGGCTCGAAAACGGGGACATCGACATCGGCCTGCTCATGCTCAGCGACATGCTTCCGGAAAAGGACAAATACGATATCGTAGGGGTTCTGCCGCGGAAGATTTGTACGCCCGTTGCGGTTGTGGGATTTATCTCCACGCACGCGAGCGACCCCGCGCGCGCCAAGGAGCTTTTGGACTACCTCGCCTCGCCCGAAGCAGAGGCCATCTGGAAGGAAGCGGGATACGAGCCGCATAGCTGAGCCATTGAATCCAGGTTGGCGCGACGCGTAAGCAATACATCCGCTATGGAACATTCCAGGGGCTACGAAAACCGTCTTGTCCTAATCCTTTTTTTTACCTGGGGAACAGTATTTCTTGACCGCATGTCCCAGCTTTATCTGGCCCCCTACTTCGCTCCCGAATTTCATCTGACGAGCCGGCAAATCGGTTTTCTAGCCTCGGTAGTATCGGTGACATGGGCGCTTTCCGGCTTGCTTTTCGGCGCCTTATCAGACCGTTTCGGACGGCGAATCGTATTGATTCCGGGCGTTCTCATATTCTCGGCTTTGTCCTGGCTATCGGGCATTGCTCGCAGTTTTGAGCAGCTGTTATTGATCCGCGCGCTCATGGGGGCTGCGGAAGGACCGTGCTGGGCCGTCATCAATGCGATTGTCGAGGAGTGTTCCGCGCCGGGCCGCCGCGGACGCAATGTGGGCCGGGTCGTTAGCGCGGGAGCGCTGGTGGGTCTCTGCGCCGCTCCGATTTTGACGACGCAGGTTGCCTCCCGGTGGGGCTGGCGTTGGGGATTTTTCGTAACTGGGTTGCCCGGCATTCTGATGGCGATGCTGATCTGGAAGTTCGTTCGCGAGCCAAAGCGGACTGCGGAAGAAGGCCACGAACCCGGCCGCGCAACTCTTCGAGGTTACTTTTCGATTCTGCGATTTCGCAATGTTTGGCTGTGCTGTGCCGGCGCCGGCGGATTCATCTCCTGGCTCTTTCTGCAAAATGTATTCGCTCCGCTCTACATTACCGAGGTCATGCACCAACCGGGAACCACCGCGGGATTCTTGCTTGGCGCCGCGGGACTGGGCAGTTTTTTCATTGGCTTGGTTTTTCCGGGCTTGTCCGACCGCTGGGGACGCAAGCCTACGCTTCTGTTCTTGTCTTTCATCTCCACGCTGTTGCCCATTGCGCTGTATCTTCCCTTTCTCTATCTCCATCTCTGGTTGCTGGCGGCGATCCTGTTCCTGACGCAAGGAGGGCAAGCGATTGCCGCGCTCATCATGGTGCTGGTCCCTGCGGAGAGTGTCCCGCCACAGTTCTCCGCTACGGCCATCGCCCTTTCCACCTTGGTAGGAGAGATCATCGGTGCGACGATTGCGCCAGCGGCCGGCGGAGCCATGGCAGAGCAGTTCGGTCTGGGTATGCCGTTATTGATGGCTGCGGCTAGCACCGTGGTGCTGTTTCTTATCGCTCTCTTCCTCAGGGAGCCCGGAAATTTGCAAGCGCGGCGTGCGCCTGAACCCGGTGGCACAGGCACTCCTGCCTGTGCGCCGACACCCTCATCGGCCTGAGTGCACGCCGAAGAATGGCTGTGCCACAGGCTAACCGGTCCACCACTCGGGAGGAGTACTCCTTGACACTCGATTCATCGAGGCGTAGGTTCTGACGTAATTGTGAGGCACTTTCGCCGAACTGACCTTCGCTATCTGACTGCGGATATCGTCGCTGTCGCCGCGCTTTCTCTCTTCTTGGTCGCCGCTCGTACGCCCACCGCCGTGCAAGCCCAGACGACCGCGCAGCGGCCAGCCGCTCGAAATACCTCAGCCGCCGATAAGATTCCGGCGCCTGGCGAGTTCCCACCTTACAAGGCGCCTCGCACGCCTGATGGCAAACCCGACTTGAGCGGAGTCTGGCAGGCCTTTGTCACGGCCGATATAGATGTTCACGACCACGACGCGCAGGCGGGACCTCATCCGGAAATCATGGGTGCTTACGGAGCATGGCCGGGAGGGCAAGGGATTGTGGAGGGTGGCGAGATACCGTACAAGCCCGAAGCGTTGGCGCAAAAGAAAGCCAATGCCGAGAAGCGCATGGTGGTGAATATCACCAGCGATGACCGGCGCCATGACACGGGCGACCCGGAACTCAAGTGTTTTCGGCCAGGCATTCCGCGCGCCAACTATATGCCTTTTCCATTTCAGATTATTCAGAGCCCGAACAGCGTCATGATCGCTTATGAGTTTGTCGGCGCGCTGCGCACCATCAATATGGATGAGCACAAGGAGGCTCCCGCCGACAGTTGGATGGGATGGTCGAACGGGCATTGGGAGGGCGATACGCTGGTCGTGGACACGACGGGGTTCGTTCCCTACACCTGGTTCGACCGGGCTGGGGATTACCACAGCGACGCCCTTCATGTAGTCGAACGCTACATGCCTGTCAGTCCCTACCATCTCGTGTATGAGGCCACCATCGACGATCCGAAAGTGTTTACACGGCCCTGGAAAGTGAGTTTTCCCCTTTATCGTCGCATGGAAAAGAATGTGCAACTGCTGGACTTCAACTGCGTGGAATTCGTGGAGGAGATGAATTACGGCCGTTACCGCAAGCAGCCCAGCAAGTGAGCCGATGTTCGAGTACGCGTGCAGCGAGGGGAACAACGGCTTGGCGAACATGCTCGCGGGAGCTCGCGCCGCCGAGAAAACCGCCGCGGCGGCAGACCTAAAATAAAAGAATCAATTCGGGCGCGAGGAACCTTTATATTTGCGCACCGAAATCGAGCTTTCCGTCATCGCGTAAACGCGCTCTTTCATAGAACCTCCGCGATCCGAGTATCTCGATCCGCTATTGTGTGCTGGAGATCCTTGATTTCAGCTCTTTCCCGCTAACTCTTTAGCGCGCCTTTCACGCGGGCGGCGGTGAAGGGCACTGACCGCAGTCGCGCGCCCGTAGCGTCAAAGATCGCGTTGGCCAGCGATGCGGCGACGGGCGCGGTCGCCGCCTCGCCGGCGCCAAACGGCGGCAGCGTGGGCCGGTCGATCAGCGCCACTTCAATGAGCGGCACTTCCGGGAAGGTGAGAATCGGGTAGCTCGCCCAATTGACGCTGGTGACCCGCGAGCGGTCGAACTTCACCTCTTCGTGCAGGGCCCGGCTAAGCGTTTGCGCGATGGAGCCCTCGATCTGATTGCGCAACCCGTCAGGATTGATGACCAGGCCGCAGTCGTGCGCGCAGGTAACGCGCCGCACGGTGACTTTCCCGGTCTCCGGCTCGACCGCCACTTCCATCGCCGTCGCGACGTAGTTCTCCGCTTGCTTGTAGCGCATGTACGCGAAGCCGCGCCCAACGAGCAAGCCGCCTTGCGCCGGCCGCGGCATCGGGGACGGCCGCGTTTGCCAGCCGATCATCTCCGCCGCGCGCTTGATGACGTCGATTGCACGGGGGTCGCTGAGTCCGCGCAGGCGGTATTCAACCGCATCTACGCCCATCTCGGCCGCCATTTCGTCGGCGAAGCCTTCCACGGCGAAGACGTTGGCGATTTTACCAGGGGCGCGGAGGTTCGACGGGCGCAGCGGCGTCTGCTT
>WNGQ01004604.1_pt1 | contig 13904 bp, 10 predicted proteins | sample 5407661 | NCBI WGS metagenome assembly WNGQ01 (sample SAMN13153382, study PRJNA577476) | soil metagenome | isolation source: 60 cm soil or saprolite under Garry oak tree replicate 2 | place: USA:California | collected 2016-06-15
GTCCCGCTGGCAACCCCGCAACCGCAGTCCGGCACCTACATCGCCGCGCTCCTCACGGACTCGGGGACGGCAGAGCTGGCCGAGTACCTCGGGCCGAACGTCGCCAGCATAGGGGGGCGGCTGGTGAGTAGCTCCCCAGAGGAGCTCCAGATATCCGTGGTCACCGTGGGCGGCCGCGGCGGAGCGGAGAACTTCTGGAAGGGGGAGATGGTGCGCGTCCCGCGTCGGCTGGTCCTGGGCATCCAAGAGCGGAGGCTTTCCGGGAGCCGGAGCGGTCTCGTCGCCACAATCGGGCTGGCGGCAGGGGTCGGACTGCTCAGAGCCTTCGGCGTGCTCTCCGCGGGTTCAGGCAGCAGCGGGGGGACTACCGCGACCAAGTAGCATCCCCTCCACACGACCTAGTGGACGGCAAAGCTCGACTGGCTGAGTTCGCGCTCGAGCGTCCACTGGACGGACTGCCCGCCGCGTAGGTTGATCAACCCCGACGAAATACTCTGGCGTCCTCCGGCCGTAGCTACCAGCTCGATGTCGCCACCGGGTCCCAACAGATACGCGGGCAAGACGAAGCTCCGTGTGGACTTCCACATCGACCCAGTGATGGTGTTCGACGGTGAGCGACCATTCGGTGGGAACGGTCGTGGGGGCAATACGGGGACGTGCACACGCCGCCAGGACTATCAGGGAACATGCCAGCGCTCTTCTAGACGGCAGCTGCATCGGAGCCTTCGCTTGGATCATGTGTCCGCCAGTCGAGCGCTGTCAAGCTGAGGCGCGATGACGTAAGCTTCCTCTCGACCATGCTCGTCGCCCTCTGCTGCGCCCTGCTGCAGATCACCGTCCCGCCCCCCCGCGGCTACGTCAACGACTTTGCCGGTGTGCTCGACGCCGCGTCCGTCGCCCACATGACCGCCGTGATCACCGAGCTGCGGGAGAAGACGCGGGGCGAGGTCGCCGTCGTGACCCTCGCCGACATCGACGACCGGCCCGCCGCGGACGTGGCGCTCCAGATCGGGCGCCAATGGGGCGTCGGCGCGAGAGCCGAAGCGGGCGACCCGGCGAAGAACCTCGGCGTGGTGGTGCTCCTCGTGCCCCATAAGAACCACCGGGCCGGCACCGGGGACATCTTCATCGCTGCGGGTCGCGGAGTCGAGGGCTTTCTGACGGATGCTCGAACAGGCCGGATCCGCGACGCGATGACACCGTACCTGGCGCGCGAGGAGTACGGCGCCGGCGTCGCCCGCGGCGTCGACCTGATCGCGCAGGCGTTCGCTCGAGAGTTCGGCGTCACGCTCACGGGAGTTCCGGTGGCTTCGCCGAACGACGGCGCCCAGCAGTTGCCGATCCCGCTGGGCTGGATCGTGGTGGCTGTGATCCTGTTGATCGTGCTGTCGCGCGGGCGCATTCTTCTCTTGCCGCTGTGGTTCGGCGGGTGGCGTGCCGGAGGTTCGGGAGGTTGGGGAGGTGGGGGTAGGGGCGGGTTCGGGGGAGGGTTCGGTGGGTTCGGCGGTGGCGGCGGGTTCTCAGGCGGCGGGGCGGGAGGACGGTTCTAGCATGGCCTCACAGCTGACGATCGACACGCTGGGCGACGCGGTGACCCGCGCCCTCGGGCCGCGGCTCGTCGCCCTGCTGCTGTACGGATCGGCGGCGCGCGGCACCCACGTCCCCAAGCGGTCCGACGTAAACACGCTGCTCGTCTGCGACGCGGTGGACGGAGCGCTGTTCGACGCCCTGGCCCCGGTGGTGCGCGCCTGGACGAGATCCGGTCACCCCGCTCCGCTCATACTCACGGAGCGGGAGTGGCGCGAGTCGGCGGACGCGTTCCCGATCGAGTACGAGGACATGCGCGAGGCGCACCGGCTGCTCGCCGGGCGCGATCCGTGGCCCGGCATCCGGATCGAGCGCGACCATCTGCGCCGCCAGCTCGAGCACGAGCTGAAGGGCAAGCTGGTACGCTTGCGCCAGGCGTACGGCGCCCTGTGGGCCGAGCCGAAACGTCTCGCGGAGGTGATCGTAGGGACCGCGCCGGGTTTCTTCACGATGCTGCGGGCGTTGCTGCGGCTCGCAGGTCGACCGGTGCCGGCCCGTCCCGAAGCGCTGGTGGGCGCCGCGGCGACGCTGATCGGCTTTGCCGGGAGCGACCTGGCGCCGCTCATCCGCCACGCCGAAGGAGGGCCGGCCCTGCGGCTCGAGGGAGGAGCCCGGGATCCGCTGGTGGCGGCGTATCTCGCCGCGGTGGCGCGCACGGCAGCGTATGTCGATGTTTTCCCCACCTGAAGGGTGCGCTCGGCGGTGACCGTGCGCCCTGAAGGCCATCGCCCTTTAGGGCATACCTGCGCCGAGCCCGGGCTTCAGCCCGGGGATCATATTCGGAACCGCACATGGAAGGACGAATGCTCGTGACTCGAACGATGCGGAGATGGGGGTGGGCGCTGGCGGTCAGCGCGGGACTCGGCACCGCCGGTTGCGGCTACAACACGATCCAGACGTATGACGAGCAGGTGAATGCCGCGGCGTCACAGATCAAGGTGCAGCTGCAGCGGCGCGCCGATCTCATCCCGAATCTGGTGGAGACGGTGAAGGGGTACGCCAAGCAGGAGCAGACGGTGTTCACGGAGGTGGCGGAGGCGCGCTCCCGGCTCGCCGGGGCGGTGCAGAGCGGCAACCTGCAGCAGATGGCGGAGGCGAACACCGCCCTGACGGCGCCGCTCGGCCGGCTGCTGGCGATCGCCGAGAGCTATCCCCAGCTCAAGTCCAACGAGAACTTCCGGGCGCTGCAGGATCAGCTCGAGGGAACCGAGAACCGCATCGCCGTGGCGCGTCAGGATTACAACGAGGCGGTGAACCGCTACAACGCCTATATCCGGAGCTTCCCGCAGGTATTGACCGCCAAGGTGTTGGGGAAGGGGCCGCGCCCGTACTTCGAGCTCGAGACGCCGGGGGCGGCGCAGGCGCCCAAGGTGGACTTCTCGAAGTGACGCCGGTCGGCCTTTCTACAGGGGCAACCGGTACGACACTCCCGCACTCGCGCCGAGGTCGAACTGGATCGCACTAAACCGGTCGAAGTTCGGACTCGTCATCTCGGCGAGGGAATACGAGACACCGTCCGCCTGCGCGAACACCGACAGCCCGGACGTCCCGACGACGTATGCGATCCCCGCACCCAGGTGCGCGAATCCCTGAGTTCGGTCGGCCCCGGTCGAGCCTTTTTCATGCAGCAAGACCGCTCCCGCGCCCAGCAATCCGTACGGCTTGATCCCGTTGGCCATCGGATACCCCGCCTTCAGGTCGGCAGCGACGTAGTAGCGGTTCAGGTACACGCCGCTGGGCGCGCCGTCCAGCAGGAGCTGACTCTGCGCCCCAGTGAGCGTGGCCCGTAGCTCCAGGTTCCTGTCGATTTCGTAGCCGACGCCTCCGCCGATCGTGAATCCCCTCCGGAATTGCGCCGTCCCGATGGCGTTGACGTCCTTGAGCGCGCTGTACGCGCCACCAGACACAAACAAGTTGACGGCGTGATCCTGCGCGGTACCGCGCGCCACGCCCGCCAGGAGCAGCATGGCAGCCACGACGCCGCTTCGACTGCCGACCATATGGGAGTCCTCCTGCAGAGACGTTCGTCCGATCAGCGGGGCAGAATCTGTGCCGCACAGGCGCGACGGGCCAGTCGCATCGCGTGCTCGCGGCCGCCGCTTACCAAGCGGGCGTGCGGCCGGTACCTTCGGACGAGGAGGCTGCCATGCTCCAGGTGAGGGTAGCGGTCGGGCTGAGTCTCGCCGTGCTGCTTGCGGCTCCTTCGCGGGCGATGGGTCAAGCGGAAACGGCCAGTGTGATCGGCCAGCTCGTCAGTCGTGAGACCCGAGCACCGATTGAAGGGGCGACCGTGGTGCTCATGAGCACCGGGGCCGTGGCGACCTCCGACTCGGCGGGCCGCTTCCGCTACGGGGGGCTCGTACCCGGAGAGCACCGACTAGAGGTTCGCGCGATCGGATATGTGAAGAGTGAATGGACCGTGCACCTGCTTGCCGGAGAGCAGCGGCGCGAGTTCGAGCTCGACGCCTTGACCTATCAGTTGCCGGGCGTCGTAGTGGAGGCACGCGGCGCCTTAGGGGACTTCGAGCGACGGCGGGCGCACGGGACCGGCTTTTTCTTCACGCGCCCCGAAGTGGAGGGACGTCACGCCAGGACCCTGGGCGACTTGATGCGAGGCGTGTCCGGGGTTCAGACCAGCTGCAGCCGCGGCTCCTGCGCCATCGTGATGTCACGCTCTTCGAGGGGCTGCCGCCCGGAGTACTACCTGGATGGGTTTCCCGCGTCGTCCTCTGTCGGCCCGGATTTCCCGATCACCGGGATCTACGGGATCGAGGTGTATCGCACCGCGTCGGAAGTGCCCGTCGAATTCCGCAGACCCGAGCTGCGCTGTGGTGTTATCCTCATCTGGAGCGACATGGGCCGGTAAGCCTTTTAGCGAAGTCAGGGTTTCGTCTCCGCCGTGTGTCGCGTACCCGCAACAGGCCGATCTGCGTTCCCTCACGAAACCCCGTGGCACCGAGCGTGCGCGGGATGGGACGCGCGTTAGTCCTGGCTGTAGCCGATCTTGCGGCTCGCCCGCAGGACGGGGACTTTAGGTGTGGAGTTCCGGAAAACAGACGGTCCGACGCGGCGTGTGGCGTGTTCGCCACGCCCTCGCGACGTCGCCCCGATGAAGTGCCGTCACGCCCCGTGCGCTCTCCCTAGCCGTTGAGCGTTCGCGCGCGAGACCCGATTCATGGACGTTGAGCCGACAGGTGCCCGGACTCGGGGTGGTTTCCCCGACGGCCGGGGCCTCAGGCGTGGTTTGGGGGCGTCATCACACCTACCAGTGAGGTGCGGACCATGAATTATGCTCGTCTGTCTGGTCTCTGGCTGCTGGCAGCGCTCACCCTCGGCGTCGTCCCAGACGCCACCTCTCAGAACGTTGCGATCTCCGGCAGCGTGACTTCCGAGGACGGGCGCACGGTGTACCCCGCCACCGTGGACATCGCGCAGCTCAACATCGTTGTGCCGACGAATGCCCAGGGGCGCTACACGCTGACGGTACCCTCCGGCCGAGTGTCCGGCCAAGTCGTGGCACTGCGGGTGCGGGCGTTCGGCTACCGCTCCGGGAGCCGCCAGATGACGCTCAACCCCGGCGAACAGACGGCGGATTTCCGACTCGCCCTCGACGTGAATCAGCTCGAGGAGGTCGTAGTGACGGGCGTGCTCGACGCCACCACGCAGGCCAAGCTCCCATTTTCGGTCACCACCATCGACAACTCGCAGCTTCCCGTCCCGGCCGTCAACCCCATGGCGGAGCTCAGAGGCAAGGTTCCGGGCGCGAACATCGTCGAGGCGAGTGGGCGGCCGGGGGCCAATGTTGCCGTGCTGTTGCGTGGTCCCAAGTCGATCAACGGCGTGGGGCGCTCTCAGGGTCCGCTCTACATCGTCGACGGCGTGGTGTTGGGCAATGGACCAACGGAGGTGAGCAGCGGGGGATTGCCCGACATCAACTCACTCGATATCGAGCGCGTGGAGGTGGTACGGGGGGCCGCGGCGTCGTCGTTGTACGGCGCTCGCGCGGGTAACGGCGTCGTCCAGATCACCACGCGGTCCGGTCGCAACGGCGCGGCTGGCGCGACATTTCGCTTCCGCTCGGAAGCGGGCTTCTCCGATATCGAGCGGGAAATCGGCCTCGCCCGGAACCACTCGCTCCTCATGGACGAGACGGACGGGCGGTTTTGTGAGGCGGTGAGCGGGCAGCCGCTGTGCGCACGGACCTTCGACTGGAACACGGAGGTCGCGCGCATCAACAACGCCGCAGGCAGCTTTGCGATCCCGCCCGCGCCCATGCCGCTGCAGCCCGGGTCCGCGGCCAGCTCGGCCACTCTCAAGGAAGTCTTTCAGTCCAACCTGTGGCCCGGGCAGACCTACAGCGCGGTGCAGCAGACGGTCAAGCCACACCCCTACAGCCAGCAGAGCGTCGACATGACCTTCCGGGGCGGGAACACGAGCGTGTATGCCAGCGGCTCGTTCGTCGGGGAAGGCGGCGCCATCCGGTTCCTCGACGGCTACAAGCGAATGTCGGGCCGGCTCAATGCCGACCAGCAGATCACCGATCACCTCTCGGCGTCGCTTCGCACCTATTACAGCCGCAGCAGCTCCGACGGCTTCGACCAGGACGGCGGTGGGCAGGCATTTTTCCGGCTCACGCGAGTGCCCGCGATCGTCAACATCCTCGCCCAGGACTCGATGGGGCGCTATTACGTCCGGCCGAATCTGATCTCGGGGGGCGAGCAGAACGAGAATCCGCTCCAGTCGCTCCAGAACACGCTACGCGAAGACGTCACCGATCGCTTCCTCGGGGGTCTCAGACTCAAGTACACGCCGCTCGAGTGGCTGGACGTCGAGGGGAATTTCAGCTACGACGGCAGCTCGGGGACGTTCTCCCAGTTCCGCGACAAGGGGTACCGGGCGACGAGCGCCGCGTTTGCGGCGCAGCTCACGAACTCGCCGGGAGCCATCTTCACCGGCGCCTCGGGATTCGACTCGTACAACGCCAGCGTAAACGTCGTGGCGCGCCGCAACCTCGGGTCGGATCTCCTGACCCGCACGAACCTGAACTGGCTTTTCCAGCGCGAGGACACGCGCTACCGGCGGTTGTCGGGCAACTCGCTCGCCGCGGGCGGCGTGGACAATGCGTTCAACGCGGTCAATTGCGGGGGCTTCGCCACCGGATGCTACACCTCGAGCAAGACATCGCAGCGCCTCATGGGTGTGGGCGGCGGCGTCGGATTGGAGTACAAGGAGCGCTACATCGCGGACGGACTGGTACGTCGGGACGGCAGCTCGCTGTTCGGGTCCGATAACCGCTGGACGACCTATTACCGCGGGTCGCTCGCGTGGCGCGTGGCGCAAGAGCCGGCGTGGCCGTTCAAGGATCAGATCGACGAGTTCAAGCTGCGCGTGTCGCGCGGCACGGCCGGCGGCCGGCCGAGCTTCGTCGCCCAGTACGAGACGTATACGCTGGGCGCCGGCGGTCTCCTGACGCCCACGACGCTCGGCAATCGTAATCTCAAGCCCGAAACCACGACCGAGACCGAGGCGGGGGCGGATCTGCAGCTGTTCCGGCGCGTCGGCGTGACCGTCAACTACGCCGTCTCCAGCACCGCGGATCAGATCCTTTCCGTGCCGCTGCCCGCCGCAGCGGGCTTTGAGCGGCAGTGGCGTAACGCCGGCACGCTCGACAACCGGACATGGGAGCTGGCCATCAACATCCCGCTCATCGAGCGAAAGGACGTCTCGTGGTCGATTCGGGGAACGTACGAGCGGACCCGCACCTGCATTTCAGCGCTCAGTGTCCCGGAGTTCAACTTCGGGACGCCGCAACAGGCCACCGGCTCGATTTTCCGCGCCAAGGTGGGGTGTCCCACCGGCGAGCAGTTCGGCACCTTCTACGGCCGCCGCTTCCTCACGAGCTGCGGCGAGCTGCCCACGCCGTTCCAGAGCTCATGCGGCCCGAACGGCGCGTTTCAGAAGAACGACGACGGCTACCTCGTGTGGGTCGGTGCCGGTAACTCGTGGCGCGACGGGATCACCAAGAACCTGTGGCAGGCATCGCTGCCCGCGGCGCAGGCGCCCTGGGGCGTTGGCTTGGAGTGGGGGATGCTGATCGTGAGCCGCAACAGCAATCTCGCCGGCGACCAGCTGCCGATCGGTCACGCGCTCCCCGACTTCCGCTACTCGGTCTCGCAGGATTTCCGGTGGAAGCGGCTCACGGTCTATGCTCTGCTGGACGCGTCAGTGGGCCAGAGCGTCTGGAATCAGGGTCGCCAGTGGTCGTTCCTGGACTTCAACAGTCGCGACCAGGATCAGCGTGGCAAGAGCGTCGAGACCGCCAAGCCGCTCGGCTACAACTGGCGCGCGGCGCCGCCCAGCGGCGCCGGTGTCGGTGGCATGTACGATCTGCTGGCCCCGAACAACCTGTCGGTCGAGAAGGCGAGCTACGCCAAGTTGCGCGAGGCGTCGCTGTCGTATCACATCGGGCCGATCCGCAGCACGGGAGATTGGGACGTGACGCTGCTGGGTCGCAACCTGTTTACGATCACAGGCTATAAGGGGTTCGATCCGGAAGTCGGCATCGGCGATATCAACGGGCTCGGCGGCACGGGCGGCGCCGGCGCGGCGACGCAGAACGCCGGGTCCGCCGCCATCAACGCCGTGGACGCCTTCACGTTCCCGAACTTGCGGACGTTCACGATCGCCATCACGACGCGCTTCTAAAGACCCGGCGGCGGGCGCAGCGCGAGGTGCCGAGCACCCCGCACGAGGCGCGCCGCCTCCCCTGGGAGGAGGAGGACCGATGCGAACTGCGTTACGGGCGCTCCTGGTGCTCATCGGCGTCGCGGCTTGCGATCTGGGCGTCACGAACGTCAACAACCCGGACCGCGATCGGCTGCTCCGCACGCCCGCCGACGTGGAAGCGCTGATCGGGCAGTCGTACCAGAACTTCCACAACGCCACGATCGGTGGCTCCAATGAAGCGCTCAACCCGCAACTCCTCGTCAGCGGCATGGAGAGCTTCTCGGGCCTGGGGAATTTCCAGATGGGCGTGCGTGCCGCCATCCCACGCGCCAATCCCCACGTGGACAACAACCGGGGCAACGCCGGCGAAGCCGGCAATCTGCGGGACTTCCAGCGCCTCTCCACGACCTCCCGCGCCGCTGCGGACGCTCTGCGGCGGTTGGCGGTTCCCGGCTTTTCGTTCGGGGATGCATCCCGGGACGCGCGGGGCCGGGCGTTCGCGCAGTTCGCCCTCGGTCTGGCCCTGGGCCATCTGGCCATGGTGTACGACTCCGCGGCGATCGTTGCGCCGACCGACGACCCGGAGGCGATCCCTCCCTTGCGGGGCTATGACTCCGTCAAGACGGCGGCGCTCGGGTGGCTCGACTCGGCCGTCGCCACCGTGACGGCCAACACGGCCATTTTCGGCAACCTGCCCAGCACCTGGATCAAGGGGCCTGGGACTGGCCCCGATGCGGCGGGCTTCATCCGCATTATCCGCTCGTACCGCGCCAGAATACGCGCCGCGGTCGCCCGCACACCGGCTGAGCGGGCGGCGGTGGACTGGAACGCGGTGATCGACGACGCGACGAACGGCATCACCACGGACCTGAACATCGCCATGGACCCAGGCGGCGGCTGGGACATGGTGTGGGTGGTCCAACACTACCTGTTCTCGAGCTGGCACCAGATGTGGCAATTCATGGTTGGGTTCGCCGACACCTCCGGTGCATTCGACGCCTGGCTCGCCCAGCCGGTCGCGAACCGCGCGTCCTTTCTGGTCGTGACGCCCGATCGTCGCTTCCCTCAAGGGACGACGCGCACGGCGCAGCAGGCGAATTCGCCGGCCACGCCGCCCGCCAACCTCTACTTCCGCAACCGCCCCGGCTCGCAGGACGTCCCGGGGAATGCGCTGGGGGTCTCGTTCTACGACTACTACCGGTTCCAGGCGTTCTTTAACGCCCAGCGAGTCGGCAGTTATCCGGTGATGACGCGGGCGGAGATGCGTCTTCTGGCGGCGGAGGGGTATATCCGGACGAACAGGATCAACCTGGCGGGCCCCCTGATCGACTCCACCAGGGCGGATACCAGTGCCAGGGGGGCGCACCTGCCGGGCGTGACGGGAATCAACGACCTGACCACGCCGGTACCGGGCGGGTCCGGATGCGTGCCGCGCGTGCCGCAACCGCCGGACTTCACTACCACGGCGTGCGGCAACATTTTCGAGGCGCTCAAGTGGGAGAAGCGCATGGAGACCGCCTTCATCGGGTATGGCTCCTGGTACTTCGATGATCGCGGGTGGGGCGACCTCCCTGAAGGGACCGCGCTGAACTGGCCCGTCCCGTGGCAAGAGATGGATGCACGCGTGGAGGCGTTCTACAACATGCCCGACGTGGCCAAGGGAACGCTGCCCGGCGCGGCCAAGGGCACGTACGGGCTTTGACATGAGAGCTGCCGCACAGCGCTGGTGGGTGGCAGCAGTCCCGTTGCTGGGCGCCTGCTACGTCTACCAGCCGCGTCTGACGCCAGACCCACACCCGGACGCCCGTCTGGCATTCGACCTCAGCGATCAGGGCCGGGTGGCCCTGGTCACGAACGTGGGGTCGGATGCGAGTCGCGTCGAGGGCACCCTGGTTAGTGAAACGCCCGACGAATACGTGATTCGGGTCTCCGATGTGTTCGCTCAGCAGGGAACACGAACCAAGTGGAATGGCGAAGTGGTCAGCGTGCGTCGCGAGTACGTGAAGCGCGTCCGCGAGCGCAGCTTGTCCCGGGGGCGGACCGTGGCGGCGGTCGCGGGTGTGCTCGGTGCCGTCGTCGGCCTCGCGGCGGGCACGCATCTCGCCGGTTTCGGGACGAGCGGCAGCGATCGCCCGGGGAGCGGAGTGGGCGACGGCCAGTGAACCTTACACAAGCGAGTCTCCCATGAGGCGAACGCGTCTGTCGCGTGTCTTGGCGTTCGGCGTTGTCGCGGCCGCTGTCCCAGCCTGTCACGATACGGGCGGCTCGCCGACCGCCCAGGGGCCGCTGGCCGGGCTGCGGTACGTAAACGTCGTGCCCGACACGGGCGCGTTGGACATCCGGATCATCGACATCGTGGGCGACGCGCCGGCGACGTTCGGCGCTTCGTTCCGGACCGGCGGCAGCCCGATCGGCGGCGCCGCGCAAACGTCACCGCCCTACCAGGCGGTGGCGGCCGGTCAGCGGCACATTCGGGTGTTCAACTCGAGCTCGGACCCTGCCATCGCCCAGCAGGTGCAGGTGGATACGACGTTCACGTTCGCCGCGGACCAGAAGTACAGTTTCATACTCCACGGCTTCGCTCGTCCGGGAGGGACGCCGCGGATCGCCGCGCTCATCGCCGTGGATGACCCGCCAGCGACGCTGCCGGCTGGCAAGTTCGCCCTTCGCGTCCTGAACCTCGCGCCCTCACTCGCCGGAGCCGTTCCGACTCTCGCGGATACCACAGTCGCTGCCGACGCCTTTGTGCGAGCGGGGAGTGCGCCGCCCAGCGGGTCGCCGGAGGCGGTCGGCGTACCCTACCTCGGTGCGTCGCAGTACGCGGTCCTGGACACGGGCCGGTATCGCTTGGCACTGACGGCGACGGGCACAACCGGTCCGGCGTTCCTGTTGGCGCTGGTGCCCCCAGGTCTTCCGGGAGCATCCCCGGTCGCGGGGAGCTCGGCTGCCGGAACGGTGCTCACGGCAGTGATCGTCGCGCGTTCCGTAGTCGGGAGCGCGGCCCCGCAAGGTGGTCGGCCCTCGGCAAAGAGCACGGACACGAGTGTCGCGGAGGTGGCTCGCCGCGTGTCACGCAGTAACGACACGGTCACCGTGCAGAGCGGGTCCGTCTCCGTGTTGACCAACAGGTCTCCGACGAAGCCGGACTCGATCGTCGGGACAACGGGCACGGGGACCGCAACCGGTGTCGTGGCCGGAGACATTATCCTCATGTCGGGGGCGACCGAGCCGGAGTACAATGCCTGGCAAGTGGTGACGCAATTGGCCGACTCGCTGTCTTGTGCTCCGGTCGATTCGAAGGACACCGCCACCAAGTGCGCCGCCACGAATGCGGTGGCCACAACACGCTTCCGGTTCAGATCCCGCATCGCAGGCACTCCAGCGTCGCCCGCGACGGGATCACCGGTGTACCGCATTTACACCGCCTCAACGACCGGGGATTACACGATCCCGGCCGTCATATACTTGATCGACCGGCGCCCGTAGCCGCCGTCTTGCGGCAGGCCCCTACGAATCCATAGGGGATACTGCACGGGCGCAGGCTGCCGGACTGTTGCACGGCTGTTGCGTGCATTCAACGCGGTTCGTTCGATGGCGTCGCGTCATCGCATCACTGCCCGGCGCCGGCTCGGAGAGCGACCCGCGCGGTCTCCCTCCCCAGCGTTGGACGCGCCCGTCGTTGCGGGTGAAACAGCGCGCGCGAGATGGAACGCGTGTTGCGGACGTTGATGGTGCTTCACGCGGCACCGTCCTGCCCTCCCCAGCCGTTGGGCAGCGGTGCGGCTCCCAGATGACGGACACGAAGGTCGCGCCGCGCGGCCGAGCCGGCAGGAGGGGCTTGGCGGGCCAGTGCTTGTTCCCCGTTCCGACACCGGTTGCTCAACCGGTGTCGCCTCAGCTCGGGAGGTCTCATGAGCCGTCGCTTCGTTCCCTCGATCCTCCATGGCGGGCTCCTCCTGCTCGGGCTGTCCCCCGCGCTCGCTCGTGCGCAGCAGGTGACGACGGTATCCGGGCGCGTGACAGCCGCGGTGGGAGGCGCGCCCCTCGCCGGCGCGGCTGTGACCATTCCGACGCTGCGCATTGGCGCGGCTACCGACGCCGAGGGCAGGTATCAGTTCACCCTGCCGGCTAGCGCCACCGGTGAGGCTACGCTGACTGCTCGTCGTATCGGCTATGTGACGCGCTCGGTTCGGCTCACGCTCACGGGCGGGTCTATGCAGATGGACCTCGCGCTCGAGTCCTCGGCGGTCGAGCTCACCGCGGTCATCGTCACGGGCCTGGGCGGGGCGAGAGAGCGGAGCACACTGGGCACCGCGTCTCAGCAGGTGGGCGCGGCGGAGCTCAACCAGACCCGCGCCCAGAACGTCGTCCAACAGCTCCAAGGCAAGGTGTCCGGAGTCCAAATCACGGGATCGGGCACTCAGGGCGGCTCGACCAACATCATCATCCGGGGACAGAACTCGATTACGCAGAACAACCAGCCGTTGTTCGTCGTGGATGGTGTCCCGGTCTCGAACGCGGACCGCGGCGGCGATCGCGGCAGCGGATTTGATTACGGCAACGTCATGTCCGACCTCAGTCCGGATGACGTCGAGACGGTGAACGTGCTGAAGGGTCCGAACGCCGCGGCGCTGTATGGCTCGCGCGCCGCGAACGGTGTGGTCCTGATCACGACGCGGAAAGGCAATAACAGCGGCGGTAAGATGCGGACCGAGCTGAACACGAACGTGACGTGGGAGAGCCCCTCCATCGTCCCTCAGTGGCAGAACCAGTATGGTCAGGGGGCGGGCGGTGAGTTCGATTGGGTCGACGGATCCGGCGGCGGCGTGAATGACGGTGCCGACCAGAGCTGGGGACCGAGGCTCGACGGGCGTACGACAGGATGCAAGTTCATCAAGAATACCACGACGTATGATCCGGCTGCGCCTTGCCGCCAGTTCACTGCGGTCAACGGTGGCCCGTGGATCGCCCACCCGGACAACATGGACGCCTTCTTCCGTACCGGCTTCACCGTGTCCAACACGGTGGGTGTGAGCGGTGGAAGCGACCGCGCCTACGGGCGGGTCTCGCTCGGGGGAGACAACGTGAACGGCGTCTTTCCCAACAAGGAGTTCCGTCGCCGTACGGCGAGTCTCAGCGGCACCTTCCACGCCAGCGACCGGTTTACGGCGGACGGGTCGGTGCAGTACACGTACAACAACGGGAAGAATCGCCCCGGAACGGGCTACTGGGGCCGTAATCCACTGGAAAACTACATCTGGCTGGGCCGGCAGGTGGACTTTCACGCGCTGGCGGATTACGCCGGCAAGACCGGAGCGGCGAACGGCGGACCCGCCACTCGCGAGTTCAACTGGAACTACAACTACCACAACAATCCCTTCTGGCTACAGGACCAAAACCCGGTTGTGGACCGGCGCGATCGGATCATCGGATCCCTCGCGGCGCACTACAAGATCGCGGAGGGCGTGAACGCCACCCTCCGTACGGGCTCCGACATCTACCGACTCGGAATCGAGGAGGACTTCGCGCGCGGGGGCCTGGCATTCATCAACCAGGCATATGCCGGCGGCTTCCGGTTTAGAAACGACTAC